>Ga0335394_10008850_pt1 | contig 11362 bp, 9 predicted proteins | sample MAT03_FD_205741 | JGI IMG/M metagenome (GOLD analysis project Ga0335394, IMG submission 205741) | Freshwater microbial communities from Lake Fryxell liftoff mats and glacier meltwater in Antarctica - MAT-03 (spades assembly) (version 2) ... | reverse complement strand
TCCCGTAGGCAATCCATGAGATCTCCCTGGGAATAATTAGCACGCCTCCTCGCGCGACGTCAGCAAGGGTGCTGACGGACAACGTAAGCACGTAGGCGAAGGGGTAGATCGCCGAAATACCGACGAGAGTTAGAAATGCGATGTTGCAGTAGTCGAAAAGGATTTCGTTTCGGGAACGCATGGTTCGGAAATCAGAAAACTCCGTGTTCGCCCTTGGTCGCAGCCCGCGCCAGCCGGTTGGCGCACAGAAGGAAAATGAGGCCGACCACCGATTTCAACAAGTCGGCCGCAGTAGATAAGCCAAGTTGCAGGTTGAAAACGCGACGCAGGACGTAGGTGTCAATGATGTCCGCAACGTCATAAACGTGTGGGTTGTAGAGGTTGTATATCTGATCGAAACCCGCGTTGAGTACATGGCCGAGATTTAGAATGAGCAGGACAACAATGGTCGGCGACAGGCCAGGCAAAGAGATGTGCCTCATCTGGTGCCAGCGATTGGCGCCGTCCACCCTGGCCGCTTCGTAGAGTTCCGGCGAGATACCGGCAAGAGCGGCAAGATAAATCACCGCGCCGTAACCTGCGCTCTGCCAGATTCCCGTCGCGATGACGAGAGTGAGAAACCAGGCGTCATCGGAAAGAAAGCTGATGGGTGCATGCCTTGAGTGAAGCAAAAGCGAATTGATCGGTCCTTCGATCGAGAAAACCAGCAGGAAAATGCCGCTCAGTATGATCCACGAGAATAGAAACGGCAGATATGTCACTGTCTGAAGCGTTCGTCTCAGCGCGGCGGAGCGGAGTTCGTTCAAGAGCAGCGCCAGGACGATGGGAGCGAAGAACCCGAACGACAGGCGCAAGAGTGAAATGATGAAAGTGTTTCCGAGCGCACTCCGAAATCCCTCGTGCTCAAACAACCGGCGAAAATTGTCCAATCCAGCCCACTGACTTCCAAAGATACCCTCGCGCACGGTGAAGTCCTTGAAGGCAACGACAATCCCCGCCATTGGGACATAGTAGAACAAAAAGAATACGATCAGCCCTGGGATGGCCATGAAAGCGAGGCCCCGATGGGTCTGCAGGGATCTTAGCGTGTTCATGGTGTTACAGGCGGAGGCACACCGGCGCGATCCAAGATCCATCGTCGCCGCGCAAAAAGGTCGTTGGCCTCCCCAGTGAGCTGAGCGCCGCCCCGGTGATGCCATTCGCGGACGAAATGGTCGAAGTGGCTGAGCGGAAGACGTCCCCCGATAATTTCGGAGTAGGTCGTGACTTGAAACTGGATGAGATCGCCCAAGATCAGATCGGCCGGCACTGCCTCTGCCTGCCCCAGCGCATCGTAAATGGCGTCAGCGCTATTCCGATACGCATCGTCAAAGGCACGGTGTGGGGCTGTGCGAAATAGATCGGCGATTGCCTGCGTACCGCCAAAAAGCGAGTAGAAGCCCCAAGTCCGCCACGGCTCCAGTGTCCGATGAATCAATTCGCGCGCGGCGTTATTGCTCAGGTCGAAGGGCGGCAACGGGTGCAGCCCTTTGGCTTCGTCCCACTGCCAGTGATGCCCTTGCTTGCCCAGGCGCACGGTGAGAAACAATTCCGCGTCCGCCGCGAACTCGTCCAGCATGCGGAGCACGCGCACCACTTTTTCCGGTTCGTGCTCCAAGTGACGGCCAAACATAAGGACGCCGAGGCTTTCCCCGAAGCTCACGCCTCGGCCGCCGCGTTTGCCTTCTGGTCCCCGGGGAAACAGTGCCGGTACAATTTCGCCCCCGCTTTGAACGGAGGCAACGACGGCCGCCATGGACTGATTGTTAGACAGATCAAAACTGAAATACTCCGCCAACCCCGACAAATATCCGACCATGCCGCTGGTGAGTTTTTTGATGAGGTCGATCGAGCCAGCAGGAGCGACCGCGTAGTCAGGGTAAATCAATCCCTCCGCGTACCAACGTTGGAGCACACCGAGAGTTTCTTTGGCCTCTGGCAGGACTCCGCCCCACACGATTTTCCCGTTTCGCTCCATCCAGCCGGTGGTGAGCACTCCATGGGCGCCGAATATTTCTTCAAACGAGCGATCCATCGTGTCAGGCGCCATAGGAGATCGCCAGGTGGACATGCCGTAGGTATCTATTTTACCGTTACGATCGGGATCGCGATATCGGAATCGGCGCAGCGCTTCCTCCATTTCGACCAGGGTTGCGGGCACCCGGTCGATGCCAACATTCCGCAACCAATCCATCCGCCAGATGCCTGGCCGCGGAAAACGGGATTCGATCGTCGACAAGGGTACTCCGTAGTTCCTCCCTTCATTGTGCGTGAGCAGCCACATCTCGGGCGCATTGGCGTTCAACAATCGCACGTAGTTTGGCGCGTGCCGCCGAATTACTTCCCAAGGCAATTCGAGGGCGAAACCGTGGCGCGAAAAGGGGGCAACGTCCCGGGCCATGATCCATGTCACGTCCGCGATATCGCCGCCCAACATGCGCAGTGGCAGGACGCGGGGATAACTGAAGAACACGATGAACCGCGGTTCCAGGGTGAGATTAAAACGATTCTCGATGAAGCGCTCGATCCAGGAACCCGGCCGGCCGGCTTCCGCGCGAATGGTTCCCTGCCAGCGTAACGTCAAGTGTCGGGCCGGATCATCGCGTATTTGAAGGAGCGCGAGCGGGTCGTAAGCGAACTTTTTCTGCGCAGAAACCTCGGCGATCAAGCCGCACCAGAGAAATGCAAAAACGACGGTACGCAGTGGTTGATGGATGACGAACACGATTATCCAGACGGTCGCGCGCGAGAAAGGAAGAAGAACCTGAGCGAACACAAGTTCCCGCGCCGCGCCGATAAATTTGCTGAAGCCGAAGCCGGTGAGCATCAGAGTTGTTTGACCAGAAATCGAATCTCGTGAAAGGTGAGCTATCCGAAAAGATCTGATCGGCTTCGGAGTGGCGAACGGTTTTGTCCGGCAGTTTAATGGGTTCTGGTTTGGCGTGATCTCGTGATTTGTATACCGTCGAGAAAGTCGCCGGAATCCATATTCAAGCGCAGACCGGCACCGGCGGTAGAAAGCTACGGGTGCCTGAACTACGGCACTTCGTAAACTTCGACGAGCGCCTCGCCGGTGCCGTTGGCAACACCGGAAACGAGAGCGGAATAACTGCCGGGCATCAGCGTGACAAGCAGGGCAGCATCGCGCGAATTGGCCCCGAGGCCAAACGCGCCGACGCTGCCGAACGTCGCGCTCAGGGTGGCGCTCCAGTTGTCGTTCTCGACAATTTTGGCCGTGGAGGAATTGTAGATTTCGAGCTTGGGATCGACGAGCGTGCCGGTGACGCCGAAGGCGGCGAGCGTCGGGCCGACGGCGCGGATAAGCAGGGTTTTCGCGATGGTGCCATTGACGACGAAGCCGGCGATCATGACGTTGTCGCCGGTGCCGACGACGTTGCGCGCGGAGACGTTGACGAGCCGCACGGCGTTGCCGGCGCCGGCATCGTAAACCTCAACGAGCACGACCCCGGAGTTCGGTCCGTTGAGGTGAGCGCTGTGCGTACCGGAGATCGAGGTTTGGAGCGCGGCGTCTTTGCTGCCGGATGTGAGAGGAAACGCGCCGACAGCGGCGAAGGCCGGCCCGAGGGTGGCGGGCCAGTCGTCGTTTTCGTTAATCTTCACCGAGACGCCGTTGTAGAGTTCGAGACGCGGGTCGGCGTACGTGCCGGGCACCCCGAAGGCGGCGAGCGTGGGCCCGATGCCGCGGAGGAGGACGGTTTTCGCGCCATTGGTGGAAAAGCCGACGATGAGCGTCTGCGCGGCGGCGAGGTTGGCGCGCACCGAAAGATTCACGAGACGGCCTTCGCCCGCGCCGACCGTAAGCGTGCCGGGGTTGCTGGTGGCGGAGCCGACACTATTGGTGGCGACTACCGTGTAGGTGCCCGCGTTGGTGGCAGTGACGGAAGGCAAAACCAGCGTGGAGTCGGTCGCACCGGGAAGCGCGACGGCGTCCTTGCGCCACTGGTAGGTGGGAGCGGGCGTGCCGGTGGCGACGACGGCCAGCGCCACAGTACTGCCCGCGACGGCAGTCACACTTTGCGGCTGCGCAGTGATCGCAGGGGCGACGTCGATGGGCGGCGCGGGGTTGACAATAAGTAAGGCGGAATTGCTGGTGGCGGAGCCGACGCTATTGGTGACGACGACCGTGTAGGTGCCCGCGTTGGTGGCAGTGACGGAAGGCAACACCAGCGTGGCGTCGGTGGCACCGGGAAGCGCGACGGCGTCCTTGCGCCATTGGTAGGTGGGAGCGGGCGTGCCGGTGGCGACGACGGCCAGCGCCACGGTGCTGCCCGCGACGGCAGTCACACTTTGCGGCTGCGCAGTGATCGCGGGGGCGACGTCCAAGGGCGGCGCGGGGTTGACAATAAGTAGGGCGGAACTGCTGGTGGCGGAGCCGAGGGAGTTGGTCGCGACGGCGGAATAGGATCCGGCGTTCGCCGACGTTACGTTCGTGAGCGTGAGCGCGGCGGATGTGGCACCGCTGAGGACAACGCCGTCTTTGCGCCATTGAAACGTCGGTGCTGGTGTACCGCTAGCGGCAGCGGTGAACGTGACGTTGGCCCCGGCCGTGACGGTTTGGCTGGCGGGTTGGCTGGTAATGAGGGGAGCGGTGCTGGAGCCCACGATTCGGAAGAAAATCTGCCACAGATTGCCTTGGGCGTTAGATCGGAGAAAGTTCTGGCTAACCCCCACGACGTTCACGACGTAGTCTCCCGGCGTGGTGGGAGTTCCTTGAATCACCCCCGAAGGCCGGCTGGTGAGAACAAGTATATCGCCCTCCTGCGTCGCACCGGCCACGGTAAGTCCAGGGGGTAGGATGCCGCTCACTTCGGTGCGACTTATTGTGCCCCCGGCTATATCGAACGTGATAGTGAAAGCAACGACAGAGGGATAGTTTTGGCCGGCGTTGAGGACGATGGGACTAGCGGCGGTGGACCCGGGGGAGGGCGTGAAAGTGAATTGGTTTTGGGCAACGGCGCTAGTGACCAATGCGAGAAAGGCTGCGATGGCTGCGAGAATACGAACGGAGTTCATGGAGAGTATGAGTGGGTGAAATGCGGGTGGCACGACCGTCGAATCAAGCGCGTCGCGCGAAGGCTACGAAAGGAGCGAGGGTTTGGATTCCGTTTCATGCGCTCCCTTCGTATCCTTCCTGTGACAGCGCGTCTCAGTCCGACGGCAATGAGGGGCGACGCATCCCGTAGTACATAACCACGAAATGCGGAGAGTGGATGCTGAGAGCAGTCGTTTAGAAGCGCACCTGGTAGTCGAGATACCAGATGGCACTCGCCTTGAGGGTGTAGGGCTTGTTGACCGCAGGATCGAACCCGCTGGTCAGTACTTTCGGTTCATTGATACCAAAGCCGGAAATCTTGATGCTGTTTTCGCGTCCAAACGCTCTGAACTTGTAGCCGGTAAAGACGTCGAGGCGGAACTGCGCATCACGCCAAAAGTTCTTCGTTTGATTGCTGCCGGGAGAGAAGCCGCCGAATATTTTGTTAACGTAGATCGCTCCTCCGCCGACGAAAAGACCCTTCGCCGGACCTCGCTCAAACGAGTAGCGCGAGAAGGCTGCAACTCGGATGGGCTCAAGGCCGGTAAGTCGAGTGCCTTGAATCCGTGGGTTGGGGTTCTTCTTGAAGCGCTGGTCGCTGCTGGCGGCGCTAAAGGTCAGGCTCCACCCCGGCATGATTTCGGCGTTGAGATCGAATTCGATCCCATCGGCGCCGGTGGTGCCGCCAGCAACGTTGTCGCCAAGCAGGGCGGGATTCGGCGTGCCGGCGGCGACTGTCTGTTCGTAGGAAAAGCTCCTGGCCAGAGGGTCGAAGACAATGTTGTTCGCCTGAGTCGTGTTATAGTAAGTGAGGGTGCCGTTGACCCGTCCATTATTCATCGTGAACTTCAGGCCGCCCTCAATGCCGTCTCCGGTGATGGGACCGAAGGAATTGCCAAACGAATCCCGCGTGCTCTGGTTGAACTGGCTGGCTTGTGAGGCCAGCGCGAAGACCGACCAGGCCGGCGTCAGCTTGTAGATGGCGCCCAATTGAGGGTTGGTATCGGAAGTTTTAAAATCCGCGCGCCGGGCGCGGAAGTGGGCGGTGCGATCCTCCACGTCGACGGAATTGCGCGCCACGCCCGCCATGAGATGCAGTTTGTTGTTAAAGAACCCACCATGATAGTTCACGATGAGCGACTGGAAGTCGATCGTCTCACGCTCCCATCCCGTCGGCAGATAGACCACGTCGAGCGGCAGGCTGCGCGGGATGCTGATCGCAGGATTGTAGGTGCGGCCAAACGGCGTGCCGTCCGCGTTCCGTTGCTGGAACCATTGCTTGAGATCGGAATAGGTCCAGTTGCGTGAGTAGCCAAAGAGAATGTTCTGATTAGCCACCGGCTTCCAAATGAGGTGGGCCTGGGTGTCGGGTATAAACAGATCGTTCCGATTGAAGTTGATATTCGTCTGACGAAGGGCGCCCTGTCCCGCAAGCGTGGTCGCAGCCAGGCCGATCAGGCGGTCACCGTTTGATCGCTTGTGCAGACTGAATCCAGCGCGAAAATCCATTGTGCTGGAGATCTTTTGGTCAAGGATGGCCGTCGTGTCGTTATACTGCCAGAAGAACTTGCGACCCCAACCATAGTCCTCGAATGGATCGCGATTGTAGACGATGGAAAATGGAATCGTATGGCCCGGCGTCGCCTGGGGCACGCCGACGCCAAACGATGCGTAGCGTCCGAATTGGGAGCCATAGCTTCGTTCGTAGAACAAGTAGCTGAGATAGAGGCGGGTGGTATCGGTCAACCAGTAGGTGGCCGCCAGGCGGATACTGTTTTGGGGCTGCTGCCCGTTGGCCGTGGAGCCGCTGATGAAATCCTCGAATCGCTGGGCGGCGCCCGTCAATCGGAGGTCGAGCGGGGTGCCCCCAGCGACACTCAGCGAAGTATTGATATCGAAGCTGTAATTCTCACGCAGATTTCCATTGTTGTCGCCGATTCCTATATTGAAGACGGCGAAGTTCCGCCCGGGTACCGGTAGCTTCGAAACATAATTGGTGATACCACCCGGCTCGGTGCGGCCGTAGATTACCGCCGACGGACCTTTCAGCAGCTCGATGCTCTCGAAGTGAATGGGCGGATAGTCAAGGAAGGCGGACATCTTGAATCCGTCACGGAGTTTTTCCTGGTTCGAGAAACCGCGATAACTGGCGCCAATCGAATAAGCACCTCCTTGCAGGGAGGCGTTGTAGGCGAGGGCGTAGCGCATCTCACCGACATTCATATCGTTCAGCATCTCGCGATTGAAGACGAAGATGTTCTGTGGGAGATCAATCAGCGGCACCGCAAATTTGGTGACCGAGACCGCCGAATCTTGGATGTAAGGACCGGGGGGGTTTGCGGTTGAAACTTCGAAGGGAATCATCCGCAGAGCATCGTCCTGCGTTTCAGGGGTGCTGGGAGTGCGTGCGGTTTGTGCCACAGCGGCACTGATCAGGCAAAGCGAGGCGACGGTTGCAGCAAACAGCCGGCGCGCGGGGGCGTAGCGGAATATATTCATCGTTATCGTTGGAGGGGGTGGAACCGGCGTCGCGAGCAAAGAAGGGAAATACGCGACAAGTGCTAAAACGATAGAAAAAAGAAGAAAACAAAAAGCAACAAAAAAAAGAGTTATTGTGCGGCAGGGCTCATCGAGCATCAGCCGAAACTCATTTCAAACGAGGTTTCAGGCCACTCGGGATGGCGGTTATAGAGGGGGCCTGCGCGGTTTCTTTCTTATTATGTGTTTCTTTTATTTCGCTTGCTGCTCCCACGTAGCGGGGTGAACTGGCGAGAGGTGGCAGATGCCAGACGCAATATGTTGAGTTTATTGGGCCACGCGAATCATCTGCCGGGCGGTAGCTGTCCGGGATTCAAGCCAGTTGGGGGAGCAGGGTTTCCGTGGGTCCAATGCGAGCCGCGCAAATCGCGGAATTTTACTGCCGCTCGATTCCGCCCCGCGAACAAAATTCCCCGGAGTGGAGTGGACGGGCTGGTCGAAGATGAGCGCCGCCTCGCAGGGGCGAAGGCCGGCTGGTTCGCGAACGGACAATGACGATACATTCACCTGAGAAAGGGAAACTCCGTGCGAGCCGCGGGCTTGGGAGCAGGGCGTCTGAGTGGCAATGTGCGGGGGTGCGTGTCCCCCGGGGGAGTTCTCTATATAATTAAAGATAAGGAAACAATACAAAAAAGAGGTATACATTGACAAAAAAAAGGTGTCATGTTTCCACGGCGACGCCTTCGGCTTTAATTTCTAACCGCCGGCGCTGCGGGCCCCTGAACCCCAATTTGGGTCAAATTCATCCCTTCCGGCTTTGCGGTCCCGACACTCCCCTGCCTACTCTCATTTCACACAATCAACAATTCCTTCTGGTTGATCACACAACCCGATTTTGTCCCGGCGAGGGCGATATCCCCTGGGTTTTTGGAGCGCGGACGCTGCCCATGCCTGACCCTTGGCCTTTTCCATTTCCCGACGAGCCCATCAACCATCTGCGGGACGGTTTTAAAGTTGTTTGGATCAACCAGCGTGAACCTTTCTGGCTTCCCCGCATGGAAGGGGACGCGGGGCGCACGGCGGACCTGCCCGATAGCTGGCTTCGTCCGGTCAAATACCTGGACGGCACCATATACGACCGCATCGAGGTCTTCGAGAAGCCGGACGAGCAGCATCCCATCACCTTGATTTCCCGTCTCACAGCGATGTTCACCATTGAACCCACAACGTCTGGTTAGGTCATGGCGTTTGCGTTTTCAAAACCAAGGGAGTCCATTTTTTCCCAACCGGTTTATTCTCACCGGCCCTTCACTCGCCATAAGCAGTTTAATTGGGATTACCCCATTTACGAACTTCAGTTGGCGATCGTGGATCTTCGTGGTGCTTCGGTTCATCGCACCATCGAACAGCAGCACAACGCTTATGACGGCTCGCCCAATCTCGCAGTGTACCTTCCGTTGAAGGTTCGTTACTCCGCCGTCGTAGTCGCACGGGGGGCGAAGTTGGTCGCTCCCTCCTATTGGTAACCGCCCTCCCTGCTGCTCGAGGAACTCCTTTCGCGGTGCAAAGCCTCATCCCAGGAGTCGTGGACGACTGCGGAAGGCATGGTCTGCCGGCCCGGCAGTACCGCGATTGCAACGTTGGATTCGATCGCGCGTTCCATTCTTCGCTTGGTCGAAATGTTCCCAAGCGAAACTAGAGAGTTTTCTACCACCCCACACATTAATTCCCATGACGTCCGTTTCATCACCTGCGCCTCGCCAACTTCAAGCCGGCCCAGTCCGGCTTACCCTGGCCAACCGGGAGTTGAGATATCTCTAAGTCGGCCAGCGCGAAATCGTTCGCCGCCTTTATTTCTGCGTTCGATTCAACGAGAAATGGGATACTGCCGCAAATGAGATCGCGAGCTGCGACGTGACGGAAAAAGATGGGGGATTCACGGTGCAGATTGCGGCCCGCGCGATCGCCAGCACCGCGAATTATGGCTGGAGTGCGCAAATCACAGGGTCAGCCGATGGGACCATTGGTTTCGCGGTCAAAGGGGCCGCAATTAGCCAATGTCTTCACATCCGGCGCACAGGTCTCCAGCTCTTGCTGGGCGCCGACGCCATGATCGCCCAGCCCTTTGTGATGACTCGCCCCGACGGCACCCGCCTTCGGCAGGAACTCCAGACCAGAGTGGATCCGATCTATTTCCGATGGAATTCGAAAAACTTACCTACACTACCCGCGAAGGCTTGGAAGTGGGAGCCGATTTTTCAGGCACTCTCTTTGGCTGCGAGGACCAGCGCAATTTCAACGACAGCTCGTTCAAATTCTTCTCCGCTCATGCGCACACCTATCCCACGCTCGCGGCCGGCGTCAGTAGCGAGTCCAGCGTCACGCTAACCCGGATATTTCATACCCGGATTGGTTTTTTCGGGGAGGCGAGCGCGAGTTTGCCTCGGTAAAGCCGGTGTGCGAGCCATGCCGGGAGGGAGGGCCGGAGCCGGCAGACTGTCGAAAAGCAATTCAGCCTTTGGCCGCGCGGCGCGCCTGCGGAGCCGGGGTCTGCTCCCGGACCAGATGCAGTTCGCCGCGGTCGAGCAATTCCCATTGCACGGCTTCGCCCGGCTCGAGTCCGATGGCCGCCGCCAGCGCCAAGGGGAAGCTGACGTACAAGCGCGGCTGTTGGCCTTGCGAGCGGATGGCCTGGATCTTCAGCGGGTAGGTGGTCGCCATTTTTCGATCTTTTACGGGCGATTTTGGCGGTCAAGTATAAGCTATCTATCAGTATAGCTTCATGGCCACTCTTTCTCCTGCCGAAGCTTTGCTCTTTGCCGATTTGGGTCCCCGCAAGGTGGTGGCGGATTTTTCCGGCGGCACGCTCTCCACCGAAGGCGGCTCGCCGCTGTGGCGTCAGGTCGACGCCGTCCTCGGGCTGACGCGCACGCTGGCGGGATGCTTCCGCGACGGGCGCGATCGGCGCTTTGTCGACCACTCAATCCCGGAGCTGTTGCGGCAACGAATCTACGGCGTGGCGCTGGGCTATGAAGACCTGATCGATCACGCTCAGCTGCGCCACGATCCGTTGCTCGCGACCGCGTGCGGCAAGCGGGACCCGTTGGGGCAGGCTCGGTGCAATCCGCACGTTCGCGGCAGCGCCCTGCTGGGCACCCCGCGCTATTGGATGTTCGTGACCGCCGGAATCATCAGTCGTCCACAGGGAAAAACCACGATTAAACTCGCTGTCCCGCCCCACGAACGCGACTGGTGGCGAGGCCTTTGGGAGAAATTGCTTCCGCCCAACCCCAATTGCAATGCAGTCGGAACTCGGCCAGTCTTTGCGTAGCACTTCCAAGCAAAAATTACCTCAAAAACGAATTCCTACTGCATCGTTACGGCTAAGCAAGGCCGTATCGCCGCAGATTCTATCCCGCAGACTCGGGCACGCCGCGCCGTCGAGACCCGAGGCCCCAGACCGCGGCGGCCGTGCCGCCGAAGATTCGCGCACGGTCAGCCTCGCTCAACCCCGACAGGTACTGCCGTGGCAACTCGATTCCATTGCGGTATCCCTCGCGGGCGCTCAAAAGCGGCCAGTCACTCCCCCACATTAAGCGACTCGGCCCAAACGCCTCGATCGCCATGTCCACATAGGGCGGCAGGCACGCCAGGGACAAAGGGGGCGTCCCTGCGATCTCACCAAATGCGTGAAGTTTCATGAATAGATTGGGATGCTGGGCCAAAGCCAACGTATGTTCGTACTCCTCGACCGTGGGCAACTCCACCGAGTGAATTCCCGTATGCTCAATT
>Ga0335394_10008849_pt1 | contig 11363 bp, 7 predicted proteins | sample MAT03_FD_205741 | JGI IMG/M metagenome (GOLD analysis project Ga0335394, IMG submission 205741) | Freshwater microbial communities from Lake Fryxell liftoff mats and glacier meltwater in Antarctica - MAT-03 (spades assembly) (version 2) ... | reverse complement strand
CCAGCTGCTGGGGCTGGAATACACCCGCGCCGTCAACTGCGAGTTCAACGACGAGGGCCTGGTGATCGACGTGGCGCTCGCGTGGCGCTCGCCGCGCTGCTCGGGCTGCGGCCAGAGCTGCCGCGGCCACGAAACCTAGAGGAGAGCCAGAAAAGACACGGCTTTAGAAAACGCGCATCTGGCCGTCAGGCCACTCACCGGACCAGCCGCAGGGGAGGAAGCCGGCAACGAACCATGGGAGCTGATCTCGGAAATATGTGCAGGGTTTTGGCAGGGTGTCTCCCACGTAAACCTCGAGGTATAGAAAGCGGACGAATTCTGTGACGTAGTCGCCGAGCCCGATTTCGTCGAGCAGCGACAGGCCCGCAGTTTCAAGGACCTCGTCCATTGTTGCGCGGAATCGGATCGCGTCTAGGGCGTGGTGCGCGCGAGAGTTAGGGGCCGAGTAGAGATCGGAGTGAGCGTCGACGAAGCGCAGGAGTGGCCAGGTCGGCGCATCGAGGGTGCCGATGGCGGTCGTTTGCGCGGAAGGATCCACACTCCCCATTGTCGTGAATATGCGGAGGGCGGCAGGCCAATCGTCGACCCGACTCACGGAATCATCGCGGTCCGATGGTCGGCCGACGCTCGATAGCCAGGCGGCGTCGCGGAGGCAAACAAGCGCAGCGTCGGCGGCGGCGTCGCCGATGGCTCCAGCACACAGTTCTGTCCAAGTGGCGACGTGTATCGGCGACGAGGGGCGCATTGGTGCGGTCATCTCGTGGGAACCTGAAGTTCGGGCGGCAGGTAGTAGCGACCGGCGGCGGGTTCGCCGCTTGGACCGCGCACAGAGAATAGCTCTCGGTCGGCCCACTCGTTAAGTCGTTGCTTGAACGCCTCGAAGTTGGGCGACGTGTCGATCATGCGGTCAAGCTCGCGGTGCATCGTCGTGGATCCCGTGCTTCCGTGTTTGAAGTGGCGACCAATCGTCGCCTCGGTTGAGGTTCGCGCGTCCATGACTGTTTGAAGCGATACGCCCCACTTCTTGATTTGGATTTGCTGCTTCACCATCAACCACTCGTGCAGGCCGCCGGGGTGACGGATGTTATCGGCAATGACTTCTCGTGCTCCTTTAAGCCCGTTCCTGCTGCGGTTGGAGAGAAACTCTTCTAGCTCCTTGAGCGTGAGCGAGTCGAACCACACGACGAACTCGGGGCCGGGCGGTGGGATGTGCTCTGCGAGAGGAGTACGGCTCCCGATGTTCGAGCGCGTCGCGGAGGCCGTGGCATGATGCGTGCGCTCGGCGTCGGCGGCACCGTCAATGATGTGCATGCCGCCGGTCGTCTCGGGGCCTTCGCCGAGATGGCTCGCGAGATCGCCGCTGGGTCGGCTGCCGAGGTCGTCACCAAGACGCTCGGCGTGCATGACGTGGAGCGCAGGACCGTCAAGAGTCCCTGGGGCGTGGAGTGGTTGGGCGGCCGTGGCGTCGACCGTGAGGCGGATGGGGCGCGAGGTACCAGAGGCCCCAACGGGCGCGAGCTGCGGAGCGGCGCCGTCGAGGTTCCCGAGGAAGGCCGTCACCTCCTCAGAAAGGCTCACCACGCCAGCGCGAGCGGCGGTGCCAAGCTCGACTGTGCTGATCGCGAACCGGGCAACGCCTTGCGAGTGGCGGGCGCCGAGCTGGCGAATCGCCATCGCGATCTCGGATTCGGGGGCGAGGTTCGGGAAGCGTTCGGCCAGGTGCTGAAACCTGGCCTTGATGCCGTCCGGTAAGAACGCCGCGCCCGCTTCGCCAATGGTCGCAGTGCCGCCACCGATCGCGCCGCCAATAGCAGCTCCCGTGATCGCATCCGTGGCGTAGGTGTCAAAGCTACTCAGTTCCCAATCGACGAGATCCGACCCTGCCCGCGCGCCGACGTTCCCGGCGGCACCAGCGGCGGCGCCGGTGAGAGTCCCCGCGGCGATGCGGCCGGCGGTGCCAAGCTCCGCAAGGCCCGCGGTCGCGCCTTGCGCGTACGTTCCGGCGACGCCTCCGGTCGCTGTGGAGAGGACCGCGATCGCGCCAGCCCGCGCAGCGGCCTTGCCGGCGGACGCGGCGTAGTCTTCGCCGGTTATCAGCCCCTGATCGGCGGCGCGCCGCGCGCGATCGTGCTCATGGAGAAATCCGAACGTGGCTACGTTGGCGACTTCTTCAAGAGCGCCGCCAATCAATGGAACCTGGTCTATGAGATGGCCGAGTGTGTGATCACTTTTGTCGCGGTGCTGATAGAACGGCGCGAGTTCGCTGCTCACTCTGGTGAACCCGGGTGGCAACTCGTTGGAGAGCTGTTCGACGAGAGAAAACGGCAGCCCGCCGGCGAGGAGATCCAGCACGCCGGCTCGGCTCAGGTGCTCGAGTACCGCGGCACGCGCCGGCTTATCTAGCGCGCGGAGCATCTCGAGCACCTTCATCGCGTCGCCAGTGTCGGCGCGGCGGGAGATGATCGATTGCGCTCGGTCGAGGTAGGTAATCCAGGTGTTGCGCTCGAGTAGGGAGATCGCCGCATCTTGATCGAAGGCGCCAAGCTCGACCATGGCGCCGAAGGTCTGCGCTTGCTTCGTCGCGTCTCGGTCGACGTCGGCGAGCGTGCGATCGTCGGTCATGTTGTTCGTGAACTGCTCCCAAGGCGAGCGGTCGGCAATCGCACGCGGGTCTGCCTTGCGGGTGGCGTGCTCGAGATAGGGCCAGATCCCGAAGTCGACAAGGGCGGCTTTGACGAAGGCGAAGTGAACCGGGCGTGACGCGAGCGGCGCGAGCTGCGCTGCGATCTTGCGCTCGAGATCGGGCGAAAGGATGCCGTCAACGGCTAGGAACTGATCGCGGACCTGGGCGACGATGGCGACCAGTTCCACGGTGTGCTGCGCTTCGGCGCGGATTCTGCCGAGGGCGACGGCCGCGTTGCTGCCGATCGAACGCGGTTGCGCGCCGGCCATGACGGCGGCGCCGTTGAACCGATGGGGGCCAAGTTCATCGGCGGATTGCTGTTCGGCGATTGGCAGCAGGATCCCCAGGTAGCTCCACAACGGCATCAGGTGGCCGAGGTCGACGCCTTGCGCGGCAGTTGTCGGGAGGACGTGATGGGCCGCGTAGCCCGGGTGGTTCGGGTCGACGACGGCGGCGATCTCATCGCGTGTAGCGACGGCGCTGGCGAGCTTGCCGATGATGTTCCCGGCGAGTTGTTCGGCGGCGTCAGGGTAGAGCCCGTCGCGCGCGGTAGCGAAGCTGGCGAGCAAGCTGTTGATGACGAGCTCTAGATCGGCGGTCGCCCCAGTGGCGGCATCGGCGAGCCGGCGGCCGTGCGGACTGCCGTCCGCGCCCGCGTGATCGGCGAGTTGGGTCGCGCGATCAGCGCCGGGCGGCTGCTTGCCCCTAGGCGTTGTGAACGGGTTCGCGCGGCCGTCGTGGTCGGCGTCCCTTGACTCGTCGGCGAAGCTCTGGCCAAGCGGATCCATCGGCCTGCTCTGGCCGACCCGCTCAAGTGAGGGTGGTTTGGCGCGGGCCTCCGCGAAGGCTCCCCAGATTGTCTTGGGGGCCTCTATCGCGGACGCCTCGCCGTAGTCGCCGGGACGCCAGTCCGGGGCTTGCGAGGGCTTGTCGGCGCGGCCGCGCAGGAACAGCGCGTGCGCGGCCTGCTCCGCGGCGGCATCGCGGTGCTGCCAGTGGGCGGGGGCTACGGCCGCGCTGACCGCGCTGTCGCTGCGCTCGCGGTCTTCGTCGTCTTGTCGTCGGTCGTGGCTCATGTGCGCTCGGCTCAGTCGATATCGTCAGGTCCACCGCGCTTGCCGCGCGGTACCTTTTTCTTGACCCTGACCCTGTGCCCGTCGCTTGTGCGAGGGGAGACGGGATCCACCGGCGCAATCGTGGCGCGCGCTGGCTCGTTCTCGTTAGCGGTTGCGCTCGCGGCGTCGGTGGGCGCTGCGAGCGCCGTAGCAGGCGCGGCATCAATCACCGGCGGCGCGTCGCCTGACCCCGCGGCGGCCGGGGCCTGGTCGGCGGCCGCGTCGGTGGGCGTCGTGTTCGCGGTAGCCGGGGCTGCGTCGATTGCCTCGTGGTCGGTCGCGCCGCGGTCGGTCTCCGTGGGCGAGTTGGACCCGGCGCGAGTCACGACCAACGCGATCACAACCGCGAGGCCGGCAAGCAGCACGGCGCCGACGATGGCGGGAACGGCGCGCCCGATACGCGGCGGTGCCGAGGTGGCGACCTGGCCGGACGCGCCCTGAAACGTCGTCGGGTGCAACTGCGCGTGCCGGGCGGTCCCCACCAGGCGGGGGCCCGTCTCATCGCCGGTCGCGGCGCGGCGGGTCTCGTCGGACGGACTCGCCGCGGTGAACAGGCCGGGCGCCAACTGGCGCGCGATGGCTTCGCCCCCCGGGATCGATCGGTAGAGCGGTTCGATGAAGTCGCGGATCGTCTGCGGGCGCGCCCCCGGGCTTACGTCGATCGCGCGGTCGATGATTGCGACCCAGTTGGCCGGGATGTCTTCGCGTCCCGGCGTCGACGCTGCCAGCGATGGACGCGGCTCAGCACCAAGCGCAACGCGCACACAACGCTCGGTGTACGTTGCGAGTGCATCACCATCGGGCTTGTCGCTTCGATAGGGCCGGAATCCGGCGAGCAGCTCGAAGGCGATGACCCCCACGGCGAAGATGTCGGACACCGACGAGGCGTCGGCGGCTGAGCGCGCCTGCTCGGGAGCCATGTACCAGGGAGTTCCCATGACGGCGCCAGAGGCGGTCAACGGCGACGCGTTCCCCTCGGGCCTTCCGAGTCGCTTCGAGATCCCGAAGTCGAGGATCTTGATCAGGCCGCGCGGCTCGTCGCAGACAAACACGTTATCCGGCTTCAGGTCGCGGTGGACGATCGCCTGACCGTGCGCCGCCTGCATGCCGTCGCAGAGCTGGACCAAGATCGGCAGCGCGTCCGCTGCTGTCAGCTTGCCCCACGAGCGCGCGTGATCGGTGAGCGTCTTGCCGTCGAGCCACTCCATCGCGAGGAATGCGTTTCCGTCGTCGAGGACCCCCGAGCCGAGCATCTTGATCACGTTCGGGTGACTGATCTTCGCGGCGGTCTGGGCCTCGTCAAGGAAGCGCTGCAACACGATCGGGTGCCGGGTGTACTCGGGGTGAAGCACCTTGATCACGACCCTGTGCCCGGTGTTCGAGGTCGCGAGCCACACCGCGCCCATGCCCCCCTCCCCAATCGCCTTGGTGACCGTGTAGACGCCGAGGACGCGCGTTCCGATCACTAGAACGACCCTCCGAGGACCACCATCGCGCCGCCGTTGACGCGCCGGATGGTCGCCACGGTCGCGCGCGGCGCATCGGGTGGGATCGCCAGTTTGATCGCGCCGCCGATCACGAGCGCGCCGCCGAGGCCGAGCGCGATCTTACCCGCGGTCCGTCGCCCGTCGGCGCGATCTGATAGCTCAAGGCGGCGGGACTGATCGCCCTCCGCGCTGGCGTCGTCGTCGAGCTGGCTCGCGTTCCACACCAGGCCCGCGCCGATGCCGACGCCGACGATACCCGCTCCCAGGAGCCCGAGCGCAACCGTGTCGGACATGCGCGATGGTACGGCGACACGAGAGGGCTCGCGAGGTCGCTGCTCCGTGGGCTGGTTGGTTACCAGTGGCGACGATGGTTCGCGCGTCGACGCTGCGTCACGCGCGGCGGCCTCGTCGCGGGCTCGCGCGGCCTCTGCTTCGACGGCGGCACGCTTGGGCGCGACCGCGCCGAGTGCGGCTGTCGCGCTCGCCCTGTCGCGATCACCGAGGGCGGGATCGTCGATCAGCTTCTGCAACACCGCGGCGGCATCATCCCAGCGGTGCGCCTCGGCTGCGTAGTCCGCCGCTACGAAAACAGCGGCGACGCGGCGTCGCTCTTGGACGGCGTTGCGCCGTTCCTTCGGCACGGTCTTGTCTTTGGCGAGCGTGTCGAATAGGTCGAGTGCGCCCCGCCAGTCGCCGGCCGCCGCCATAGCCTGGCCCGCGTTCCATCGCGCATTGTTCGTGCTCTCTGTGTCGGCGGACTGGAGGAACAGCGCCGCCGCGTCGGCGTATCTCCCGTCGGCGAACGCTGCGCGGCCCTGCTTCATCAGCTCCCGCGCCGGCTTTGCTTTCGGCTCCCACGGCGCTCCCTGCGCAGGCAGTGCGACGACCAGCGCAACCGCTATCAGCGCGCCGCCGAAGCGCCCTACCGGAGACCTCGCACAGATACCCATAATGGCTGGCATGGCCTCGACACTACTGTAGCGACTGTACAACGAAGCCATCCATCAGTCCTCCGGTCACGAGCGGTTGGCCAAACATATCCGCAGCGCCGAGCGAATTCCCGGCAAGCGCGAACGATGCGCCTATTGCTGTGATCGCCGTCGGTGCGTCGGAGGCCGCACCGCCTCCACGACGTGCGGTGAGCGACGCGCCCCCAGTGCCGGCGAACTCGACAAGCCAAATGTCTTCAGTGCCCGCGCTCGTCAATGAAGCTGCGCCGACGGACATCGAGCCCTTGAATGTGCCAGTGGCCAAAACATTGCCACTCGGCTTCACGGCGATAGCTTGGGCGCACTCGGACTGGGTCGATCCTAGAGCTTGAGACCAAAGGCCGTTCCCGCCCGAATCAAATGCGGCAACGAATGCATCGAACGATCCAGCACTCACATGCTGAGCGCTGCCAAAGCTTGCGGTGGCGGCGAAGCAGCCGGCAATTGCAAACCCTACTGGAGTTGCGCGCACACTTTTCGCTATGTCCGAATTCGGGCTGCCAAACCGTAGCGATCGAATCTCACTCGCACCATTCGTCAAGATTGCGACGAATACGTCGTTGGTTCCGGCTGAGGTTAGCGGGCCTCCACCGAAATCGATCGTCCCGGTAAAGGTGCCAGCCGTAACGATGTTGCCGTTTGCAAGAACATCGAGACCCGCCGTGAGTCCACTTCCTCCGGTGTCTCCGTATCGACGTGACCAAGTGTGTAGGCCGCCAGCGGTGTACCGCGCAATCACGATATCCTTTTGACTGACCGACGTCAGGTTGTCGCCGCCGAAATTTGCGGTCCCAGAGAACTCGCCAGAGACGAAAATGTTCTGGACGCCGTCGACCGCAACGCTGACGAACTGAGCCGCGCTACCGCTGCCTCCGCCACGTGCCACCCAATCTGTTTCTCCGCTGCTCGTGAGCGCCAAAACGAAACTATCGCCCGCTCCTTCGGCGGTGACGGAACCGGTGCCGAAGTCTACGGTTCCAGAGAACGAGCCGACGACCACGATGCCATCCGCACGAGCCGCGACCCCGTGGGCGGTATCTATTCCAGTACCGCCGAATCGCCGTACCCACAGCGTCTGGCCCGCCGGCGAAATCTTGACGACGTATGCGTCGGTTCCGCCACCGCTAGCAACGGGTTGGCCCGCCAGTATTCCGTTGTCGGAGAATGACCCCACCACGTAGACATTCCCCCCGGTGTCCGCTGTGAGCCCGTTCGCGACATCGACTCCCGGCGAGGAGAAAGTGTGTGCCCAGCCGGTGGCGGAGGGACCGTCTATCGGGATAGCCGAGTCCAACGGCGAATCAATCGGCGCATCGATCCCACCGTCAACGTCCGCGACACAGACACCCGAGATCGATCCGCTTAGTTCGCTCCAAGAGTAGCCGGCTGGGCAAGCCTCATCTGGGTAGGAGCACTGGTCCGACCCGAGCGGCGAGGCCATACATCGTCCGCCAGGACGCAGATTACAGTCTGGATCCCCGGTACAGGGAGTGGCGGTGTTAGGAGGGCCGCACGAAGCCGCGAGGAGCAGCAGCGCGAGGCTGGAGGCAAGGCGAGTCATGGCGCGGAAGGTAGCGCAGGACGAGGCTTTGCAGGGGGGAAATTCGGAGCGATCGGCGCGAACCGTGGTGCTCATCATGGTTCTTCCTCCGTCGAGGGTGCCCTTGGCTTCTCAGTGGCGTCCTTGCGTAGAAGGCGCTGCGTCTCGGCGTTCATGAAGGCGATCCAACCGTCGGCTTCGGCTTCGCGCTCGGGCGGTACCCACCCGAGGAACCACTCGCAGTCGGGGCCGGGCGGTGGAAAGTCTTGAAAGATGATGGACCAACCACGTTTGCCGAGGTCGGGGAAATCGAACCAGCGCTTTAGGAAGCGGGCGCGCTCGTCCAGGCCGGTCCAGAAGCCCGTGCTGAATTGTGGCCGGCGCTTGTCGAAGCGCGGGCTTCCGTCGAACGTTCGCTCGTTTGTCGTCTCGCGTATGCCCGCCAGCGGTGCCGGGCGCAGTTTAAGCCACGTCCTGATGCGGTCGGGCGTAATGCCTTCTGGCGGCGATGTTGGTAGCTCGTTGTCGTCGATCACGGTTTGGTCTCCTTCGGTCGCGCGTCGATCGGTGCGTCGGCGTCCGCCCACTTCTTCAACTCGGTCATGTAGACCTTCATGACGCCGCTCTGCTCGGGGATCGGTAGGCCCAACTTTTCCGGGAACGCGGCGCAGTTCCGGACGGCGTCGGCCGCGAAGCCGTTGGACGCCTGGTAGAACTGCCCGCCCTTGGCTTCGTTGAGGGGGAAGCTGTAGCCGAACCCATGCGCGCCGGGCTGCATCCCGGACAGCTCCATAACCCGCCCAAGCAAGTTCGATTGTTGCGGCTTCTCCAGGAGCACGACGGTTCTTTCGATGCGCGTATCCCAGCCGTGTTCATCGACCATCCGCCTCGCTCCATCAAACGCGCTGGTGTCATCGGCAACGTGACCGGGGAACGCCTCGTGGCGCTTGAGAGCTGCGACCACATCGTCAACAGTCATCGTCTTTGGTGCGCTTGGGGTCAAGCCATAGACCGTCTTGCCGCCGTCGAGCGAGACTCCGACATGACCGGCCCATAAAAGCCGCTGGTTGCTGACTTCCTCATGGTACTTGGTGAGCTGCTCGGGCGTCCACCTCGGATCCTTCTTCTGCCCGAGGAAGCCCCAGATCTCGACAGTGGCGACGTTGGACTCCGGAAGGCCGATGCCGCCGTGGGCTGCGTCGATTCCGGCCGTACGCGCGGGGCTGAGCGCGGCGGCCTGGTCGTTGAACTCCAACCACCATTCGTCAGCGCCGTTGCGCACCAAGAGGCCCTTGCCGTACTGCTTGATCTCGAGGTCGGGCTTGATGGTGCGGAGGAGTGCGGGCATACGCGCGCCGTCGGCGTGCGAGACGTAGAGCGCGTCGCGCTCGATCCCAGGCGCCGAACCTTTGCGAACGGGCACGATCGGGATCGCGATGATCTCGTCGTAGGCCGCGAGGCGACGTGCGGCGTTGGTGGCGTTGGTGGCGTTGGTGGCGGCGGTCGTGGCCTCGGCTTCGTGCGCAAGCTCGTCGGCAGTCGCGAGCTGCCGTCGCAGAGGAGCCGTGTCGCCAAGGCCATCGAAGCCGCCGCTTGCGGCGCGCGCGTGGGCGGGCGGGTCGATCGAGCGGATCCCTTTGCCAGCGTGGAGCGCTTCGAGCGCGCTCGTCGACAGCTTGGCGCCACGCGCAAGCTCGGCGATCTCGGCGATCGGGTTGTCGAGCCACCTGAGGGCGGCGATCACCTTTGCGTAGGGACCCGCGGCGACGATGGCGGGTCCGGCGAGGGATCCGGCGATGATGATCGCGAGCTGCGTGACGATGTACGAGATCACTTCGCCTTGAAACTCGCCGCGCATGTACGAGTCAGGGGTGCGCCACTTGGCGGCGAAGTCTTCGAGGAGCCCCGGCGCATCCTTGATCAGCTTCATCAGGTCGTCGATCGCGTTCCTGCCGCGGTTCAGCAGGGCGCGGTACTTGAACGTCGACAGCTTTTCGAGGACCTCTTTAACGAGCTTCCCGGCGTCGTAGAAGCCTTTCAGGGTGTCGTAGACGGCACGGACGGTGCCGGTGATGGCACCCTCGGCGAACCCGATCGTGAACGCAGGATCGTTCGCCAGGTCGGCAACGATATCGGCGACAACGTCCTTGATCGGGTCGTGCGTGGGGTTGATGACGAGGTGGATCGACTCGCGCTTGCGCACGAGCGCCACCAGCGGGCCGGTGAGCACGTCCTGCACCTCACGAGGGGCGGCGAGGAAGGGACCCGACAGCGCGGCGCGCTTCACGTCTCGCCACTCGATTGGCGACTCGTCAACCGCCCCGTTCGCGGTGTGGGGCTGGACGGATGCGGTCTCCGGCTCGACCCTGCCACCGATCGGCCGCGTTGCCGGTTCGCGGCCCGCCGCGGCGTCACCGAAGCGACCCAAGGCCCACGGATCGCCTGCGCGGGGCGCGAGGGTGGCGGCTTGCTGGGGCTGCTGCGCGGGCGCGCCGAGCGATGCCAGCCACGCCGCTTCGCGCGCAGCGTCGGCGCCGGGGTTCACCAAGTCGACGCCGAGGCCGGCGATCGGTTCGGGTGCCTGCGGGACCAACGTGTCGAGCCGATCGGCCAGGGGGCCGGCTTCGCCTTGGAGGGCGGCGAGCGCGTCGGGATCGGCACCGCTGCGCGCTGCGCTCGCGAGGGCCGGGATCAGGCTCACGCGGAGCGACTCGATCGCGGCTGCGAGCGCGCGCGCGCGGTAGTAGTCGCGGCTGGCGATTGCGTCGGCGAGCTGGTCGGTAAGCTTGGCCAGATGCTGGATCGATCGCCTGGCACCTTCGAGGCCGGCGCCGGGGTGCTCGCGCTTTCGGCTCGGCGGGAGCCTGTCGGTGCGGGCGCTGACACCCGGCGAGGGCGCGCTGCCGTCGGCGGGACCGAGGTCCCTGGATCCGCCGCTCTGTCGATCTCCATCAAAACCAAAGCCCATGAGGTCGCCTCCACCGCCATCGTACGGAGTCGCGGAACAAAGCACCCGCGACTGGTTACGATCCGCGAAAAAACCCGGAAACGTAACCAGTTCGGATGCTAACCGACCGGATCGGTTCGGCTTTCGATCGGGGCCTGGTTACGAAAGCGGGTTTGTTGTCCAAACGTAACCAGGGCGGGGATCCGGCGCGGCGCGTAGCGTAGAACGGATATCATGACGACGACGCGATCGGCCCGGCCGCTCTCCACAGTCACGACGTCAGACGAGCTGCGGCCCCCGACGATCGGCGTCGATCCAATCACCGCGCTCTGGGTCCCTGCCGTGGGCGTGGACGTTCCGGTGCCGTTCGATCTGCGGGCTGAGGTTGGGCGTTCGTCGGACTGCGCGGTGGTGATCAATCACCCTGGCGTGTCCCGCGTTCACGTCCAGATCGAACGCCAGGGAAACCGCTTGCGCGTGGTGAACCGGTCGAAGAACGGGACCGAATACCGCGGCGTCTTGAATAGCGACTTCGTGATCGAGGCCGGCGAGCGCATGAAGTTCGATCAGGTCGAAGTGTTTCCGCTGACGCGCTCGATGGT
>Ga0335394_10008845_pt1 | contig 11366 bp, 8 predicted proteins | sample MAT03_FD_205741 | JGI IMG/M metagenome (GOLD analysis project Ga0335394, IMG submission 205741) | Freshwater microbial communities from Lake Fryxell liftoff mats and glacier meltwater in Antarctica - MAT-03 (spades assembly) (version 2) ... | reverse complement strand
CGTACCATCGATCGCATCGGCAAAGGTGTACGCACTGGCGCAAGGGATGCCATGCTAAGCGATGAAGCCACGGAAAAAACCAAGGGCAGGGTGTTTGGATTTCACAGAAGTATGGATACACTTGGCGCTGTAATCGGCCCCGGCATAGCCCTGATTTATTTGTATTTTAATCCAACGGATTACACTACCCTTTTTTTAATTGCCTTTATTCCTGGTGTACTGTCCATCATTTCTACCTTACTCATTAAAGAAAAAAAGAGACCTGACATTACTGGTATTAACCTGTCGGCTGCCGCAAGAGAAATCAATCCGTTGTCGGCTATTGTTGCGTACTGGAAAACGAGTCCCGTTGTTTACAGGAAATTAGTAATGGGATTATTGGCATTTGCATTGTTTAACAGTTCAGATATTTTTTTACTTTTAAAAATGAAAGAAAGCGGTTTGAATGACACTGCGGTAATTGGAGTGTATATTTTTTATAACCTCGTGTATGCGATTGCCGCATATCCCCTCGGCGTTATGGGTGATAAATTTGGACTAAAGAAAATTTTGATGCTCGGCCTTGGTCTCTTTGCGTTGGTTTATATAGGCTTTGCTTTCAACCATAATTTCTTTTTTTATTTTGTGCTTTTTGCATTGTACGCCATTTATGCGGCGGCTACAGAAAGTATTTCAAAAGCATGGATTAGTAACATGGTAGATAAAACCGAAACAGCCACGGCTATTGGCACCTATGCCGGTTTGCAAAGTATAGCGGCGTTAATAGCCAGCAGCCTGGCAGGACTACTTTGGTATAATTTTGGGGCAATGACTACTTTCTTAATTACTGCGGGCGTTACCTTGCTGGTGGTAATTTATTTATTCAGCTTGCCCCAAAAAAAATAATCATATCACACCCGCAATAAATGGGACAATTTTTTAAAAACATTGTTATCGACAAGTAGAGCATTCCACTTAATACCTAACTTTATTTAAAATTTTAACATGGAAAATTATGAAACAGTTGTAGCAGCGTTGAGTGGCTTAAAGGCAAAAGGCTACTCGCTCGACTTTAATATCGCCTTTGATAAAATCATCTGCAATGAAAACGGATTGTGCTTTAATCCAAATGAATTTGAGATTACAGAAGTGTACCGTTTTGAAGGTGACAGCAATCCTTCAGATGAGGATATTGTATATGCCATCGAATCCAAAGATGGCAGTATCAAAGGAAGTTTAACCAGTGCTTACGGCATGTATGCAGATACCGTTAGTACCGCAATGCTGAAAAAATTAACTATCAATCATCATTCATAATCTAACAATCAAAAAAACTTATAAATATGGCTGGCAAAATCGATAGAAGAAAATTTTTACAACTCTCCGCACTATCTGCCCCTTTGATTGCCTCGAAAAAAAGCCTCGCAAATGGTTTTAACATTCCGGTTTCGCCCATTGTAATATCTACCTGGGATTCGGGTATGAAAGTAAATGCGGAGGCATGGAAGGTATTAGTTGCCAATGGTAAATCGATTGATGCCATTGAAGCGGGTGCAAGGCAGATGGAAGACACACTCGACTGTTGCGTAGGATTGGGTGGCTACCCGGACAGAGATGGAATTGTTACGCTGGATGCCTGCATCATGGATGAACATGCCAACTGTGGAGCTGTAGCAGGTTTGGAACAAATTAAACATCCAATATCTGTTGCCAGAAAATTAATGGAAACTACACCACATGTGCTATTGGTAGGTAACGGCGCACAACAGTTTGCATTGGCACACGGCTTTCCAAAAGAAAGCAGTAAACTTTCGGAGAGTGCAGAAAAAGCCTACAAGGAATGGCTGAAAAGTTCAGAATACAAACCCATCATGAACATAGAAAACAGAAAATACAGCGGCCCTTTTGCTCCCAGTTTTTTCCCTGATGGCAGCCCCAACCATGATACCATGGGCTTGCTGGCGTTGGATACAAAGGGTAATCTTGCGGGAGGTGTCACCACCAGCGGTATGGCATTTAAAATACATGGCCGAGTAGGTGATTCTGCGGTGATTGGTGCCGGATTGTATGTTGACAATGAAGTGGGTTCCGCAACCAGCAGTGGTGTAGGCGAAGAAGTAATCAGAATTTGCGGTACCCACCTGGTAGTAGAATTTATGCGGCAAGGCAATAGCCCGGAAATGGCTTGTAAAAAAGCAGTGGAACGTATTGTAAAAAGAAACCCGGAGAAAGCAAAAACGCTACAGGTAGGTTTTTTGGCTATGAATAAAAAAGGGCAATACGGTGCATATTCCATTCAAAAAGGATTTGTATTTTCTGTAAAAACAAACAGTATAAACAAAATTCATCCTTCTAAGTATTTGTTGAGTTAAAGTGGCTGGTTGGTTGCATTGTTACAGTGTTGGATTGTTGGATGGCTGGATTGTTATTATGTTGCATTGTTATATTGTTGATGGTTGATTGTTGATTGAGCTGTACTTTCCCTAAAGCATTTTAAATTCTTAATTTTTAATTCCCAATTGATTCTTAATTCTACGTATAAAATCATGCCCCAAAAAATTGAAGTCATTGGTTTTAATATCGAAAGTTGCGCCACTGCTCAGGCGGCTGGTGCACACCGCATTGAATTGTGCGATAATCCATACGATGGTGGCACCACAGCTTCGCATGGTTTTATAAAAGCTGCAAGGAAAATTTTAACCAACCAATTGTTCCCCATCATCCGTCCACGGGGTGGCGATTTTTTGTACAGCGATGCGGAGTTTGATATTATGAAAACGGATGTGCAGCTCTGTAAAAGCCTGGGCTGCGATGGTGTTGTAATTGGTATGCTGCATGCAGATGGATCGGTGGACACAGCCAGGTGCAAACAATTGGTAGACCTGGCTTATCCGCTCGGCGTTACTTTTCATAGAGCATTTGACCGGACCAATGATCCTTTTAAGGCTTTAGAAGATATTATATCCATCGGTTGCGAACGAATCCTCACTTCGGGTCAAAAGCCTACAGCCATGGAAGCAACAGAATTGATCGCCAATTTAATCGATCAGGCAGACAGCAGGATCATCATTATGCCCGGCAGCGGCGTACGTTCTGAAAACATCCTTGAACTGGCTGAAAAAACCGGCGCTACCGAATTTCATACATCTGCAAGAATTTCAACTTCCAGTAAAATGGATTTTATAATTGAAGCAATGCAGGAAAATTTAACGGCGGTAATTACAGATGGGGATGAGGTTCGAAAAATTATCCAGTTGTTGAATGCGCAACAGGCCAGTGATGAAAAAAGTATTTAATTGTTGCAGGAAAAAACTAAACAGACGTGGATCAATTCAACCTTCAATCAGCCATTTTAAAGGAACATTCCAAGGCCCAATGTAATAAAATAATCGACTGGGTGGGTGACGATCAAAAACGTTTTGATGAGTTGTTCAACTTGTTTTTAAACGGCGAATACCGGGTGGCGCAAAGAGCAGCCTGGCCAATGGGTTATTGTGTGGAGCAACATCCCGGATTTATAAAAAAGCATTTTGGAGCATTAATACAAAACCTGCACAAACCGGGAATTCATAACTCAATCAAACGAAATACCGTTCGGATTTTAGAGGTAATTGAAATCCCCGAAAAATACCAGGGCGAAGTAATGAATTGCTGTTTTCAATATTTGGAATCTCCAACAGAAGCGGTTGCCGTTAAAGCATTTTCATTGACCGTGTTGGGTAAACTCGCAAAATTTTATCCCGAGATTTTACCCGAAATAAAATTGCTGATTGAAGAATACTCGCCCAATCAAACGGCAGCATTTAAAAGCCGGGCTAAACATCTATTGAAAGCTTTCGAAAAACTATAGATTCCTTTTATGTAGAATACTGATAGCAGAACCTTTCGCTACAAATACCGAATTTGGAGTTGCCGTTTGTAACATTGCAAAATGATTGCCGTACAAGGCATTGAAATCACAGTCGATGGTATATTCCTTTACCGGATAGACCTCCCAGCGTGGATGCTGCACGGCATATTCCACTGTAGTTGTATCATTGTATCTGGAGTAGCCCCAATAATGCTCTGCTATAAATTCTTCTTCGCTACCGGGTATCATGGGTACCGTTTTATTTTGTGTGATTGCTTCAATCCGGTTCCATTTATTCTTGTGTTTCCAATGATAGCCGAGTTGAATCTCTTCGTTGCTTTCCTTCAAAAAATGCTTCATACGCTTGGTACTGTATTTTTCATTGTACAAAGTATTGGCAATAAAACTAATGGCAGGCTTTGGCACAATTTCTTTTATAAAAACAGCGCCCCTCTTCCACATGCCCTTCTCAAAATACCGAACATAAAAGCGAAGATTTACTTCTTCAAAATTTACGTGAAACGGTATCTTTATTCCGAGCAGTCTTGTATTTTCAAACATAAAACCAATCAGGCTTACATATACATTTCCATTGTAAACATCCAGTTCTGTTTTATTGGGCAGATAAGGTAACAACAACGAAGGATCAATGATGTAATTCGCCATGATCAGGTTATTCCACTCCGCCGTTAAAAATGCTTTTGTAGGCATGATTCAATTAATTTAAGAGCAGTTTAGCGCACTTTTTGATTATCGAAAAATTACTGTTTAATCAACTCGCCCTGGGGTTCAACGGATCTAGGGAGACGATAAAACTCCTTAAAGATCAACCTCAAATTCTGATCATAAGTAAAGTAATTGTATAACCAGTTGAAGAACACAAAAAACCGGTTCTTCACTCCCAGGATCAGCATCAGATGCAACCCCATCCAAATCATCCAGGCAAGGAAACCGCCAAAATGTAATTTAGGTTTTGGCATATCTACCACTGCGAGGTTGCGGCCCACAGTTGCCATACTTCCACTGTCTTTGTAAACAAATTCCTGCATTTGCTCCTTGCCACTTTTCATTTCAATCCGGCGAAGATTTTTGAAAAGCATATCTGCCTGCTGCATGGCAACCGGTGCCACCTGCGGATGTCCGTTTGGCCAATTTGGCTCCTCCATAAAGGCCACATCTCCGATTGCGTAAATATTGGTAAATCCATTTACAATACATTGACGGTTTACCTTAATGCGATTACCACGGGCTATCAGTTCCTGACTAATTCCACCGGGCACATTTCCTTTAATGCCTGCTGCCCATATTACCATTGAAGTATTGATGGTTTCACCGTTCTGAAGTATTGCCTGCTGTCCGTCGTAGTCCTTTAAAAATACATTGGTCATTACCTTTACGCCGAGGTTCTCAAGATATTTTAAAGACTGTTCGCTGGATTTTTCACTCATATTTGCGAGTGTTTTGCCAGTGCCTTCCAACAGGTAGATTTTCATTTTACTAAAATCCAATTCGGGATAATCTTTTGGCAACTGGTATCGTTTCATGTCTGCGATGGCACCACTCAGTTCTACACCGGTAGGCCCGCCACCAACTACCACAATCGTCATTAGTCGCTGTAGTTCCATTTCATTCTCCGCCGTGAGGGCGTCTTCAAAATTATGTAACAGCCGATGCCTCAGTTGCAATGCCTCTACCGTACTTTTCATTGGAAAAGCGTGGTCAATTAAATTTTGATTGCCGAAAAAATTGGTATCGGCTCCGGTTGCAATTACCAAAACATCGTATTCAAATTCACCAATATCCGTAATCACTTTATTTTGTTTGGAAACAATTTGCTGTACCTCTGCCATTCTTAAACGAATGTTCTTACTGTTTTGAAAAACCTTCCGCAGGGGAAAAGAAATATTACTGGCATCCAGTCCTGCAGTTGCCACCTGGTAAAACAATGGCTGAAACTGGTGATAATTAAAACGATCTATTAGGGTAATGTCAAAACCGGGTTTGTTGCTGAGCTTGCGTGCAATCCTTAACCCTCCAAAACCACCGCCGATAATTAATAATCTCATCTTTTAAAAATTTTAATAATGCAAATGTACAGCATTTTCAATAAATACTGAAAGTTAAGAAAGTAAACAGTATTCAGGCAACAAAACAATTTCAGGCCATTTATGTTTGTCAACCAATAGCTTGAATTTGTGAAAACTTATTTTCAATGACAAATTTCACCTACACTCAAAGATGATTATCAGTGCTATTTTGTTAACTATAATCAAATCAATTTTTTCTAAAACCAAGTATTACATAAATGAAATATTTTTAAATAAATGCTCATATCTTTCATTTTTTCTCTACTTTGTACTAAAATACTAACAAATGCTAAACGTAATCATTCCTTTAGATTTCTCCCACACATCTTTTAATGCAGCCCAATATGCAGCCGATATGTACGCAGAGCGGCTTGACATCAATTTAATTCTGTATCATTTTTATTCATCCGGAGAAGACACTTCGATTGCTAAAGAATTTTTGTTAAGCCAAAGAAAAGAACTGCTCAGCAGGGTAGCTAATATAGAGGTTGAATTGGAATCGGGCTATAATTTTATAGATAGTCTTGCGGCTTATGCGCATGTTAAGACAGCACATATCATCATCATGGGATTAACCGGTAAAACGCCTGCACAACATCGTTTTGCTGGGAGCAATACCATGAAAATCAGTGAAAAGGAAGTATGCCCTGTATTGGTAGTTCCCGAAGATGCGGTTTGCAATGGAATCATGAATACTTTAATCACTTCAGAACTGAAGTACATTGAAGAAACACCTTGTTTGCTTACTGTGAAAAGAGTACTACAACATTTTGTACCTAAGCCTTCCATCCATATTTTAAATGTAAACAGCGAGCATTATATTTCTCTTACAGATGATGTGAAGGATGAAAGGGATAAAATGGCGCTTTTATTGTCTGATTTTAGCCCTGAGTTCAATTTTATGAACCTATATGATTTTCATGAGTCAGTAGATGAATTTGTAAAAGATAAGGGGATTGACATTATAATCATAGCCCCAAAATTTCATTCCTTTTATGAAAAATTGTTTAAAACGCAGCATACAAAAAAATTAATTTATCAAAGCAGGGTGCCGGTATTGGCTGTACACGAATAGCATTATTGAATTGTTTTTTTTGCAGTGCCCCGCTATAAAATAAAAGCGCCCGAAAGTTTTCGGGCGCTTTTATTTTATCTGTATAACCTTACAATAATATTTATCGTTTGTAGATATTGCTGTTTACCAAATTGACCGTATCCCTATACCAATTTGTATTTGCTGTACCCGATGACAATATCCAGGATTCAAATTTTAGAAATGCGGTATTGATTGCAGTTCTTTCAGTAGGATAGCTGAAATTTTCATTAAATCCCAGTCCCCATGGCAGATTGCTGGTAGTTTTATAATATAATCCCTGGGCCGGAATGGTATTGTCTACACCGGTTTTGAAGTATTTGGTATCTACTTTATCCGTAGGAGCATAGCCGGCTAGATGCGCTTCTCTGCCCCTTGTTCCATTAATGATGATGAAGGGATTAAAAGGTGCTGATCCCAACTCTGTCTGCGACATTGGCCGGGTAAAAGTCATGTTAACTTTAATGGTATCCCTGGAAAGATAGTTGCTTCCAATAACGGTATTGAAAGCTGCATTGGTTTTCATGGCAGAATAGGCATTATCAAATGGAATGATCACCGCCTTGCTTTGGCCTGCTTCACAACCATTGCCAGCCAATGTTACCACCTGGCTATTGGTTACCAAGCTACCGGTAGCACTATTTACCAATGAAGAAAGAAAAGGAAATTGTACACCAAAACCATTTTTATAACTGGCGCCCGATGCCTTCAAAACATATTGACCAGTCATTTCTACTGCCTTGTTAACTGCATTTGATATTACAACATACCGATAGTCAACTACCAAATCATTCATATCATAGTCACCTAAAAATGGCCAGTAATCTTCAAAAGCAACCGTACCCATTGTTGTTGCACCTGGATAAAAATTGATATAAGCACGGGTAGGGTCGTTGGGAAAATCATCGTACACATCATTTACACCATCCCCATCTGTATCCACCGGCTTATCAACAGGATTCACATTTACAGTCGAAATAGCAGTTACAGGATTGGATTTAATATAAAAAAGACAGTCATTGAAATCATTATCACTATTATAATCCCGCTTCATATCTTCGATTCCCACCAAAAATAATTTCTGGGAATTGTCATATAAAAAAACCGAATGTCTTTTCAACGATGGGTCAGATTCAGGATTCAATTTATCAATTGAATAAACAATCCAGTTTCCGTTTCCAACTGCGGTGCCGTTCCAACCATTGGCTACCAGTGCAAAACCAATAGACGTACCGGCAGCAAACCTGCCTAATTTTACGGTATTGCCCGTTTGTAACTGACCACTGCTACCATTTAAACTTGCATTTGGTAAAATGAAATGCAATGAATCAATATCAGCCGTGGTTTTAGGAGGATTAATGGTTGGGTATGTAAAATAAGCGATGCTGTTTTTATACCCTGCGCCTTCAGTAATAAAAGTGAACCATACATCGCTCAATGCAGTAATGTTCGCATTGGTTTCGATATCGTTGGATAAATAATCCGGGTGAAAGGTCATCAAGGGCCTGCTTTCTGGCAGGGAGGCATTGATATTAACTAAAAACTCTGCAGATATCACCTCGTTTACTGGTTCAAGATAGTTAGGTTTACCCTGACTATTATAGGTTCCCATATAACTATAAAAAGGGGCTCCACCAACCGGTCTATTCAGGCTTGTACCCGAATTATTGGCCGGCCTTCCACCCGTTAAAGGGCTGTTTAAAACTACATTGCCCGAGTAACCATCACTGCCACCAAGGGTGCAAACAATCGCACTGTTTAAAATGTTTACCGCAGCGTTTCTGAGAACACCCAAATATTTCGGATCAATCACTACCTGATCAATCGCCGTAGATAATTTTACAGAACCTGAAATTTTACCATTCACATCTGTCAGGCTTTTAAATAAAATAACGCCACCCAATTCTTCTGAACGGGTTAATATGCTAATGGGAATATTTTTGATCGGCGTATTATCAGGTGCCAGAATGGTGATGTCTAAATTTATATTCTTTTGCATTTCATAATTAAATGCAGCCGATGCTTTTAATGCGATTAATTTATCAACGGCGATATTACCAGAGGATGGATCAGGGGTTGGGGCAACAGTATCACCCTTTTTGCAGGATCCGAAAATAATCAGGCTAAAGGCAAACAGGCACGTCAATTTTTGAATACTACTTTTCATTGTTGGTAATTTTATTGGTGGTTTATTTTTAAGATAAAAAGTTTGATTATTATTTACTAATGAAAACCCTTCGGTCTATTCTTTGAAAAATGTTACCATTTCCAAATATGCTTTTAAAGGTAAAACGACTTCCTTTTTTAATTAAAAATTCAATTAATATTTAAAATGGAATCCCTTTTTATTCACCTTACATAATTAGCCATTTTGATAGAGAACAATCATTGCTATTAGATGAAACTCTATTTAGAAAAAATTATTTGATTCAGTTATATATTTTTATATACCGTTCTTTTCCTAAATGGTGCCAAACATTTAACAACTTGATTTTCAATTTTTTAATACTAAAATGCAGCACGCAATTTTCCAATTGGGAGAATGAAGTATTGATTGTGGAACGCATGGAAATAGGTTGGAGATTACAAAAAAACAATGGATCAAATTCCGACTACAAAAGATTCGAAATAGGTCTGGCTTTTTATAGGAAAATAACTACTGATAAGTGTGAATGGTGTGGGTGAATGGACAATGGTGAATGGTGAATGGTGAATGGTGAATTGGGAAAGGTCAATGATCAATTTCCACATCCAATTGAATCTATCGGATCACAAATGAAACCGCCATTTCATGCTCAACATATTAATACAATCTTTTAACCAGAATGGCTATCCGAAAAGCAAGGGTTGACTATTATTATTTGCTAAGCATAAAAAAACAGCTCAATAAAAATTTACTGAACTGTCTTTATAAACTAGTTCAAAAATTATTGATTAAAATCGGCTGCAAGCTTTACTGCATTCAAGGCATTCACGATTCCACCACTGCTACAAAGCTGGTGCATGGATACCATTTCTTTTGTACCAGGCTTTAATATCTTTTGGGAAGGGCGACTCACTGTTTGTTCCAATATCTTTTTAACATCTGTTGCAGGCACTCCGGGAAAATAACTTCTGATTAAAGCAGCTACTCCAGTTACAACCGGAGAAGCCATACTGGTGCCGTCCCACGACATATACTTATTGCCGCCTGGAATGGTGGAATAAATGGCAACACCAGGGGCAAATAAGTTGACTACACCAGCTCCGTAATTACTAAAATCTGCCGCCATACCGGCTGAATCGCTTGCTCCTACTGTGATCCAGTTGGTAGCCATTGAATCAGTAAGGAAGTATTTTGGATTGGGGAAATTATCAAAGGCATCTATATTTCTTTTGCTGTTGCCGGCTGCCTGCACCAGCAACACATCTTTTGCCAACGCATATTTTACCGCATCATCAATCATTTTTTTATCTGGACTCAGACTTTTACCAAAACTCATATTGATCACTTTGGCACCATTATCTACCGCATAACGAATACCGGTTGCAATGTCTTTATCGTGCTCATCGCCTTCGGCAGAAGTACGAACCATCATAATCTGCACGTTATCTGCAATACCCTGCATCCCTATTCCGTTGTTGCGATCTGCGGCCACAATTCCCGACAAATGTGTACCGTGCATTAAGGGGACATTGCTAACATTCGGATTTCCATAGAATCGATTTGCTTCATTTTTTTCATCATCCCCAGTGATGTCTTTGCGGTTGTCTTCGGGTGGAACTTTATCGCCGGTCGCCTTTCGGATTTCCCCCACTACATATTGTTGCAACTCATCTATAACAAAACTGTTGGTAACAGCCGGCAACGTAAACTGCTTAAATACCTGCATCAAAAAACCCTTCACTTCTTTCTCCATTTTATTGACAGGCTTATAATCGCTGAGCTGTTTAGCGGTAAATTCCTTTTTGGCAAAATAGGGCTTTAAGATGCTGTCGCAAAAAATTGCATTTGCAAGGTAGGTTCTCAAATTATCCAGTTCTTCTTCTTTCATACCTTTTCCAACTACCCCACTCCTTGCCTTTTGCCAAAGGGCATATTCATATTGCTGTTCCTTAGAAAGCAGTTTAGCATCGATGGATACGCCTTCATATTTTGTTTTATACCGCCAATACACCCTGATCCATTCACTGCTGTTAGAAGCTACAACCCTTCCATCTTTACCACCTAAAAAATTCCAGCCATGCAGATCATCTATATAGCCATTGCCATCATCATCAATGCCATTGCCCGGTATTTCTTTTGTGTTTAACCAAAGTACTTTCTGTAAATCTTCATGAGCAGTATCAATACCATCATCCAGGATAGCTACTATCA
>Ga0335394_10008839_pt1 | contig 11370 bp, 10 predicted proteins | sample MAT03_FD_205741 | JGI IMG/M metagenome (GOLD analysis project Ga0335394, IMG submission 205741) | Freshwater microbial communities from Lake Fryxell liftoff mats and glacier meltwater in Antarctica - MAT-03 (spades assembly) (version 2) ... | reverse complement strand
CCGATTCATGGATGTACGCGAGCGACCGCTGCGCTTGAAGGAAGGACTCGGCGCGCTCGCAACACGAGAACACAGCGCCGCATTCGTTCCACTCGCGATTGAGTTCCCTTTCTGGACCGAGTCGCGTCCCGAGATCCTCGTCTCCTTTGGTGAACCCATCGTGCCGGGCGACAGTTCCGCGCGTTCCTCTAGCGAATGGACGCGCACATTCACCGACGCATTGGAGTCAACCCAGGATGAACTCGCCGCCCGCTCCTGCCGCCGCGACGCATCCGAGTGGTGCACGCTCAACAGTGGACAGTCCGGTGTCGGCGGCATCTACGACGCCTGGCGCTGGCTTCGCGCGCGGGTGCGTGGAGAAAAATTTGCACCCGAACATCCCGTGGAGGTGAAGCGATGATCACTGCGCTCGCCATTGTGAGCTGCATTCTCGCCGGAGTTCCGGCGTTGCTCTTTCTGCGCAATCTCACCCTTTACGCGTCACTGCCACCGGTCCCAGGTAGGGTGGGTGTCCCGCCCAGACAATCTCCCGCGAACCAATGTTCCGTTCTCATCCCCGCTCGCGATGAGGAAGCCAATATCGCAGACGCGCTGCGCTCGGTTTTGCAGAGCGCAGACATCACCTTTGAAATCATCGTCCTTAATGATGGTTCGACCGATCGCACCGCGGAGATCGTAGGCGAGATCGCGCGGACCGAGCCACGCGTGCGCCTCGAAACTGCGCTCCCGCTGCCCGCCGGATGGTGCGGGAAAAACTTCGCCTGCCATCAACTCGCCGTGCTCGCGCGTCATCCGCTGCTCGTTTTCATGGACGCCGATGTTCGTGTCTCGCGAGCCGACTCCCTCGCGCGTCTCGCCGCGTTTGTCGGGCAGAGCGGCGCCGCACTCGTCAGTGGCGTGCCACGCGAAGAAACTGGCAGCCTCATGGAGAAGCTCATCATCCCGCTGATCCATTTCGTGCTCCTCGGTTTCCTGCCGCTCCAGCGCATGCGCTCCGGCACCGATCCGCGCTTCGCCGCCGCATGCGGGCAAATCCTGGCTATCCGCCGCGACGCCTATGAGCAAACCGGCGGCTACTCCGCCGTTGCTGATCGCATCCACGATGCCGTCGCGCTCACGCGTCACCTCCGCGCGCAAGGTTTCTCGACCGATCTCTTCGACGCCACCGACACCTTCCACTGCCGCATGTATCAGCGCGCCGCCGAGGTCTGGAACGGCTTCGCTAAAAACGCCCACGAAGGCCTCGCCACCCCGCGCCTCATTGTCCCCGCGACGCTTCTGTTGCTCGGTGGACAGGTGCTCCCGCTCGTGTTCCTAGCCGTGGCACCCTCGGTGCTCGCCCTGTTCGCGACCCTCGCCGCATTTCTTCCACGCCTCATCGGCGTCGCACGCTTCCGCCAGTCGCTCATCGGCGCGGTGCTGCACCCGATCGGCATCTGCGCGCTTGTCGCGATTCAGTGGTTCGCCTTCATCCGCTCTCAGCGGCATCAGCCCTCGGTCTGGAAAGGCCGCTCATATTCACCTGCCTCCATCACATGAAATATTTACTCTCGGCATTCATCCTCCTCCACACCGTCGCCTTAGCCGCACCGGTGGAAAAGCTCAGCGACTTCGTGCTCACTGACCAGGATTCAAAGAAGCGAAGCTATCGTTTCCCGAAAGAGAAAGTCACCGTGATGACCATCGCCGATCACAAAGGCTCCGATCAACTTACACCATGGATTAAGTCGATGCACGACCGCTACGGCAAGCGCATCGACATCGACGGCGTGGCCGATGTCTCCATGATCCCTGGCCCATTCCAGGGCATGTTCCGCGAGGCCTTCCGTAAAAAACTCACCTACTCCGTGATGCTCGATTGGGGTGGCGCTGTGGTGAAGGAATTCGGATACACAAAGGGCGTCGCGAACATTTACGTGATCGACCGGGACGGTCGAATCGTGAAGCATGCCATCGGCTCCTTCGACGCCGCAACAGCCCGCGAATTGTTCACGATCATCGACAGCGCGGACTCAACCCCATCATCGAAATGATGACGACTCCGTCTGTCTGGTTCATCACCGGTTGTTCCACCGGTCTTGGCCGCGCACTCGCCAGCCGTGCGCTCGCAGCCGGGCATCGCGTCATCGCGACTGCGCGCCAGGTGGAACAACTCGCTGAGCTGGTGGCCGCACATCCTGCGACATGCCGTGCGCTCGCGCTCGATGTCACCGTGCCTGCTTCGGTGATGGCTGCGGTCTCGGAGGCCGCGAACGCATTCGGCCGCCTTGATGTCGTGGTCAACAACGCGGGCGTCGGATTGGTCGGGGCATTTGAGGAACTCGGTGCGGCGCAAATTACACGAAACTTCGACACCAACTTCTTCGGCGCACTGGAAGTGATCCGCGCCGTGCTTCCGATCCTGCGCGCGCAACGCAGCGGACACATCGTTAATATTTCCGCCGCCGCCGTGATCTCGAACTACGCGGGATTTTCCATCTACGGCGCGACGAAGTGGGCGCTCGAAGGCGTCTCCGAATCGCTCGCCTCGGAGCTGAAGCCGCTTGGTATCAAAGTGACGATTGTGCAGCCCGGACCGTTTCGGACCGACTTCATTGCCCGTTCGCTGGAGTGCGCGGATTCGCAGATCGAAGACTATGATCGGTCCAGCGGAAAGTTTCTACGGTTTCTCGAAAGCATGAGCGGAATGCAGCCGGGCGATCCTGATAAAGCAGCCGAGGCCATCATCACCGCCGTGAACTCCCGCAATCCGCCACTCCGGCTCGTTCTCGGAAAATATGCGACCGACAAGGTGCGTACGAAGCTTGCGGTAGCGGAAAGAGAACTTGCGGCATGGGAGCGCGTCGGCTGTCCAACAGATTTTACCTCACCATTATGAAAAACTACAAACTTCCCATCATTCGCGCCGTTGTCATTCCCATCGGCCTCATAATTTTCTGGCTCGCCGGCACTTCGCACGCGGCAACAGAAACTCCGGATTACAAGTTGATCCGCATCGACGGCAGGGTGGAGATCCGCGATTATCCGGCGCTCACGATTGCGACCACCACGATGGAAGGAGCAGGCATGAACGGCGGCTTCAGACAGCTCTTCAAATTTATTACCGGAAAGAACGAGGGCGAGGAGAAGATCGCGATGACCTCCCCTGTGCTCATTCACACCGCGAAGGAGAAAAAAACGATGAGCTTTATCATGCCAAAATCCGCCGTGGAGAAAGGAGTGCCACAGCCAACCGGCGAAAATGTCCGGCTCGGGAAAGTGGAAGCCGCGCGATTCGTGGTGTTGCGATTCGACGGCGGGCGCACAGCAGAAAATGAGGCAAAGACGATCGAGAAACTCAAGACGTGGCTTAAGGCACAAAAGATTCAGGCGAAGAGCGAACCGATCTTCGGCTACTATGACCCGCCTTGGACGCCGACTTTTCTCCGCCGCAACGAAGTGATGATCCGCATCGACAAGCACCATGAATAGCCGAATCCTTTTCAACCAACTCAGAACCACCTAAAATCCATGAAAAACACCCAACTCAAACTAATCAGTAACGTCTGCTTCTTCTGCGGCTTCGCCTCAATCCTCGGTTCAATCGCCATCTGGTTTTTCACCGGCGGCACCACTCCCGATCTTCAAGCTCATGCGGAACGTTTCGGCATTTTCGTTGGCCTCTGGGCGCCAACTTTTTTCATCCTGTCGAATCGTTTCGACCGCTACTCGGACAAGCAATCCTGAGCCCGAATTTTTTTCTCGCATCGGGCGACACTCGCAGTGATTGCAGGAGTTCGAGCGAAGTTTGTCACTGAATCATGAGTTCATGTGTGATGCCCCTTTGCTGCATTCTATGGTCGCGGGTGGTGGAATCAGCCGATACGCGCACTTTTTTTTCTGCCCTGTGATAGGGGACGCGCACACCGACAGTTCATACGATCTTGGTCATATCGCGGCTTTCGTATTTCGACTGGCCGACATTGCGATGCGAAAGGCCCTTTCGCTACATTGATCACGGGACGAGGCTAACATCGTAGCTGTCGCCGTGCTGGCAGATGATACCCAAAACGGTTTCTGTGACGAAAAGGACATTTTGATTTACAGTCACATGCGGCAGCTTCCATACGTCGACACTTCCAGTCGCTGTCGATTGACGCTAAGTCCAACGCATGTAATCCGCACAGGGCGCGAAAACATTCTCTGCCTTAAAAGTCCTTCGAATCGGGAGGTTGAGGCCCACTCCCCGCCACACTCGTTGATTTTGGGAGCATCCCCGCATTCCCTCACACACAATCGCATTCTTGAATGCAATACCCAAGTAACCCAAAATAATCAAACACCGGCAGGCCTCAATCTACTCGGAAGCTGACGCCGCAAGCCTGAAGGCGTGTACCTCGGCGAGTGTTATTTAAATCGTGGCATCCCAGAATGCGCGGGCGGCCTTGGACCAGTTACGGTTTTTTACGGACTCCACAGCGGCCTTACTCATGGATTTTTGTAGTGAAGAATCATCGATGATCTTCGCGACAGTGTTCGTGAAATTCTTTGTGTTATTGGCTGTTGTGATCTCACCATTGACTCCCGGTGTGATGAGGTTTTTTGGTCCGCCTTGATCGGAAACGATACAGGGTACTCCGCTAGCAAGAGCTTCTAGAATGACATTGCCAAATGTGTCAGTTGCGCTTGGAAATAGGAAGAGATCGGCGCTCGCGAATGCAGTCGCAAGTTCTTCGCCGAGTAGCGTGCCAGTAAAAATAATATCGGGTGCGCGTCGCTTCAACTCAGCGACATAGGGGCCGTCACCTACGAATGCGAGCGCGAGACCGGGACGTCGAACGGCACTCCAGGCGGCGAGTGTGAGATCGAGATTTTTTTCTTTTGAGATACGTCCCACATAAAGCAGCACCTTGGCACCGGCAGTCGCGCCTTTCGATTCCCAGAAGCTGGGACTGCGTCGCTGAGGGTTAAAAAGTTCCAGATCAAGCCCTCGTGGCAGTAGGTGAAGACGTTCGGGAGCGATGCCGTGATTCGCCAGCGTATGACGGCAGGAGTCGCTGTTCACCCACACGGTATCCATCTGCGAGTAAAACCAGCGCATGAAAGTCCATGTGAGCGATTCCCACCAGCGATCGTCGGTGAGGATGCGGACGTATTGTGGGAAATCTGTATGATAGATTCCCGAGGTGCGGATGCCGAGTAGCTTTGCAGCAAGGAGTGCGGTTAATCCGATAGGTCCTGGCGTGCTGATGATGAGTTCGGTGAAACGTTCGCGCTGGATATACTCGAGGATTTTGAGGAGAGGGGGGAAGCTGAGTTTCTGAAGCTCGTATTCTGGTAGCTCAAATTCGCCGATGGGCTTGAAGTTCTGGAGGGGAATGCCGGTGAGCTCGCTGTTGCCTCGGGAGGTGATAACCACGATTTCATCTCCATTTGCGACGGTCGCGGCTGTCATTTTTCGAATGGTCGTCGCCACTCCGTTGATGTCTTCAAGTGTATCCGTGAACCACGCCCGTTTGTTGTTTTGTAAAACTGGTGCGCATTCTCCTGCGAAACTATCGCATGTATCACGGAGCCACTTTCGGTCGGGAGCGGTCTGTCGGAACGCCAGAAAGTAAGGAGTCAGCCCGAGTGCGATTGGCGCAAGCATGCCGGCGTTTTGAATCGCCTCAATCATACTGCCGCTGGAAAGTTTGTGCACAAACTTGGTGAAGAATTGATACAGAAGACGGTCTGCAAAAAGACATGCCGTGATAAACGCCCTGCGTTCCGCCTGTGTGACGCCTTCTGTAGCGTGTGCGATAGATGCCTTGAGTTCGCTGTCCTGGAACGTGGCGGAGAATTGTCTCCAAGCGCTGGCGTTGGCAGGCTTGGCGAGTTCCCAGATTTTACCGGTGAGAACGCTGTGTCCAAGAAAGGACAGTTTCTCGCTGAATGAAAACTCGGTGGGGATCTCACCTTCAAGAAACCGTGAGAACACTTTACCGATCAATCCGTTGTCGCCGAGACCGCCGACTTTTCTGGCAGTGAAATTGAAAAGCGAGGAATAGGTGCCGTGGGCGTGAGTGAGCGGTGTTCCGTGTTGTCCACCGGTTCTGCACTTTCCTACGCGGATGGCTGCGAGAAATTCCGGGATATTAGAGACGGGTTCCGTCTCGGTATATGCGTTTGCTATGAAGAGTCCGCTGAGATCGTTGGATCCGCCAAGCATTACCTTTTTCCACGGCTCCGAGTGTGTGGGGGCAATATCATGGCGAGAGGCGAACTCCGTGATTTTCTCTGGTGTCAGGCTTTCTAGGATGAATCGGGTGACATCGCAAATGAGTGCATCGCTCGCGCCGCAGAGTGACTCGAAGTGGCGGAACAGCAAAACGAGCTTTTCCAGATGAGCTGTTCCGAAGCGCTCGTCCATGCGCTGTAATGGGTGCGCCACGGCATGCGTCAGTTCCTGCGTGGCGAGATAGCGCTGCACCTCGTAAATATTGTCGCGTACTTTTTGGAGTTCCGCGAATTGCGCCTCTGAGATTCCCCACACGAGGAGGTGAACCGGTGCCCGATCCTCTGGAAACTGCGTCGTCAGTTCCACGCTCAGAAAAACATCCGTCTTGTCTGCAATGGAAAGGCAGCCCTGCAGGGTATCGAGATCAGTAAGCGTGAAAAACTGCATACCGAGTTCTTTCGCTTTTGCGTAAAGTGACACAGGCTCCGCGCAGCTGGCTGGCAGGCCGATCTTGCGATAGAGCCACTGAGCAGCTTCGCCGCTATAACGCGAATGGAGGTGGAGATCTACTTTCATGAAAACAATATCCTTCCGCCAGGTGCCGTGAGATTCTTGGAGAAACCATCACGACAAAAGATCATGGATATTCGTGGGATCGTCTTATTTGTGTGTATGCTTTTCTAGTAAATTTCCGCCCCTTATGCTTTTAATTTTCAACAGGCTGTTTAAGACGCCTGCTATCGACCATTCCTGATATAAGGTCAGGACAGCTTCCAGCCATGAAATCAGTCTCCTCTCTATTATTTGCATTTGTCGCATTACTTTCATCAATCTCGCCCTGCTTGCAGGCGGTGACCATTACGGGTGAAATCGTGGATGCGAAGACAGACTTACTGATTCCTGCACGCCTTTATATTGAGGAAAAAGACGGAACGGGATTTTTCGCTGAGAGCGCCTCTCCTGATGGCCGTGCTGTGATTTACGATATAAAGTTTTCCAAAAATTTAAATATCAAGGAGCAGCACACTTCGCTTTCTGCGCATCCTTTCAAGGTTGAGTTGGACCCTGGTAGCTACACTTTCACAGTGGAGCGCGGGAAGGAGTATCTTCCGTTGGTAAAGCAGATCGAAGTCGGGGCTGATCCGATGAGTATCAAGCTTCCGCTGCAGCGCTGGATTAACATGGCGGAGCGGGGGTGGTTTTCCGGCGACATGCACAATCACCGCCTTCCGGACGAACTTCCGGTCATCATGCTGGCCGAGGACTTAAACGTCGGTCTGCCGATGAGCCACTGGACACGTGCCAACGACGTTCCTCCTAGCGAGGGAGACAAGACTATGAAAGGCGCTGGAGTCGCCCGGCTTGCTCGCGTGGATGATGCTCATGTCATCTGGTCACTGAATACTGAATACGAAATTTTTACGACTGCGGGGAAAACTCATACGCTGGGAGCGCTGCTCATTCTGAATCATAAGCACGTTTTTAATATCCCTGCATTTCCGCTCGTCAAAGTTGCTGAGCGCGCGCGGGCAGAAGGTGGACTGCTCGACATGGATAAACATAACTGGCCGTGGTCGCTTGCTATCGTGCCACTGGTGAAGCCGGATCTTTTCGAGCTTACTAACAATCATCTATGGCGGATGGAATTCGCTGTAAAAGGCTGGGCTGATCCCGCGCCAAAGTGGATGGAAGTGGGTACGGGCATTGATACAGAGGACGATTGGCTGCATTTCGGTTTTAAAACCTACTACGCCCTCCTGAACTGTGGGTTTCGCATTAATCCTTCCGCAGGAACTGCGAGTGGAGTGCATCCGGTGCCGCTTGGATTTGGACGCGTATATGTACACACAGGGAAAAGCTTCGAATACAAAACGTGGATCGATGGGCTTAAAAACGGGCGTAGCTTTGTGACGACGGGACCGATGCTTCTGGCGAAGATTAACGGCGAATTGCCCGGCTCCACTTTTGTATCCAAGGATGGAAACCCAATAGATACCGTTATTGCCGGACTGATTTATAGCGAACAACCCGTGAATGAAGTGGAGCTTATTGTGAATGGAGACATCACAAAAACGATCAAACTCCAGTCAAAGCAAAACAAGGATGGCTCATGGGAGTCGCAGTTTTCCACAGACATGAAAATTGAATCGTCTTCCTGGATTGTGGTGCGTTGCTTTGAATCCCGGGAGGAAGGGAAACGCCATCGTTTTGCCCATACAGCTCCATGGCATGTTGTTACAGAGGGTAAACCGCTGTTTCCGAAAAGACAGGAAGTCGAGTGGCTGATCGGAAATGTGAAAAAGGAGATCGAACGCAGTGCCCCCATTTTGCCTGATTATGCGGTGAGCGAATACCAGCAGGCGCTTAAGGCTTACGAAGCGATGCTGCCAGACGCCAAGTGATCATTGGAGGAGTCGATGCCCGTATTGTTAAGCGTCGTTTGCTGGGCCAAGCCGCTCTCAGTGTCGACCTTTATCCTTTGGCTTGAGATTCATTCTCGCCAGCAATAGTTCGGACCGACATAAAGTGTCGGTATGAATATCAATGATAGCCACAGGAATTGGACTGAACTGGGGAAGGATGACCCATTATGGGTGGTACTGACGGATCCTGATAAAAAGGGCGGCAAATGGACTGAGGAGGAGTTTTTTGCGACAGGTCTCAGTGATGTGAAATCATCTTTGCAGTTCATTAAACTTCATTATCCAAATATCGAATACGGATAGGCGTTGGATTTCGGATGTGGTGTTGGGAGGTTATCGCAGGCATTAGCCACTGATTTTGATGAAGTAGATGGTGTAGATATTTCTGAATCTATGATTCAGGCTGCAAATGGTTACAACAAACAAGGGGGAAGGGTTCGCTATCACCTTAATGTTTCCAAAGGGCTGGAGTTATTTCCATCAAACACTTTCGATTTCGTTTTCACTTTGATCTGTCTTCAGCATATACCACCGAACTTTCAGCTTTCTTACATTGGCGAGTTTATGCGGGTGTTGAAAAAAGGTGGGGTGGCTTATTTTCAATGTATTCATGGAGTCGGCATCAGGCAGTGGATTCCCAGTTTTTTGACTGATTTATATCGCAAGGTGAATAGCGGTTTTAAGCCCTTCATCTCCATGCATCCTGTGTTTGAGTCTTCGGTTAAAAAAACGATTACAAATTCCGGAGGAACTATCGTTCATCAGGAGAAAATAGAGTTTAAGGGTTTCGAGAGCAGATTTTTTTCTTCTACTTATATCGTGAAAAAAGCAGGTCACTAAAAGAAGCTGACCGCGTATTTCGCTGAGAAAACCATTGCCCTTCAAGGCTCGCCAGCTAACTTCCGCGTTCCTTTTCCACCATGATTATTCCGAAGGTAAATAAACTGACAGATCAACAGACGACCGAACTTACTTCTGTGGTGGAGGTTTACGGCTGTCGCATTCAGGAGATCAAAGGAGAAGAGCGCTCTATTTATGCAATCATTGGGGATGAGCGAAATGATGACATGGTTACGCAGATCGAGGGGCTGCATTTTGTTGATCGCGTAGATCGCATTCAGTCTCCGCATAAACTCATGGATGTAAGATCACAGCTTGCGCAACACCGCGTGAAGCTCGGCGGTATCACCTTGGGAACGGAGCCGTTTTTTGCCGCAGGTCCATGCACGATTGACCCGAAAAATCCCAATCTCACGATCGAAACCGCACACGCTGTGAAGGAGGCTGGTGCACACGCTTTGCGTGGAGGTGTATGGAAGCCGCGCACGAATCCATACAGTTATCAGGGAGACGTAAAAGCGCTACTTGTCTTGATGGAGGCCAGTAGGGCAACCGGACTGCCGGTGGATACCGAGGTGATGGATGAAGAGCATTTGCGCCTCGCTATTGATGCCGGAGTTGACTGTCTCCAAGTTGGTGCACGCAACGCACTCAACTACTCGCTGCTGCGTCAGATTGGCCAGGCTATCGCTACGACAAAAACAGCAGTGTTACTAAAGCGCAGTATTCATATGGGCCCAGTTCAGGAATTTATCGCTGCCGCTGAATACATCGTACAGCTGGGTAATCCGAACGTTATACTTTGCCCGCGTGGTACTCAACCCGCTCTCGATGGCTACCGCAATCATCCTGATGAAAGTATCGTGCCTCTTTTGAAAGAGCGCACCTGGGCACCAGTGGTGGTGGATCCTTCACATTCTGTAGGCAAGGCGACCTACGTTCGTAATTCCTCACTCGCTGCAATCGCGTATGGAGCCGATGGACTTTGTATCGAATGTAATATGCATCCGAATAAAGGCATTGGTGATGATCCGAAACAGGCGGTTACTCCTGAGGTGCTCAAACAGATCATTTCACAGTGTCGCGAGCTCTGGAAATTGATGCGTAACGCTTAAATTTAAATTTAACGTGGTAGAACCACTTCAAATTCCCCCCTTGGAGTTAGCTCATCCGGCGATCTTAATTTGGGGTCTGGTACTCTATAGATAGGAACCCAAGTTTTTACTTGGTTTATCTCGAAATATACTCCTTCCGCAAGGATCTGCTGAATCAGCACCCTTTGCTTATCCTCACCTCGTCTAAGTGTGATGTATTCGCCTTCCTCAACAGAACGACCGTTAATGATTGCAATGGAAGGGGGGCCAATCATTATGCTAGTGACTTTAAAGGTACCTTTGGGAATGTCGTCGGGTGGTGGATTGTGATTAGGGTTAGGGTCAGGGTCTTTATTGGGTTTCCTTGGATCAGGTTTTTCCCACCCGATACGCCAGAAAGGTACTCTTGCCTTGGGATCGATTGTAAATTCAGACCGGCTCTTGAGTTCGTAAGGTAGTATCTTGTCAGATGCGCCTTCCGTGTTGGTTTCTTCAGCGGCTTTCTCAACAACTGTTACGACTTTGTCGTTTGTCTCTTTCTCCTGAGCAACGGCACTTAAAGCAACCATGCATGTTGCTGCAGTTAGGTAATGGAAATAGTTACGAGTCATTTTCTGATTAGATTATTGATGCCGAAATGCAGATTGAGTCGTTCAGGGTTCAGATCATTGGACTCGATTTTAATATACGTAATCTCAAACAACGTTTCTTGATTTTCGATGGTTTGAAGTGCCACGCACAAATCAAAAAAAGTAATTTGTGGTATCTCCATATCCCAACTCAGTTGCTTGTAATCTTTGAGTTCATTGACTGT
>Ga0335394_10008835_pt1 | contig 11373 bp, 12 predicted proteins | sample MAT03_FD_205741 | JGI IMG/M metagenome (GOLD analysis project Ga0335394, IMG submission 205741) | Freshwater microbial communities from Lake Fryxell liftoff mats and glacier meltwater in Antarctica - MAT-03 (spades assembly) (version 2) ... | reverse complement strand
CACTTTGCTGGCCAAGTCGAGCTGAACGAGCGTTTAGTTAGCCAAATCTTCGTGCGTGGATACGAGTTTTGCCAGCAGGGCTGACAACTGCACACGCTCTTCTTCATCCAGTGGGGCGAGGATGCGTTGCTGGGCTTTGCTCACGGCCCGTTTCATGCCAAGTGCAACTTTCTCACCTTCTTGTGTGATCCAGAGCAGTTTGCGGCGCTTGTCGCCGGGGTCCGCTTTGCGTGTGACCCAGCCCTTGGCCTCGATTCGGCCAATCACTGAGCCCAAAGTGGCCGGGTCAAAGGCGACCCGGTTTGAAAGCGTGATCTGGTCTTCACCAGGGTCATCCATCAAGGCATTGAGTATGGCAAATTGCACAGGCGTCGCATCATAGGCCGCTGTTTCTTCCATGAAAATTGCAACAGCCAGTTGATGCGCTCTGCGAATCAAATGTCCGGGTGCTTCGCCAAAATTAAAACTTTTTACCATCGGGCGAGTTTAAAGGAGTCAGGCGCTCAACTATTTGCTCTAGGGTATTCACTGTCAATCAAATAAATATGCATACTTATCATATGAGCCTGACAAGCGTTGATTGACCGAACCTGTTAATCCGCAGCGTAAATCTGTTCAAATAAATGTTTTGCTATTAAAAGGTCACGCCATGAAAAACACTGCCGTCTCGCTTAACATGCCACGGATCAACCTCGTAATCGCTACATTATTTATAGCTGCTTGCGCAATTCCTATAGGCGCTACAGCCCAAAAGGCATTAAAAAAACCAGAACCTGTTGCAGTCTGGCCGACCAAACCAGTGCGGATTCTGGTGGGCTTTCCAGGCGGCTCGACACCGGACATGGCGGCGCGCACACTGGCCGAGCCTTTGTCAAAAATACTCGGCCAGCCTGTCATTATTGAAAACAAACCCGGTGCGTCGGGCAACATCGCTGCCGACCAGATTGCCAAGGCCACAGACGACCATACGCTGGGCGTTGTGATCAATGGCAACCTCACGTCTGCGAAGATGTTGAACCCAAAACTGCCGTACGACCCGGCCAAGGATTTCACGTTTATCTCGCTGCTGACCACCGCGCCGCTTGTATTGGTTGCGCCCATTAATCTGCCTTCTGGTAGTGCCTTTTTTGATGCGGCGCGGAATGGGGGTGACAAGTGGAACTTTGGATCAGTCGGCAATGGCTCTGTCGGTCATTTGGGGATGGAACTGCTCAAGTCCAAGGCGGGGGGCCTGACTGCCGTTCACATACCGTATCAAGGCAACCCACAGGTGGTGACCGCCTTGCTCGGCGGTCAGATTCAAATGGCATTGGTGCCGCCGGGTATTGCCCTGCCGCAAATCCGGGCAGGCAAGCTAAAAGCGATTGGTCTGACCAGTGGGCGCAGTGCATTGGCGACTGAAATTGCGCCGCTGGCTGATGCTGAAATTCGCAACTTTAATCTGGAGGTCTGGACGGCTCTGGTGGGCCCGGCTAATTTATCCAAGGCGGCGCAAACGCGTTTAAATGCCGAAGTCTCCAAAATCATCCGCGACGCTGACACGCGACAAAAACTGTTCAATCAGGGCTGGCAAGCAGTCGGCACGTCACCCGAAGGCTTGGTGATGCGTGTGAAAAGCGAAACCGCCATCATGGGCGGCATCATTGCCATGCGCAACATCAAGATAGAGTGACCCTTTGAGCGCTGAAGCTTCGATGCTTGAACCCGCGCGCGAACTCGCTGTTTTTGGTGAATTTGACGTTGTCGTCGTAGGTGGCGGGCCTGCTGGCCTGGCAGCCAGCACCAGCGCAGCAAGGCACGGAGCCAAAGTGTTGCTGGTGGAGCGCTACGGTTTTTTAGGCGGTATGGGCACGGCAGGCGGCGTTACGAATTTTGCGGGCCTTTACGGCCGGCAAAACGGGGAAATGCGGCAAGTGGTGCATGGCGTGGTTGATGATCTGCTGGAGCGTATGGCGGCCCTGGGCGGTTTGAATGCGCCGCAAGACGGTATGCAAGGCCGTATCCGGGTGCAGTCTTACGATATCTCTTGCCTCAAGTGTGCCGCCGATCAAATGCTGGTGGCTGCTGGCGTACAAATTCTGTTTCACGCCTGGGCAGCGGCGGTGCTGATGAAAGCCAGGCGCATTGACGCGCTGGTGGTTGAAACCAAATCAGGCCGCATGGCGATTCGATCTGCTAAATTTATCGATTGCTCAGGCGACGCAGATGTGGCGCATTTTGCAGGTGTGCCCTATGAGTTGGGCGATGGGCGGGGCAGCGGCTTGTACCCCACTACCATGTTTCGTATCGGGCATGTGGATGCAACCCAGGCGCTGGCGGCTGTCGGCGAGTTCAAGGCTATCAATGCGCTGATGGCGCAAGCGCAGCTTGACAAGCCGGGCCACTATCAATTTCCCCGGGAAGGCGCGATTCTCAGGCCGCAAAAAAATCCAACCGAATGGCGTGCCAATGTCACGCAAATTGGCAACGCCAATGGCGCGGCCATGGATGCCACCGATGCCCACCAGTTAAGCGCTGGCGAGCTGGAGGGGCGCCGCCAAATCACCGACTATTTCAGCTTTTTAAAGCATGAAGTTCCCGGCTTTGCCAACGCGGCTATCGTTGATATTGCAGCGCAAATAGGCGTTCGTGAAAGCCGCCGCATTCAAGGCCAATACGCGCTGACTGGAGAAGATATTTTGGCCTCCAGCAGATTTGACGACGCGATTGGCATCAACGCCTGGCCGATGGAACTGCATGCGGCGGGCCGGATTGACTGGCAGTTTCCCCGAAACTGGGAGTCTGCGCAGGGGCGGGTTTACAACGACCTGCCGTGGCGCATGCTCGTGCCGACCCAGGTTGACAACCTGCTGGTGGCCGGGCGCTGTGCCTCGATGACGCATGAAGGCCAGTCGGCGGCGCGTGTCAGTGGCGGCTGCTTTGTGATGGGTCAAGCCGCAGGCACAGCGGCCGCCATGCTTTCGGCACAACAACTATTTGCCGACGTGGATGTCAAAGCGCTGCAGCAAACATTGAAATGCGACGGCGTGTTTTTGGACCAATAGGAGGCGTGGATGGACAAGAAACCGCCCCTCAACGCAAAAGAACGCCAGGCGTTTTACGAGGCCATAGGCCAACACAGCATGAGCCCGCTGTGGGAGGTTCTGCACGCCCTCGTCCCGCCGGCACCCAACTCACCCTGTGTGCCTGCCTGCTGGAAGTACAGCGATGTCTCTCCCTTCCTGATGCAGTCTGGCCAGCTCATCACCGCTGAAGAGGCCGTGCGCAGGGTCTTGATTCTGGAGAATCCAGCTTTGCGAGGCCAGTCCTGCATTACGCAATCTTTGTATGCAGGCTTGCAACTCATCATGCCAGGCGAAGTTGCGCCCAGCCACCGCCATACGCAAAGTGCGCTGCGCTTTGTGGTGGAGGGTCAAGGTGCGTACACAGCCGTTGATGGTGAACGTACCCGGATGTTTCCGGGCGACTTCATCATCACCCCGAGCTGGACATGGCATGACCATGGTCATGAAGGCAGCGTTGAAGTCGATGAACCGGTGGTTTGGCTGGATGGTCTGGACATTCCCATGCTGAGGTTTTTTGATGCCGGTTTTGCCGAAAACGGCGCCGCAGCCAGCCAGGCTGTCACAAAACCTGAAGGCGTCAATTTGCATCGTTACGGTGCCAACATGCTGCCCGTGCGGCATGTTGCGCCGTTTGGTCAGACCTCCCCCATCTTCAGCTACCCCTACGACCGGACGCGAGAAGCCTTGCACAAGCTGGAAACCGATGCTGACATCGATGCCTGGGACGGCGTGAAGCTGCGCTACGTGAACCCGGCCACGGGCGGCCCGCCGATGCCGACCATGGCCACCTTCATGCAGCGCCTGCCCGCAGGCTTCGACGGCAAGCCGTATCGGCAAACCGATGGAGCGGTGTTCAGCGTGGTGGAGGGCCACGGCAGCGTCAGCATTGAACACACCGGGATAACCGTTGTGTATCAGTTCAGCCCGCGCGACCATTTTGTGATTCCGTCGTGGCACACTGCGCAGTTGCGTTCGCAGTCAGGTTGTGTCCTGTTCAGTTTTTCAGACCGGCCGGTACATCAGGCACTGGGCATACACAGAGAAGAAAGAATGTCATGAGCTATATCTTTACCCCACCCCCGATTGTTTCTGTGCCGGTTGTCGGCACCCCTGACCGATACGCTGTTCACCGTGTTTACTGTGTGGGCCGCAACTATGAAGAACACGCCAGGGAGATGGGATTTACTGGCCGGGAGCCGCCTTTTTTCTTTTTAAAGCCGGCTGACGCCATCGTCGCTGTCGAGGCGGGTACTACCGGCAGTATTCCCTATCCCAGCCTGACCAAAAACCTGCACCATGAAATCGAACTCGTCGTGGCCATTGGTACAGGCGGCAAAAACATCAGCGCAGCAGATGCCCACAAACATATTTACGGTTATGCCGTTGGCCTGGACATGACACGCCGCGACTTGCAGGGCGAAATGAAAAAAGCTGGTCGCCCGTGGTGCATTGGCAAAGGCTATGACAACTCAGCTCCGATAGGGCCGATCACACCAGCCGCGCAGGCCGGTGACGTGAACACCGCGGAACTGTATGTTCACGTTGGCGGCAAAGACCGTCAGCGGAGCAACGTGTCGAAACTCATCTGGAATGTGGCAGAAACCATTGAGCACCTTTCAGCCGCATGGGAGCTGCAGCCTGGCGATTTGATTTACACCGGAACGCCTGAGGGTGTGGCGGCTGTGGTGTCTGGCGACACGATGGTCGGTGGAGTGGCTGGCCTTGGCGAGTTGCACGTTAAAGTCATCTGAAGCTCAACAAAGACGGGCGTGAGTAGCTATGAAAATATTAGTGTCATTGGCCAAAGCATGCTCGATCCTGGCGGGTTTGCTGCTCACTGTCATCACGCTCATGACTTGCGCCAGCCTGATAGGCCGTAACACCATCGGCATCACCATCACTGGTGACTTTGAACTCACCGCCGTCGCTGCAGGCGCTGCCATTGCGCTGTTCATGCCGCTTTGCCAGGTGCAGCGAGGCAACATCATTGTTGATTTTTTTTCTGCCGGGTTTGGCGACAAAACCAACGCTGGCCTGGACCGTTTTGGCGCGTTGTTGTTGGCACTGGTATTTGCCTTGCTGGCCTGGCGCACCTCGCTTGGTGGGCTGAACTCCTGGCGCACCAATACTGAAACACAAATCATTGGTTTTCCAGAATGGATAGGGTACGCCTGCATGGTGCCACCGTTCGTGCTCAGCATGGTTATCGGGCTCTATCAGGCGCTGTTCGGCTTTGCGGCATTTGACAAGGCCAGGTCATGAGCGCCCTGACGCTAACGGCCGTCATTTTTGGCATCATGCTGGCCTTTATGGCAGTGCGTGTGCCGATTGCCGTGGCCATGTTCGTGGCAGGCAGCGCTGGCTACCTGATGCAAACGGGTTGGGGGCCGTTCTCCAACTTTCTGAACACCCAGGCCTTTGCGCGTTTTTCCAGTTACGACCTGTCGGTCATTCCTTTGTTTATTTTGATGGGGCACTTTGCTACGCAGGGCGGTATCAGCAAGGCGTTGTTTCGCTTTGCTGCCGCCGCGATGGCGCGCTTTAAAGGCGGTTTGGCGATGGCATCAGTACTGGCCAGCGCTGCGTTTGGTGCCATTTGCGGCTCATCCGTTGCTACCGCCGCCACCATCACCAGCGTCGCCTTGCCTGAGATGAAGCGCCACGGTTATGCGGGCCGCCTGTCGACCGGCACACTGGCTGCAGGTGGCACGCTGGGTATTTTGATTCCGCCATCGGTTCCATTGGTCATCTACGCAATTTTGACGGAGCAAAACATCGCCAAACTGTTTGCCGCAGCCATGGTGCCTGGCCTGATCGCGATGGTCGGCTACATCATTGCGATTGCCATTTATGTGCGGGTAGTGCCCAGGCAGGCGCCTGATGTAGACGACGCAGACGAAAGACTCTCCCCTGCCCTGGCTATGGGCATTGTGCCCATAGCGCTGATCTTCACGCTGGTTTTTGGCGGTATTTACGGTGGCTTTTTCACGCCGACTGAAGGCGCGGCTGTCGGTGCAGCAGCCACACTGCTGGCGGCGCTGCTCAGGCGCGAGCTGACCTGGGCCAAGTTCAAGCAATGCTTTTATGCCACGGCTGAAAGTTCGGCCATGATTTTTCTGATTTTTATTGGTGCAGACCTGATGAACTCGGCACTCGCATTGACGCAGGTGCCTAACCAGCTAGCTGCAGTGGTCGGCAGTTGGGGCTTGTCACCTTTGATGGTGGTGTCTGTTATTTTGCTGTTTTATGTGGTGCTCGGAGCAGTGATGGACGAACTGTCGATGTTGCTGTTGACAATTCCAATCTTTTTCCCGATGGTGATGGGCCTTGATTTTGGCATGCCCAAAGAGTCAGTCGCGCTCTGGTTTGGCATCATGGTGCTCATGACGGTTGGTTTTGGTTTGCTTGCCCCGCCCGTGGGCCTGAATGTATATGTTGTCAATTCTCTGGCCAAGGACGTGCCCATCAGCGAGAGTTACAAAGGCGTGATACCGTTTTTGATCAGCGACACCTTACGAACCCTATTGCTGCTGTTTTTCCCGGGTATTTCGTTATGGCTGGTGAAATACATCAATTGAGGAGTACCAAATAACGTTCTTTTTACATGGTACAGGGTATGGGGTTAGGGCATTCACGGGTTCGCAAAACCTGCGAACCCCTTTAAATTTTGTTCATCTCGTTCACTTTTCTTTTTTTCAAGGAAACCACATGATTGCTCGCCGTTCACTTCTTAAATCTGGCGCTGCCGTAGCTTTAGGGGTACCTGCACTAACAGGTATAGCCCAGCAAGCCGTGACGTTGAAGTTTCACACCTTCATGTCCCCGCAGTCGAATGTATGGCTGACCATGCACAAGCCGTGGATGGAAAAGGTTGAAAAAGAATCCGGCGGCCGCATCAAGTTTGAAGGTTACCCCGCGATGCAGCTGGGCGGCACGCCCGTGCAGTTGTACGACCAGGCCAAAGACGGTGTGGTGGACGTGGTGTGGACGCTACCTGGCAATACCGCGGGTCGCTTTCCACGAGTCGAGGTGTTTGAACTGCCTTTCATGATGAACAATGCCGAAGCAACGTCCAAAGCCTATTGGGAGTACTTCCAGACGGTAGCGAGCGACGAGTTTAAGGACACCCAGGTACTCGCGGTCCAGGTCCACGGGCCGGGCGTGATCCACACCGTCGACAAACCGGTGAGATCCATTGCCGACTTGCGCGGCATGAAGATGCGCGGCCCGACCCGGCAAGTCACCAAACTGCTGGGCGCGCTGGGTGCCACGCCTGTAGGCATGCCATTGCCGGCCATCACCGATGCCTTGAGCAAAGGCACCATCAACGGCTGCGTGATTCCGTGGGAAGTCGTGCCGTCCATCAAGGTCCATGAGCTGACCAAGTTCCACGCCGAGTTTGACCCTGCGGGCGGCAGTTTGTACACCACCACCTTTGTGATGGCCATGAACAAGGCCAAATACAACTCGCTGGCGCCTGATCTGAAAAAGATCATCGACAACAACTCCGGCATGGCCACCTCAGCCTTCCTGGGCAGAACCCAACAGGGCAACGACGGGATTGGCCGCAAATCGGCCAGCGACCGTGGCAACACTATCTACACCATCAGCGTGGCTGAAGCGCAGGACTTCCGCCGCAAGTCGCGTGTAGTTGAAGTGGAATGGGTAGAAGACATGAACAAAAGAGGCTTCGACGGCAAGAAGTTGCTGGACACTGCCAGAGCCCTGATCGAAAAGCACGGTAAAACTACCAAGGCCTGATGTTTAGCGGTTCAAAGATCAACAATCTGCAAACATCTACTGAAAAAACGGCCTTCGAGGCCGTTTTTTTTGTGTCGGCTATTTGTAGTCTATGCCCAAAAGCCCAATGAGTACCGGCACAATACGCTGCTAATTACATAGCGAATTAAAAACCCTGAAATTTTACTTGCAGCCCGCTATCAGGCTGCCAGACAGGCGCATGAGAACCAGTCAAAGTCGGGAAAACTACAACTGCCGCATGGTTTCGCGAAGTTGTTGCTCGCGAACAATCTGGCGAACCGCGTAAATCGCCACCATACCAAAACCCACCTTATTGAATAAGTCGGCAAAGTTGTAAACCAGCTCCCGGCCAAGACGCATTTCGGGTGAGTTTGAGATCAGTGTGAGTAAAAAACCTAGAGGGTAAATGGCCCAACCAAAGACGATGAACAGCTTGAGCCGGTTCAAGCCCTGCTTGACTGGCCCCAGTTTGTTGGCTGCAGCGTTTGTCACAGCGGTGTAAAGAATAAAAATAATGAACAACCAAGCCAGGCAACTGACGCCAAACATGGCCCACCCGACCACTGTTGCACCTTTGGCTTCATTGATGGAAACCTCACCGGCAAAGCCGAAAAGGATCATCATGATGTCGGCCACAATCACCAGCACGGCGACCGCTGGCGCGTCATCGCCACCCAACAACTCAGGAAACTTAAGCACCAATAGGGGCGTAGTTACAAGCCAGTCGATGTAACGTAAAACGGTTGGATAGTCACCTTTGGCGAGTGCATCTGTGCCAATTCCGTACTTGTAGTTAATGATGGCATACATGATGGCGGCCATCATGCAATAAACTGCAGATGTCACCGCGTTGGATTGATGCTCAACAGGCAACGTACTTTTAATCATGGTGAAGTAATAGGCACCACCCGTCATGCCTATAAAACCCATCAAAAAACTATATTGCGTGGCCATGATCAAGTCAAATTGCATCGAATGCTCCTGGTTTGGATTTGTGAAAGTTAAAAAGGGGAAAAGTCAGAAAATTTTGCATGGTCAATTTGACAGCACTGAATAGCGTGTACCAAACTTTTCAGCGGTATCGCGGTTGGTATAAATGGTGATGATTTTTTTAATACCCATCATGGTTGAAAACAGTTCATCGCGGGTTCTGCAGCCCTGAATCTTGCTGGTAACAGGTGCCGAGTCTGCACCCAGCAGCGCCGTTACGTCGCGAATCATGGTCGCTTTATAATTTTCAAGTTCAGGAAAAAAATCTGCCGCAGGCCTGTAGGCCGGAGCTGGCTGCTGAACAGCAGCGTACTGAGGCTGCTGCTGGCTGGGGGGCATTGGGATATTGATGCTTTGGCCGTTGACCACCCGCATTTGTGCAATGTCCACCACGTTGGCTGAGGTGCCAGCCACCTCAACAAAACCCTGCCCCTGCAAACCCTGCAAAACAGCTTGCATGGAAGGGAGGTTCGGATGCCGGGCAATCAGCTGGTCAAGCGACGACTCCCCGTCCACCACCAAAAGATAGCTCACCAACCGCAACGGTAAACCTGAGGACTTGAAAGCTACCTCATCGATTCCCTTAAGCGACTGGCGATAAATATGTGACATGAATGTTTCCTCAACCTGTATGAATAGTCAAAAGCGCGACCCCAGCAGGAGGCTATCTGCAAACTGGCGCAAGCAATTTTGTACGCAGACAGGTGGCGATACGTTACATATTCTCACTTACAACCCGCTTGATATGCTTCAAATGCACGTCACCTGCTGGCCCCAAATGCGACACCATTTGCGCATAGCCACCCAGCGTTACCGCCAGCAGCTCAATGGATGTTATTTCTTCAATTTCCTTCAGCAGTCCAAACGATTGGTCGGGCATGTGTGTCAGAACAAAACCGGCCATGTCGTCGACTACAGCCTTTAGCGCATGGGCTTTTTTCTCGTACATAACAATAGCTTGGGTATCCGACAATCGAAAATTGTGCTCGGGTAACCTGCTATTTGTTGCCCCATCAGCTGGTTGAGAATGTTCGGCGTAAAGGCTGCGTGTGGCCATCCAGTCACCTCCGTCACTCGGCTCCATCAGCCGCTGCCGCTTTACATCAGTACGAAGCATATTGACCCGAAAATGCTCTGCCCCTTGGGGGAGTGCCCTGATCAGCCCAGCCTCAGCCAATGATTGAAAAATCGACCTCACGTCACCGAAAGACTTCAGGTTTTGCTCAAACATACGCAGAGTCGTTTTGCCGTCGATCAGTTTAAGAATTGACCGCAGTTTGCGCGGCGTCGCCGACTCCGCCTTGTAAGCCTCATCCTGACCGCGCGCGGTTCTCATATAGACAGTCATTTAACTAGCTACTTTCTAAACTGTCTCAAAAATAAAGAATAAAAATTTATCAAGGCAAACCCAATTCGAAGCGATTGAAACATATTGCAACCAAATCATTTAGTTTGTAACGCCCAAAACTTTTTTTTTATGGGGTTTCTTCCTTATTTCAGCTTCTGTGGCTTTCATGAAGTCGGAAGTGACTTTAATCACAACAGCCTGTTAAGAATGAGGCTTTCTCGATGCTTGGACAATGATTAAGGAAAGCCCGCGAATTTATAGAGCCACTACACTAAGTCTATGTTTCGTCTCCCCATCAAACACTGCCGCGCCTGCGGCTCAGCCGTCATCTATCGTCTGCCAGATGATGGCGATGGCAAGCAACGCGCCGTTTGCACAGCCTGCAACACTGTTCACTATGAAAACCCACTCAATGTGGTGGGCACCATCCCCACATGGGGCGAGGATGGCGCAGAGGTTTTGCTGTGTAAGCGCAACATAGAACCACGTTGGGGCAAATGGACTTTGCCAGCCGGTTTTATGGAGTTAGGCGAAACCACAGCTGAAGGCGCGGCGCGGGAAACGGTTGAAGAAGCCGGTGCGCAATTTGAAATGCAGGCACTGTTTGCATTAATGAGCGTCGTCAAGGCCGGCCAGGTTCACCTGTTTTACAGGGCAAAACTATTGAGCACCGATTTTGACCCTGGTGTTGAAACCATTGAAGCCAGGCTGTTTGGTGAAGCGGATATTCCGTGGGACGAATTAGCCTTTAAAACAGTGAAGGAAACCCTGAGACTTTATTTTGAAAACCGCCGAACAGCAAACTTTGGCTTTCACGTGATGGACATTGAATAACGCTCGCTGGGCACCAACGAAAAAGGCCTGACAGTTAGTCAGGCCTTTTTTGAGTGAAATTGGTCGGTGTGAAAGGATTCGAACCTTCGACCCCTTGCACCCCATGCAAGTGCGCTACCAGGCTGCGCCACACACCGAAACTGAAATAATTATACCTTGAGGCCTTAGCAAAAATCAGTGGGCAGCGCTGAGCAGATCACGGATTTCAAACAGCTCCCGCCGAACCAGCTGCAGGCGCTGCTGCGCTTTGCTACCGTCAGGCAAATCAGAACCATCAACCGGGCTACTGTCTTCAAAATCGGCTGAATCCGGGAAGTCGCTCGGGTCCGAATCTGTGGTCTCAATCACCTCAATACCGTCCAGCATCACTTCACC
>Ga0335394_10008834_pt1 | contig 11375 bp, 9 predicted proteins | sample MAT03_FD_205741 | JGI IMG/M metagenome (GOLD analysis project Ga0335394, IMG submission 205741) | Freshwater microbial communities from Lake Fryxell liftoff mats and glacier meltwater in Antarctica - MAT-03 (spades assembly) (version 2) ... | reverse complement strand
GCAAAAGAGGGTTGTTGGTGGCAACACCGCTTTTTGTTGCCCTGATGGTGGTGGAAACAACCGATATCCTGTTTGCATTCGACTCCATTCCGGCCATTTTCGGGATCACCACCGACCCTTTTTTAGTATTTACCTCCAATATTTTTGCCATCATGGGGCTGCGGTCGCTGTATTTTGTGCTGGCTTCCGTGCTCGACAAATTCCAGTACCTAAAGTACAGCTTGGTCGCCATCCTGTTCTTTGTTGGTGTCAAAATGTTGTTGCACGAAGTTTGGAAACCCGAAGAATGGATGTCGCTGGCTGTTATCTTCGTAGCGCTCGCGTCGGGCATTGCGGTTTCGCTTATTAAGGCCAAAGACCTTCCGGCTGTGGTAGAAGATACTCCGGTAGATTGATAATCAACGCTTTCAGTATGTTTTCATAAATGTCTGCCAATGAAACGATGTTGCCTTCTATGGTAAATGTCTGATCCGGTGCATTGTGATCTATTGCCGACCAACGGCCATCTTCATCTCTGCGCTCAAAGACCGTTACTAAGTGGTAAGCGTCGTCATTGCGCAGTGCTTTTATTTCTATACAAATAGAACAAAACTTGAACAAAACACCTCACCCAAACGTACATTGTGTACCGACGACAAAATCCGCCGGTAAACCATCACAAAAAGAAAAGAGAGATGCCCTGGAAATGGTACGATAGCAAGGTTGTCCGCATTGAAGATGAATCCCCGGCGACCAAGCGTTTTTGGCTGGAAGTGGAAGGAGAAACTGTGATTCCGTTTGAAGCGGGGCAGTTCGTTACCATGGATCTGCCGATTGATGAAAAAAGACTCAAGCGCTGGCGCAGCTACTCCATCGCCAATGCGCCCAATCACGATAATTTACTAGAATTTTGCATCGTCAATATGGATGGCGGCGGCGCAACCCGCTATTTTTTTGAAGAAGTAGCCCTGGGAACCCCAATCCGTTTCAAAGGCCCTGATGGCAACTTTGTCCTGCGCGAGCCTTTCGACCGGGATTTGGTTTTTATTTGCACGGGCACCGGCATTGCGCCTTTCCGCAGCATGATTCAGGACATTGCCCTTCAGGAAAAGCCTCACCGCGGTATTCATCTGATTTTTGGCACCCGCAACGCCGATGGCATCCTGTATCGGGCTGAATTTGAAGCGTTGCAAAAGACCTTGCCCGGATTCCGCTACAGTGTGGCTTTGTCCCGCGAGGAAGCGCTCAATCCTACCGATTTTCCTTTCGAAGTACAAAGCGGTTACGTGCATCCGATTTACCTGCGCGACTACGAAAAGCCTCGTTCCGATGTGGATTTTTACATCTGCGGCTGGAGCAATATGATTGATGAGGCAGTAGCTAATTTGATTTTGAAATTGGGCTATGACAAGTCGCAGGTGCATTACGAGTTGTATGGGTGACTTGTACCGGGGTATTTGCCGGGGTTGTGTAAAGAGGCAAAAGGCAAAGTGCAAAAGGCAATTTTGTTTCATAACACCTGTTGCTTTTGAAAACAAACAGAACGACTTTTTGAAATCATCCAATTTCGCGGAATTATTGCCTCTTGCCTTTTGCACCTTGCACCTTATTACACAGCCCCGGTGCAGGTCTACTTCAAATCCTTCACCATCAACTGCAACGACGTCCGCTCTTCCCAGGTCTGTTCTTCTATCGTAAAACAAAGGTCAAACGGTTTTCCGCTGAGTATTTTCGGCAGTGCGTCGCCCTGACCAAAAGCGACGCCATAAAAAACCGGAGCGTCGCCCTGTTTCACTGAAAGCCGCAGGTGGTTGCCCGTCAGCAGGCGGGAATAGCCGGCATTGACCACCCCTTTGGCTGCAAACACCGGGTTGCGGTTGCCCGGCCCAAATGGCGCGAACTGCCGCAGGATGTTCCAGAATTTTGGTGTGATGTCTTTCAATTCAATTTCGGCAGCGATGTTGATCACCGGTGCCGGGGTTACGTGCGAAAGCGCCATGTGCGCAATCGTCTCGAAGCGATCCTTAAAAATTTGGAGGTTTTGCGGCATCAGACTCAGCCCTGCGGCGTGGGTATGCCCGCCAAAACTGATCAGCAGGTCTTTGCAGGCGCGCAAACCTTCGTACAAATCGAAACCGGCCACTGAACGCGCCGAACCTACCAAGCGGCCTTCCGACTCGGTCAGCACGATGGCCGGGCGACTAAACTGCTCTACCATGCGCGAGGCAACGATGCCGACTACGCCTTTATGCCAGTGTTTTTGGTACAAAACAATGGAACGGCGCTGCTCCCAGTCGGGTTCGGCTGTCAGCAGGGCGCGGGCTTCTTCTGCAACGCGCTGGTCGAATTCGCGGCGTAACTTATTCCGGTATTCCAAAATGCGGGCGTAATCGGCAGCGGTGTCTGTTTCGTTGGACAACAGGAGCCGAACTGCCTGCCCGGCATCGGCCAATCGCCCGGCAGCATTGATCATGGGGCCTAATCCGAACACAATATCGCTTACCGTTAGTGGATGTTGCCGCCCGCTTTGTTCGATCAGCGCTTTTAAACCGGTGCGTTCCGTACGGTTGAGGCGCTGCATCCCCAAGGCCGACAAGGTTCTATTTTCGCCGGTAATCGGCACAATATCACTGGCAATGCTGATGGCCACCAGATCGAGTAGCGCTTCCAAAGCAGAAGGGTGGAGGTGCTGGGTTTGGGCGTAAGCCTGAGCCAGTTTAAACGTGACCCCGCAACCGCTCAGTTCTTTGTACGGATAGTTGCAATCCGGTCGCTTGGGATCGAGGATGGCGTTGGCTTCCGGCAACAGCTGCCCCGGCAGGTGATGGTCGCAAATGATTAGGTCTATGCCGTAGCTGCGGGCGCGCCGCGTTTCGTCGCGAGCCGTTATGCCGCAGTCCATCGCGATGATGAGCGCTGCGCCGTTTTCTTTCGCGTATTCGATGCCTTCGTAAGACAAACCGTATCCTTCTTTATAGCGATCCGGAATATAGTAGTCCAATTCCGCGCCAAGCGGCTCCAGAAAGCTATACAGGAGTGCAATGGAGGTCACGCCGTCTACATCGTAATCGCCGTAAAGGAGAATTTTTTCTTTCTTTTGAATGGCGATAGTGAGGCGATCGGTGGCTTCGGCCATGTCTTTCATCAAAAAAGGGTCGTGCAGGTCGCTCCAATCGGGTCGAAAAAACTGCTTCGCTGCCTCGAAAGTATAGATGCCCCGTTGCACGAGCAGCTTGCAAAAAACGGGTGCAATGCGCAAGGCATCGTGAAGTTCCCGCACGGCATTTTCGTCGGCGGGGTCGGGTATCCATTGTTTTTCCGGTGCTTCGAGCATGGGTGGCATTGATTTGGAAAGCGAAAAATAAGAAAAGCTACTCTGAAAGGCATCAGTTATGGGCATAAAATGCGTTTCCATGCAATAACATGCATTATAATCACGCTTATCTTTCCTTCCCCTTGCATTTGAAGCTTGCAGGCTCTACTTTTGTGCCTGCTTTCGCAAAACTCAAAAAAAACATCCCTAAGCGATGCCAAAAAATTTGCTCATTGTTGAGTCGCCTGCCAAGGCAAAGACGATTGAAAAATATCTTGGAAAAGATTTTACCGTAAAATCGAGTTATGGTCATATCCGCGATTTGGAAAAAAGCGATGACGCCATAGACATTAAAAACGGATTTGCACCGAAGTATGTTGTCACGCCCGACAAGTACAAAGTGGTCAAGGAATTGAAAGACCTGGTTCAAAAAGTAGACCAAGTGTGGCTCGCAACGGACGAAGACCGCGAGGGAGAAGCCATTTCCTGGCACTTGTGCCAAGTGTTGGGGTTGGATGAAAAAACCACCAAACGCATTGTTTTTCGAGAGATTACCAAACCGGCCATTCAAAAAGCCATTCTGGCACCCCGCACGGTAGACGTCAACTTAGTGGATGCGCAACAGGCGCGCCGGGTGCTTGACCGGCTTGTGGGCTACGAATTGTCGGGAATCCTCTGGAAAAAAATCAAAGGCGGCCTTTCTGCCGGGCGTGTGCAATCGGTGACCGTGAAGCTCGTCGTGGAACGCGAACGCGAAATCCAGCGCTTCGAGGTGACTCCTTATCATAAGATCACCGCCATCTTCGACGTCAAAAACGAGCAAGGCAAAATCGTGCAATTGAAAGCCGAAGCCCCTGAACGTTTCGACCAGCAAAAAGACGCCGAAGCCTTTCTGTTGCAATGCAAAGGCGCTACGTTCAGCATCAGCAACATCGAGGTAAAACCCCAGAAGCGCACGCCAGCGTATCCGTTTACCACTTCTACCCTGCAACAGGAAGCCAGTCGCAAACTCGGCTTTTCCGTGAACCGCACCATGTCGGTGGCGCAACACCTTTACGAAGCCGGACACATTACCTATATGCGTACGGATTCCGTCAACCTGAGCGAATTGGCCCTGCAAAACATCGCCCGGGAAGTTGAAAAACAATACGGCGCTAAATACGTGCAAACGCGGCGCTTTAAAAGCAAATCGGCAAACGCACAGGAGGCGCACGAAGCCATCCGCCCCTCAGAGGTAGAGAACCAGACCGTGCCGATGGGCCGCGATGAGCAACGCCTTTACGAGTTGATCTGGAAACGCGCCGTCGCTTCGCAAATGGCCGATGCAATTTTAGAAAAAACGATTGTAGACATTGGCATATCCACCGTTCCCAAATCGAAATTGGTGGCAGAAGGCGAAGTGATTAAATTCGACGGCTTCCTCAAGCTCTATTTAGAATCGAAAGACGACGATGACGAGGAAGAAGCAAAAGGCATGTTGCCGCCGCTGGCAAGAGGCCAGGTGCTGCCGCTCAACCACCTCACGGCCACCGAGCGTTTTACCCGTCCACCAGCGCGCTACACGGAAGCTGGGTTGGTCAAAAAATTAGAAGAGCTTGGCATCGGGCGCCCTTCCACTTATGCGCCGACCATCTCGAAAATTATGGAAGAAGGCCGGGGCTATGTGGTGAAAGAAAACCGCGATGGGGTGGAACGCATTTACCGAGTGCTTACGCTGAGCAATACTGGCGAATTGAAAAAAGAACAAAAAACGGAGATCGTCGGCGCGGTAAAAAACCACCTTATTCCGACCGATATGGGGATGATTGTGAGCGATTTCCTCGACGCGCATTTCGAGCGCGTCATGGATTACAGCTTCACGGCCAACATCGAAGGGCAGTTTGACCATATTGCCGCCGGCAAACAGCAATGGCCGGAAATGATCCGCGATTTTTACAACCCTTTCCATGAAACGGTGGAAAAAGCGCTGTTGGATGCCGACCGCCCCAACAAAGAACGCGTTTTGGGTAAAGATCCTAATACGGGCCGCACGATCCTGACCCGCCTTTCCCGCCGCGGGCCGGTGGTACAAATTGGCACCCCGGAAGAACTTGGAGAAGAAAAACCGCATTACGCCAGTCTCCAGCCCGGGCAATCGCTCGAAACCATCACGTTTGAAGAGGCGCTGGAATTGTTCAAATTGCCCAAACTCCTCGGCCAGCACGAAGCCCAGGACGTTGCCATTGGCATTGGCCGTTTCGGACCTTATGTGCGGCATGGCGAAAAATTTATTTCCCTGCCGCGGGGGGAAGATCCGCATTCGGTGGACATGAACCGCGCCATTGAGCTGATTGAGGAGAAAAAAGCGGCGGATGCGCCCTTCACAACCTATAAAGGCCAGCCCGTCACCAAAGGGAAAGGCCGCTTTGGTCCCTTTATCAAGTGGGGCGACTTGTTCATCAACGTACCCAGGAGATTTGATTTCGACAAATTAAAGCCGGAAGAAGCCTACGAGCTGATCGAGGCCAAAGTTGAAAAGGAATCGGTGCGCTATATTCAGCAGTGGGAAGATGAAGGTATTTCTGTTGAAAATGGTCGCTGGGGTCCTTATATTCGTTTTGGCAAAAAGAATGTCAAGATGGGTCGGGTAAACGATGAAAAGGTGACTTCGGAAATGGCCAAAGACTTGACGCTGGAGCAAATAAAAGCGATGATTGAGGTGGAAATTCCGGACGCTTTTGCAAAAAAAGTAAAAAAACCGGCTGCGAAAAAACCGGCTGCAAAAAAACCGGCTGCAAAGAAGCCGGCTGCAAAGAAAGGGAAGTAAATTTCTCCGTTTATTCAACCCATCAGGTTGGATAAACGTATTATGAATACACAATCATTAAAATCCAGGAACAATGTCAGACATAAAAAAACCGCAACCAAATCAACAGCTCAATATCGAACTTCCGGAAGATATCGCGGAAGGAACCTATTCTAATCTCGCCATCATTTCGCACTCCCACTCGGAATTCGTTGTAGACTTCATTCGGCTGGTGCCGAATGTACCCAAAGCCAAAGTTAAATCGCGCATCATACTTACGCCGCAGCATGCCAAGCGCCTGCTGAATGCGTTGATAGATAATGTAAAAAAATACGAACAGCAATTCGGAATCATTGATGAACCGGATACGCCGCCGTTTCCGCCGATGAATTTCAGTACGCCGAAGGCGCAGGCGTAGGGGCAGAAAATATTCTGCCCGATATGGTGGTGGTGCCGGGGCAGAAAATGTTCTGCCCGATATGGTGGCGCCGGGGCAGAAAATATTCTGCCTCATGCCGGGGCAAAAAATGTTCTGCCTCATGCCGGGGCAGAAAATGTTCTGCCCGTACGGTGCGGTGCATCGCAAAATGGTTTATTAGAAGAAGCGCAGCAACAGCAGAAAGCCGTTACGCAGTGTTGTTTGCTTTGCGTTCCGTCGGTGTGTTTGACCGCGTACCGTACACCATCAAGGAGCCGTTTGGCGGCACTTCGACAATGGTTTCGTGTTTCATTTACACGGTTCCTGATTGGGCTTCCGCTTCACTAAGATAGTAGGAAAGCGCGCCGGAGGGGCACTGCTTTACCTGTTCGATGATTGCCTGTGTTTCTGCGCCTTCAGTAGTTACCCATGGTCGTTTGCGGGGATCGAATACGTCCGGTAATCCACGAAAGCAGATGGTGGAATGGATGCAAATATCCGGTTTCCACACAACGGTTACTTCTCCGTTGGTGTACTTTTGGTGATTTTTTTCGGCTCAGCCATATTATTCAGTTGACAGGTTTTTAGTTGGCAGGTTTTACAGTTGGCAGTCTTTCGGGTAGCAGTTGGCAGGCTTGTTTCGTATTCCCTGATATTGGTTACTAAACGATTGGGTTCTGGGGGGAGTGAAGTTGGCAGTCTTTCAGTTGGCAGTTGTTTACATATTACAAAATGTTGGTTACTTACCTCTTCACGAAACGAAAGCTAATTCGGGAACAAGGGCGTTTCAGCAGGTTTCTTAACAGTTTTGGGTCTTCGAGAAAGTAACACCTTTTTGGGAAAGGGGTCACCTTCGGATTTCGTGTCTTCATACGCGCCCTGCCAACTAAAAAACTGCCAACTCCTTCTAAACTAAGACTTCCTCCGATTAATCTCATCCCGAATCTCCGCGGCGCGTTCGTAGTTTTCTGCATTGAGCACCTCTTCCAGCATTTGGTTGAGGGCATCGGCGGAGTATGCCGAGAGGGGCGAACCTTTGGGGGGGGCATCCTGCTTTTCAAGTATTTCCAGCCCTTCCTCGGTTTCTTCAAGTACGATGCCGGCAGCGTCTAAAATGAATTCGTAGGTATAGATCGGACAGTCAAAGCGCACAGCCATTGCGATGGCGTCGGAAGTACGGGAATCTATTTCAATCCGGTCGCCGTCTTTGTGGCAGATCATGCGGGCATAAAAAATGCCGTCTAAAAGGTTGTTAATGATGACCTCGCGCAACTGGATATTAAAGGTATCCAGTGTACTTTTGAATAGGTCGTGGGTCAACGGGCGGTTGGGCGTCATGCGCTCCAGGGCTACCGCAATGGCCTGGGCTTCAAAACTTCCAATCACGATGGGCAACCGGCGATTGCCACCCTGTTCGCCGAGAATGACGGCGTAATTGTGCGATTGCGTGACACTATGCGATAAGGCGACAATGTCTAAAGGTATTTTCTTCATCGGTAAACAGCTCTGTTTTTAGAAATCACTCGGTTATGCAGTTATTTGGGTATGGAAAAGTTGTTCGTTGTTTGTTCTGTTTGTTGAGCGTTGTTCGTTGAGCGGAGTCGAAACGTCGTTCTGTTCTCGCATCCACCCGGCTGCCCGCGTGCGCCAATTTTCAAATCATCAAATCTTCAAATCCCCCAATCACTTCCCCTTCGCTTCATTCCACAACGCGTCCATTTCTGCCAACGTCATGTCATTGAGGTCTTTATTGGCATTGGCTTCGATGTATTCAAAGCGTTTTTTGAATTTCTTGTTCACGCGCTCTAAAGCCGTTTCCGGATCAACACCGATAAAGCGTGCATAGTTGACCAAAGAGAACAGGACATCCCCAAATTCTTCTTCCTGCTTTTCAAAAGAGAAGTTTTGCGTCACCGCTTCCTGCAATTCCCCGATTTCTTCCTCGACTTTTTCCCACACCTGTTCCGTCGTTTCCCACTCGAAGCCTACCTGTTTGGCTTTATCCTGCATCCGATAGGCCTTGATCATGGCGGGCAGGGAAGTCGGCACTCCCTGCAACACTGATTTTTTGCCTTCCTTCAGCTTTAGTTTTTCCCAGTTGCGCTTCACTTCCGCTTCGTCGGCCACTTTCAGGTCGCCATAAATGTGCGGGTGGCGTTTAATCAGCTTGTCGCAAACGGCATTGATGGCGTCAGAGATGTCGAAAGCACCTTTTTCATCGGCAATTTTGGCATAAAAAACCAAATGCAATAACACATCGCCAATTTCTTCTTTGATGTCGGTCAGGTTCTCCTCCAAAAGCGCATCGGCCAGTTCATAGGTTTCTTCGATGGTCAGGTTGCGCAGGCTCTGAAAAGTCTGTTTGCGATCCCAGGGGCATTGCTCGCGCAATTCGTCCATAATTTTCAGCAGACGGGCGAATGCATCGAGTTGATATTGCAGGTCTTTGGCCATAACGCTTGTTTGGATGGCAAAAATAAACCTTCTTCCGATAGGGGATGTTGTTTTGGTGTGTAGATTTGCAAAATTAAAGCATACCACTATGTCGCAGTTTTTTCCGTTCCTTGCCGCCATCTTTACCGTGTTCGCGTTGTCATTCGCGCTCATCAGCCTGCGCTTCATCATCAAAAAAGAACCATTCCGTGGCACCTGCGCCAATTTGACGCCGAAACTTCAGGATCAGATCGGCCAATGCTCCGTTTGTGGGCGGAAAGCGGATGAAGTATGTAAAATGCCGGGGTAGGGTGCGACCCTCGCGGTCGCCCAAAACAAGCGCGACCCTCGCGGTCGCCCTGCTTGGGGTAAAAATTGGTGAATGTGAACCTCACCTGCATGGCCGCACCATGAACTACCACAACCTTTTCACCAACCCATCCTTCCAACGCATCAAAAACGTCGTTTTTTTCGGCAATCAAACCAGTTTTGCCAGGGTTTTCAATTGCATGTGCGGAATGCGCAGGTTTACCATAGCGTTTTTGGCGCATTGTACCTCGTGCAAGCGTTAATGCCTTTGTTTGGCAAAGAAAATTTCTGGCGACAAGGTGCGTAAGAGTTTGATTCTACCTGCACAGCCGCTGAAATCCTGATCGGCGACGACGACCTGATCGCTTATGTCAAGGGAGCGCAGACCGAAAGACAAGTGTTGGCAAAATTGGCAGAAGCAGAAACGCAGTGGAGGAAGGGTTGAATTGGTTAAAATAGTTAAATTTGTTGAGAACGAATAAAACCAGTCGTTATGAAACCCATACAGGTATTCCTATATTTCACCCTGAGCTGCTGCCTAAGCGCCTGTGGGGTCAATAAACCAAATTCTTCTTCGGACATGAGCCCGAACGCACCGACATCCACCTACAAAGCGCTGGAATTTACAGACGCCGGGCGCTTAGACAAAATCAAAAAATCAATTCCCGAAGTCGAAAAAATATTTCGAGAATTCGCCGAAACCAACCACTATCCCGGCTATGCCTATGGCATTGTGGTGGATGGAAAGCTCATACACGCCAGGAGCGACGGCGTCATTAACGTGAACAGCCGGCAACCGGCAACGACCGCCTCCCTGTTCCGAATTGCCTCCATGACCAAAAGTTTTACGGCCATGGCCATCCTCAAACTGCGGGACGAAGGCAAATTGTCGCTCCACGATCCGGTACTCCAATACCTGCCGCAGTTGGCACCACTCAACACGTTGACGAGCGATGCACCGCCGCCTACCCTCCATAATCTGATGACCATGACCGCCGGATTTCCAGAAGACAACCCCTGGGGGGATCGGCAATTGGAAGACACTGACGAAGAATTCTTGGAATTTCTCCGGGGCGGAATTTCATTTTCGACCGTATCTTCTTCTACTTTTGAATACAGCAATATGGGTTACGCCATGCTGGGTCGCATCATCACGCAGGTTTCCGGGATGCCGTATCAAAAATACATTACCGAAAACATCTTCAAGCCGCTGGGCATGAAGGATACGCACTGGGAATACGAAGGTCTGCCCGCTGAACGCTTAGCTTTAGGCTACCGCTGGGAGGCCGAACAATGGAAGCTTGAACCGATGTTGCACGACGGCGCTTATGGCGCAATGGGCGGAATGATTACTTCGATTGAAGATTTTAGTAAATACGTAGCGTTCCTTTTATCGGCGTGGCCGGCAAAAAATGGCTCCGAAACCGGCCCGGTGAAGCGCAGTTCGGTTCGCGAAATGTGCCAAATCGTTGCGCCCCGGCTGATCCCGAATGCAAAAGATACCGACGGCAATCCCTGTGCAGCCATGGCGGGATACGGCTATGGCCTGGGCGTCCGAAAAGATTGTCAAGGGTTGACCAGCATCGGCCACAGCGGCGGTTTGCCTGGCTTCGGCAGCAACCACAGCTTTTTCCCGGATTACGGCATCGGCATCATTTCTTTTGTCAACCTGACCTATGCCCCGGCCAGTGCTGCTAATGTCAGAGCGCTTCGGTTGCTGGTGCAACAAGCAGGTTTGCAACCTCGCCAACTCCCTGTTTCCGACATCTTGGCCAAGCGGAAGGAACAAGTGGTGCAATTGCTGCAAACCTGGGATTCCAAGCTGGGCGACGAAATTTTGGCCGAAAATTTTTATCCGGATTTTTCGCGGGAATACCGGATGAAGGAATACGAACAACTGTTGGCGCAATCGGGAAAAATTGTGTCTGTCGAACCAATTGTTCCGGAAAATCAGTTGCGGGGTACGTTCATTTTAAATGGCGAAAAGAAGGCCATTTCGGTGTTTTTTACGCTGTCGCCGGAACGGATTCCGAAGGTGCAGGCGTTGGAGGTGAGCTTGGTCGAGGATTAGCGCTTGTTCGCAGGGCAGTCATTGCTTCATTGTTCAAATTTGAACCACATTCCTTTGATTGTATTTT
>Ga0335394_10008830_pt1 | contig 11376 bp, 8 predicted proteins | sample MAT03_FD_205741 | JGI IMG/M metagenome (GOLD analysis project Ga0335394, IMG submission 205741) | Freshwater microbial communities from Lake Fryxell liftoff mats and glacier meltwater in Antarctica - MAT-03 (spades assembly) (version 2) ... | reverse complement strand
TGACATAGCCGTTCACCGTGTTGCGGCTCATACCCAGCGCCTCACCGATCTTGCGGTTGCTCATCCCGCTTTGCTTAAGCTGTATCATTCTTCTTAGTTCCATGATCCGTATGCGCTGTCCCGCCATCTGCTCTGTGCTTTGAGCCACAAGGTGAACAGACTTACTATGGAAAGTGGCACAACGACCTCCGGAACGGAGCCCGTCAGATCATCTCACAGTGGCACAGTGACCTCCGGAATGACTGGCACAGCTTGCTCCGGAATGGCTGGCACAATGATGTCCAGAATAACCAAGGGGCGTTGATCGCCCACTATGCAGTTCGCAGCACGAGCGTATCGCCAACGAGCAATGGACCAGATCCGTCTAATCCTCCTTGGCCTCGGAAAGCACCAGAAAATCGATAAGAACTTTGGATAAACTGAAGTAGATCGACATGCCCGTGGCGAGGTAGGTCATGGGCACGCTTGATGCCTTTGGCGAAGCATAAGACAGGAATAGGAATATGATGGACAAGACCAGCGCAAAGTCAATGGCGATCTTCATGGATGCATACGAATTCCATTTTCGTTTTTGGATATGCGGAAAGAACCGCAGCTGAGCAAGCAATGGGAGTATCAGCGCAAAGGCCCATAATTTCCACCTTCCATGTCCTCCACCCATGTCCAGATCGGTGTACAGGAAGTACAACAACGCGAAATAAATACAATGCACAACGAAGTAAACGAAGGCGAACTTGGCGGTCCGTGCAAATAGCTCACGTGCTGCTTTTGACAACCGCTTCTTGGCGTCCTCGCACAAGGCGAAACTGGTTCCGGCTAGGATCAGTAGGATGACAAAGGAGACCAACTTCATTCGGTCGCTGTGCCACTCGCCTTCACCTGCTTCAGCCTCTTTACAATAGCATCCCGCTTGGGCATGTTCTGCTCCTTGTCGTAGAACATCTTCACTACCGGGTCGCGCATCGTGGTTATGATCTGTTGCTCCAACTCCTTCGAGGGACTTCCTTCGTATTCCTTCAGCAGCGCCTCGATCATGGCTTCGATCTCCGCATCGCTCTTATCCTTGTGCGGTGAGGCATTTGCCAATTCACTGATCTTCGAGATCCGTTCCTCCCTTTTCTCCAGGATCGCAATTACTTGGTCTTCGGGCAGACTGTCCAACGTCCCGGAAGCATCCGCTCGCTCCTGTTCCTCTTTCAATTGAACGACCACTTCATTCACAGTTTCATTGGCCACCTCTATCTCCGGCGGTTGGTTGCACGAGCAAGCGACGAATAACTGGGCCGCGAGTGCGGTTACTAGGAAGGTTCTCATTTGCGTGCGTGGATCAGATCACCGGGTGAATTGTTCAAGAAACGAAGCAACTGCCAGCGAAAGATAACGAAACTGGCAAGCATGAGGGAGCCGAGCGTGAGATAGATCCACGGATTATCCACCACCCGCAAACCAGCGAGCAGTTCGGATACTTTGACCCCTGCCTCACGCAGCATGAGAAAAACAAGCTGTACAGCGGCCAAGGTGAGACCGGCCGCCAGCATGGCCCTGAATAGCAGCTTTACGATGATGTGCATGTAGCCCGTGAACAAGAACCTACCGGATAAACCGAAGGCCATGAAGGTGCCCAAGTTCATCTTGATCCGCTCCAAGTGGTTCTTCAACAAATTATACAGGAAGACCAATATGGACAAGGCGGAGAACAGCACCAACGCAAGGACAAGGAATTTGCTCAAGTTTGAAACGGTCGAGAAATTCTCCATGGATCTAATGCGGTCCAGATTCAGATCCACCTTGAACTTTGCCAAGAGGTCTCGTTGGAAATCACCAATAGAGTCCAGGGACGCGAAGGTGATGGTGAGATTGTCGAATTTCGGATCTTCCCGACCGTAGTCATCCGATGGGTCCGGGACGTTGTACAGGACCTCATTCAGGATCACGGGGACTAGATCCCGCAATTCCGTTCGTTCCAACAATTTCCCTTGTTCCCTGCTTCGTACGTCGAGGCTTGAACTTCCTGTGCCCTTGCATTTCACCTGCCAACCGTGCGACAAGGTCAATTCATTTTGCGCCACAGAAACCGAATCTTCCGGTACCTGGAACATTCCTCCTATCACTTTCGCGGCACCTTCTGCCTCCTCGCGCTCCTTGCATGCCAAAAGAACAACCACAGTATCCGTGGACGCATAAAGTATCGTCTTTCCAAGCTCATCATTCATTCCAAGGAGCAAGCCATGTTCCATTAACACATCGCGACGACCGGGCACGGTTTGTACCACGGCAAGTACGCGAACCGGGAAAAAGTGCATTGATAAGCGCAGGAGCAGTCGCTTTCCCTTCAATTCTTCAAAGCTGTACCCAAGCTCGTCCATCAAGGATCTTGTTATGATTATGCCATCTTTGAATGTGGCTGCTTGTAAACGCTCTTCAGGTTCGATCAGCTCTTGTACCAAGTTCTCCTTTCCAAGGACGGATTCCAGCAGTTCCTGATCGGCATAGTACCCAAAGCTCTGATATCGAAGATGCTCCCAATAACGAACTCCATCCTCATCGGTAACCCAACCTTCTCCTGACTTGGAGTAGCTACCTGAACTTTGCCTGGCGTTGAATTTTCCTGTATTTGCGCAGCTTTGAAGATATCCAAGTAGGGAAACGTAGTGATCGCCAACCGTCGTATTCGATGCTGGAATATCCACCCATGTGGTGAACGGATCATCCATTTGTTCTTGAAGGTGATCCAATCCGGTACGTCCAATGGCGACAGCGGTCAATGCCATCAAAATGATAGCATACAACAGCCAAAACACGACATTGCCCTTTCCTTTTATGGCCTCGTATTCGCGGTCGAGGAATAGTCGTCGTTGGACCCGGTCCGTTCGTTGAGCGGTCGCTTTCATCTGCTAACTCGCGCCTACCCCGAATAAATGGACCTGTGCCGGCTCGTTTACTTTTCCGTGAACATGTCTAAGGTCCAGGACCACATCCCCGAATCGCTGTGCCAATTCCAGGTGGTGAGTTACAATTACAGCTGTGGCCTTGCGTTGCTGGAGCTGATCCTTCAACACCTGGAAAAGCACGACCGCATTGGCCGGGTCAAGATTCCCGGTGGGTTCGTCGGCCAAAAGCACGGAGAATTGCTTGACCAAGGCCCGTATGAAGGCAATGCGTTGTCGTTGTCCACCGGATATCGCGTGGGCGGGCTTATCCAAAATATCAGCGGGCAGATCAAGTATTTCCAAAAGTTCAGCGATCCGACCTTGCATAACCCCTTCATCCAATTCTGCCGAAAAGGCAGCCATTCGGATATTCTCACCAATGGTGAAATTCGGCATCAGGTTCGTGGTTTGGAAAATGAAGCTGAACCGTTCGCGACGGATCCTGGAAAGTTGCTCCTGATCTCCTTCCCAAAGTGCCAAGGGGTCGAAACAGGTGCCTTCGATATGCAGCTCCGGCTTTCGCGTAGCTGTACGGATGAACGTATTCGACATGAGTCCAAGGGATTCCAGCAATGTGCTCTTGCCTGTGCCGCTTTTACCGATCACGAACACCATTTGCCCTTGCGGAATGACCAACTCGTCCACACGCAAGACCTCTTGGCCGCCGTAGCCCAATTGCAGGTCTTTCAGGACGAACGCAGGCTCCATTTTCAGTTGAAGAGGTATTCCACAGGGACCCAATAGTATTTTACTTCGTCTTTGCCGGGTACGGTGTAACAAGTGCCTTGGGTCTTGATGTCCCGGAGCTTATTCAGGTTTTCCTTCGCCGTTACCCCATACTCCTGAAGTTTCTTCCGGTCTATGTTCCCGTCCAAGATCGATTTGAACTGTATGTCTTTGAGCACGGAGGCATCTTGGAATGGTTTCACCATGTTGATGTCGTGGATCCCCATCAACTTGGTCCGGATATCGGCAAGCGATGCCTTCTTGGGATCGTACTTCGAACCCATGGTGGCTTCGGCCCGCGTTTGCCGTAGTTCCCTTAGACGTTCGGTTGTGGCAGCCAAATTCTGGCTTTCCAAAGAGGTTACGAGAAGTTCCAATTCATGGATCTCTACATCCAGATCACGCTCATTATAAAACAGCACATACTTGAACAGTGGGTTCTCGACACCCGCAACCTTGTAGTAGGTAACAGCATCCACGTATACGTGTACTTTATGACGGGCCAAATGGTCGTAGATCGCTTGTTGTTCCGGGCCGCTCATCGCCAACAATTCCTGAACCGAGTACGTGAGGTCCGTGGCATGATCGCTTACAAAGGCTTCGTCCTCAACTACCGCTCCGATCGCAACCATGATCTGTTCGCTGTTCGTTTAGCAGGTCTTCACGTCCTTGACCATGTCTGCACCCAGATCGGTGGGAACGGTTGACCATAAGGTGGATCTCATAACGAAGTGCTGCCTGTTCATGCTGGCCACTTTGGACCCATTGCTTTCACTCTGCACATCCCCAACGGGTGCTACAGCCCTTCCCTCCCCGGCCGCGCCTTTGCCGAAGTCCACCAAGCCTTTCAATTGGTTGCTCAACGAAACGGCAAGTTGTTCCATAACACTCTGCTGATCCGTGAATGCTTTTTCTCCTATGTACGCACTCGGTACGTCATCCGCACCGCCGACAACGTAACCCAAGTAATGCGCAGCCTTGCCCAGATCCAGCCCGGAACCAAGGTCCGAAGCCGTTACCAGCGTCTTGCCCGAAAATATCCCGTTGTCGGAATTGTCCGGACGTGCGCAAAGATGAATGATGATGTTCGTCTCGTGCCTTTGCAATATGCCAAAAGCGCGTTCCAGTGCCAAGTGGGCTGCACGCTCTTCTCCGGGATCACCGGCATTATAAGCCGTTCGGCCCGCGATCCATTTCTGGACTTGCCCGAGGTCGTTGGTCATGTGCAGCTCTTCCAGATATTGCGACTCGGGATCCTCTGCTTGTGGAAGAAGTGAGAATTCATTTCTATAATACACTGCACCGAATTTCAAGACGCGTTCTCCAAACTGCTCTTTGATTCCTTTGATCGCATTGCCTATCACTTTACCAAAGCCTTGTAGTCCGGTGCTTCCCTCAACCACGAATACGATACCGACCTTTTCCTTTTGTTCTTGCAAGGCTTCGTAATGCTTACGCGCCTTCAGGTAAACCTCTTCATTGAAGCCTTCGAGGGTGCCGCCGGCCACAACGTTCATTCTGGCAGAGACACCTGTATGGAAGCTGCAATTGTCATCGCCCAGCATGCTGGCATCGGGCACTGGGTATCTGAACAGCTTGCCATCCATACGCCTGCTCGCCATCGGGTCTTCGTTGAAGGCCGGATCCCGACCACTCCCATCCACCAAGCCCTTGCCACGACCGAATTGCAGATAGGGTTCGGAATTTCCAACCTGCGGGAACAGCTTGGCCCGAATGTCCTTTTCCTTTCGTTCGGCCATTGGTCCGGGATCGAAATTGGGTTCCAAGCACAAGCGCGTGGCCCACACTTTCACCTTTTCCCTGCTTACCCAACCGAGCAGCGGAGTTGCCGAACTAAGCTCCGGCGATGCACCGAGCAACCACCTGGGACCCGTACCCGGATCGCCTTTATCGTACTTGTAAACGTATAGCACGTCGTAGAGAAAGTTGGTCTTCACGATAGCTGCGTCTTTTCCCGGTCCGTCGAAGACCTCATACTTCTGTTTGAGATCCCCATCATACTCACGTTTATCCAATTTACTTTGCGCGTTGAGCTGGTTCACCAAAAAGGCCTTCAACTCGATACCTGTTTGGTTATCCACCAAAGGTTGCGACCAAAGGATCAATTGGTCCCTCCGGCACCAGCCCTCGGCCTTTTGCTTATCGGGACTCCCCACCTTCACCCAACCACCATGATCTGAGAAGACGTACAACTGTTCCCCGAACTTGAGCTTTCGCCCGGTGGGCGTGCCTGCAACCATGTTGTCCACCAATTCGACCCCCTCCTTGTCCGCGAAAATCCGCCAAAAATTGGCTGTCATCCTCGAAGAGCTTTTCTCCAACAAATACTCTTCTGTTGGTTTGCCATCGAGAACGAAAAGATTCATCTGGTGGTCATAACGCACCGTGACCCAATTGTCCGGTTGATGTTTGGGATCTTGCCCGAACATAGGTATTGCGTCCCCAAGGAAGATCGATATGACCACCATGGCACAAAACCGGAAGAAGAGCTTCGGGTTGAATGCACCGCACGCTTTACCGGTGGAAGAGTTTGCGCAAACCGTCCTCATATTAGAGACCGATCGCGTAGTACGTTTTATTACCGTGGTAACCATGCTCATTCAAACAGATATTCGATGGGTACCCAATAGTATTTCCGCTCCTGATCGCCTGGAACACGGTAACATTCACCTTTGGTCTTCATATCCTCCAAAAGCCTCTTGTTCTCGATCGCGCTATTTTTGTATTTATCGAGGTGCGCCAGATCGAATTTCTTCGAGTTCTTGAGATCGTTCAGGTTGAGTCCATTCAGGATCGACGCGTCAGCGAACGGCTTGACCATGTCCATGTTATTGATCCCCAAGAGCTTTGATCGGACCTCGTTGATCTGCACCTTATCGTTGAACTTGGAACCCATTACCCCTTCTGCTCGTTCCCGCCAAACTGCCTGGAGTTCCTCGCCGGACTCGGCCGTGTTCCCTTTTTCCAATGCAGTGATCACCTTGTTCAATGAACTGACCTCCTTGTCCAGGTCTTTTCCGTCGTAAAAAAGTACGTAACAGAACAAGGGATCTTGAAGATCGGCCACCTTGTAGAACGTTACGGCATTCTCGAACACATGGACCTTTTCCCTAGCCATATAGTCAAGCGTTTCTTGGCCATTCGGTCCAGCGTTCTTATACATTTCACCAGCAAAATAGGTGAAGTCCGAAGCCTGCCCTTTGAGCATGGACTTGTCCTCCACCACTTGGGAAAGACCCTCCATGGCCCGTTGGGTCTGCGCCATGCATTCCGCCACATCAGTAGCGATCGTGGTGGCCAAGTCGCTCACCGGCGATGTGAACAAGGTGGCCTTCATCACGAAATGGAAGCGGTCCATCCGTGCCACTTCGACCCCACTTTTCTTCGTTATCGTAATGGTCGGTGCCGTGGCGCGCCCACCCGAATCCAAACCGAGATCGACCGTACCCTTCAATTGATTGCTGACCGCAGTGGACATTTCCCCGATCACACTCTGCAAACCTTCAAAAGCCAATTGGCGTAATTCCAACTTCGGCCCGCTACCGGCTGTAACATAACCGAGGTAGTGGGGACTTCGGCCAAACTCAAGAGCCGCACCAAGGTCGGCAGGCTCGATCTTCGACTTTCCACCGAAGAGGCCATCGATCTGGTAGTTGTCCGGTCTTCTACAGATATGGACCAAAATGCTGGTCCTGCCTTTTTCCAACAGGTCCATGCCACGTTGCAACGCACGGAAAGAAGCACGTGCCTCGTTGGGATCTCCTTTGTTCGTTGCAATGCGCTTGTCCAACCAATTCAGCACAGATCCAGCGTCATTGGTCAACGGTAGCTGCTCGATGTACTCCGTTTCCGGTTCTTTGGCATCCGTGGAATGCTCGTTGTAGTAGTACACCACACCATAACGCGCCGTAATGCCGCTCCCTTTATATTTCTTCTGTACGGCACCGATCGCATCTTTCACTGTCTGCACGTGCTCTTTCATGTCGGCACTACCTTCCACCACGAACATGACGTCCAATACGTCTTTGTGTTCCCTCATGGACTCGTAGTAGCGCTGGGTGAGCAGGTAGTCCTTAAAATTGAAACCAGACAGCGTACCACTCATTCCCGGATTCCATACGCCGGACACCCCGGTCAGGAATTTGCAATTGTTATCGCCTTCCTTGGAGGCGTCGAAGACGGGATACCTGAACAGGCGTGCATCCATCCGGGTACGACCGGATCCATCAAAAGCGGGTTCATTCTCTTCGCCGTCCACCAAGCCAACACCGTTGCCGGTTCCGAGGTAGGTACGTTGCTCCTGAAAAGCCGTATTGGGCATTAGCCGTGCGCGTATGTTCTTCGTCTTACGCTCGGCCATGGCCTGCGGCTGGAAGTTGGGTTCGAGGCATAACCGGGTTGCCCACACCTTCACTTTACGTGCATTCACCCAGCCCAATAACGGAAACTGGCTGCCCAATTCCCGATAAGGCCCAACAAGCCAACGTTCGCCCTTTCCATTACCATCGCCCTTGTCGTATTTGAAAATGTACAGCACATCGTACAGAAAGTTTGCTTTTACCTTTTTCGCCTCCGGTCCGGGACCATCAAAGACCTCGTATTTCTGCTTCAGTTCGCCTTCTATGGAGCTTTTACGTTCATCGACAGTCCCCTGTAAGGTATTCACCAAAAAGGCTTTCAGCTCAATTCGAGTGATCGGATCTACCAAGGGTTGGCTCCAAAGGATCAGGTCCTTCTTGGCACACCATCCTTCTGCCTTTTGCCGGTCCTTCCCAACTTGGAGCCACTCGCCATCCTCTTTGAACACATATAATAAGGTCCCAAATTGCAGAGGTGAAGAATCCGCGGCACCATTTGGTTTATCTCGGAGCAGAAGACCGGCCTTGTCCGTGAACACCAACCACTTCTCATTCTTATTTACTTTCCCATCACTTTTGAAGGACCAATATGCTTCGCTCAAGGTGTCTCCTTTGGCATCAACGAATCTATGTTCGTTTTGGGCAAAGCGCACCTCGGTCCAATTGTCCGGTGTGAATTTTGTTAGATCAAGCTGCTGCGCATACGACGGAGCAAGCAGCAGGATCGCCAGTGGAACGATAAGACAGTGGATGCGCATGTTGATCAAAGCTTAATTCCGAACAAAAGGCCTACAAAGGGTCGAAAACGTCCATCGACCATGGTGGTGAGCGCAGCTCGCTCGTTGTTGTCCCGATCCGCGAAATAGGCACCGCTTGCAGTTCCGTCGCTACGGTGTGTGCCGACCATGGCCAGTCGCAGACCAAGCTGGTATTTGACCCGATCATTCATGCCCCTGAAGAACAGGGAAGGGTTAACGCCCCAAGAGAAGTAGGGCTTTACCTTGCTCTTCAGATCATCCAGTATGCTGGTTTCATCCTCGAAGAATTCGTAGACATGCCCGTCAGAACCGGTAAGCGCCTGCGGCTCCATGTCGTACGTATAGTCCGAACCTTCAGAAGTAACCGGGTCCAAAATTCCGCCCCATGTAAAGGTCTGTTGACCTTTTTGATCCATTACATGATCGCCGTTCACTTTGCGCGTCAATTCCATGCCGATAGCAGCTTCGAATTCCAAGCTAAAGCCCACCTGACGCGAAATGGCCCACCGCTTTCCGATGCCGATCGGAACCTCGACCATTGTGCTGGTCACCTTTTCTCTTACGCTGCTGACATTTCGGATCAATGCCAGATCATGCTGCACCGCAAATGCAGGTGACAACTGGGATCTAGTTGACCGCAAGACAACGTTCTCTCGACCAAAGTCCACGCCGTCGGAGGTGAGGCTTACTTTTCGCAACCCGGCACGCAAGCCGACTTTCAGCCACACGTTCTGGCGGTTCGTGCCCTTTCCCGGATACAGATAGCGAACCAATCCAAATTGGTACTGGGAGCCTTTCCAAGTTGGATCAAGCGCCTCCAATGCTGTAGAGGTTGGCTTTCCAATGGCAATAAGCGGCGAAAACTCCACCATCCACATATTGCTGCCCGGTGCCTTGTCCAGTTTGATGTCCGATATCCTGATCCGTTCCGGCGTTGAGTTGTAATCGATCTCGGCGATCAAATGGACCCGCTGTTGTTTGCCCGCGATCAACTTGCCTTTCTTGACCAAAGGCATGACCTTGGTGAACGGGACCGTAATGTGATATTCAACATCCCACTTGACCAATTCGATCCGTTCCTTGTGGATCTCGTAGGTGAATGACACGCTGTCCTTGTAGATGTTAGTAATCGTGTAGATGTAATCCTCGAGCGGTTTTGGACCCTGCGGTTCGTTGCAAACATCGCAATGGACCTTGGCCCCTTCTTTAAAGGTGGAAACGTACTCCGGACCTTTCGATCGGAGGTCTTTGAGGTAGCCAAGATTTCGGATCAGCAATTCCACTGCCTTGTCTTTTACCGTGTCGCCCGAAATCGGCGTTAGGCCCGGGTTGGAGGCTATCAAGGAGAACGAGAGGCAAAGTGCCACGCCTGAAAACAGTGCTGGGAGTGTCCTTTCTGTGCGCATGGTTCAGTCGAGGATCAGTTTAATGGTCTCTTCCGAACGGTCACTTCGCAGGCGTAAGAGGTACATCCCTCGCCCCAAGCCGGATAGATCTTGACCCAATTGGGCAATGGGCTGCACGAGCAACTGTTCCTTATGCATTAAGTGCCCATGCATATCGAATAACTCGAGTGAAACCGGACCATCCAAGGGTTTCCCTTTAGCTTCAATAGTAAGCGACTTGCCTTGTGAAGGGTTCGGGTACACTACATGACCAGGCTCCGTGGTGAGACTATCGATAGGGGCCAGGCATACCCTTTCCAATCCTATCGAATCCACCCAAGCGGTGGTGTATGAGAAACATTTGTCCGGATAAATGGAACTTCGCACAACAAAGGGCGGTGAAGCTCCGAGTCCACTCGTAAGTGAGGTCAATTCCGAGCGGAACAAACTCTGGTCCACCTCACCTTCGACCGGCATGAAGGTGGAACCTTGCGCATTCAATGTGCCCCATTGGAAATGGTTCGCTACGGGGTCCAAAACTGCGAGTCCATAAGGTTCGAAGAAAACGATGCCTTTCGGGCAGGAGGCGTAAAAGTTCGATACACCGAGCGTGCCTGTTGTTGCAGCTGAACAGGATCCGACGGTGACCGTCACCGTGTAGTTGCCATTGACCACTGTGCCTGTTGGGCCGGCAGTCGGAGGTGCGTTCAGCCATCGTATTCCACATTCTGCCGAAGCCGCACCACTCATGATCTGCGTGATCAACCCTGAAGTGGTGGTCCACAGGTACGCTGCACCAGAAAGCGCGTTGTTAACCCTAAGTGTTGTCCATTGACCGTTGCAGAGGGTGTCGCCTTCCAAAGGGGTGACGATCGGGGGTGCTGGAGAAATACTTTCTGTGACAATCACCGTGGCGGTGGCCGATCCGGTGCATGGTGCAATGGCGGTCACAGTGTAGGTGTATGTCCCAGCCCCAGCTAGGGGTGGGCTCCAAGCGCCGTTGGCAACAGGTGTACCACCGAGCTGTGCGAAGAGCTGAGCAGCAGTAAGTGTGCTGCCTGCGCAGATGGTCAAAGTGCCGTTGGTTCCTGCGTTCGGCGGAGACTGCGCAGTCACCACCACTTGTGAGGTGGCCGATCCGGTGCATGGTGCAATGGCGGGCACAGTGTAGGTGTATGTCCCAGCCCCAGCTAGGGGT
>Ga0335394_10008827_pt1 | contig 11379 bp, 6 predicted proteins | sample MAT03_FD_205741 | JGI IMG/M metagenome (GOLD analysis project Ga0335394, IMG submission 205741) | Freshwater microbial communities from Lake Fryxell liftoff mats and glacier meltwater in Antarctica - MAT-03 (spades assembly) (version 2) ... | reverse complement strand
CCGCTGATCGCAGGCTCATGAAAACTATGCCGGTTGCCAGCCATGATGCAGCAACTCCGGATGCAATGCCGCCAAGAAAAGCGGAACGCCGGGAACGCTTAGGGAGAACGTCCTTCGCCGCAGATTGTCGCGGTAAGATCTCGGCCACGGCTGAGGCTCGGCCTGCCGCGAAGAGCATCTCTGCAAGCCCGCTCGCTGATCGCTGCGGCCGTAATGATCGCAGGTAAGAATCGATTGCCGTGAGTTCCCGTGTCAGACCAAAATCGTGGTCTCGCCCGCAATCAGATTCGTCTTCGTGAGCAGGATTCATTTCAATGTACCTCCGAGATCATCCGTTTGTTAAGGCGAGCGGCAGATTTCTGGTTACCGTCGAAAACCGGGGCTAGCGCCCTGCGGCTAATAAAATCAGCCGCCACGCGCCAGCGTCCGGTTGTTCGGCTTTCTGCTGTCTCTTCTCTGCCAAAGAGTGGTTCATTTGGCTGATTTCGTACTATCGTGCCTGTCGAGCTGCGCCGCCAGGCCCGCACTCAATTGCTCCAGCGCCTCGACATAGCGACGATGAGCCATTGCCGGTGAAATTTCAAAGGCTGATGCGATCTGTCGAAAACTCATGTCGCTCCAGACATGTGCCACCACAATCTCCCGCATCGCCGGGTCAAGTAATTCGAGGGCTTGCTGCAGGGCCTCCGATGAAATCGATTCGATGTCCTTATCCTGTTGAGTCCGATGCCACGTCAGCCGTTCACACGACGACAGCTTTTCACGACTTCGTCGACGTTGGTCGGATCGAAGTTCGCTGATCGCAAGATTTCGAACAACTTTCACCAGCCACGCGAGCGAATCATCGGGAACTACTGCCTGAAGCGACAAACGCACGAATGCCTCCTGAACACAGTCCTCCGGTGCGTTGCATCGCGTTCGAGCCAGCAACTCCAGCCCTGTCGCATGCAGTTCCCAGAGTCGCGCGAGTTCTGCAGCGGAAATCACGACAAACTTCCTGATTTCAGATTCAAACGGCCAGCGACCACAAACTGCCCGCAGCGACCACCTACAAGACGCCACAGTGCTCAGTTTGTCTCACGGATTCCTCGGCAACACAAACAATTCTCAGCCAATCCCGGCGAGTTCATGCACGGCCTGCCATTCGGCGGCGGTGACGGGCTGGATGGAGAGGCGGCTGCCTTTCTGCAGAACGACCATGTGTGACGTGACGGGATGCTCGGCCAGCATGGCGCGTGTCACGGGCTGTCTGAAAATCCGTACGAGCTTGATGTCCACCATGTACCAGATGGGCTTCTCCGGCGACGCGGATTCATCGAAGTATTTATGATCCGGCTGCAACGCGAAATGATCGGGATAGCCGGATTTCACGACTTCAGCGGTTCCGGCGATCACCAGCGGATCGGCATTGCTGTGATAGAAGAAAACGCCATCGCCGCGCTGGATATCGTCGCGCAGCATATTCCGCGCCTGATAATTGCGGACGCCCTCCCATGATGTCTTTTTCCCTTTGCTCGCGGCAAGATCCTGGATGGAAAAAGTATCGGGCTCAGATTTGAACAGCCAGAAGCGTTGCATGAGTTACTTATTGCTCGACAGAATCTGCAATTGATCACGTCGCGCGAAAAGCTGATTCAGGCGTTCCGTTGAATACAACTGCACAACTTTCTTTTTATACCGAATGCGTCCGTGCTCGTCGCTGTCCAGATGCTGTGAGACGTCAACGCCGAATCGTTTGAAGACACGTTCCTTCTTGCCTGTCGCACCCAACTCCTGATCTTCAAATGCATACAGAGCTGCGAACGTTTCCGGATCGACTCCGCGCCCTTCCTCAAGATCGCGTTGCACATCAATCCCCCCGACTGAGACGGAAAAATAGTTAACATCGGACGTCGCAGAAGTGCTCAACCCCGCCGCGATGAACGTGTCGTTCAGATCCGCCACCGCCTTTCGCGTCTTTGCATACGCAGTGAGCGCGTCACTTGAAAGGATGACAGGTTCGTCCTGCTGCGCATTCAGCAAGGAAGGCAGACCAGAATCCAGATGACCGCAGACAAAGCCAGCGGCAAACAACACAAATCCACTTACAACGACAGCAGCGCGACGCATGGTCAGTAATCCCCGAACAGAATACGTGTGGAACTTTGTCGAACGCCCCTGCGGAGGCACACTCAACCACAGATGGGGCATCAATGTCACTCAATGTCCCGACGGCTCGGCGGAGTCAAATTAAGGGACACGCGAAGTTGCCGCAAGCGCCCGTGAGAGTTGCGTTCAAATTCGGTGCCCCTTTTTATCAAATTGTGAGGCGTTCTAAGGCCATATGAGCCTGGATATCGCAAGATCGATAGAGCCGGACTGTTACTTTGCACTGCAAATGATTGAGATTTTGTTGTCCCGAGAAGATTTCGGGAAAACAGCATCGCAAAAACCGGAGACTGACGTCTCGCGGCTCGCCGGTTCCCGGCGAGCGGGGGACGTCAGTCCCCTGATTGTGTTTGCCCCCTGATGGCGATTGGATGCACAGGCGCGAACCTCACGGCGGAGCGTGAGGAGCACAATTGGGTTGCGGGCGAAGCCCGCGCCAAGCCCAAGGGCACTTAGTTTACCTCAAAAGTAGCAGGCACACTCCGTGTGCCGTCCGCCAATTCGACCGTTTTCAAGGGCCACGGCACCTGGAAAGTGCCTGCTACTTTCTGAACTCTTCTAAACCAAGTGCCATTGACCCGGTGCCACCTGTCGCCGTCCGGTGCTACGCGGCACGGCGATCCTGGTGCTGACCCAGATCCGGTCGTTTTTGTAGCGGCAGCGTTCGATTTTGAGCCACATCCATCGGTGTCTGCTGACGTCCGGCAGGGCCAAAATGAAAACTCAGCGCTGCGACAAGACCGCACACTGCCAGTGCCCCAAAGCAACAAATCACTGCCATCTGATCGTCTGAAAACATGCCTGACACATCCATCTGAGTTTCCTTGCTGGAAATGAATCGCTGATTTTGCTCACTCAGTTCAGTTGCCGTTTGCCTGTGTTCAGCCGCTCGAAGTCATCCAGGCGAAAGCATATCGGCAATTCCTGCACACACAGGTATTCGACACAGGACCACGCGCGGCTTCAGACAGCATTTCCGCAGGCTGAATACTTCTCAGAGCCGAACAGCGGCCTCAGCAGATTTTCCGCATCGGAAGTATGGGTAAACCAGAGAATCCGTACGGGACTGGCAAACATTGCTGTCAGGAACTGCTTCTGAAAAAGGCCTCAAACACAACTCCTGTCTCCGCCGTGACGATGACAACGATTGTCGGATGTCCCATTGGGCAATGCCGTGAAAGATTTTTGATTGCCACTGTTATAGTGCGTGGACTGCGATCATTCAGGATTCAAATGAAGGTGGAGGCATGAACTTTACAAGCTGCTATCCTCCCGTGACGCGCATGATGCCTGTCACAGCGTGCTTTTTGATCGCCTTCGCAATGGTCACAGTCGCTGGCTGCGCTGATCAAAAGCAGCAGGCAGACGGACTGGTACGTGCGGCGATTAAGCACAGCGAAGCCGGTCGCCACATCGACGCCGTGCAGCTATCAGGCAGGGCAATCGCGCTGAATCCTGGACTTGCCGAAGCATTCTATCTGCGCGGAACCTGTCTTTGCGAAATGCGTCAGTCGCAACAGGCTGTGGGAGACCTTTCCGCAGCAACGCGATTGAAACCTGACTGGGACGAAGCGTGGTGCGCACTTGGTATCGCGCAGATCACGTCCGGTGCAACGGAGCAAGGGGTCGCGTCGCTGACAAAAGCACTGCAACTGAATTCAAAGATGCAGCCCGCATGGGAAGCCCGTGCTCGAGGATACCGAGACCTGCATCGCACGGAAGATGAACTGGGCGACATTGAGGAACTGCTGGAGCTCGATGCCACTCACCGCGAAGCATTGTTGCGGCGTGGCACGCTGCTTTCGGAAACGAATCCGCCACAGGCAATTGAAGATTTCAGCAGTATCATCAGACGCGACCGCAACAACGCGACCGCGTGGATGCAGCGCGGTTTGTGTTACAATCACAGCGGCGACACGGATCGTGCGCTGGCGGACCTGAACATTGCCTGTCGACTGCAGTCGGATGACTTTCACCCGTGGCTCGAACGCGGTCGAATTCTTCGCAGTCTGAAGCGTTCGGACGATGCCATCAGTGATCTGTCAAAAGCGGCCGAACTGGCCCCCGACGATTTCAACACGCGTCTGGAACTTGGACGCACATTCCTCAGCAGTTCGAACATTGACGGTGCACTCGCCAATCTGCGGGAAGCAGAACGACTGTCGCCGCACGACGGTGATCTTCGCATGGCGTTGGTTGAGGTGGACCTTGCGCAAGGCCACAAGGCGGCAGCGCTGGAACGACTGCACAGTCTGCTGGCGGACCAGAGTTCTTTATCGTCGTCACTGACTGCCGCCATCCGGATCAGTCTGGCGGAACTGCTTCTGGAATCGAACAACATCGGCGAGGCCATGTTACACGTCGATGAAGTACTCTCGACGGAGCCAACCGACGCCGACGCGCTGCGGATCCGCGCCGCGTTGCTGCGAAAGTCGAATCGCCGCGAAGAAGCCATTGAAGGCTATACACGACTCATCTCATCCGGTACCGCTCTGAACGCTGAGGCTGTGGCACAATCCTTTCTGGACCGCGGTCGACTGCAACTGGAGGCAGAAGAATGGTCAGCCGCCACGGAAGATTTCTCGAAGTATCTTGAAGTCCATCCCGATGATGCAGACACGTTGACTCTGAGGGCTCGTGCTTTTCTGGCACAGAACGAAATCAGCCAGGCCATCACCGATCTGACACTGGCGATCGTGAAGAAACCCACTGCCGCCGATTTGTACACGCTTCGGGCAGAGGCATTCGAGCAGATTAATGAACCGGCTGCAGTTCTCGCGGACCTCCACAAGGCGGCCAATCTGCAGCCAGACGCTCCGCAAGCGCATCAAAAGCTGGCGGAACGACTCTTCCAGGATCGCCAGTTCGGAAAGTCTGCAAAGACGCTCGATTCGCTGTCTGCAATCAGTGCAGGGCAGTTGTCGGCAGAACTGCGACTACTCCGCGGACGGGCACGGCTGGCCGACGGCAACCTGGACGGCGCTTATGAGGATGCCTGTGGGCTTCGAGCAGTGGAATCAGCGTCATCAGGTTCTGTGAAGCCGGAAGACATCATTTTGCTGCAGTCTGTCATTGCCTTGCACCGTCACGATGATGTCGAAGCACTACGGCTTGTAAAGTACGTTTCGGAAGAAGCCCTGACTCCTGACGCGCTGCTGCTGTACGGGCAGGCATTGGCACGGCAGACGCAGCCGGACGAGGCGATCCGCATCTTTTCAAACCTGTTGAAATCTGATCCGTCAAATATTGCAGTCTTGCTTGCCCGTGCGACAGTGTTCAACGACACCGCTGACTGGCAAGCCGCGGCTGACGATGCAGGTGCAGTGCTCCGCCGCATTCCTGATCAGCCACGAGCATTGCAGATCAGGGGCAACAGTCTGTTCCAGAATGACCGATTCCGCGAAGCGCTGGAGACGCTGGAACACCCCGCCTTGTTAAGTCGCGATACAAATGATTCTCGCTGGATGCGAATTCAATGCTGTGAACAACTCAAGCTGACGTTTCGGGAACTGGAAGAACTGAATGCGTTGCTTGGAATCGCACCGACACACGAGGCTGCTCGTCTGTTGCGCGCGGAACTGCTGGAAAGCCTTGGGCACTTCGATGACGCAGTTGCCGATCTCAGTGCCGTGCTCCAGCAGAATCCGTCGAATCTGCCTGCGACGACAGATCGAGCGTTGTTGAATCAACGACGTGGTAACTCAGCTGCGGCAGTTATTGATTTCACAAAAGCGATTGAATTGTCTCCGCACGACGCGGAACTCTACTACCGACGCGGAATTGCCCGGCGTCAGCTCGGCCAGAGCGATGATGCCCGCCAGGATCTTGACAAAGCGCTTGAACTGAATTCACAACTTGGCGAGGCATGGTATGTGATCGGCAATATTGAAGCCGGTCGCGGACAGACGGAAGAGGCGATGGCGGCCTACGCAAGGGCCGTTGAAATCAACCCGGAGCACGCGGCGGCGTGGTCCAATCGTGGCAATCTGTTGTTCAATCAGTCGAAGCTGCAACAGGCTGTTGACTGCTGGACGATCGCGATCACGCTGCAGCCGGAACTTTTTCGAGCCTACAACAATCGCGCGGCTGCCTATGACCGCATGGGGCAGGAAACAGACGCTCTGGCGGACTACGAAAAGACAATCCAGTTGAGTCCAGGCTTTGTGCGCGCGTGGGACAATCTGGCATGGCTGCTGGCCACCAGTGACAACCAGAAAGTCCGCGATCCGGAACGGGCCGTCAAACTTGCCACAAAGGCGTGCGAATTGTCCGAGTTCAAAGACTGGACCTGTCTCAACACACTCGCCACCTGCTGTGCAGAGAATCAGGATATTGACGCCGCCTTGAAATGGGCCAGACAGGCCCGCTTGATCGCTCCGGAAGCCGATCGTAAGGAACTCGACCAGCTTGTGGCTGCATATGAAGCCCGTTTGAAGCCCAAACGCGTCGTCGGAAAGCCTGGCGGAAGTGTTCGCTGAATTGCGATGCACACTGGTCACACCCTGCACTGCAAACAGTTGGAATTTTGCTTTTCTGAGAAGTTTTCGGAAAAACAGCATCGCAAAAACCGGAGACTGACGTCTCGCGGCTCGCCGGTTCCCGGCGAGCGGGGGACGTCAGTCCCCTGATTGTGTTTGCCCCTGATGGCGATTCCATGCACTGGCGCGAACCTCACGGCGGAGAGTTTGTTCGGCCTGGTAGTTCCTAATCAGCCGCTCGCTTATTTCGCCTTCAGGTCCAGGCAAACCATCCATTTTTCGCTGCGCAGAAACAGCCTGCCGCCTGACAGAACGGGGGCGGCCCACGAAGGATAGTTGATTTCATCGAGCGAAAACCGTCCGTGCTCAACGAACTTAGCCTTGTCGATGTCCACGGCAGAAATCGTGCCACGTTCGCCAAGAACGATGAATCGCGGACCAACCTGGATCAGCGATCCGCGTCCGAAATACGGATACGGAATCTCTTTGCCGGTGTTGGCATTGATGATGTTCCCCGTCGTGCGATCCCGACTCAGGTTTTTCAGATCGCCCTCGTATCCGGATGTCTGCCACAGCAACGCACCGGTCTCGGCATTGATACAGCGGAGTTCGCCTTCATTTTCGTGCCGTCCACTGAAGCCGTAAATGCAGCCATCAACATGAATCGGCGTGGACCAGTGCGCCAGCATGCTCGTCCGATCTCGCCAGACTTCTCTGTATTTCTTTCCACCCTTGTCAATTTCCAGCATAGCCGATCCTAATTGATAGGCCACTGAAACAAAGATGCGGTTGCCAATCACCAGAGGTCGGGCGGCGTTGACCGATTCATGCACTTTCGGGCGGAACCAATAGCGGAAATTTTCAGCGCCTGTGCCAGGGTTGAGTGACACGAGTCCCTGTCGCATCAGACACAGCAAGTGTTTCTCGCCATGTATTTCCGCAATGATCGGTGACGCATAGCTGACCACCATCTCATCATCGGTCCATACATGTTTTTTCCCTTTTTGATCCGTTTCAACGCCATCCCATGTGTTCTTTCCTACGGACTGCCACAGAATATCGCCGGTCTTAACGTTGAAGGCGACGACACCGGAATTCGGCTGACCGCCGACGAGCACGATGAGTCGATCATCGTCGAGAAGGGGCGAACACCCGACTCCAAAAAAAGCTTCCGGAAGTGTGAATTCTTTTTGAAGTTCTATTTTCCACAGCAACTTACCGTCGGTCATCGACGTGCAGGCCAACATTCCCTCGGCACCCAGCGTAAAGCAGCGGTCCTTTGTCAGCACCGGCGAACAGCGAGGCCCGTTGTTGTAGCCATACGGATCTTCGTATGTCGTCGGGTAAGCATGTGCCCAGATTTCCGTGCCCGTTTCCACACTGCGGCATGACACGATTTCACGATTTCCCTGGCGATGGTGAATCACCACGCGATCTCCCAGCACCGATGGCGCACTGTAGCCGGTGCCGATGGATTCCTTCCAGATCACGGGAGGTGTCTTGTCGGTCCAGTCCAGCGTCAACTGATCTTCACCGGAGACGCCGGTCTGCCGAGGCCCCAGGAACCATGGCCAGTCTTCAGCCGTTACGCTCACAGACGACGACGATGCCAGCCAGAGTGTGAAACCCAGGAATTGCAGTGCGATCTTATTCACGCGGAAACTCCGATTAACGAATGGTCACGAAATCATTGTGATTGATGAGCGCGTGAATGAACATGGTCCGGGACTTTGCCTCCGCGTCCTTTGATTCGGGTGCGGTCGTCAGCCTTCGAAACTCCTGCATCGCAGCGACTGAAGCAGCGACTTCCTGCTCATTTGCATCGACGGAAAGTATTGTTTGAAACGCAGCTTTGACAAAGGCGTCATCTGTGTCAACGTCCGGCATTCCAGCAACCTGCGTGGCGATCTTCGATGCCAGTTCGCTGGCCAATTCGCTGTTTTCCAGAGCCAGTGCCTGTTGAGGCACGATACTGTCCGCACGGCGATAACACTCCAGCACGCTCGCATCGTCGAACATCGACAGGAATTTTTGATGCTCATTGTGCGAATGAACATAGTACAAACTGCGTCGTAGCGACTTCTCGTCGTTCACCGGAATCGAAGGACCGGCGAGCGTAAGATCCAACTCCCCTGCAAGATGCAGCAGACCATCCCGCACAAGCTGTGCTTCCATGCGAATGGGATTGGTTCGCCAGTACCAGCGATTGCCGCCATCCGTTTTTTCATTCACGTCAGCCGCGCCGGCCCGAGTGGATGTCATGCGGTAGGTGTTTGAGGTCACGATCAGTTGATGGATGTGTTTCATACTCCAACCGCTTTCCATAAGTTCCACGGCGAGCCAGTCGAGCAGATCCGGATGCGTCGGCGGAATTCCTTTGCGACCGAAGTCAAACACAGTGGGGACGAGCGGCGTTCCGAAATGTCTGGCCCAGATATGATTCACCGCCACACGCGCCGTGAGCGGATTGTTGCGGTGTGTCATCCACTGCGCCAACGCCGTTCGACGTCCTGTACTGGTTTTCGGGAACGGTTTGCTGCGAGACTCTTCAGTCTCGAGGTTGGATTCCAGGGTCTTCAGTGAACCCTTGAGTGATGTGTATGAAATTCCTGGCATGTCAATGGCCGCGCGAGCTGCTTCCAGGGACTTCCGTGCATCTGCGAGTTTCGTTTCGGCCTCGGCACGTTTCTCGCCAGCCGCCTGAAGGAGATTGAGTTCCGCGTTGTCTAAATTTTCAGCCGCTGTGGCAGCGGCCACAATCCGTTCGGCCTTGACAGCTGCTGCAACAAGGCTGTGGGAATCCTGAGCATCGGGATTTTCGGCCGTCGCTCGATCTGCCGCAGAACGTGCCCGGATCGACGCCGGTACTGCCTCGTGTTTTTCCAGTGAGGACTCAGCGATCTTCACAACCAGAGTCGCCTGATCCACCGGCAATAATTTGTCATCACTTTTTCCGGAGGCGGGCTCATGAAGATTCACAGACTCCGGCAAGGAAGTCAGCGTGAAAGCGAGAAACGTAGCCTGAGCATCGAATGTGATCAGATCGAGCGGCCCTTCTCGTCGCGCGAATGGCAACCGATACGCGACCGATTGCATGCCATCGACGGCAACATTGATCAACGTACCGCGAACGCGAATCGTCAGTTCGTGAGGCGTATTCAGAGCAACCATTCGACTCTCCGCAGCTTCAGGAGGATACGCCTGCCTGCCGTCCTGCAGGAAGGAAACCTGAGCCTTCGATCCACTCGCGTAAGAACTCAGATAAGTCATCACTTCCTGTGCATCGGCATCGACATCAAATGCGATCCCGACGGATTTCCAGACATCGCCGCCGGTCGGAACGTATTTCAATGTGGCCTGAAAATCCTGCGGCGGCTTCGCGATGAGACGCATTGTCGCTCGAGACGAACCCGTCTGCGACTGCACAAGTTTGCCATCGGCGTAATTCCATTTTCCACTTCGCCGTTCCCAGAGGTCCGGACGTGCGACTGAAAAATCGTCAGACACAATCACGATGGCTTCATCCGAACCTTCATTGGCTTCTGGTTGCCCAGCAGATATTTTTGCGGAGTCCTGCGAGGCCGTAAGTTTCTCTTTGGCGGCGATCAGTGTCTTGCCGGCGGTTTCAAGCTCACGCTCTGCCGCTTGGAGATGAGCGTCAATCACATCCTGCCGCAACCCGGGATTCCAGGCTTCTGCCGGCAACACCACAGGTTCGATCGAAAAATCACCACACGCCAGAAACTCTGGAATCGCGGGATACATGACGTGCGCTGTGTCCGGATTGCGATCATCACCGCGAATGTGCAGGTATGTCGGAGTGTCAAGATTGCAGTCAAACGCACGCGGAAGTCCATCTTTTTCGAAATCCAGCTCACCACCCAGGATATCGGTGCGAACCTGATACGGTTCAAAGAAGGCTCGCATCTGATAATAGTTCACATGCGAAATGGGATCGTATTTGTGATCGTGGCATTTTGCACAATTGAAGGTCATGCCGAGGAAAGCTTTGGATGTATGCTGCACGGTCTCATCCATCCAGCTCGTGCGGTTGAACTTGAAATACTGCCGCGCCAGAAATCCCGAGGCTCGCAAGCGATCAGGATCATTCGGATACAGTTCATCGGCCGCGAGCATCTCGCGGAGCATCTGATCGTAGGCTTTGTCGCTGTTGAGCGATTCGATGATCCAGTCCCGCCAATGCCAGATATGTTTTTGCGAATTGCGGACTTCGGCACCCAGTCCCCACCAGTCGCTGTAACGCCAGATGTCCATCCAGTGACGTCCCCAACGTTCCCCGTATTGCGGACTGGCCAGTAACCGCGCGACGACATTGTTGCAGGCGTCCGGAGACGTATCATTCAGAAATGCAGACTGTTCGTCGAGTGTCGGCGGTAATCCGGCCAGATCGAATGAAACGCGCCGCAGCCAGATGCGTCTGTCGGCTGGCGGTTGTGGAATGAGTCCATGCCGCTCATGCGAAGCTGCGATAAACGCATCGATGGGATTGGCATTCCATGCGGCATCCGTGACTTGCGGAACAGCAGTGCGTACGGGAGGTCTGAATGCCCAATGATCACGGGGATCCGATTCGGGTACCTCGTCTTCCGGAGCCTTCGCACCTTCATTGATCCAGCGTCGGATGGCATCGATCTCGTCCGGTCTGAGTGCTTCCCCTTCCGGTGGCATGCGTTCCGCCAGATCGCGCGCGGAGATTCGTTTGAAAAGGTCGCTGGCAGCAGCGTTTCCCGGG
>Ga0335394_10008822_pt1 | contig 11382 bp, 8 predicted proteins | sample MAT03_FD_205741 | JGI IMG/M metagenome (GOLD analysis project Ga0335394, IMG submission 205741) | Freshwater microbial communities from Lake Fryxell liftoff mats and glacier meltwater in Antarctica - MAT-03 (spades assembly) (version 2) ... | reverse complement strand
CAATGTTGCAGGATTGTAAATTAAAGTATGGATAGTATAAAGGTCAGGAGTTGAAACGCTAAAAGTTGGAGTAGCATTTACTTGCTGTATTATTAAAGCTGTTCCTGAAGTAAGCACATAAAGAGTTTGGTAACCGGCAGGAACATTTGAATTACCATTTGCTGTAGCTGATATAGTGACAGTCGAACCATCAAAACAATAATCATTAATGCTCGCAGTTAATGTGCCTGCATTGGGATCTTCAACTAAAATGGGGGCACCAGTTACATCTAACGATGCACAGATACTTCCGCCACCTTGAATAAGCAAACTGTTCACATCAAATCCTGTAGTTTGTCCTGGAACAACAATACTCAAATCGAGAGTTGAAGGATCATAAACAAGCGTATGAATTGTATAATTTCCACCTGAGCTGACAGTAAAAAACGGATTTGAATTCACTTGTTGAATTACAAGACCAGGTCCTTGAGTAAGCACATAAATTACAGAATATCCTGCCGGAACAACAGCTGTTCCTGAAGCGATTGCGGACAAATCTGCAGAACCATTCTTAAAACATTCGTTAGAGTTTAAAGCAGTCAATGTACCTGCATCAGCAATACAATTATTTGTAATAGAAACAGAATAATCTTCTGTTTCACCCAACAAATAATTTCCGCATGGATTAGGCAATCCAAATCTTCTAATAACCACTCTTAAATTTTTGTTTCCTGCTGTTACATTTGCAGGAATAGAAATTGCTCCACTTAAGGAACCATTTCCAGTTCCGGAAAATGCAAGATCTCCTGCATCATTAAAATCTCCATTTCCATTATAGTCAATCCATATACGAGCACTGAATAATGACAATATCAAATTATTGTCGGATTCAATTGTAAATGGAAGAGTGGCACCAGGGGCGGCTGCTGTTGCCTGAGACGAGAAATTTGCGTAGCCGTTATTATTGCCACTTTGATTATTAATTGTGCCAATTTCGAATCTGTCAATCCAGACTCTGCGCGTCAAAAGACTTTGACCTTGAGAATTGCAATAAGTTTGAGCTGATGCAGACAGCGATCCAAACAGGGTGAGGATCGAGGCTATCAACACAAAAAATCGCGAAACACTTTGAATGTTGTTTTTTTTCATGATTTTGAGGGATTTAAGGTTAGATTTAGTTGTTTTTCAAGTTATAACAGGGAAAGAACAAATGAAAAAGTAATTTTGTTTAAGTTATTTAATCCTTTGTTCAACATTTTAATAATTTTTTAACAAACCGGTTATAACAGCCGGTAATAGACAGCGGAGCGGGTTGTTCCTTATCTTTGTTGGATCCTTGTAAAATGAACAGAAACCTCACAGATACCATAAATTTAGTTTCCCATCTGACGCCCAGGAGGTTATGGAATCTTGGGGCTATTACAGGGAGTTATATTTTATCAAAATGGACGGGTAAAAACCTCCACAGCGGTATGCCGGCAGCAATTTCATTTGAGCCAACGACATCTTGTAATTTAAGGTGTCCGGAATGCCCGAGCGGATTACGATCCTTCACCCGACCGACCGGGATGCTGGATCCAAAGTTTTTCAAAAAGGTGATTGATGAAATACATAAGGAATTAATTTACCTCGTTTTTTATTTTCAGGGCGAACCGTACTTGAACACCTCATTTTTGGAATTGGTGAAGTACGCAACGGGCAAAGGAATTTATACTGCAACATCTACTAATGCTCATTATTTAAATGATGATAACGCAAGAAAAACGGTAGAGTCGGGATTAGACAGACTTATAATTTCAATTGATGGCACCACACAGGAAACTTATGAAAGTTATCGCATAGGCGGCCAACTCAACAAAGTAATTGAAGGCGCAAAAGAGGTTGTGAAATGGAAGAAAGAACTGAAATCATCAAAACCGCACATCATATTTCAATTTCTTGTTGTTAAACCAAACGAACATCAACTTGAAGATGTAAAAAAATTAGCAAAGGAAATAGGTGTTAATGAAGTTGCCTTTAAGACGGCACAGATATACGATTACGAAAACGGAAGCGAACTCATTCCCACCAATGAAAAATATTCGCGATACAAACAAACCGGAAATGGAAAGTGGGAAATTAAGAACCAACTTTTAAATCACTGTTGGAAGTTATGGCACTCTTGTGTGATTACATGGGATGGCAAGGTGGTACCTTGTTGTTTTGATAAGGATGCTGAGTACCGCATGGGTGATCTTATGTCACATTCATTTACTGAAGTGTGGAGAAACGGAAGTTACAATGATTTCAGAAGTTCAGTATTAAGATCGAGAAGTGAAATTGAAATGTGTAAAAACTGCACTGAGGGCACCAAAGTGTGGGCCTGATTAGTTGCTGAAATTGGAAAGTTGCCGTACCGGTATTTTTGTTTTCCGAAGCATCTCCATTCCCCCATCAATATTTATAACTTTAGAGAATCCGTGTTTTTTTAGAAGAGAAGCAGCAATCATGGATCGGTATCCTGAGGTACAATAAATGAAACACTCCTTTTCCATATCTATTTCACTCAGATGTGCTTCAAGATTTTGAAGTGAAATCAATTTTGCACCGGCAACAAATCCCGGAATCCATTCATCCTGATTTCTCACATCTACTAAAGTGCAGGAAGTATAATTAAATCGTATTTCAAAATCCTCAGATGAAATACTATCAATTGATTCTGTAATTTCATTGTGGCTGATCCATGCCTCAAAGCCACCATCGAGATAACCTGCAACGTTTTCGAAACCGATACTTGCCAGATTCAAAACAGACTCCCGCTCCCGGCCTTTATCACAAACGATGATCAACTTTTGGAGAGAATTTAAAATGCTTCCGGCGATTAACGAAAAATTTCCTTTTAAACCAATATTAACCGAACCGGGAATAAATGCTTTCATGAAAAAGGAACCATCGCGAGTATCGAGGATACTGGCGGTTTCAATCTTAACTAATTTTTTAACTGTATCGATCAAAAGCGGAACACAATTATTCAATAATACTTCTTCAATATTTATATAACCATTTCTATTCATTTGTGAAGCCCTAAAAAAGTAAGCGGGGGGTTCCGATAAACTTTCAACCACTTTCTTAATAAAATCTTCCTTGCCGCCGGCCTTTAAAGCATAATTAGATTGCTTCTGAGCACCCATAGTAGAGTGCAGCTCCACTCCTATTGCTTTACCACAAGCAGAACCGGGTCCATGTCCGGGATAAAGCACCACATAATTTGGCAAAGGTTTCAGTTTCGTTTCAATTGAATCATACAACATGTCTGCAAGCTGAAACTTTGTTAATCCGGGTTTAGATGAAAGATCGGGTCGTCCAACTTCATCAACAAATAAGGTGTCTCCTGAAAAAACTGAATGTGGATTATGACATTCATCGAGTAGCAGGAAACAACAAGACTCAAGAGTGTGTCCTGGAGTGTGTAATACTTTGATCACATTATTTCCCAATACAAACTCTTCTCCATCGCTTGCATTGTAGATGTTGTAACCGGCCTCGGCACCCGGTCCAAAAATTATGGTCGCTTTTGTTTTACCGGCAAGATCAATGTGTCCACTAACAAAATCGGAATGAAAATGCGTTTCGAAAACATATTTGATTTTAGCACTTCTTTTCTCGGCGATTTCAAGATACACATCAATATCACGCATGGGATCAATTATTGCTGCTTCTCCGGATGACTCAATATAATAAGAAGCTTCAGAAAGGCAGGACGAATAAATTTGTTCAATATACATTACAACACACAATTACTTCAAGATGCTAAAATAGGGAGGTATACAAATGTCCGACATGATAAATATCATTAAGGTATATGACGAAAATCAGTATTTGAAACAGATAATAAATAACGAGATTGACTATTATCATATTGTTTTGCAAATAATTACAGATATAATAGGATACAAAAAAGGAATTGGCTAAGTTTGCCTTTATGAATAAGAATGTAAAATTAGCCGAATTAAAGAAACTGGTTGTGCTGGTTTCAATGGTTTTGTTAGCGGCTATATTTGTTTCCAACTATTTTATTAAAAGCGCAACCACCATTCCGGTACTCTATGTATTACCGGTACTGATCACACTTTTTTATCCCGGCAGAAAAGTGACTGTTTATGTATCTGTTACAGGTACCATATTTTTAATATCAGGTTTTCTCATTTCGCCAAAAGAATCAATATATCTTATAAATCATTTGGTTTCATTTGCAGGAGTTTGGTTAGGTTTTGCATTTATAATTGGCTACAAAAATCATGCACTTTCCGAATCTAAAAATAAAGAAAGACTTCGGGCCATGTTTGAATATGCTACTGAAGGAATTTTAATAGCAAATAAAAAGGGAGAAATCATAATGATCAATCCTATTGCTGAAAAACAATTCGGATATGACCAAGGAGAGTTAGTAGGAAAACAGATAGAGGTTCTGATCCCTGAGAGGCTATCGGAACGACATGTGAAGCATCGTGAAAAATATGTACACAATCCTTATCCTCGCTCCATGGGTCAGGGAATGGAATTGTATGCGCGCAGAAAAAACGGAAGTGAATTTCCTGTTGAAATCAGTCTGAGTAATTTTTCTACTGAAGAAGGTGCGTTTGTAATAGCTTTTGTTATTGATATTACACAACGTAAAAAATCAGAAGAGCTTTTTAGAAAAGAAAAAGAAATTGCACAGATGTATCTGGATATCGCTCCGGTTCTTTTTGTAGTTATCGATAGAGATGAAAAGGTTATTCTGATTAATCAAAATGGTTGCCGAATGTTAGCGTGCCAGGAAAATGAAATAATTGATAAAAACTGGTTTGATTCATTTATTCCTGATGACGAGCGGGAAAATACCCGACAGCTTTTCAGGAGTTTACTTGATGGAAAAATAGGTGCAATGGGCTCTGTTGAAAATGAAATTATAAATGCGAAAAATGAACGAAAACTGATAAGCTGGAAGAATACCATTATACGTGATGAAAAAGGAAGTGCTCTAGCCACCCTGAGTGCAGGTGAAGATGTAACCGATCGGAAAAGACAAGAAAATTTGATTGAAAAAGCTAATATTGATTTAAAACGGTTTTCAGGTGAAATTTTAGCCCTGAATGCAGATTTGGAAAAAAGAGTAAAGATTCGAACCGAGGAACTCGCCGAACTCATCAACAAACTGGAACATACCAACAGTGAATTGGCTTTTGAAATTAGAGAACGAAGGCAAGCAGAGGAATTACTGCATAAAAATCGGGAAGATCTTCGTGTTGCCCTTGAAAAAGAAAAGGAACTTAGCGAATTAAAATCGCGTTTTGTAACCATGGCATCCCATGAATTCAGAACACCTTTGAGTACTATTTTAACCAGCGTTTCACTCATCTCAAAATACAATGATCCTGCACAGGATGAAAAGCGATTTAAACACATTGAAAGAATAAAATCTTCGGTAAACAATTTGACTTCGATTCTGAATGATTTTTTATCTCTTGGAAAGCTGGAAGAAGGAAAAGTACAGTGTTCGCCTGAAAAATTTAATTTGGTTTCATTTTCACAAGATCTGGTGAATGAAATGAGAGAAGTCTCCAAAAAAGGACAATCCATTCTTTATATACATGAAGGTGAATCTGAAATAGTTTTTTTGGATAAAAATCTTACCCGGAATATCTGTATCAATTTGCTTTCAAATGCCATAAAGTATTCCGGTGAGGGTTCAAAAATTCAATTTAATTCATTTATACATAAGAACACTATTAAAATTGAGATCACTGATCAGGGAATTGGAATTCCTGAGAGTGAAAAACAACATATCTTTGAGCGATTCTTCAGAGCCAATAACGCCGGAAATATTCAGGGTACCGGACTTGGACTCAACATTGTAAAAAAGTATGTAGAACTTATGGATGGAGGTATACAATTCACCAGTATCTTTGAAAAAGGAACAACTTTTACAGTCACTTTTTCAAGAATTACAATAAGTTAAGTTAAATAGTTGATTATCATAACTTTGTTACCTGCAATTCAAATGATTTTCAAGTATGAAAATTATAGCTATTTTAGCGGTTGAATAAATTTTGTCATTAAATTCGGAAAAATGAAAACAATTTTACTGATTGAGGATAATTTGGAGATGCGGGAAAACACCTCTGAAATCCTGGAACTGGCAGGATATAAAGTTATAGCAGCGGAAAATGGAAAAGTTGGGGTGGATTTTGCGCTGAACCATTTACCTGACTTAATCATTTGTGATGTAATGATGCCGGAACTGGATGGGTATGGAGTACTTCACATTTTAACAAAAAACGCTAAAACCGCAGGCATTCCATTCGTTTTCCTCACAGCGAAAGCCGAAAAAGAGGATTTCCGAAAAGGAATGAATTTAGGTGCCGATGATTATATCACTAAACCATTCAATGATGTTGAATTGTTGGATGCCATTGAAATGCGTTTCAAAAAAACTGAATTACTGAAGAAAGATTTTTCGAAAGATATGGAAGGATTAAATGAGTTCATGAATAAAGTAGAATCATTTGATGCGCTTATAAAATTGACAGGCGACCGCAAATGCAAATCCTACAAAAAGAAAGAACTTATTTTTTCTGAGGGCAGCCATCCCGGTGGGGTCTATTTTGTAAATAAAGGAAAAGTTAAAACTTTTAAATCGAACGAAGACGGAAAAGAATATATTACAGGTTTATTTAAAGAAGGTGATTTTATCGGGTATATTGCAGTACTTGAAGACAGTAACTTTACTGAATCGGCCTCGGCTCTCGAAGATGCAGAGATTTGCCTCATTCAACGTCAGGACTTTTTAAGTCTGGTGTATTCTAATCGTGAAGTTGCAAATAAATTTATTAAATTACTTTCCGACGATCTTGTTGAAAAAGAAGAGCGCCTTTTAAGCCTTGCTTATAATTCTGTTAGAAAACGTGTGGCAGAAGCTTTATTGATGCTGCGTAGCAGGTACACTGAATCCAACAAAGACGATTTTAGTATACACATTTCAAGAGAAGACCTTTCGAACATCGTTGGAACAGCTACTGAATCTCTTATCCGTACGCTTTCTGATTTTAAAGAAGAGGGGTTGATAGAATTAAAAGCCGGTCAGGTCAAAATAATTGACCTCAGGAAACTGGAACATATGAAATTCTGATTTTTTTTAATACCTTTATTGAAGCTTTGGCATAATACTTCGATAGAGTGACCGAAATCATTACAAAAATCGTGCAATTTAAATCAGCACTGAAAAAATTTTCAGTAGCCAACTGCCTTAATTTGTTAATGGTACTGTTTTCATTTAACATCAATTTCTCAAACGCTCAATCAATTCCCAGCAATATTGATTTTGAAACCGGCTCCTTTACGGGATGGATTGGAGCCACAGGACAATGTTGTCCGGTCTACACTCCCGTTGCAGGCATCGATACCTTGAGACATTTAATAACAACCGGTAACACACCTGATCCATTTTCTATGGGAACAGTGCCCATCTCACATCCGGGATCACTTTACTCATCACGATTAGGGAATGCAACCGGATTTGCAGAATCGGAGCGATTAATATTTACTTTCAATCCTGCAGATGATTCGTTATTGTTGATCATCAGGTTTGCGGTTGTTCTCGAAAATGCACTACATCCGCTGCCGAAGCAACCCCGCTTTGGCTATGAAATTACTTCTACCGGCTCCCTAACGGGAACTTGCACTGCAGAACAAATAACGGCAGGTGATACCTCTTATAATTTTAATACAATGGGTTCCATTGAATTTCTTAACTGGCAAACAAGAGTAATTGATTTAACAGGCCAAGTAAGTGAAACAATTACCATCACCTTTGAAACCGGCGATTGTGAACCCGGAGGACATTTCGGATATGCATACGTTGATTGTGATTTGGTCAAAAAAGAAATTCAAATCAGTCAGTGCCAAATTGATGGTTCCATTATTTTGAGTTCACCAATGAATCTAGATCATATCTGGTATAATGGAAGCACATCCGATTCGATAGTTATTACCAATCCTGACCCAAACGAAATTTATACATACTCTATTTTTGCCGGGCCCAATTGCGAAATTGAAATCCCTGTTACAATTCCTTACTTACTTCCTGAAGCAAATTTTTCTATCATCTCCAATTGTGGCAATGAAATTCAACTTATTAACGAATCGGTTTGTTCATCACAAGCAAATTACCTGTGGAATTTCGGTGATGGCTCTTCAGGCACACAACAAAACCCACTGCATATATATCTCAACTATGGAACCTATTCAACAACACTTGTTGTTACAGATACAAACAACTGTAAATCGGTAATCGCCAACACTATTTCAACTTTCCCTTTTCCGGAAGCCGAAATACAATTGAAACTTGAATGTGCAAATACGCCGTCTTTATTACAAGGTAGTATTTCCACTCCAACCATTGCACCATACACCTCTTCGTGGGTGATTGATGGAGTACCTTTTTCAAATGAAATTTCATGCTACTATTCATTTCCGTTTCCGGGAAGCTACCAATTGGAGTTTCACATTGAAGACCAAAATGGGTGTTCTGATACTATTTACTCCACTATTGAAGTAGAGGGGTTTCCTGATTGCATTCCGAATGAATTAAATTACTATATCCCCAATTCGTTTACGCCCAATGGAGATGGAAAAAACGACTATTTTGAAATCATTTCTTATGATCAAACAGATTCATATACTATAGAAATCTTAAGCCGTTATGGACAAAGAATATTTGAGGGTAAAAGCTGGGATGGAAAATATTTGAATCAAAGCTGTCAGAAAGGAGTATATGGTTTTCAGATACATTCCAATAAAGATAAAAATTACATAATTCAAACCGGCTATCTTTTGCTCATAAAATAGAACTAAAATTTATGTTCTAAATTCTGACCATTAATTTTCATTTTAACAGTTCCGCTACTCTTCCCACCTGAAAAATAAAAATGGTGTTCTCTTAATTTGGGGTCTATACTGGAGTAAATTAGATTTAGGGCGGCGTCTTTTACTTCAATAAAAAAATCATCGGAAGGTTTTCCTACAATCGAAATAAATGCGCCATTATTAGAAGCTTTAGAGAAAACAACATTCACAAATTCATCCTTGAGCGCCGACTTTTTAAATTCAGGTTTGGGTCGTTTTGTAAGCTGGGAATTGCTAACAGGAAATGAAGCCCGTTGTGAGCCTGAAAGAACAGGCTCCAGTTCTGCCTCTGAAACTGAATTTTGTATGCTGGTCCACATCCGAATATAGTCTATTTCAAATTCTGCCGGAAACTTAGTCGAGGCATCAGGTCCGGGTCCGAAAGGTCCGTTGTTGGAAGGAATGGCCAGATTAGCTATGATGGCAGCAGGAAACTCCATTTTTCCTTTCCAAAAGGCAATTCCTTTACCATTCAAATACCATTTAATATACTCAGGATTCCATTCAAGTCCAACTACATTTAAACCAACATGCCACGCAGAAGACGTTGCAAGATAATCACCCCAGTTCTTTTTCAACATCCCAAGAGTAGTTTTATAATTTTTACATCCGGATGGGCAATGGATATCAACATGAATTTCAGTGTTTCGTTCTCCTTTAATTTCAAAGATGTCTATTTCATCATTCTCGCGTCCGGCGTATAACCAGAAAGCGGGCCACAATCCTGTTCCTTCATCAGAACGAAATTTGATCTCATAATATCCATAGTGAAATTTTTGAGTAGAATAGATCATTCCGGAAGTATAATTGAAGGATTGCTTGTTCATTCCTACCTCTTTATCACTACATTTCAATATATGATCATCTGCCTCCCAATGCAAGATCTTAGCAGTGATCGGTTCCTTTTTAGCTACCAATGTCAGGAAACCATTTCTTAATTCAGCATTTCCTTTTTCGGTATAAAATTCCTGCTCTTTATTGCAATAAAGTGATCTCCCCCACGGATAACTGGTTAACCATTTAGCTGTATTTAATGTGTTGCCTGTAAATTCATCGCCTCCATTGTAGTACCATTGTACCAGTTTGCCTGAAGAGACCTGCCACATTACTTGTGCGTGTGAGTTCAAGGAATGCACCAGCACAATCGCCAAAATTAAAAAGATGGAATTTGATCTATTTTTCATGATGCAAAGTAAAATAAAAGAGCTTACAAAACGAAATTTATCAAATCAGTAAAAATGTAGTATCTTTCTTACAAAAATAAAATCTAGTGTCGATAGAACTAAAAATAGTTGATACTCCTGAATCATTAAAGGAATTCATCTATTTACCTTCCAAATTACACCAAAGCTACGGGAATTTTGTCCCTCCTTTTTACAAAGATGAGAGGGAATTTCATGATCCTGTTAAAAATAAACATCTCGCATTAAGCGATCACATACAAGTGCTTGCCTACATAAATGGAAAGGCTGCCGGAAGAATCATGGGTATCATTTATTACCCCTGGAACGAAAAAACAGGAGAGAAAACAGCTAGGTTTTTCATGGTGGATTGCATCAATAGTCAGGAAATTGCATCTGCATTACTTAGCTATATCGAAAATTGGGCAAAGGCAAAAGGAATGCAAAATCTTGTTGGCCCTTTTGGGTTTTCAGATAAAGACCCACAAGGCGTTCAGGTGGAGGGATGGGAACACCCTCCTGTAATTGCGTCTGTCAGCCATCAACCTTATCTAGCAGAACTAATTGTAGCAAATGGCTATTCTAAGTTTAAAGATTGTGTAAGCTATAAAATGGAAATCCCGGAACAACTTCCGGCATTTTATACAAATATTTACAACCGGATTTTGTCCAATCACCGCTTGAAGTTGATCAATTTTAATAACAGAAAATCACTAAGGCCCTACTTTGTTCCAATTATGCGTTTGATGAATGAAACATATAAAAACATATATGGATTTGTAGCAATGCAGGAGGAAGATATCAATCACCTTGCCAATCAATACTTGTCGGTACTAGATCCTGAATTGGTAAAAATTGTGACAAATGAAAAAAATGAACCTGTAGCTTTTGCAATGGCCATGGCAAATATCAGCAAAGGAATACAAAATGCCAAAGGACGATTGTGGCCCGTTGGATTCCTATATATTCTGTACGACATGTCTCACTCAACACAACTCGACCTTTTACTTGGTGCAGTTAATGAAAAATACAGAGGGCGAGGATTGAATGTATTGCTTGGGATTTCGGTAATGGAAACGGCAAGAAAAAAGGGAATGAAATTTATGGACAGCCATCTCATACTTGAAGAAAACAGGCTAATGCGTGCAGAATTGGAGAAACTTGGCGGAACTATTTACAAACGATACCGAATTTTCAGGAAGTCTCTTTAATAATTTATTTCTTTTTGAAGCCTTCTTTTTCAAGTTGTTCAACCAACATAGTGGCATAGTCTCTGCTGAAGGTTTGAATATCTGCA
>Ga0335394_10008817_pt1 | contig 11384 bp, 7 predicted proteins | sample MAT03_FD_205741 | JGI IMG/M metagenome (GOLD analysis project Ga0335394, IMG submission 205741) | Freshwater microbial communities from Lake Fryxell liftoff mats and glacier meltwater in Antarctica - MAT-03 (spades assembly) (version 2) ... | reverse complement strand
GGGCCGACGCCGCCAGCCCTTCGGTTGACACGAACAGCGACTCTTGCCGCTGCTTCCGCTTGCCCATCGCCATACCGCCAACCTCCGTGCCGGGTCCTGAACGATCCGATGGCGATTACGATACCATGGCTGTCAAGGAATATCGAAACGGGCTGCTAAGGCCAGAATTCGTTTGCAGCGGCCTTTTCGCAATGGTAAGCTCCCCCCAATCGGGTCTCGCCAGGGACTACAAGTGAAATCACATCATTCATCTGGCAGGGCCTGGGGGCTGGCTGCGAGTCACTTGTGACTTGAAGCTCATTTCGCAGGGGATCAACCATGAAGCGTCGCGTTGGGGTTGCGCACCGTCGGGGTGCAATGCGGACAATCATCTCTGTCTGATTGAGTTCGTTCGAGCAGGTTCGATGTTTGCCGGCAACGACATGCATGTCGGACCCTCTCGAATGGCAATACTATGGCGGCGATCGCCGCAGGCAATTCTTGCTCTGAAGAAGGGGTTTTGGTTATGGGGACGCAGTTCGATCCGTATCGCGAATGGCTGGGCGTGCAAGTCGCCACGCGCCCGCTCAACCATTACCAGCTTCTGGGGATCTCGCTGGGAGAGACCGACCCCGAGCAGATCGAAGACGCCGCGGAAACTCGCCTGGCGACGCTTCGCGAGCACGTCGCGGGCGAGCACGGAAAACTCGCCCGGCGCACGCAGTTTGAAATCGAATCGGCCAAGCAATGCCTGCTCGATCCGGCCACGCGGCTTCCTTACGACGAGGGGCTGAAGCAGCAAGGCTTGAAGTTCCCGGCTCCGCCGCCGCCTTCGGACGACGACGAACTGTCGCTGCTGCCGATCGAAACCAAACGCGCACGCCCCACGGAAGCTCAGCCCGCGAGCCCGTCTGTGGCTCAGCCCGCCCGGCAAATGGCCAGTGCTTCGCCCGTGAAGGTTTCGCAGTCAGCACCCAGGAACCAAGCGCCCAGGAATCAGGCGCCCGCACTTCGGCCCGTCAACGAACTCGACGCGCTCAGTTCTCTGCCCGAGGTTTCGAGCGTTGTGAGCAATGTTGCGGTCGTCAAATCCAGGCGTCGCGAGCAGGAAGAAGCCAAGGCCAGGCAGAAGCAGTACCTGATGCTCGGCTCGGCAGGCGGGGGGCTCCTTGTCCTTTGCATCGGCTTGTTCGTCGGCATCCGATCGTTCCGACAGACCGCCGAGGTCGTCCCCGTGACGGTCGAGGAGACTGCGACACCTGAAGTCCCCGTCACAGTTCCACCGGCCGGCAACTGGGTCCCTCCCTCGACCGTTGTGCCGCCGGTGACTTCCAAGACCCCCGCTCCGAAGGTAGCGCCCAAGACGCAAGAGCCCCCCACCACGCAGCCGGTCCCGGCGCCGTTGCCGGGTCGGACGCCTGAGCCTCCGCCCGAGGCGCCGCGCGCCTTTCCACAGCCTCTCCCCACGCCGGCGCCGAATGATTTCGCCGGTTTCAATGGGAATCCGGCCAACAAACGCCCGGCGAACATCAACCGGCTCCCTGTCCCGCCGGCCCCGTTGCCGGCCGAGAAGGGACCGTTTGCCTTGTTCCCTCGCAACATCGAGCTGCCTCCCTTGGTCGGCGGTTCGGGGAAGCCTGTGCCGCTGGGAAAGATCGATCTCGAGCCCGAGATGGAGCTGACCTTGGAGCTTCTCGACGGCGTGGACGGGAACAAGCCGACGGTCCTCTTCCGCATGGAAACCGAGCTGACCAACGCGCCGCCTCAGTGGACAATCGTGGCCAGCGCCGTGCGCAAGAGCACTCCCTCGGCCACGGACGAAACGCCGGCCTCGTTCCGCGTTGCCCGCTTCACCTTGGTCGCCGAGGGGATGCTGGAGTTTGCGTGGCTGGACGAAGCGGTGTCGATTGCCGCCAGTTCGCTGCGCAACTGCGTGGTGAATCTGGGGGCGCATGAGAAGGGGCAGAAGAAAGCCGTGGCCACGCGCTCGCTGGCCCTGCGCTGTGCGCAGGTATCGGCCCTGACCCGGCTCGACCCCACCAAGGACGAGGTGACGATTCCGCTGCGCGGCGAATCACTCCCCGATCGAAGTTCGTTCCGTTTGCAGCTTGTCGAACTGAAGGGCTTTCCCGATTGGACCGTAGTGGTCCCTGACAAGTTCACGGCAGGGCATCGCGATCAGATTCGCATCATCGCGGATACCGCGACCAGCAAGACGCCGGGAATTGAGATTCGCTTCTGGATCGAAGCCCTGGCCAGCGGCAGCGTGCTGAAGATCGGCGCTGTGGCCGTGGATGACAAGGGAGAGACGCTTCCCTTCTCGCAGGAGCGTGTGATGCAACTTTCGCGCACTGTGCCGCGCGAGCTGCAAGAAGGGCAGCAGGATCTGCTCAATCTGCAGGCGGAGTACCGGGGGATCGAGCTGACGATCAGGAACCTGGTCTTGGCCTATGCCGCGGACATCAACGAGCGGCAGAAGATCAACTTCAACATTCAGACGGCTCGGAAACGCCTGGGCAAGGTCGGCGACAACATCATCGCCAAGCAGAAGCGGGTGGTCTACATGAGCTGGTTGAACTCCATCATCCCCGGACTGATCAACGCCAGCCAGACCCTGCAAAACAACGCGCAGTTCGACTTTCGTGTCTTCTACGTCGTGGACGATCGCGAAGTCGATGTCCTGACCACGCGCTGATGCGACCGCTCCAGGGGAACCCCATGATCCGCCGACCGCATCGCCCCTGGGCGCAAGGCATCCTTGCGCTCGCATGCCTGTTCCTGAGTGGTTGCGGCGGTTGCGATACCCCCGCGGTGCGCGAGGCCAAGTCCAAAGCCTCCGAGGACCCCTCCAAGAGCAAGGCTGCAGAAAAGACCGCGGAGAAAGCTGCGGACAAAGCTGCGGAGAAGACCGCGTCCCCCGTTGCAGCAGCGGAGTCGGTCCCTGCGAAGTCTCCGCCGGGGGACGGAGAAGCTCCCTCGTCGGAATCGTCCCCCGCCGGCGGCGCCGAGGATGGCGCCAAGGCCGCGCAGGCGCAGCGCGAAGCCCGCACCCTGCTCGAACGCGCGCAGCGCGCCTCGAGCGAAGGCAATCCGGGGCGGGCGTTCACGCTCGCGGCCGAGGCCTGGCGCCGCGTGTCGCCGTACAACGATCCTGCTTCGCGCGAGCTGGCCAGCCAGTCGCGCGGCTTCTGCGAAACCCAAGGCCAGGCCACCCAGGGCGCCGTGCGTGGGCTGTCGGGCAAAGTCCAAGTCCTCAAGTAACTCATTGAATCTACGCTCATGTCCAACGCTGTCTCTGTCGGTTCCGTTTCGCTGCAGACTCGGGTCACCTGCCCGCACTGTTGGGCCAAGTTCGCGCCCGAAGAGGCACTGACCGTCTCGCAACATCCCGATCTGGCAGGGGACGCGCGGCTGGGGGCCGATCACCAACAGCGATTCCTGGCCACACGCTTCAGCTTGAGCGGCGCGGCCATCGACTCGCGCGGCTTTGAGTGCCATCACCTGGCCTGCCCCAAGTGTCACTTGCAGGTGCCGCGGGCGTTGTTCGAGCTGGAAGCGATGTTCCTCTCGATCCTGGGGGCGCCCTCGTGCGGCAAGAGCTACCTGCTGGCCAGCATGGCCTGGCAGTTGCGAAAGACCCTGCCGCGGCAGTTCTCGCTGGCCTTTACCGATGCCGATCCCACCCTGAATCGTCATCTGAACGAGTACGAAGAGCTGCAGTTTCTGAATCCGAATCAGGACAAGCTGGTCGTGCTGCGAAAAACCGAAGAGCAGGGGGATCTCTACAACACGGTCCTTTACGGAGAGAATCGCGTCCGCTATCCCGCGCCGTTTGTCTTTGTGCTCAAGCCGCTCGAGAATCACCCCAACGTGGCCCTCTCGAACCGCATCTCGCGCGCCATCTGCCTGTACGACAACGCCGGCGAGAGCTTCCTGCCCGGCTCGGATCAGGCCACCGCGCCGGTCACACGGCACCTGGCTCTCTCGCGGGCGTTGTTCTTCTGCTTCGATCCGACGCAGGAGCTGCGCTTCCGCAACGCCTGCATGGGCAAGAGCGCCGATCCGCAGATGAAGGAGCGCTCGGAGCGGTTGGCCCGCGAGCGCCCTGTGCGGCAAGACACGATCCTGCTCGAAGCGGCCGATCGGGTGCGGCGCTATGCGGGCATTGCGCAGAACGCCAAGCACAACCGCCCGTTGGTGGTCGTCGTGACCAAGTACGACGCCTGGTCGGCGCTGCTCGGCAACGAACCGCTGACACCTCCTTGGGTGCCGACCCCGATGAATTCGCTGCATGCACTGGATCTGGATCAGGTCGAAGCCCGCTCGCGCCGCGTGCGCAACCTGCTGTGGGAGCTTTGTCCCGAGATCGTCTCGGCGGCCGAGGGTTTCAGCGACCAGGTGATCTTTATTCCGGTCTCGGCCATCGGTCGTCCGCCGGAGGTCGATCCGCAGACCAAGGCGCTGGGCATCCGTCCGCGCGACATGCAGCCGCAATGGGCCGAGGTTCCGCTGTTGTATGTGATGGCCCGCTGGTTTCAGGGGATCGTCCCCTACTTCCGTTCCAAGGAAGGGGCGGCCGACACCATCCCCTTTCCCGGGGCGACGCCCGGCGTCACTCGACTGGCGGCCGGCGGAGAAGCCGGCGCTGGCCCATCGCTGGGCGAGGCCAGTCCGCTGATGCCGCCGGGGCGAAAGCGAAGTTAAGCCAAGCAACATGACGGTGGGTGGCCGGGCCGTTTCCGATCGAATCCGCGAGCAGACTTATGAGTCAGGAAATCCTCTACACCTCGGCCCCGGCCGGTCTGAAGCCAGGCAGCCAGGGCTTCAGCACCGTGGTCAGCACCTCGGGCATGGCCAAGAACCTGGCCGAGCAGCTGGAAGGGCTGAGCGGATACCGGCACGTCTTTGCGCCGCACGATCCCCACGCGGCGCACAATCCGGTCGTGAACATGCACGTGAAGCTGACCGTGGGGGGCCGGCCGTTTCATGTGCTCTCGCGGATCTGCGATGCGGGCATCGACTACACGCAGCGGACCAACAAGTTCGCCCATCATCTGGCCCTCGAGACTGCCGAGCTTTCGCCTGCGGGTCCGGCGGCGGTGCTCGCCGCACCGGGCTTCATGCAGGCGACCTGGGACGGGCAGCCCCGCCTGCTCGCCGCGGGCCGCACTCTGCCGCAACTCGCGGCCACGCCCACGGTCTGCCATGCGTGGCAACAAGTCACGGGGGATGCCGGGTGGGGCGGAGTCTTGGCCGAGACGCTGGGTCCCGCGGTCGGGGCTACGATCAAGCGGCAGGCCGTGCTGATCTTCCGCCCGGGCATCGACTGCCTTCCCTTGCTGGCCGAGGCCCTGTCGCTGGTCCCTCCCAGCGAGCGTTGGGGCGTGACCTTTTCGACCTACTTCACCAAGCTCCCCCCCGGGATTGAATGCCGCTGGCGTTGCGTGCTGGAGGGCTCGCCCGAGGCTGCTCAGGTGCAGCGTTCGGCGGCGGTGCTGGTGCTGGATCTTTGCCGCGCGATGCCCGCAGCCAGTGGAGGCCCGCTGGTCGACGGTGCGCGGACCGGGCGTGTGAGTTGGCCGAAGCCCGTCGCTGCACCCAAGCCGATGCCGATGCAACCGTCCGCGCCGGCGATGGCCGCGGTTGGGGCCGCGTCGGTGGATGAGTTGGAACAAGCCCTGGCGGAAGAGAACAGCGCGTCGCTGCTGCCGGAGCCGATGGCCGGCGTTGCGGGCGAATCAGGTGAGCCGTACGGAGTGCGGCCCCCGCCGCGCAAGCGTGAGTTGCCCGAATCGCCGATGACGGTGAAGAAGGCGTCGCGGCCGAAGTGGCTTTGGGCGGTGGGGGGGGCAGTGGCGGCAGTCATGGTGATTGGGATTGCATTATTCGCCATAGCGCGATCGCCTTCTCCACGTGAGCCTGAGAAGCAAGTCGTATCAGCAACTCAAGTACCACTGGTGAGCGACCCTGCAAAAACACAGCCGCCCGGCGAAATCCCGAAGGCAGCGGATCCAAAAAAGGTCGAGCCATTAGAGAAAGAGAAAGAGAAAGAGAAAGAGAAAGCCCCGCACGAAATCGAAGGAGGCAGCGACAAAGGTGCCTCGACTGACGATTCCAAAAAACGAGCGAATGCGGACTCAGGAGTCGCGCCCGAGGATCCAAATGCGAAGGTCCCAACTCGCGTTCCGGCGTTTCGCTATGTAAGGGACATTCCACGGTCTGCGCGGATGTCACCTGTAAAGGGAGATCGCTCGAATGAAATACAGACTGGCATTCCTCTCGCAAGGATTCCGGAAAATTCCAATATTGGAATCTCTATACTGCCACCACGCAATCAGGAACTAGTGATTTACAATGCCGCCAATGGATGGGCAATTGGGAGGTCTAAATCTAGTCCAGCTTGGGCGAATATTTTCATAGAGAATGGGGACCTCACATTTCATTGGTCGGACGCCTCGAGCTCACTTTACGAGAGGCTCGTTCGAAACAGTAGAATTGTCATTTCTGGCGATGTTGAAGGCACGATTGCGCTCCGGTCACCAATTCCATCAAAAGGACTCAAGGTTACTTCTGCAGTTAGCATGCTTGCAAAGTACTCCGATTTGGCTGTTGAGGCTACCGATATCGAAGATTGTCACGTCCATTTTGAATTACCATTGAATTCGACTTCCAACTACCGGATTGTCTCGAATCGCCAAGATGAGATCATAGTTTCTGACATTAAAGGAGACTGCAAGATAAAGTTCAGTAAGGACATTGAGAATGGAAGCATTCGGGTCAAAATAGAGTTCACTGTATCCGATCGCCTAAAGGAGCCTCGTTGGCGTCGTATGGCTGAAACGTATGTCGCATTCAATGAAATGTCTGTGCAGTTGCACCACAAGGTTTACACTGACTTGGAAGCTAAGGTCACTTCAAGACGCGAGAGGATCATTAATTCAGATCCTAAGCTCTCATCGCCTGAGAACCAAAGACTGGTCGCGTCGATTGACGAGGAGAAGCTAAAGCTTCGGCGTGAGCGAGAATCCCTGGATGATGTCGGCCTATGCTGGAAGTCGGTGCTTGAGAATCTCAACTACAGAATCACCCTGCTAGTTGGAGAAGGGAAGGAGTCGATTGAGTTGGTCGCCCCTGAGCCAGTCGCTCCCGCAAGTGTGGCTACGCCCTTGCCTCAAGGCCCTGCAAATGGGGCATCCCAATGAACGAATACGAACGCATCGTCGACGATCTCCGCAGCGCACTCGTGGCCCAGGGCCCCGAGGCCGTCGATCTCTTGCGCCTCGTTGCCGCCGACTATGCCATGGTCTGCGACGATGCCAATACGCGCCTGCGACAGTGCGAGTCGCTCCTCAAGAAGGGACTGCGGGCCGAGGCGCTTCGCCAATGCGAGATCGAACCCAATCTGCTCGATATCATCGCCACCCTCGATATCCCCGAGCATGACCTGCTGCTGCGCAAGTCGCATCAAGTCGGTCTGATGCCCCCGCCTGACCTGCTGATGGATATCGCCAGCGCCCTGAACGAGGCCTATGCCGAACACCAGCCGGTCGAGAACGTGCTGCGGCAGTATCGGCTCCTTTCGCTGGCGCGGGCCCCGCTCAAGCAGCGCGTGACAACGCTCCGCAGGATCGCCGCGACCGACACCAACAATCCCATCTGGCAGGAAGATCTCGAACTCTTCGAGCGCGAACGCCAGAAGGAACTTCAAATCGAAGTCACCCAGGCCGCTCGCTCGGCCGACCTGCTGTTGCTCACCTCGTTGCGGGCCGAAGTGAATGGGCCCGACTGGTCCGTACTCCCCCCGCAAGGGCTGACGCGATTCATCGAGCAGACCTGGGTCAACGTCCGTCAGCAACAGGCCCGCTCGGAACTCACGAGCCTGGCCAGCGGCTTGAACGACGCCTTTCAGCAATGCGATCTGGAGTCCGGGCGACGGCTGCTGCCCGAGTGGGAGAAGTACCTGCCCCTGGCCGGCATTGCCGCGACCGATCCGCTGGCGGATAGCGCCCGTCCGGCGCTGGCGTGGCTGAAGGAAGCTGCTGTCCGCGGGGTGGAAGAGACCGAGCATCGCGCCGCGGTCGCTGCCCTGGAGTCGGGGTTGGAACAAGGCCTGCCTGCCGAGCAGCTCGAGCGGCTCTATCACTCGGCCACGCGTCACGATCGCGACGTGCCGGCCATGCTGATCAGCCGCTATCAGGGGCAGATTCACGCCCGCGAAGTTGGCCGCAAACGCCGCACCCAGTTGCTGGTGGCCGGCTCCGTGGGCGGGCTGCTGTTGGCTGTGGCCGGCATCTGGCTGGCCGTTTCGCACCAGAATTTCAAAGGCCTGGTTGCCGAGCGCGAGTTGGCGCTGGGCACGCTGCTGGAGGAAGACAAGCTGACGGAGGCCAACGCCTATCTGGCGGATTTGAAGTCGGCCCATCCCGAGTTGGCCGCGACCGCGGGGGTTGAGGCCCTGGCGGCCCGGCTGTTGTCTCTGAACGAAGCCGAGGCGGCGCGACAGGAACAGTTCCAGGCGTCGCTGGCAGCAGCCCAGGCCCGCGGGCTTGCGCAGCCCGACAAGGCGGCCCTGGAGTCGGCCAGCAAGCAAGCCAAGACCGCGGCCGAAAAATCGGCGGTGCTGGTCTTGGAGGGAGAGATTGCCGCGGCGCAGCGCAAAGTGCAAACCGAACGGGACGAGGCCTTTCTGGCCGAGGCGGCAACATTCACGGACCGTGTCGTCGAACTCGACAACGACGAAGTTCCGCTGGCCGAGCGAACGGGAACGCTGGAGCGCCTGGCTTCCGACATCGCCGCCCTGCGGGCTCGCAGCGGTCTGGTGACCGACACGGTGCGCGGGCAGCTTCGCCCGATTGAGCTGCGCGTGACGGCCCTTCAGCAAGAACTAAAGCAGCAGCAGAAACTGTCCGATGCCGAACAGCGTCTGACGAAAGCCGTGGGCAATCAGGCGGCCTTCCTGGCGGCGGTCGAGGACTTCAAGAAGGAGTTTCCCGCGCACGCCCGCTCGGCCTCCTTTGAGCGGACGGCGCTGACCCCCGCCCATTGGGACGCGGTGACCCGGTGGAACGCCCTGTGCGCTGCCTGGCCCGCGGAAACGCCCACGCCGGCCAAGGGGGCCGAGTTCGCCCGGAACCTGCGGGCGTCGCTGGCGGTCTGCGATGGCTTTCCGCAGACCGATCAGCTTCGCGCGGCGCTAACCGTGGTCGAGGCGATCAACGCGCGCAAGTCGGAAGAGCTGACACCGATTGTCGAGAAGCTCCGCCGGCTGTTCCGCGACCCGCTGATGGTGAATCTGTACCTGGTCGAGCTGGACGATGGCCGACGATACTACGCGACCAAGGCGCCCGACTTGGACAAATCGGAGTTCACCCTGAAGTACCTGGCCAACTTCGAGCAGGCCGAACGAGGGACGGCGCCCATCCCGCTGACCAAGGTCGCCTACCATGGCAAGGCGCCGCAATCGGTGCTTAGTGTCACAGCATCGTCACTGCTGGAGCAGATCGCCAAGGCTCCGCCCGGCAGCGAAGCGGCCGATGCTGCCTGGGATCAGGCCTTTCGCAAGCTGATCTCCAGCGTGTACGCCGACGAACGGCTCGACCCGGTCTTGAAGCTGATGCTTCTCAAACGGCTGGTCGACGCGGCCTGCCAGGGAAGTCCCGTCTGGGCGACCGCCTTGGCTCAGCAGCGGCAGACGCTGGAAGAGAGCGAGGTGCCGGTGGTGAAGTGGATGGACCCGGCCGACAAAGAGGCCGACGTCGCCCGCCGCCAGGCCGAGCGCGAGATCAAAGACCTGGCGGGCCTGGTGAAAGCGGTCGAAGGGGTTTCGCGCGAAACGGTCCGCCTGGGGGCCAGACCTCCGTCGTATCGCTGGATCGGCTGGCTGCGGCGCAGCGGCAATCGCTGGCAGCTTGAATCCCCCAGCCCGCTCGACACCGGCGATCTGTATGCGATCCGCCGCGAAGGGACCGCGATCAAGCTCGAGAAATGCGGATTGGCCAAAGAGGGTGTTGTCGAACTTGCCATCCCCGCCGGCGTCGATCCGACGGAAGGGCAACTGGTCTTCTTGTCTTCTGGGAACTAACTGCTTTGGCCGGAGTGGAAATGGAAGGTCAGCTTTACATTCGAATCCGGGGGCGTGTGCTGGGCCCCTACGAGCGCGAGAAGCTTCGCGAACAGGTGCGTCGCGGCCAGTTGAGCCGCATGCACGAAGTCTCCGAAGACGGCGTCACGTGGACCCGCGCGTCGAGCTACGCCGACCTGTTCCAGTCTTCGCCCGCGGAAGCGACCCAGGGTGCCAATGGCTCGGCACGCCCCAGTTCTCCGTTGCCGCAATCGCCGGCCGCGCAGCCCGTCGCGCAGCAGGCGATGCACGTTGCCGCGCCGATGACGCCCATGGCGGTCCCGATGGCCATGTCCGCGCCGGTGGGCATCCCTTTGGCGGGCGGCCCCGCCTGGTACTACACCCGCGGAGATCAGGAATTTGGCCCGGTGGAGTTCGCCCAGTTGCAGCAGGCCGTGAGCCTGGGAACGGTGACCGCCGACGATCAGGTCTGGACCGACGGGATGGCTGATTGGACCTCGCCGACACAAGTTCGCGGGCTGTCAGTCCGCAGGTTGCCGACCACCAAAGGAGGGTCGGAGGTGGCGATCCGCGAGGAAAGCGGGGATGTTTCGGCCGGCGTGGTCCGATCGATGGCCGGCTCGCGTGGCTGGGTGCTGTTCATCGCCATCTGCATGTTCTTGTTCGCGCTGCCCACGGGGTTCTGGGGGCTCTTTCTGCTTATCTCCGGTGCGGGGCAGTCGGGCGGAGCGGGAGTCGTCTTTGCGGGACTGATCACGGTGGTTGAGGGGATTGTCTTCGCAACGGCCGGCTTCCTGTTGTCGATGTACTACAGCCGGATGGGCGAGGTCATGGCCACTCGAAAGGCCATGCATCTGGAGCGCGCCCTGAGTGCCCTCAACTCTTACTGGATCTTCCTCTCGAGTCTGTTGATCGTGGGCATTCTCTCGGTGCTGGTGTTGCTCACGCTGCTTCTGTTCGCCGTGGCCAGCGTGGATTCCTTTCGGCGACCGTACGGCGGGACGAATTTCAGCTTGCCCAACGATTGATGAGGACTAATCGAGTTCGTCGACATCTGTAGGGAACGCCCTCCGTGGCGTTCCGCGAGTAACGAAAGATTTTCCAACTTCACGGAACGCCACAGAGGGCGTTCCCTACAGGGGCAAAACTGCCGGTCCACCATCCCATTCACCGCCTTGCCAGCAGACCGCTAGTCCCATGGTACTTGTTTACCGCCCCGTCCGGGGCAGGTGTAGGGCATGCGGTGATTGCCGGAGGCGCTCGAACCAAGCCAGCGGGTCGAGCGTGCGTTGGAGGGCCGTGAGTACGATCGTGGAGAGCGTGC
>Ga0335394_10008815_pt1 | contig 11384 bp, 7 predicted proteins | sample MAT03_FD_205741 | JGI IMG/M metagenome (GOLD analysis project Ga0335394, IMG submission 205741) | Freshwater microbial communities from Lake Fryxell liftoff mats and glacier meltwater in Antarctica - MAT-03 (spades assembly) (version 2) ... | reverse complement strand
CACAACTCGACGCCGGCCAGCACCTCGAGCAGGTTGCCGGCCTGCAACTGGCCGCGGCCGGCGGTGTAGGTGTAGGGCTCGGCACCGACGAACATCAGGTCGAGCATGCATTCCTGGGTGTCGATGGTGCAGGCAAACGAGGCAGCCACAGCCACTGCTTCCTCGAAAACTTCCGCCTCGGAAGCGGCGCCAAAGGTATCGAGAATCAGCCCGTAGCGTTCGAAATACTCATCCTGGTATTCGCGCACCACCGGACGGCCGAGACGTGCAAAGCTTTTCCAGTGCACCCGCTGCAAGGGGTCACCCGGCCGGTAGTCGCGCAGGCCGATGAATTCCTCGGAATCCCCCACCGATGAAGCCAGCGTCACCCCGCCTTGCTGGTAGCGGCGCCCGCCGGGCAGCGACAAGGGCGGCAGCGCGTAGCGGCGCGGCAGCACGATCAGGTTTTGCTCCAATGCGAGCGTGCAGAGGCCGCGCACCAGGCCGAGCGTCTCGTCGCAACCGACACGCAGGCCGGTGAAATGCATGCGGCCGCGGCGCAGCGCCTGGGCACACACGCGCACTTCGGTCACAGCACCGGGCGGCAGCTTGCCCAATCTCGCAAGCGGCACACGGCCAACGCGATTGCGCTCGATCAGACGCAGCCAGCCGCGATAGCTTGGCCACTTCATCGCCGCCCTGAACTGCGCATAGTCGGGCCGCGGGTCGGCCAGCTCGTCGCGCAGGCTTACCGATTGCGCCTCTGCTTCAGAGAGGTTGGTCACCCGCAAGCGATATTCGAAGGTCTCGCCGCTGGTTGCCGCGCGCGGCAGCATGCGCTCGACCGCAAAACGGCCGCGGCGCCAGCGCCGCCCGACAAGCGCGATGCCCAGCAGCACCGCCAGGAAAGCAAACATCCGGTAGGCGGTGCTCTGGGTGGTATCGATGCCGAACACGCCGCTGAGAATTGCCGCTGCGAGCACCAGCATGCCCGCCGCAGTGAAGGTGCGCTCCGACCAATACGCCACATCGCCTACGGCGTGATAAGCGCGAAACATCAATTTGCGCATGGTGCAGGCGGCAAGCGCAGCGGCGCCGGTTCAGGCGGGTACCGGCAGGCGTGCCAGGATCCCGGCCACCACAGCGGCGGCTGTAAGTCCGGAAAATCTGGCTTGCGGGTCGAGCGCCAGGCGGTGCGCCAGCACCGCTTGCGCCAGCGCGCGCACATGGTCGGGCGTTACGTAATCGAGCCCGTCTACCAGCGCCAGGGCCTGCGCCACGCGAGTCAGCGCCAACGAGGCGCGCGGTCCGGCGCCGAGTTGCACGCCCGCGACGCCGCGCGTGGCACGCGCCAGGTCCACCGCATAGCGCGTGATCTCTTCACTGATGCGTACCGCCTTGACGGCGTGGCGCAATCTGCGCACTTCATCGGCTGCGATCACCGGACGCAACGCGTCAAGCGGATGGGCACGCCCCTGTGCATTCACGATCGCCACCTCTTCAAGGGCGCTCACGTAGCCCAGCGACACGCGAATGGCGAAGCGGTCCATCTGCGCTTCCGGCAGCGGATAGGTGCCGCGGAATTCCACCGGATTCTGCGTGGCAATGACAAAAAACAGATCGTCCAGGCGTGAGGTGCGGCCCTCCACCGTGACCTGGGCCTCGGCCATGGCTTCAAGCAGGGCCGACTGGGTGCGTGGCGAAGCACGGTTGATTTCATCGGCCAGGAGGATCTGGGTGAAGATCGGGCCGGGGTGAAAATCGAAGCTCTGCGCCTGTGGATTGAATACCGACACACCCACGATATCGGAGGGCAGCAAATCGGGAGTGAACTGCACACGGGTGAATTGCGCCCCTACGCTTACGGCCAGCGCCTTGGCCAGGGTGGTCTTGCCGGTACCCGGGTTGTCCTCGATCAACACATGCCCGCCGGCCAGAAACGCCGCCAGGATCAGGCGCACCGACGCGCCCTGCCCCGACATCACGCTTTCGATGCTGCTGGCGATCCGGCCCGCCCCGCTGGCGTGGTCGCTGCTGCTTGCATCTGTCACGCTTCTTTCCCTCAGGTCAAGGTCGAATCCGCCGTCGCTCGATTCTAGTCGCAGGCATGTCAAGAGGCGCCCGGCGTGGCAGAATCGTGCTGTATCCAAAAAGTGACCTGACGGAGACCAGACAACATGAAACACAGCGTACGCATCGGCGGCGCCTCGGGCTTCTGGGGTGATTCAAGCCTCGGCGCGCCGCAACTGGTGCGCCATGGTGCGGTGGATTACCTGGTATTCGACTACCTGGCCGAGCTCACCATGTCGATCATGGCGGCGCAGAAGATGAAGAACCCGGAGGCCGGATTCGCGCTCGACTTCGTCACCGTGGCACTCAAGTCGGTGCTGCGCGAGGTGGTCGAGAAAGGCATCCGCGTGATCTCCAACGCCGGCGGGGTCAACCCGCAGGCTTGCGGGCGCATGATCGAGCAACTGGCCGGCGAGTTGGGAGTTGCCGTCAAGGTGGCGATCGTCGAGGGCGACGATGTATTGCCGCAGATCCCGGCCCTGCGTGCCGCGGGTGTAAGCGAATTGCAGAGCGCTCAACCGATGCCGGAGAAAATCCTCTCGGCCAACGCCTACTTCGGCGCCCTGCCGATCAAGGCGGCGCTGGACGCCGGCGCGCAGATCGTGGTCACCGGGCGCTGCGTCGACAGCGCGGTGACCCTGGGCGCACTGATGCATGCCTTCGACTGGGGCCCTGACGATCTCGACTGCCTGGCGCAGGGCAGCCTGGCCGGCCACATACTCGAATGCGGCGCGCAGGCCACCGGCGGCCTGTTCACCGATTGGGCAACGGTACCCGACTGGGAAAACATCGGCTACCCGGTCGCCGAGTGTTTTGCGGATGGTCGCTTCATCACCACCAAGCCCGCCGGCACCGGCGGCCTGGTCACAACGGCGGTGATCGCCGAGCAGATCCTCTATGAAATCCACGATCCGGCGAACTACGTCTTGCCGGACGTGATCTGCGATTTCCGCCAGGTGACTCTCAAGCAGGTCGCAACCGAGCGGGTGGAGGTGACGGGCGCGCGCGGCCGTGCGCCGACAAGCAGCTACAAGGTATCGGCGACCTATGCCGACGGCTTCAAGTGCAGCGCCATGCTAACCATCATCGGCACTGACGCCGCCGCCAAGGCGCGCCGCAGCGGTGAGGCCCTGCTGGCGCGCACCCGCGCCATGTTCGGGACCCTGGGCCTTTCGGACTACAGCGGCACCAATATCGAATTGATTGGCGCCGAATCGGCCTACGGGCCGCACTCGCAGGCGCTGGCGGCACGTGAAGTCATGCTGCGCCTGACGGTGCGCCACCCGCAAAAGGCGGCGCTCGAGCTGTTCGCCCGTGAGATCGCGGCGCCTGGAACCTCCTTCGCCCCCGGCACCACCGGCAGCGGCGGCCGGCCCGACGTTGCGCCCTCGATCAAACAGTTTGCGTTCCTGATCGACAAGACCCGCCTCGATGCGGCCGTCGTCGCCGATGGCGTCCGCAGCGCGGTGCGGGTGCCATCCGGGGCACCGGCAACACCTGCCGCGCCGCGCAATGCAGTTGCCGCACCCGTAGCCCCGGCAGGCGAAACCGAAGTCGCCCTGATCGCCATCGCCCATGGACGCAGCGGCGACAAGGGCGACATCTCGAACATCGGCATCGTCGCACGCAGCAACGCCGCCTGGGATTTTTTGCGCGCCTGGCTGACCCCTGAGCGGGTGGCCGAGTACATGGCGTTCGCGGTCAAGGGCCGTGTGACACGCCATGAACTGCCTGGCATTCTGGCGCTCAATTTCGTCTGCGAGCAAGCCTTGGGCGGTGGCGGCATGGCCTCCATGCGCAATGATCCGCTGGGCAAGGGTATGGCGCAGATACTGCTTTCGATGCCGGTCATGGTGCCGCGGGCACTGCTTGCGACTGCTTGAGACCACCACAAGGAGCCAACCCGATGGACGTAAGCGAGGCAGTCAGGCAGCGGCATTCAGTACGGCCGCATTGCGCGGCCGCAGTGCGCGACAGCCCCGCAGCATCAAGCCTTCATCAATTCCGCAGCGCGTTTGACCGACTTGACGATATTGACATAGCCGGTGCAGCGGCACAGGTTGCCCTCAAGCCCCTTGACGATGTCGTCGTCGGTCGGGTTCGGGTTGTCCTTGAGAATGCCGACCGCCGCCATGATCATGCCGGGAGTGCAGAAGCCACACTGCAAACCGTGGCATTCGGTAAACGCCTGTTGCACCGGGTGCAGTTGGTCGCCGTTGGCCAGGCCCTCGATGGTCGTGATGTTGGCGCCATCGGCCTGCGCGGCCAGGATGGCGCATGACTTGACCATGCTGCCGTCAAGCTCTATGGTGCAGCAGCCGCATTGACTGGTGTCGCAGCCAACGTGGGTGCCGGTGAGTTTGAGTTCGTCGCGAATCAGGTCGACCAACAGGGTGCGGCCTTCGGCCTGGGTGGAAACCTGCTTGCCGTTGATGGTGAAATTGATCTTGTTCATGGCGGGAATCGAATCCTTGGGGGCTTTCAGCCGGTGATTTTCAGGACGGCGCGCTTGGTCATCACGGCCGCCAGGTGGGCGCGGTAGTCGGCGCCGGCATGCAGGTCGGCGATGCAGCCGCCATCGTCGACCTTCAAACCTTCCAATGCGGTTGCGGCGAAGTTCTTCGCCAGCGCAGCCTCGGCTTCGCTCCAGCGGAACACGCCGGACGCACCGGCGCCGGTGATCGCCACCCGCACCCCGCCGGCGGTATCGGCGACAAAGGCCGCCGCCATCGCATAGCCCGAAGCCGGATGGTGAAACTTGGAGTAAGCCGCGCGTTTGGGGATAGGGAAGCGAATCGCCTTGATGATCTCGCTTTCATCAAGCACGGTGGCAAACATGCCCTGAAAAAAGTCGGCAGCGGCGATTTCGCGCCGGGAGGTGATGATGGTCGCACCCAGTGCCAGTACCGCAGCCGGGTAATCCGCAGCCGGATCGTTGTTGGCCACCGAACCACCCAGGGTGCCGCGGTTGCGCACTTGTTGATCGCCGATCTCCAGCGCCAAAGCGGCCAGCGCCGGAATCGCCTTTTTCACCGCCGCCGAATTCGCCACTTCGACATGGCGCGTCAAGGCACCGATGGTGACGGAGTCAGCGCCGACACTGATACCTGTCAGTTCCCTGATGCCGCCCAAATCGATCAGGTGGGTCGGCTGGGCCAGACGTGCCTTGAGGGTTGGAATGAAGGTTTGCCCACCGGCCAAGAGTTTGGCTTCCGGGTTTTTCGCAAGCATCGCGCCGGCTTCCGCCAACGTGCCTGCACGCAGATATTCGAATGCGTACATTGTCTCTCCTTGAAAAAAAATGGTCAGGCCGCCTTGCGCGCGGCTTCTTTCAGCAAACGCCACAACACCACTGGCGTCACCGGCATCTGCAGATCGGCCACCCCGGCCGGGCGCACCGCGTTCATCAATGCGTTCATCAGGGCCGGCAAGGAACCCGAGCAACCCGATTCGCCCACACCCTTGGCGCCCATCAGGTTGGTCGCCGTCGGCACCGGATGCGACTCACGGGTGAAACTGCCCTTGAGCCAGTCGGCGCGCGGCATCGCGTAATCCATGAAACTGGCGGTCAGGAACTGCCCCGACTCACGGTCGTAGACCGCATGCTCGCCGAATACCTGGCCCCAGCCCTGCACCACGCCGCCGTGCACCTGGCCTTCGACTAACATCGGCTGCAGTACAGTGCCGAGGTCATCGACGGCGGTGTAACGCAACACGTCGGTAACGCCGGTTTCCGGATCGATCTCGATCTCCGCCACATGGCAACCATTGGGAAAGGTCATGCCCGACGAGCCCTCGGCCTCGCAATCGAGCGGATGGATGCCGTCGGCACCCGCAGCCAGCTTGCGCGCGAGTTCGGCCAGGCCGATCGACTTGCCACCGCCGCTGAACACGCCGGCGACATATGCCACCTCCGTCACACCCAGAACGCCAGCCGCATGCGGTGTTGCCTTGGCAATCAGGGCCTGCGCCAGCAGCTTGAAGGCACTGCCCTGGCCCGCAGCAGTACGCGAACCACCGGTGCCGTTGCCCACCAGGCGATCGTATTTCGGATCGCTGGCACGATAGTGAATGGCGTCGGGAGCGATGCCCAGTTCACCGGCGAAGACAGTGACAAAAGTGGTCTCGTGCCCCTGGCCCGAACCACCGGCCATGCAGTGGATGGTGATACTGCCGTCACTGCCAATGCGCGCAAGCGTCTGGTCCTTGTTGAACACGCCGGCGGCAGCCGCTTCCAGGTAAGAGGCGAAACCAATCCCCCGCAGCTTGCCGCAGGCTGCGCTTTGCGCACGGCGCGCCGGAAAACCCGCCCAGTCGGCCGATTTGAGGGCATGCGCCATCACCGCCGGAAAATCGCCGCTGTCATAGGTCGGCCCGGTCGCGGTCTTGTAGGGCATTTGCGAGGCCAGGATGAAATTGCGCTGACGCAATTCGACCGGGTCGAAGCCGTGTTCGGCCGCCGCCTGATCGACCAGCCGCTCGATTGCATAGGCGATGTCGGGCCGGCCCGCGCCGCGATAGGCGGAGATCGGGGTGGTGTTGGTATAAGCCAGCTGCGAGCGCACAAACACCGTCGGTACCCGATACACGCCGTGCGAGGTGATCGACACATTCTGCGTGCCGATAAAGGCGCCGAACGGGCCCGCATAGGCGCCCAGGTCAATGCTGTCGGTCCAGCGGAAGGCGAGAAAATTGCCGACCGCGTCCAGCGCCACTTCACCAGTCAGAGTGAGGGCCCGGCCGTGGTAGTCGGACAGGAAGGTATCGCTGCGCGAGCCGCTCCACTTGACCGGGCGACCCAGGGTCTTGGCCGCCAGCATCGACATGAAATACTCGGGATAGGGCGTGCCGCGAATGCCGAAACTGCCGCCCACATCCTCGACGATGAGGTCAACGCTTTTGGCCGGCAGGCCGGTGATCTGCTCGATATGGCTGCGCGCACCTATCAGGCCTTGCGAAGGGGCATGCAGGGTGTAGCGGTCGGCAGCGGCGTCATATGCCGCCAGACAAGCGCGCGGTTCCATCGGGTTGCACACCAGGCGCTGGCTGTCGACCGTCAGCTTGGTGACATGATGCGCCTGTGCGAATGCGGCCGCGGTCGCCGCTTCGTCGCCATGCTCGTGCACATAGGCGAGATTGCCTTCGATGTCGTCATGCACCCGCGGCGCGCCGGCTGCAACCGCGTCGGCAAAGGTTACCACCGCCGGCAAATCCTCGTACGCCACCTCGATCAACTCGGTGGCGTCCTGTGCCTGGGCCGCCGATTCGGCCACCACGAAGGCGATGGCTTGGCCGACATAAGCCACACGCTCATTGGCCAGCACCGGATAAAACGGCTTTTTCATCGGCTGGCCATGCTTGTCTTTCGAGGCCACTCCGCCGACGATCGACTTGAAACCGGCGCGCAGGGCGTCGGCGTAGGTCAGCACCGCCTTGACCCCGGGCGCGGCAAGCGCCTGGGTGGTGTCGATGCGCACAATGCGCGCGGCAGCCTGCGGCGAGCGCAAAACGGCGGCATGCAACTGCTGCGGCAGATTCCAATCGGTGGCGTAGCGACCCTGACCGGTGATCAGGCGCAGGTCTTCCCGGCGCGAGGCTTGCATAGATGAATGAGGCTTGTCAGCGAGTTGGTGGGCGACTCATGAGTTTACTTCAATTGGTGTTATCCCTGCCAAAGAACGCACCCCAGGGCGCTCGGAAATCGGGCAAAATCCGCGACGACGCGGTTTTCCTCCCGCGCAATCAAACCACTACGCGGTCCGCTATCGCCAGCGGCGATGGGTCGGCCCGCGCATGAGATCGATGCATCCTTTCCTGTTTATCGCAGGCCTCGCGCCATTGATCGCGGGCGCGGAATTGCTGGTGCGGGGTGCCTCGCGCCTGGCGCTGTCCTTTGGCGTTTCACCGCTGGTAGTCGGCCTGACCGTGGTCGCCTTTGGTACCAGCGCGCCCGAATTGGCCGTTGCCATCGGCGAGCGCTTGACGGGCACCGACATTGCCGTCGGCAATGTGGTGGGCAGCAATATGTTCAACCTGCCCGGATGCCTTGGCGTGACCGGCCTCATCGCGGCCAGTGGTTTGCCGATCGCGCAATCGCTGCTCAATTTCGATCTCTGGGTGATGCTTGCCACCGCTTTCGCCTGTCTGCCGATCTGCCTTCCCGGCCGCGCGATCGCGCGCTTCGAAGGCGCGCTTTTCCTCGGCTGCTACGTGGCCTATGCCACTTACCTGATTCTGGCGGCACAGGCGCATGATGCTTTGCCGGCCATGAGCCTGGTGCTGGCCGGCTTCGGGTTGCCTATCGCGCTGGTCACGCTCGTCACACTGGTCGTGGTGGCGCTGCGCCAGCCGCCACCGCGGTCGCATCGATGAACGCAGCCCTATACCTGCCCTGGCTGGCGGCGGCGCCCTTCGGCGGTGCGTTGCTGCTCGCATTCATGGGCAACAGTCGGCGCCGTTGCGCAGCATGGCTGGCCGGTGCGGTTACGCTTGCCACATGCGCTTTGGTGGCAGCGCTGGCGCCCGCGGTGTTCGCCGGCGAAATCCTGCGCTGGTCGGTCGACTGGGTGCCGGCACTGGGCCTTTCGTTCGGCTTCCGGGTTGACGGCCTGGCCTGGATGTTCGCGCTGCTGATCTCGGTGATTGGCGCGTTGATCGTCCTGTATGCCGCCTACTACCTGCATCAGGGGGATCCGCCGGCGCGCTTTTTCATGTTCCTGCTGCTTTTCATGGGCGCGATGCAGGGCGTGGTACTGGCCAGCAACCTGATTCTCCTGGTGGTGTTCTGGGAGTTGACCAGCCTGACCTCGTTCCTGCTGATCGGCTACTGGGCCCATCGTGCGGACGCGCGTGAGGGCGCGCGCATGGCGCTGGCGGTGACTGGTGCCGGCGGGCTGTGCCTGTTGGCCGGCGCACTGTTGCTGGGCCACATCACAGGCAGCACCGAACTGGACGTCATCCTCAAATCGGGGGATCTGATTCGCGCCCACCCGATGTATGTGCCGGCACTGGTGCTCGTGCTTTTGGGCTGCTTCACCAAGAGTGCGCAGTTTCCGTTCCACTTCTGGCTGCCGCACGCGATGGCCGCGCCCACACCGGTATCGGCCTACCTGCACTCGGCCACCATGGTCAAGGCCGGGGTGTTCCTGCTGGCACGTCTGTACCCGGCGCTGGGCAATAGCGAACCCTGGTTCTGGATCGTTTCGCTCACCGGTCTGGCCACCCTGTTGCTGGGCGCATGGGTGGCCTTGTTCAAGCACGATCTCAAGGGCCTCCTGGCCTACTCGACCATCAGCCATCTGGGTCTGATCACCCTGCTGATGGGGCTGGACGAACCGCTGGCAGTGGTAGCGGCGGTATTCCACATTCTCAATCACGCCACCTTCAAGGCATCGCTCTTCATGGCCGCCGGCATCATCGATCATGAAACCGGGTCGCGCGACATGCGCAAACTCAACGGCTTGTTGAAATTCATGCCGCTCACCGGCGTGCTGGCAATGGTCGCTGCTGGCGCGATGGCAGGTGTACCGCTGCTCAACGGTTTTTTGTCCAAGGAGATGTTCTTTGCCGAAACCGTGGCCAAGGAGGGGCATGCGCTGATGCAGTGGCTGCTGCCGATCGGCGCCGGCTTGGCTGCCATGCTGTCGGTCGCCTACAGCATGCGCTTCGTCCACGATGTGTTTTTCAATGGCCAACCGGTGGGCCTGACCAAGACGCCGCATGAACCGCCGCGTTTCATGCTGGTCCCGGTGGCGGCGCTGGTCGTGGTCTGCATCGTGGTCGGCGTGGCGCCGCAGTTGACGATTGCTCCTCTATTGGCCGTTGGCGCGCAGGGCGCGCTGTACGGCGGCTTTGCCGGAACCTTGCCGGACTACACGCTCGCGGTCTGGCACGGCTTGAATCTGCCCCTGGCGATGAGTGCGTTGGCGCTTGCAGGGGGCCTGGCGCTGTATTTCGGCTTGCAACGCGCAGTCAACCTGCATCTGTTCGACCGCACCCCGGCCACACCGAAGCGCGGCGGGCGCGACCTCTTCAACGGCTCCCTGGCGCGCGGCGTGGCGCTGGCACTGCGCACCACCACCGGCTTGCAGTCCGGCAGCCTGCAAAGCTACCTGCTGCTGCTGGTGTTGTTCGCGCTCGCCGCAGGCTGCCTGCCCTGGCTGGGCCACGATTCGCAAGTCGCAAACACCGCGCGTACGGTGGTCGCCCAACCCGCAGTCAGTTTTGCCTTTGTGCTGGTCTGGGCGCTCGCCATCATCGCCACACTGGCCACGGTGGTACTGCATGCGCGACGCTTCACAGCGCTCCTTCTGCTGGGCGCGGTCGGGCTGACCGTGAGCCTGGCGTTCGTGTATTTCTCCGCGCCTGACCTGGCGCTGACCCAGATACTGGTGGAAATCGCGACACTGATCCTGATGTTGCTCGGGCTGCGCTGGCTGCCGGCTAAATCGGCGCCCAGCGTCACCGACAGCAGGGCGCGGCGCTGGCGCGACGCACTGGTGGCAGGCAGCGCCGGCCTGGGTGTGGCGGCGCTCGCTTGGGCGGTACTCGAACTGCCGTTCGATTCCATCTCGCCCTACTACCTGGAAACCACCAAACTACTGGGCGGTGGTGCCAATGCCGTCAATGTGATCATCGTCGACTATCGCGGCTTCGACACCATGGGCGAGATCACCGTGATGGGGATCGCTGCCCTGATCGTCCATGCTCTCCTCGTGCAATGGCTGCCGCGCGCCGCCGGCGCGCCGCTCCCGGGCGCCGGCGCCGGCCATCCATTGATGCTGGCACTGACAAGCCGCCTCTTGCTGCCACTGGCGGTGATGATCTCGATCTACCTGTTTCTGCGCGGCCACAACCTGCCGGGTGGCGGATTCATCGCCGGCCTGGTACTGGCGATCGCGCTGATCATGCAGTTTGTCGCCAATGGTTATGCCTTCGCCGGCGCCCGCAGTGCGACCGACTATCACGGCTGGATCGGCGCCGGCCTCCTGATCGCCGGCGCAACCGGCATCGCCAGCTGGTGGTTTGCGGCGCCGTTCCTGACCAGCACCTATGACTATCCGGTATGGCCACTGGTGGGCGCGGTGCCGCTGGCAAGCGCATCGCTGTTCGACCTGGGGGTGTTTCTCACCGTCGTCGGCGCCACCATGGTGATGCTGCTTGCCCTGTCGACCCCGCGTGCGTCCGGCGCCATGATGGAGGCGGCCCGATGATGAATTTCCTGATCGCAACCGGCCTGGGCACCCTGATCGCCGGCGGCATCTGGCTGATGCTGCGCGCTCGCACCTTCGATGTGATCATCGGCCTGACCTTGCTGGGTTACGCGGTCAACCTCT
>Ga0335394_10008802_pt1 | contig 11391 bp, 6 predicted proteins | sample MAT03_FD_205741 | JGI IMG/M metagenome (GOLD analysis project Ga0335394, IMG submission 205741) | Freshwater microbial communities from Lake Fryxell liftoff mats and glacier meltwater in Antarctica - MAT-03 (spades assembly) (version 2) ... | reverse complement strand
GACGGTGAGGAAGTTCTTGTCCCAGCGAATCGTGATCCCGTACTCGCTGACGCCACCGAACCCCAGGAGCAGGCGCTCGTCGAGCTCGACGTAGAGCTTCTCGAAGTCACGTACCGGGCGCGGCGGCTGCGACGTATCTCCGGTCAGCTCGACCGGCAACGGCTCGAGCTTCAGGCCATCGATTCCGGCGACGCCGAAGCCCTCCGACGCGAGGTGGTGGGCGAGCGTGTAGCCGGCCGGCCCGAGCCCGACGACGAGGACGTTCTTGCCGTTGTAAGGCAGCGCGTGTGGTCGCTCGATGTTGAGCGGGTTCCACCGGGTGAGCAGACCGTAGATCTCGAGACCCCAGGGCAGGCGCAGCACGTCGGTCAGCACACTGGTCTCGACCTGGGGGATGTTCACCGGCTGCTGCTTCTGGAAGACGCACGCCTTCATGCAGTCGTTGCAGATGCGGTGGCCGGTGCCGGGGCACATGGGGTTGTCGATGATGACCAGCGCGAGCGAGGCGATGACGTCGCCCAAGGCCCGCATCGCGTGCATCTCGCTGATCTTCTCGCCGAGCGGGCAGCCGTCGAGCGGGACGCCGATCGCGTTCTTCTTGATCGCGTGGGTCTTGTTGTCGCGCAGCCCCTTGGAGCAGCTGTCCTTGTCGCGATCGTGACAGATGAGGCAGTAGTCGATCTCGCCCTCGACCTCGGTCGCCGCCGCGCGACGGTCCGACAGCTCGAAGCCAGCGCGCTCGCGGCGATGCTCCTCGGGACCCACGAACAGCTCAGGGAGCTCGGGATCAGGCCGGCGGATCTGCACCAGCGCGTTGGGGTCGACGTTGTGCGGAGCGTGCAGCGAGGCCCACCGGTGCGCGGGGTCGTGATGATCCTTGCGACGCGTGACCAGCCACGCTTCGAGCGCGTCGAGCGCCCATGCGACGACGCCGGTGTCCTCGGCGTCGGTGGCCGGCGACCCGGCCACATGGAGGAGGTCGCCCATGATCCCGACGATCTCGGCATCCGCAGCGAGGGCGGCACGCACCGCGCGGGCCCTTTCGTGAAGCGCGTCCGTCCACTGGGCGCCGCCAGACTTGGCCGCCTTGCGCGCGATGTCGTCGACCTCGAAGAGGGACATGACGTGGGTCGCCACCTCGAGCTCTTCGTGCGCGTCCGGACCGATCTCATCGGCGCCCGGGACCGCACCTCCATGAAGCTCGCGTAGCGCGGGCAGGACGATCGCAGCGGCGCGCGCGGCCACCTTCGCGCCGGGGGCGAAGCCCTGCCCCGCCGTCGCCTTGAACAAGCGCTTCTTCGCGAATTCGCGCTTGAACGTCCAGAGCACTCCGCGCTGGTTGGCGCCGCGCGCATAGACCGCCGCCTCGTCCTCGACCTGGAACAGCTCCGCGACGAAACTGCCGACGTGTGGAGCCGCGGCGAGGAGCGCCTCGCTCACCGCCTCCGGCGTCATCCCCTCGCCCTTGCAGGCACGGTACGCGTCGAACTGCGCGAACGCGTCGGGATGGGACTTCGCGAAGCGCGCGAAGAAGCGCGCGGTCAGATCGGCCAGCTTCGCCGGGACGAAGAGATCGGGAAACGTGAGGTCGGCTTCACCGAGCACCAGCTCCGCGGGATCTCGCGTCGCATCGACCCAGCTCGCAAAATCGCGCTGCATCTCGGGATGCGGATGCGGGATGGGTCGCTCGCCCGGCGCGAGCTCCGATGTGGCGCTCACCACGTGGCCGGCGCGGAGCGCCGGCGGGAGCTGGGAGTCGGTGCCGTTCTTGTCGATCGTGAACAGTGGCTGCATCGCTGGTTCTCGTCCATCGCCAGGCGCAAAAAGGCACGCGCTGGGCGGCAGGCGTATAGCACCTCGAGCCGGCCGCGCGCCCGCCTCTGCACCGCTGGCCGTCGGCCGACCTGACGCCGAGAGGAAGAGCCCCGTTGGTCGCCAAAAAAAAAAGATGCCCTCGGGGGAGGCCGCGTAGAAGCCGCCGGGCGCTCTAAGCTAGCCCACCGGTCCTCAGGTAGCCGGTCCCCCCCGCCGCCTTGCTATCGGGTCGCTCGCGACGTTTGCCCGACACACTCCTAGAACCCGCGGGCGACGACGCGCTCGATGGTCCGCGTCGTCATCTCGCCGCGCAGCACCTCGGGCTCCTGGAGGAGCGCCTGGTGCAGGGGGATGTTGGTGCGGATGCCGTCGATGATGAACTCGTCGAGCGCGCTCTGCATCTTGATGATCGCCTCGCCGCGCGTCGGCGCGTGGGTGATGACCTTCGCGATCATCGCGTCGTAGTGGCTGGGCACGCGCCAGCCGCCGTACACGCCCGAGTCGACCCGCACGCCGCCACCGCCCGGCGGGTGATAGCTCGTGACGAGGCCCGGCCAGGGCGCAAACGTTCGTGGGTCCTCGGCGTTGATGCGGCACTCGATGGCGTGACCGCGGAAGCTCCACGGGCGCGTGTCGGGAACGCTGAGCTTTTCCCCCGCTGCAGCCAGAATTTGCTGAACGACCAGATCGATGCCCGTCACCTCTTCGGTGACCGGATGCTCGACCTGCACGCGGGTGTTCATCTCCATGAAATACAGCTCGCCCTTTTCGTCCATGAGGAACTCGAGGGTACCCAGCGTGTGGTAGCTCGTCTCGCCGATCGCTCGGCGGATGATGTCGCCGAAGAAGGCGCGCTTGTCGTTGGTCATCGCGGGACTCGGAGCCTCCTCGATGATCTTCTGGTGGCGGCGCTGCAACGAGCACTCGCGCTCACCAAGAGTCCAGATCTGCCCGTGCAGATCGGCGAGCACCTGGAACTCGATGTGCCGGGGATGCTCGACGTAGCGCTCGAGGTAGACGTCGGGATTCTTGAAGCCCTGCATGGCCTCGTGGCTGCACATCTCGTAGGAGCGACGGATCTCGTCGTCTCCCCGAACGATGCGCATGCCGCGCCCGCCGCCGCCGCCCGACGCCTTGAGGATGATCGGGTAGCCGATGTTCTTCGCCTCGCTGGCCGCGTGTTCGGCGTCTCGCAGGATTCCGGTTCCAGGAAGGAGCGGCAGGCCGTAGGTCGACGCGAGGGCTCTCGCGCTGACCTTGTCTCCCCAGGCGCGCATCGCGTCAGGGCTGGGCCCGATGAACGACAGGCGGCACTTCTTGCAGATCTCGGCGAACTTCGCATTCTCTGACAAAAAGCCGTACCCAGGATGTATCGCGTCGGCGTTGGTGATCTCGGCCGCTGCGATGATCGCCGGGACGTTGAGGTAGCTCTTGGTCGGCGCGGCTGGCCCGATGCACACGGCTTCATCGGCGAAGCGCACGTGCAGGGCTTGCGCGTCCACGTCGGAGTGAACGGCAACCGTGCGAATTCCCAGGCTCTTGCAAGCCCGAATCACGCGCATCGCGATCTCGCCGCGATTGGCGATGAGGACCTTCCGGAACACGGACCCGCCCCTCTTCTAGGCTTTTTTGACGCGGAAAAGCTTCTGACCGAACTCGACGGGCTTGCCGTTCTCGGAGAGGACCTCGACGATCGTCCCGGCACAGTCGGCCTCGATCTCGTTCATGATCTTCATCGCCTCGACGATGCAGAGCGTCTGCCCTTCGCGGATCGTGCTTCCGACCTCGGCGAAGTTGGGCGCGTCCGGCGAGGGCGCTCGGTAGAACGTTCCCACGAAGGGGCAGGTTACGAAGATCGATCCATCATCGACCGGCACCGCCTGCCCCACGTGAAGCGACGGCGGCGGCGGGTACGAGCCGTGGGCGGTCGCAAGGTGATGCACCGGCTCGGCGGTGATCACGCGCGCTCCGCGCCCGATCTTCAGTCGGACCTTCTCGTCTTCGTATTCGAACTCGGAGACGTCGCCTTGCGCGAGCGTTTCGAGGATCGCCTTGAGCTGATCGAGATCGAGATTCGTCACCGGGGCACTCTGTTATCCGAGGAAGGTGGGAGTCGGGCCCCGAGGTAGCCGATAAGGCCGAGGGTGCCAAGGACGTACGACTCCGCGCCGAACCCGGAGACCTTCGCAACGCACACCGACGCGATGCGTGATCGGTGGCGGAACTTCTCGCGAGCCTCGGGGTTCGACAGATGGACCTCGACGACGGGCAGGCCGGACGCCTTGATCGCATCGAGGATGGCGATCGACGTATGGGTGTAGGCGCCAGCGTTGAGGATGACGCCGTCGAAGCCCTCGTCGGCGGCGCCCCCGATCCGCCCGACCAGGACGCCCTCGCAGTCGGACTGCTCGCAGACGACGCTTGCGCCGCGTGCGGCCGCAGCTTCCGCAACGCGCACGTGGATCTCGCTGAGGGTCTCACGTCCGTAGGTCTCGGGCTCCCGCTTGCCGAGCCGCCCGAGGTTCGGCCCCGAGAGAACGAGGATCTTCCGGCTCAGGTCAGCTCGCGGAGAAGCGCCGGGACCTTGGTCCGCAGCATGTACCGCGCCTTGCCGAGGTTGGCGTCGGGCGCCATGGCAAACGCGACGAAGTACGTGTCGCTCAAGACACGGATGAGGGTCGTGACCTTGTCGGAGGCAATGGTCACCTCCGCGGGGTCTCCCGCCTCGAGCATCTGGGTCGCGCGCTGGATCGCCTTGATGACGACGCTGAACTCCGCGCCGATCGTCGTGATGTCGAAGATTGCGCCCGGCTTGGAGTAGCTGTCGACGGCGATGCCCTCGAAGTCCATGAGGAGCGTCGCCAGCCCGCCCTCGGTGTGATCGACGACCTCTTTGAGCAGGGTCTGGAACATGTGAACCGCAGACTAACGGCGGACGCGCGAAGAGAACAAGCGAGCCGCTAAAAAACGCGCTCGGCCCAGAAAGCTTTCCTCTTGCGTCCTCCACTCGGCCAGGCGAGGTGCCGCCCCCGGCTCCCGCTCTGTCCGTGCTTGACCGGCGTCGCCGCGTGCCGCTAGCTTGAGCCCGCCGCGCTGTTTAGCGGGACACCCGCACCCGGGCGAGGGGGCTGCGCAGCGGCTCCGTTCAACCTTGGTGTCGCTTTCGTGGACCTTCACAGGTCGACAACGCGCAAGTTCGGCCTGAAGGCCGAACGAGCCGCGAACGAGGACGCACTCGATGCGAGCACGAGCCGGGGATCCTCCCCGCACGATGCCTCAAAAGATTCTGGCGGGCCGCGCAAGCGACCCTCAGCTTCGAGGCGATTCGATTTCGGTGAAGGTCGACCAAATCGTCCTTTCCCGTGCCCCGACAAAAGCGCTCGCCGAGGCGCTCGCGATGGGGATGAAGAAGACGAGCGTCGAGGTGGCCGTCGCCTACGACGGAACCTGCGTCACCGACGCGGCTTCCCTCCTCGACGTGGACGAGCGGGGCTACGCCTCGGTCATGCCGGAGGCGCCGTCGTACCACGTCCCCGTGGCACGACCGGGCATCGGCTACCCTGGTCCAGTACATCTGGAGCGGTTCGCTGCTCCAGCACGCCTCTGCCTGACGGACGACCCACGTCTCGCGACGGTGGGGGGCATCGGCATGCTGTCCCTTCTCGTCTCGCCGGCCCAGCTTGGGCAGGCCCTGGCGACGGGCTCGATTCTGATGCGGCCTCCCCGCAGCATCCAGATCCACCTCGCGGGTCGGGTCAGGCCGTTCGTGTGTGCCCGCGACGTCGCTCTCGAGCTGCTTCGCCGCGGTCTCGACCTGGCAGTCAAGCGCATCGAGGCAGAGCACAATGCTCCTGTCATCCTCGAGTTTGCGGGACCGAGCGTTCGCCTGCTCAGCGTCCCGGAGCGCTCGGTCCTCGCAGGGGTCGCGCCTCAAGTCGGCGCTGCCGCCGGCATCTTCGTCAGCGACGAGAAGACCGAAGTGTTCCTCCGCGATCAGCGGCGGAGCAAGGCGCATCGCGCCCTGGTCCCCGACCCCGGCGCGCCCTGTGAGGAAGTGGTTTCGATCGATCTCGCAACCGTCGACCCGCTCCTGATGGACGAGGACGGCGTGGTTCGACCGGTGCGCGACCTCGCGGGCAAGCCGGTGACGCAGGTCGTCCTCGGTGGCGATTCCGGCACGACCCTGCGCGACTTGCTCGCCGCGGCGATGCTCCTGAAGTCGAAGCGGGTTCCATCGCGGCTCGACCTCCTGGTTGCGCCCCCATCACGTCAGGCGCTCGAGGTGCTCGCGCAATCAGGCGCTCTCGTCGACCTCGTCGCAACGGGTGCTCGCGTGATCGAGCCTGATCGTCGCGTCGTTACATCCGACGTCTACCCCCCGCCGCGCGGATCGATCTCGATGCGCACGTCGGACCCCGAGCCCAAGGGTGGTCTCGACGCGATCGGCCGCGAGGCTCCCCGCTTCGTCGTCGCGTCGGCCGAGACGCTTGCTTACGCGGTCGCGACTGGCTTCGTGGGCGATCCGCGGAGCTTCAAGCGCCCCGTGCGCGTCACCGTGCCGCGCGCACTTCCCACCGACGACGTCCTCGTCCTTCGCGACAAGGAAAAAGCCGACAAGAAGAGCGAAGGCGCCGCTGCCAAAAAGGCGCCGGTCCCGCCGGAGGGCGTCCGCTGGAAGGACGGCGGGCCGATCGAGTTCTCCGCTGGGCTCGCCAAACCCACAGTCCCCAACCCGGAAGGGCGGGTCATCATCCTGTCGACGCTCGACGAGGTGCGCATCCTCGCCGAGCGGCCGCTCGACCGCGCCCATGTTCGCGCCGTGATCGCGCCATTCATCCCGAGCGGTTACATCTCGCTCCTTGCCAGCGAGGGCATCGCCGCCTTCCAGATCGACCCCAAGGATCTGGAGGCTGCGAAGCACGAGGCGACAAAGGGCGCCCAGAGCATCTCGCTCCCCCCGCTCGCAAAGTGGTCGACGGAAATCTCGGCGACTGCAGGCAAGGTGAAGCTCGCGCTGCTGTGGCTTGCGTCTCCCATGGAGCGCGGCTGGACCCACGCGGGGACGTCGCGTCCTGCGCCAACGCCCCGCCGTAGCTGAGCTGATCGAAAAGCCGATCACGCAAAGTGGTCGACCCTCGCGGGCGTGCGCACATCGTGCGCGCGCCCGTAGGCTTTTGGCGCACGCGATCTCGCAACGAGCGTCGTGGCTTCGCTACGCTTGCCAGCGATGCGAAAACTTCAGCTCGGCTCCCGCGGCACGCTCCGGCTCGCTTCGCTCCTCGTGTTGAGCTCGGTGGGCATCGCCTCTCCGGCAAGCGCCGTGGTCGAGCAGATCGATGGGCGGGTCATGCCGCTCTTCGACCCGGCCACCTGCCCGTCGAACGGCAGCGCGACGGGGTGCGTGCAGGTCGCGCTCAACATCGGCGAAGGCTTCCCCAACGCCGCCACCAACAACCCTCTGCAGTCCGTCTTCGACGCGCAAACCACGCCCGAAGTATTCGCGATCCCGCAGACCGGCGGCGTCTTCGGCAACGTCCTGGTGCGCAACATGGTCGAGGGCGCGGGTTTCGAAAATAGCTTCGGTTGGTACAACGTCGACGATCCCGACAACCGCTTCGTCATCACGCCGTGCGCCGACGAGCCAGGCTCGCAGCGCACCGTGAACTTCCAGGACGAGTTCACCGCCGGCAACTACACGGGCGGGTTCATCGGATTTTTCCTCATCACTCCGGAGGACAACGGAGCAGGCAACTGCGGCGAGGCCGCGACGCCCGGCTACATCTACTTCACCGAGGCCGCGCGGAACGGCGATGGCAATTACGTCCACTACTTGATCTACACGTCCAAGGTGGACAGCCGGCGCTTCTACTTCGGCTTCGAGGATCTGTTCCGCGGGGGCGACAACGACTTCGAAGACATGTTCCTCCAGGTCGACGGCCTGGTCCTGCCGTGTGTCCCCTCGAGCGAGATCTGCAACGGCGAGGACGACAACTGCGACGGCCTGATCGACAACAATCCGGTCGATGCGGGCGGCGACTGCGGCCTTACCGACGCCGGCGTGTGCGAGCTCGGCGTGGTCGAGTGCAACGAGGGCGAGCTCGAGTGCGTCGGGGAGATCGGGCCGGTCCAGGAGCAGTGCAACGGTCTCGATGACGACTGCGATTTCGTCGTCGACAACGATCCCGCGGGTGACGGCGACGAGTGCGGCACCGACGTCGGAGTGTGCACTTACGGCTCCCAAACCTGCGTGGGCGGCGTCTTCGTCTGCGTCGGAGGAACCGGACCGGCCGCGGAGGTCTGCGATCTGCTCGACAACGACTGCAACAGCGAGGTCGATGACGATCCGCTCGATGCCGGGGGCCCCTGCGGGTCGAACGTCGGCGAGTGCGAGCCGGGCATCCTCGTCTGCAACGCGGTGGGCGAGGTCGAGTGCGAGGGCGGAGTCGGGCGGACTGACGAGGTCTGCAACCTCCTCGACGACGACTGCAACGGCGCGGTCGACGACGGCAACCCCGGGGGTGGCGCCGAGTGCGGCACCGACGTGGGCGTCTGCGACTTCGGCAGCGAGATCTGCGTCGGCGGCGAGATCGAGTGCGTGGGCGGAGTAGGCCCATCTGAAGAGATCTGCGACGGAGTCGACAACGACTGCAACGGCGACGGCGACGCCCTCGCCGCGTGCCCCAATGGCAGCCAATGCGTCGAGGGCACCTGCGCTGCGCCCTGTGGCGACGGCGAGTTCCCCTGCCCCGGCGGTCAGATCTGCCTCGACGGCTACTGCGTCGAAGGCAGCTGCGACGACGTCACATGCGACGAAGGCGAGGTCTGCAGGGGCGGGATCTGCATCCCCGAGGACATCGGTGAGGGTGGCGCCGGGCCAGGCGTCGCGGCGTCGAGCGCCGAGACGACGGGCGAAAGCGGCACCACCTCACAGAATGGCTCGACCGGCTCGGGCGATGGTGACGGTGGCAACAGCGGCTCCCCCGGCGACAACTACGGTCTCGCGACCGGCGGCTCGGGCCTGCGCTGCACCACGACGGCGGTGGGCTCGACCGACCGCGGGGCAAGCGTCGCCGCCGCCCTCGCCCTGCTGGGCATGGCCGTCGCGACCCGCCGGAGCAGGAGACGACGCAACGCGGATCCGCGCCCCGGCGGCACCGGCGAGGTGGGTCGATGAGCGCTTCGGGAAGCGGCGGAAACGGCGGAAACGGCGGATGGGACGCCGCGTGGCGCGCCGGTTGGAAGGACGGCATCGTCGCTCTCGGCATCGGAGCCACGACGGTGCTGTCACTCGGCGGCTGCGACACCGAAGCCTTCTGCTTCGACTGCGGTAACAGCGATGATGGCGGCGGGTCATCGGTCAGCTCGAACACGGGCGACGGCGGCAGCGACGCTGGCGTCACCGTCTCGACCAGCTCGCAGGGCGTCTCGGTCGGCCAGGATTGCCCCGCCGACACCCTCACCGACGTGGAGAACTGCGGCTTCTGCGGCAACGTCTGCGCCCTCCCCAACGCATTTCCCGTCTGCGAAGGCGGCTTCTGCCAGGTCGACGAGTGTGCGCCCGGCTGGACGGACCGCGACAACCTCCCGACCAACGGGTGCGAGTACCAGTGCGCGCCGTCGGCGAACGGCACCGAGATCTGCGACGACCGCGACAACGACTGCAACGGCGAGGTCGACGAGACGTTCGACCTCACGAACGATGCGCTCAACTGCGGCGCCTGCAACGTCGTCTGCACGTACGGCAATGCTGAGGGAGTCTGCGAAGACTCGGAGTGCAGCCGCGGCGACTGCTTCGTCGGGTTTCACGACGTGGACGCGGACCCCGACGACTGCGAGTACGCCTGCGTCGAGACGGCCGGAGGCAACGAGGTCTGCGATCTCGCCGACAACGACTGCGATGGCGAGGTCGACGAAGGCATCGACACCTCGATCGACGAGGCCAACTGCGGCACCTGCGGCTTCGATTGCAGCACGCTGTACCCGAACACCGTCCCGAGCTGCCTGGACTCCATCTGCGACTTCGGCGATTGCCTCCCGGACTACTACGACATCGACGGAAACCAGCTCAACGGCTGCGAGTACCTCTGTGATCCCGACGTGGCGGGCGCCGAGGTCTGCGACGGAGACGACAACGACTGCAACGGCTTCGTCGACGACGGTGCGCTACCCAGCGTCGGCAGCCCCTGCGGGACGAGCGAAGTGGGCGAGTGCGCCTTCGGCCTGTTCGTCTGCCGGCAAGGCTCGCTCGACTGCGACGGCGCGATCGAGCCGTCGGCCGAGTACTGCGACGGGCTCGACAACAGCTGCAACACGACGACCGACGAAGGCTGCCCCGCGGCGAACCCGACCGACACCCGGCTCGACCTGGGCAGCGCGGTCCAGGCAGCCGTCTCCACGCAGCTCCACGTCGCCTCACGAGGCGACACGGTGATCGCGGCCTACCTCGATCGGCGAAGCGGCAACTCCGACATCCGGTCGTCGGCGACGATCGACGGTGGCGTCACCTGGCCGGCGGCTACCGACGCCGGCGTCGCGACCGGGGCAGCCAACCAGGTCGAGCCCTTCGTCGCGATCTCGGCCAACAGTGGGTACATCTCGTTCGGCCAGTTCGCCGGCGACACGCGACAGGTGCGCGTCGCCTCGGCGTCTTCCCCGTTCACCACGTGGAGCGCATCGATCCGCGCCGACGATCGGCCCGCTGCAACTGACTCCTTCTACACGCGGCTCGCTGTCGCACGGAGCGGTGCAAGCGGCGCACAGGACGAGATCGTCGTCGTGTGGCAGGCGCTGGCCGGTCAGGGCATCGACGTGACCAGCGACATCTACCTCCAGTACTCGGACGATGGTGGCGCCACCTGGCTCGTCGACGATCTCGTCGTCAACGAGGTCGCGGGCAGTGCCGAGCTCCCGGTGATCGCGACCGATGGCGACGGGCACGTTCACATCGCTTGGCGCGACGGGCGCAACGACGCCGCCGAGGTCTTCGCCGACGTATTCGACGTCGATGCCGGCACCCTGTCGGGCAATCAACCCCTCTCCGATGGCGAGGCCGCCGAGCAAATCACCATCACGGCGGAGCAGGGCTCCGATCGCGTCTACGTGGCGTGGACGGATCTGCGAGCCACCAAGAAGACGATCCGTCTCAACCGCAGTAGCGACGACGGCGAGACCTGGGCGGTCGACGGCGAGGTCGTCAACCGCGACTCGATCTTCGCCGACTCGACCAACGCCGACATCGCCGCACGGACGAGCGGCGTCGTGGTCGCCTGGGAAGACACGCGTTCGGGTCAACCCGACATCTACGTGAACCGCTCCACCAACGGCGGCGCCACGTTCTCCGCGACCTCGGCGCGCGTCGATCTCGGCGACCTGGGCGGAGCCAGCGGGTCATTCACCCCGAAGATCGCGTTCGGCACCGCCAGCACGGTCTACGTCGCGTGGCGCGATCGCCGCGATGGTGCGGGCGACATCTACGATAACTTCTCCTTCGACGGCGGCGTGTCGTTCCAGCCGATCGATCTCCGCCTCGACGTGGGCAACGCCGCCGCGGCATCCCCGCTGGGCGGAGCCGAATCG
>Ga0335394_10008798_pt1 | contig 11392 bp, 13 predicted proteins | sample MAT03_FD_205741 | JGI IMG/M metagenome (GOLD analysis project Ga0335394, IMG submission 205741) | Freshwater microbial communities from Lake Fryxell liftoff mats and glacier meltwater in Antarctica - MAT-03 (spades assembly) (version 2) ... | reverse complement strand
TGGTTCCGGCTTTGCAATAATGAGGCATATGAATGATTTGATTTGATGATTTGATGATTTGGTGATTTGGTGATTTGATGATTTGGTGATTTGGTAATGGATAATTGGTTACTGAATTATCCAATGACTAAATGACAACTGACCAGTGACAATCGACCAGGCACAGTCAGTAAAAAATGGCCCCTACAATCCTTTGGCCAAAGCCAACATCAGGAAATAATATTTCCAGTTGCGCTTGTCTATGTAATAAGTAAAGTTGCGAAAAAATGGCAAATCTTAAATAATTTTTCCAATACTTATTGGAATAAAAAATTGATAATTATCTTCAACTCAAATTTACAGGTTTAAATTTAAATTGTTTTGACAAGAATTGGATTGATATCAGACACACATGGCTATTTGGATGAAGCAGTTTTTGAACATTTTAAAAACTGTGATGAGATATGGCATGCCGGGGATTTTGGCAGCATGGACGTTATTGAAAAACTGGCTGCCTTTAAACCGCTGCGGGGCGTATTTGGCAATATTGATGATGCGGGCATCAGGTCCCTTTATCCCGAAGACTTATTTTTTACCTGCGAAGCTGTAAATGTTTTCATTCGCCATATTGCCGGCTATCCCGGCAGGTATGCTCCCGGTGTAAAAGATAAAATTTTTAAAAATAACAGCGGACTTTTCATCAGCGGCCACTCACATATTTTAAAAGTGATGTACGACGATAAATTGCAATGCCTGCATATGAACCCCGGTGCTGCAGGTAACCATGGCTGGCACCAGGTAAGAACCCTGATACGGTTTGTAATTGATGAAAAAGAAATGAAGCAATGCGAAGTGATTGAACTGGGCAGCAGGGGAAGTGTCCCATCAAAATAATAAGACCCGCTTTATAGCGGGCCCTGTTATTTATTTCTTGAAAAATTACTTTACTACACTTTCATTTTAAAAAAGCAGTGTTTCAAATTTATTCATTGCTCACATACCCGGAAACCAGGGTCTTGCTATTCCTTCCCTAAAAGGCCATGGCACTCCTGCAAGAATCAGCAACAATGCAATTAGGTATAACCACGATGCAGCACTGTATGCGCCACTCTTTGATTTGCCTCTTGCAATGGTAATAAGAATGATAGCAATAATCATTGTACTGATATGCTCTACAGACCAAAATCGCAGTACACTATCTTTCATCACGCCTGCAAAGCCATTGATCTGAATTAATTTATAACCAAAACTACCGGTAAAATATTGGTATAACCCTATTAATAATGTGATATGTGCTGCTATCAGCAACCACAAACTTGTTTTCTTAAGAGCGGGCTTTTTACCAAACGCCTGAAGCAGCGACAACAGCAAAAACAATAATATAATCCAACGTAAAAAATTGTGCAAATGCGGTAATCCACTTTCCATAATAATTAATTTTAGTTTAAATCAAAACTACAAAAGCCAATCCATAAAAAAGGATTAATGCCAAACAAAATAATAAGGCCTTTATCTTTCTAATAAAAAGTTCCATATTTCACTTTTTACCACATGCCTACACCTTTCACCTTTCACTTTTCACCTTTGACCATTGACTATTGACTATTCACCCTTCACCATTCACCCCCCCACTACTCCACCCAATCAGCTATAAAAATATTCGTATCCCTTGTACCTCCATTATTCCTGTTGCTGCAAAACACAAATTTCTTTCCATCGGGGCTAAACATAGGAAATGCATCAAAGCCCTTATCCCTTGAAATCTTTTGCATGTTGCTGCCATCCAAATTAGTTAAGTACATATTAAATGGAAATCCTCTTTTATATTCATGATTGCTGCAAAAAATAAAATGTTTACCATCGGGTGTAAAATTGGGTGCCCAGTTGGCTTGCTCAAGGTTTGTCACCTGCCTTGCATCAGTGCCATCTGCATTGGCAATCCATACTTCCATATGAGTGGGGGCTACCAGGTTTTGAGCCAGCAGTTCTTTATATTCTTTTACTTCAGCCTCCGTTTTTGGCCTGGATGCACGCCAGATAATTTTAGATCCATCCGGGCTAAACCATGCTCCACCATCATAACCAAGTGAATGGGTAATTCTCTTTACTTTTTTCCCTTTTAAATTCATGGTATACAATTCCAGGTCACCGTCACGCATAGACGTAAATACCATAATATCACCCTTAGGAGAAATGGTGGCTTCTGCATCATAGCCCTTTTTTTTAGTTAAGCGCTTTATAATTCTTCCACTGGTATCTGCCTTAAAAATATCAAAGCTTTCATAAATGGGCCAGATGTATTTGTTGCCAAATTTTGATCTGTCGGGCACCGGCGGGCAATCTTTACTTCCAAGATGGGTAGATCCGTAAAGGATATGTTTTCCATCAGGATAAAAATAGGCACAGGTGGTTCTTCCGGTTCCGGTGCTTACCAGTTTGGGTACAAATGCCTCTCCGGGTTCGGTTGGAATTTTGCCCATCCATATCTGATCGCAGGGAATCCCTTCTTTAGCGTATGTTTTTTGATAAATAAGGTACTTACCATCAAAACTGAAATAAGCTTCTGCATTATCTCCTCCAAATGTTAACTGGCGCACATTGGCAAAATGATCTTCATTGGCAAAATGTATCGTATCATTTGATACTGCTATGGTGCTGGCTGGCTGACCAAAACTTACGCTATTCATTAATACCAGAATACTACAAAAAGAAATTATAATAAAATACTTCATATTCAAATTAAATGGTTTGATAATAAAACAGAGCTCAAAGTTAAGCCAGAACCCTTTCTATTTTTGTAATAAATTTGTCATTCAATACAGTATGTATCCATTATTTTTGCAGCAGATTTTTTGTATGAGAAATTTTTTATACTTATCGTTCCTTTTGATGATGGCCTGCAATAATGAGGTAGGCACCCCAACAAATGAAGACCTTCCATCAAAAGAAAAACAACTCGCCGATGCGGTGAAGCAATACCCCGACTCTGTAATAATAGTAGAAAACCTGGCTCAATATTACAGGGAAAATGATGCGTACGATCAGGCGCTGCTAACGATTAATCAAGCCATAAAAAGAGACAGCAGCATTGCTAAATACTGGCATATGAAGGGAATATTGCAGTATGAAAATGCAGATACAATTCCTGCCATTGCATCACTTGAAACCAGCATTAGATTATCAAAAAATTTCTCAGACATTTTACTATTGGCAAAAATATATGCCGAAACCAAAAACCCCATTGCCTTAGAATTATGCGACGATTTTATAAAACAAAATGAATTTATAAAAGAAGCCATTTTTATTAAGGGCTTATATTTTAAAAATATCCATGAGGATGAAAAAGCATTAACCTATTTTGATGAAGCCATTGCTGCAGGATATACTTTTATGGAGCCCTATATAGAAAAGGCCAAACTATTATACAACCAGGAAAAATACATGGATGCTTTGTTGGTTTTAGACAAGGCATTAAAAGTAAACAATAGTTATGCAGAAGGATATTATTACATGGGGCGATGTTTTGAAAAACTGGGCAGATTAGCAGATGCCAAAGAAAGTTATGAAACCACCCTTATTTACAATTCAGATTACCAGGAAGCAAAAGAGGCATTGGCAGCAATAGAAAAAAAATTACCCTGAATACAATTATGATTATTGCAGATTTTTAATAATTTATTATAACAAAAATTCACATTCCAGTTACCTTTTTATCGGCAAGGTGTTGGGCTGAAACTAAAAGTACAATTTATGGCACTTATTGCACCGTCTCTTTTATCGGCTAATTTTTTAAACCTGCAACAGGATTGTGATATGCTCAATAGCAGCCAGGCAGATTGGTTTCACCTGGATGTGATGGATGGAAGGTTTGTTCCAAATATCAGCTATGGCCCCATGATTATTGAATTCATTCGTAAAACCACCACAAAGGTTTGCGATGTGCATCTAATGATTGAGGAGCCTGAAAAATATGCGGAGGCTTTTAAAAAAGCCGGTGCTGATATGCTAACTGTGCACATAGAAGCCTGCCCTCACCTGCATAGAAATATACAGCAAATAAAAAGCCTGGGGATGAAAGCAGGTGTGGCCATCAATCCACACACACCCGTAAATACTTTAAAAGATATATTGCAGGATATTGATATGGTTTTAATTATGAGTGTAAATCCCGGGTTTGGCGGACAGTCATTCATCCCCCGCACCCTTGATAAAATAACAGCATTAAAACAAATGATCCACCAGGCAGGGCTGGATGTACTCATTGAAATAGATGGAGGGGTTACACTGCAAAATGCTCCCTCTATCATAGCTGCAGGAGCAGATGTACTGGTGGCAGGAAATAGTATTTTCAAAGCACCTGACCCGCTGGCAACCATTGCCCAATTTAAAAAAATTTAAAAAATGACAGATTAAACATTTTAGAAAAATGGCAAACCACAAACTTAAAACCCCGGCAACTTCCATAAAAGGTAATGCTCTATTATTATTAATGTTAGGATTATTCACAGCCAGTTTTATCATACAAAAACATAATGGTTTTATTGATTTTGAAAGTGAAAAAGGAATGGGTGCCTAATTTACTTTTGTGCATGATGTGGCCCCATAGATAAAAATAAAAAGATGAAAAAAATTTTAGTAGTTGATGATAATGCTGATATAAGTTCAATGATGAAAATGATGCTCTCTTACAAAGGCTATGCAGTAACTCTTGAAGAAGATGCAGAAAAAGTAGAAGCAACCGTTCTCAGCCAAAACTTTGATCTAATCTTCATGGATATGCTGCTATCCGGCAGAAACGGCGTTGATATTTGCCGGGCACTAAAAAATAATGAGGCCGTGCAACATATCCCTATCATTATGATTTCTGCGCACACCGATGCAAAAAATATTTGTATAGAGGCTGGTGCCAATGATTTTATTTCCAAACCATTTGAAATGCAGGATATTTTCTCTAAAATTACCCTTATTTTAGAATCGAATCAGAACAAAGCCTGATGAACAAAGTTATTTTGAAGGTATAAGGAAATATTTATTGATGACATTTTTTGCTTTTGCATTAAAATACTTTACACCCGGTAAAGTAAATCTTAAAATATCTATCTTCATCTTATGAGAATACTGGTTAGCTTCTTACTTAGCTTTATTTCAATTATGGGTTTTGGTCAAAATAAAATGGCTACTGTCAGCGGAGTTTTGCTGGATGAAAACGAAAATCCTTTAAGCAATTCTTCCATCGTTATCCTGGGCCGTAATGCAGGCATCGTTTCATCAGATAGTGGCACATTTACATTGCAGGTAGCAGCACAAAAACCAATAGCCCTTATTTTTAGTCATACCGGGTATGTATCCCAGCAAAAAAATTTTTACCTGAGCCCGGGCGAAACAGAAACAATTACCATCAGATTGAAAATGTCTGGAGAAGTATTGCAGGAAATTGTGATAACAGATGAAAGAGAGCGCACTGAAAATAGCCTGGTTAAGATCAATCCAAAAAATGCCATAACCCTGCCCTCTACTACCGGTGGTGTAGAAGCGCTGATAAAAGTACTGGTAGGCAGCAACAATGAATTGACTTCACAATACAATGTAAGGGGTGGCAACTACGACGAAAATTTAATTTATATCAACGATTTTGAAGTGTACCGCCCCTACCTGGTAAGCAGTGGCCAACAGGAAGGCCTGAGCCTTATCAATCCTGAACTTACCAGGAATGTAAATTTTTATACCGGGGGTTTCCAGGCAAAGTATGGCGATAAAATGAGCAGTGTGCTGGATATTCAATATAAAAAACCCATAGGTTTTGGGGGCAGTGCTTATGTGAGCCTGCTGGAGCAGGGCCTGCAACTGGAAGGTGCTGCAAAAAAAGGAAAAGTAACCTGGCTGGCTGCAGTAAGAAATAAAAATAACCGCAACCTCTTAAGCAATCAGCCCACCCAGGGAGCATACATACCCTCGGCTTCCGATGCACAGGCATACATTACTTACCAGCTTAACAAAAAATGGCAGCTCGAATTGCTGGGTATTTTTTCTACATCCAAATTTTCTTTTTTCCCTGAGTCAGTAAAAAAAACTTCTTCCGTTTTTTCTCCGCTTTATACAGCCAACCTGGGCGTTGATATTTATTTTGAAGGGCAGGAAAGAGATCAGTATAATACCAGTTTGCTGGGGGCAAGTTTGGTGCATACACCCACCCAAAAATTAAAATTAAAGTGGATGCTCAGCCGCTTTAAGGACAATGAAAAAGAAAATTTTGATATTGCCGGTGCCTATGTTTTTGGCGACAGGGACTTTGATAACAGCAGTGGCACTTTTGGTGAAATTGTAAATCCGCTGGGGGCAGGATATTACCAGAATTATGCAAGAAATGAACTGGATATTGAAGTATGGAATGCAGGGTTAAAAGGAAGTTATACCCAGGGTAAACATTTTGTGCAATGGGGAAACAGCATAGAGCAAACAATTATAAAAGATAAACTTCGTCAATGGGAATACCAGGACTCTGCAGGGTATTCTTTACCCTATAACACCTCTGCCCTTTCTTTATTTAATGCTCAAAACTCTACTGCCGATCTTAGCATTCAAAAGTACAGTGGTTATTTGCAGGATAATATTCATTTATCTAAAACTAAAAACGAAGTTATTCTGCAGGTAGGTGCACGCTATAATTACAACAGTTTAAACAAAGAATTTTTACTGAGCCCGCGGGTGCAGGCCAGTTGGAAACCACAATGGAAAAAAGATGTTATTTTTAAAACCTCCGCAGGTTTCTATCATCAACCACCCTTTTACAGGGAACTCAGAAAAAATGACGGCACACTGAATACAGCTATAAAAGCACAAAAGAGTACACAATTTGTTGCCGGCATGGATTATAATTTTAAAGGACCCGGCAGCCGTCCTTTCAGGCTCACTACAGAGGCTTATTATAAACACATGACAGATGTGGTGCCGTATGATATAGATAACGTAAAGATCAGATACCTGGGTACCAATAACGCCAAAGCTTATGCTACCGGATTGGAAATGAGGTTGTTTGGAGAACTGGTAGATGATGCGCAGAGCTGGCTAAGTGTAGGATTGATGCGCACAAGAGAAAACCTGGACAATGATTTTTACAATCAATATAAAAATGCAGCAGGAGAAATAATTACACCCGGCACTACAGACCAGGTGCCGGCAGATAGCATACAAACAGCAGTAGGTTGGTTGCGTCGTCCGTCTGACAGGTTAATAACCGTAGGATTATTTTTAGAAGATTACCTGGCCACCAATAAAAATTTTAAAGTGCATTTAAATTTATTGTATGGCAGCAACATGTCGTATAATTTACCTAACAGCGTTCGCTATCGCAATGGTTTAATTGTAGAACCTTACATGAGAGTGGATATTGGCTTTAGTGCCTTATTACTTTCAGAAAAATCACAGCGCAGAAGCCACAATCCTTTCCGGGGCTTTGATAATATCTGGGCCAGTATGGAAGTTTTTAATTTGATAGACCGTGCCAATATTATTTCTTACCAGATTATAAAAGATTTTGCCAATAACTCTTTTGCCATTCCAAACAGGCTCACTCCCAGGCTTATTAATTTTAAATTGCTTGCAAGATTTTAAAGAGCAATGCTTTAAGCATTCATTGCATAATGTGAAACCTTTTCCTAATGTTAAGCTTTTACTCCAATATTATCTTTTAACTTTTCCACCAATATTTTTCAAATGTGTATAATTAAATTAGCGTTGTAAAAAGTTGGAATATAAATTTACTAAGAATGAATTCATCCAACCTTTTGTAACAATTTTCTTTTACCCAACCTGCTTTTTCTGCATCAAAAGAAAAAGTATTAAAAACGGAAAAGCATTGACAGACACTATCATTAACCTTGAGACCGTTAATCCGATTGAGTTTTTTGGAGTAAATAACGGCAAATTAAACATTCTGAAAAAGAAATTTCCACTGTTAAAAATTTTAAGCCGTGGCACGCAGATAAAATTAAGCGGAGCCCCGGAACAAATTGAAGAAGCAAAAGAAAAAATTGATCTCCTTGTTAAGTACCTGCAAAGAAACGGACACATGAGCGAAAATTATTTTGAACAAATTCTGGGTGGCGATGATGAGAAAACGGTTGACAATTTTCTTGACCGCAACCCCAATGATGTACTGGTTTTTGGGCCAAATGGTAAAACCATCCGTGCCCGCACACAAAACCAAAAAGCAATGGTGCAGGCCTGCGATAAAAACGATATCTTATTTGCTATCGGCCCCGCAGGTACCGGCAAAACCTATACTGCTGTAGCATTGGCAGTAAGAGCACTCAAAAACAAACTGGTTAAAAAAATCATTCTCACAAGACCGGCAGTAGAGGCCGGCGAAAGCCTTGGTTTTTTACCGGGCGATTTAAAAGAAAAAATTGATCCATATTTAAGGCCCTTGTACGATGCATTGGATGATATGATTCCTGCAGACAAACTGGGTTATTACATGAGTACGAGAACGATTGAAATTGCGCCATTGGCGTATATGCGTGGCCGTACACTGGACAATGCTTTTATCATTTTGGATGAAGCACAAAATACCAACGATCTTCAGATTAAAATGTTTCTTACCCGTATTGGTCCAAATGCAAAAGCCATCATTACCGGCGATCCTACACAGATTGACTTACCAAAAAATCAGCAGAGTGGTTTATTTAAAGCAACCCGGTTATTAAAAAATATAGAAGGGATTGCCCACATAGAGCTGGATGAAGAAGATGTGGTAAGGCATCGTTTGGTAAAATCTATCATCAGGGCATATAATAAAGATGATTTGGACAGAACCAATGAATCAACAAAAAGATAAGCATTCATCTAAATGAAATTTTTTATTTTAAAAGGAATAAGGTGGCCGTTGAGCCGCCTTATTTTTTTATTTATCACTGTTGGCGCTGTCTGTATCCCCGTTTTTGGGGCAATGCTTTCCTGCAATCAAAAAGAAGTTTTAAATCCTTTGATTTTATCAAAGCAGGATTCTATTGATGCACAAAAATTAATTACCCGTGCATTTAAAAGTATAACAGCCGTAAAACCGAATATTCAATCAGGCGATCTTATCACAAGAACCGGCAACGATTTTACGAGCCAGGGGTTACGCACCCTCAACCAGCGAAACCAAACCTATTCTCATTGCGGTATTGCAAGCATAGAAAATGATTCCTTATTTATTTATCATGCGCTTGGCGGGGAATGGAACCCCGATGAGAAACTGAAAAGAGAACCTTTTGAATTATTTGCAGAACCATACAGCAATAAAGGGATTGGCGTTTTTCATTTTAATTTGACCGATACAACCAGGCAGCAATTAATAAAAGCAGCCCAAAATTACTATGCTGCCGGCCTGATGTTTGACATGGATTTTGATCTTACAACAGATGACAGGATGTATTGTGCTGAGTTTATTTATAAATCTTTTTTAAAAGCAAGTCATAAGCAAATGGTTTTTAATAAAAGTAAAATTGGCCGGTTTATATTTATTGGAGTAGATGATATTTTTTTGCACCCCCTATGCAGTATCAAAACTGCCGTTGTATATAAATAATTATTGTAGTCCGACTAAATGTTTGAAACCCTTATCAAGCCTACATGACCTCACCCCATCCCCTCTCCAAAGGAGAGGGGCCAGAACCCTCAACCAGTAAGTATTTGAACGAATGGGTAGAGTTTTAGTCGGACAATAGTGATAAATAATGAATAAAATATTAATTAAACCCTTTACATTTGAAACCATAAACTAAAACAATTGATATCATGAAAAAATTTTTTTTAGCAGTACTGGTAGTTGCAGTAGTAATAATTGCAGGTTGCAACAGCGGAAGCGGAGACCCTAAAGCCGTATTGGGACAGTTCTTTGATGCATTGTCAAAAAATGATATGGTTGCAGCCCGCAAGCTTGCAACTGCCGACAGTAAGTCAATGCTCGACCTGATGGAAATGGGCATGAAAACAGATAACAAAGAAACAGAGAAGTATGACAAGAAAAAACTTGAATTTGGTGAAGCAAAAATTGAAGGCGATAAAGCAACTGTGCCGGTAAAAGAAATAGTTGGAGGAGAAACCATAAACTATACATTAAAAAAAGAAAGCGGAGCATGGAAAGTGGCATTTGACAAAACATCTATCATGAGCATGGGAATGGATAAAATGAAAGAAGAAGGCATTAATGTTACAGATAGTTTAGACAACGTAATGGATGAATTAAAAAAGATAGATATGGACTCTTTGAAAAAAAGTTTGAAGGAAGGTTCTAAAACGCTGGATTCTGCAGCCAAAGCACTGGAAGCACTTTAAAATTTATTGAATCAGTTTTTAAATATCCAAAAGTGCCCTTTATGGGCGCTTTTTTTATGAGCATACTAAAAGATGTTTAACTTTAGCCTTTAAAAAAATTACTTACAGCAGCATGAAAAAAATAATAACCTTTCTTTTAATCCTTTTTAGTTTTGCCGCCTGCAATCAAAACGAAGCAAAGCGCCCGGAAACGGCTTTGGATACAGGCCGTGATTTTATCAGGGCCAGCCTTAACGGAGAATTTAAAAAAGCTTCAGACTTATTGTTGCCAGACCCTGAAAATGTTCAACTGTTTGATTCTTACAAATTGTTTTACAATAAACTGCCCGCTGATAAAAAGAAAGGTTACAAAGAAGCATCTTATGAAATAAATAAATACCTGGATGTAGATGACAGCACCACCCTTATTAAGTACAGCAATAGTTATATGAATAAACCCATGGATATTAAACTGGTTCGTACCAATAAAAAATGGTCGGTAGATTTTAAATATACATATTCCGGCAACTTACCAATTGAATAAACGATGATAAAAAATTTATTATTAGTAGCAGCGGGTGGTGGTATAGGAGCAGCACTCAGGTATTGCATTTATTATTTTGTAAGGAACCAATCTTTTCCCTTTGCTACTTTGATGATTAATGTAACAGGTAGTTTTTTCCTGGGGCTCATCATGGCGTATAGTTTTAAAAACGGTGACTTTTCCGAAGGAGCCAAGCTTTTTATTGCAACCGGCATCTGTGGAGGTTTTACTACTTTTTCTACTTTTAGTTTTGAAAATCTTGAATTATTACAACAGGGCAAATTCAATTTGGCATTTATCTACATTATATCCAGTGTGCTGGCAGCGATCATTGCAGCATGGCTGGGTTTTAAATTATTAAACCAATAAAATATTAAAATATGTACGTTCTTCATCCATGGCATGGAGCCTCTTACGGCAACAATGCTCCTGCTCATGTAAACGCTTTGATAGAAATTTCTCAGGGCAGCCGTGCCAAATATGAAATTGATAAAACCACCGGACTGCTAAAGTTAGACAGGGTGATTTATTCTTCTTTTCATTACCCGGTAAACTATGGCTTTATTCCCA
>Ga0335394_10008796_pt1 | contig 11393 bp, 8 predicted proteins | sample MAT03_FD_205741 | JGI IMG/M metagenome (GOLD analysis project Ga0335394, IMG submission 205741) | Freshwater microbial communities from Lake Fryxell liftoff mats and glacier meltwater in Antarctica - MAT-03 (spades assembly) (version 2) ... | reverse complement strand
CGCCTTCCTCCTTCTGCCTTCCTCCTTCTGCCTTCCTCTGCTTCATCTGTCGGTAACCCCCCTTAAAGCTTACGGTTCACCCCCACTCGCTAAACGACAGGACTCTTTACACTGATAGTCATGACATGTGTGAATACTCCTTACTCCAGTCGAAGTTCGTCTATCGGTGTCCAAAACAGTGAACCGCCCCACCCAAGGTTCGGGAAATACGACTTCATTGAATTAGGCAAAGGTACGCAGTATATAGTTGTGTACCGCGTGACTAGAAGTTGGGACAGGACTTACTCCCTAGCTCACGTCTGACAACTGGCGCTGGGTAACAACCCGCTTCCCCACAGCTTCCCGATGGATTTTTCCTGCGGCTGCTCAGGAAGAAAGGGTCAACCTCACACAAATAACTAGTTAATCAAAACCTGGAACTGTATCTGAACCGGAGACTAATATGGCAAAAGTTGTTGGAATTGACCTGGGTACAACCAATTCCTGCGTGGCAGTGATGGAAGGTGGTAAGCCCACGGTAATTGCAAATGCCGAGGGATTTCGCACAACGCCTTCGGTAGTCGCCTTCGATCCTAAAACCAAGGAGCGGCGCGTTGGTCAGATTGCCAAACGTCAATCGGTCATTAACCCTGAGAATACCTTCTATTCAGTTAAGCGGTTTATTGGTCGTCGTTATGACGAAGTGACCAACGAAACCACCGAAGTGCCCTACAAGGTATTGAATGTAAATGGCAACGTTAAGCTGGATTGTCCGGCTGAGGGCAAGCAGTTTGCACCAGAAGAAATTTCTGCACAAGTGCTGCGCAAACTGGTGGAAGACGCTAGCAAATATTTAGGTGAAACCGTTACCCAAGCGGTAATTACGGTTCCAGCCTACTTTAATGACTCTCAGCGTCAGGCGACCAAAGATGCTGGCAAAATCGCTGGAATCGAAGTCCTGCGAATTATCAATGAACCGACGGCTGCATCGTTGGCCTATGGCCTAGACCGCAAGACCAACGAAACCGTTCTGGTGTTTGACTTAGGGGGTGGTACGTTTGACGTGTCCATTCTAGAAGTTGGCGATGGCGTGTTTGAAGTGTTAGCAACCGCCGGTGATACTCACCTGGGTGGCGATGACTTTGACAAAAAGATTGTTGACTTCTTGGCAGAAGAGTTCCGTAAGAATGAAGGCATTGACTTGCGGAAAGACAAGCAAGCCCTTCAGCGCCTGACAGAAGCCGCAGAGAAAGCCAAGGTTGAGCTATCTAGCGTGACCCAGGCAGAAATCAACCTGCCCTTCATCACGGCGACTCAGGATGGGCCAAAGCACCTCGACACCACTCTTACTCGTGGCAAGTTCGAAGAACTCTGTGCAGAGCTGATCGATCGCTGCCGTGTGCCTGTGGAGGCGGCACTGCGCGACTCTAAACTAGCAAAAGAGAGCATTGATGAAGTGGTGCTAGTTGGTGGTTCTACTCGAATTCCGGCTGTGCAAGAAGTGGTACGGCGCGTGTTGGGCAAAGACCCAAACCAAACCGTAAACCCCGATGAAGTAGTTGCCGTGGGTGCTGCCATTCAAGCGGGTGTCTTAGCAGGCGAAGTGAAAGATATCTTGCTGCTAGATGTTAGCCCGCTGTCACTGGGTGTAGAAACCCTGGGTGGTGTGATGACCAAGATTATTCCACGCAACACCACTATTCCGACTAAGAAATCGGAAGTGTTCTCGACCGCCGCTGATGGCCAAACCAACGTGGAAATTCACGTCTTGCAGGGCGAACGCGAAATGTCGAACGACAACAAGAGCTTGGGAACCTTCCGCCTAGATGGGATTCCTCCTGCTCCTCGCGGCATTCCTCAAATCGAAGTAACGTTTGACATTGATGCGAACGGTATCTTGAATGTGCGCGCTAAGGATAAGGGGACGGGCAAGGAGCAGTCCATTAGCATCACGGGCGCGTCTACGCTGCCTAAAGATGAAGTGGAGCGGATGGTCAATGAAGCCGAGCGCAATGCCACGGCTGACCAAGAGCGGCGTGAGCGGATTGACCTGAAGAACCAGGCAGATTCGCTGGCGTACCAGGCTGAGAAGCAAATTGCTGACTTGGGCGATAAAGTGCCCCCGGCTGACAAGACCAAGGTAGAAGGCTTAACGAAGGATCTGCGCGATGCGATCGCCCAAGAAGACTTCGATAAAATTAAGTCTCTGACCACCGAGTTACAGCAAGCCCTCTACAGCATTAGCAGCAACCTTTATCAGGGTGCTGATGGTGCTACTCCACCTCCCCCTGACGGCGGCGGTGCCTCATCTGGCAGTACCGGTGAGGACGATGTGATTGATGCAGAGTTCTCGGAAACGAAGTAAACCAACTCCTGATCGTTCCGGGTGTTAACTGAAGTGGGGAGGGGGCTTTGCCCTCTCCCCTTTGTTATAGCTGTCGCCACAAAGGTTAGGACACTGGGATCAAAGGGGGTGTGGGGGCTTTGCCCCCAGCCAGGGGTTCCACCCCTGCACCCCGTCCTAACCAATCCGTCTATGGCTATATGTCTAAATCCGATTCAATGGCGATCGCCTTGAAACAAATGCGATCGCGCTGGATGCGGAGCAGGGCAAGTTTTGTGGGTCAGTTCACAGTAGGGCAGATCACGCACTGGCTGAACCTGCCCCTACGGACGGCTGTGTTGGCGTTGAGAACTGGATAAAGCGGAGTTAGAACGGGGGCGATCGCCCTCATCGGTTCAGGTGACTTGAGAAATTCCAACCGCTTGTGCCAATGACGCTAGGCCGACACTACTACCCGCTGACTGCCCGCTAGTCCAAAGGCATGATGAATGGCTTGTAGGGCGCGAACCCCTTCGGCTTCGGATACCACGCAGCTAATTTTTATTTCTGAGGTGGCAATCATCTGAATGTTGATGTTTTCTTGAGCTAGGGCGGCGAACATGCGGGCGGCAACGCCGGGGCGACCGACCATGCCAGTGCCCACTACGCTGACTTTGGCGATCGCCCCATTCACCGTCACCGCTCCACAGCCCAACTCAACCGCCGCCTCTAGAGCCGCTTTGGCTGCCTCGGCATCGGCCTGGGCAACCGTGAAAGCAATGTCGCGGGTAGCAACGCCATCGACTAAGCGACAGCGCTGCGACTGAATAATCATGTCTACGCTGATGTTGTGGATGGCCAGCAAGCGGAAAATTTTGGCCGCCATGCCGGGGCGATCGGGCACAAACCGAATGGCGAGCTGTGCCTGATTTAGATCGAGGGCGGCTCCTCGGACGGGAGGGATGTCTGTCGCCAACACTGTGTTGGAGGCGATCGCCCCTGATCTCTGCTGCATCGCATCGGGTCGCTGCCGACTGACGGGAGAAGAAATAACCGCAAAGGCATCGCAAAGGGCGGCAATGGCGCGATCGCAATCCACCGCTCGAATGGCACAGCTCACCTGCACCTCTGAGGTCGAAATCATTTCCAGATTTACCCCCGCATCAGCTAGTGTTTCAAACATTTGTGCCGCGACCCCAGGACGACCAATCATGCCCGCCCCGGAAATACTCACCTTGGCCATTTGCCGCTCTACCATCACCTCTGCTTCAGCCGATTGGGGATTGGAATCGGTGCGGAAGGCGGGAGCGATCGCTGCTGCTACGGCTTCAGCTCGGTTTAGCGATTTTTTGGTAACGGTAAAGGCAATGTCGTTGGTGTTGCCCTCGTGAATCGACTGGATGATTAAATCTACATCCAGATTTTGGCTGGCGATTTCCCCAAATAGCCGCGCGGCGATTCCCGGACAGTCGGGAATTCGCAACAGCGCCACCTTTGCCTGGTCGGTATCAAACTCAACAGCATCAACAGGATGGGCAATTTCCAACCCGGTCAGCGATCGCGGCTGTGGCACGGGCGACACCACCCGCGTACCCAGATCATCCGTCCAGCTTGACCGCACCACCAGCATTACCCCATAGTTTCGGGCGATTTCGACCGCGCGGGGATGCAGCACCTTGGCTCCTAGGCTAGCCAGCTCTAGCATTTCATCCGCCGTAATTTCGGTCATCAACTGGGCATCGGGCACCAGCCGGGGATCAGCCGTCAAAATACCCGGCACGTCGGTATAAATCTCACAGGCATCCGCTCGCAGCGCCGCTGCCAAAGCCACCGCAGAGGTATCAGAGCCGCCGCGTCCCAGCGTAGTGATCTCCAAATCCACGGCACTGCTAATTCCTTGGAACCCAGCAACTACCACCACTTCACCACTACGCAGATGGCGCTCCATCCGCTCAGTTTCAATGTTGAGAATGCGGGCACGAGAATGGCTAGGTTCCGTTACAATGCCGACTTGCGCCCCGGTTAGCGAGGTAGCGGGCTGGCCTAACTCTTGCAGCGCCATACTCAGCAGGGCGATCGTCACTTGCTCCCCGGTGGACAGCAGCATATCCATTTCGCGGCGACTGGGGTTTTTAGAAATATCGTTGGCCAACTTCACCAGGCCATCGGTGGTTTTGCCCATTGCTGACAACACCACCACCACCGAATTGCCAGCCTTGACCGTTTGCAAGACTCGCTGGGCTACCGCCTGAATTCGTTCAACCGTTCCAACCGATGTACCACCGTACTTCTGAACAATTAACGCCATATTTTTTGCTTCACCCACTTACTGCTTGCGATCCCCGACTGTTGCGCTGTCGAAATCCCCAGTAAGCGAAAATCATTGACCCAACCAACTTATCAGACTAAGGGGGGTGGGGGAAAGGGATTGAATCTGAAGGATACGACTAAGAAGAACCTTAGAGCAGGGTTGAGAAGTAGTCGGCTCTAAATTTTTAATGTAACCATGACCGGGCAATTTTCCTGTATGGATTCCCGTGTTTGTGCTAATCTTTTTCATTCAAGCGGGAATGTTCAAGGTTCACGCTTGAATCTCTACAATTAGAGCTTTATCTCTCATCCTTTATCCTTTTTTTATACAGCGTATATTGCCTAATGGTTTGAGCGTATCGATGGCTAATGTTAGTCGAGCTGTTGGCGTTGTGCATCAAAGCGTGAATGGCGCGGGTGTATCCACGCTGATGGGCGATCGCCTGCACCTGAGCCACTAGCAGATTTCCCAGTCCGGCATACATCCGCCCTGGCAAGACCGCAACCGTTTTGATAATAAGGGTATTGATGGACTCACCGCGCTTGGCCTGAAGCAAATCGGGAATAGCAAATAAAAATCCAACTAGCTGTCCATGCTGTTCTGCTAACAGCACGAATTCTGGGTCTACATAGGGTTGGATTTGACTGTACTGAGCAACGAATTCTGCTTGATCAATCGGCGTGTAAAGGAAGTTTTGGCGAAAACTATTGAGTGAAAGTTGATGAATCCGCTGCAGTTCCAATTCAAAAGATTGCGTGTTGAGGAGCGATCGCACCGTGATCCCCGCTTGGTGGAGGCGATCGCTCACTGCCTGTAAACGGGGATCAAGCTGTAGCGGATCGTCTGACAGCGTTGCATTGAGGGCAGAGGTGTATTCAGCCAGCGGGCTAAAGCCAGCATCAAGAAACTGGTCACACCACTCGTCTGGATTATTGGGTTCTAAAAAAAAGCTGGGTTCACTGCCCCGCTGACTCAGCAGCCGATAGGGTCGCCAAGTGTTGCCATCAATCGGAGCAATGGCGATCGCACACCCTTGCTGCGCCAATTGGTCACAGGCATGGTTCAGTAAAAGCGTTGCTGCCAAGCGATCGCGCCCGTTGTAGTGGCCAATTAAACCTGGTGCGCTGGGATAGGGCGGCACCTCGTTCCACCAGAGCGAGCAATGTGCCGTAACGCCGCCATCTTGTACCAAGACCCAATGGACATCGGGCTTATGGCGTAGCAGCAGCGCTGGGTCTAACAAAGGCAAGCTATCTAGAGCGGTTGGTTGTTGACTCAACTGCCGCTCTAGGTGCTTCCAGTCATCAGCCGTTTGAATCGCAATAAAACGATGCATGTCAAATCAGGACGCGTACGCCTTGCATTAAGTAGATAGGCGTAATTAAATATAAAACCTTAAAAGTCTGCGCCGCGCGCTGCGCGGGTGGCGCAGACTTTTAGAATCTTGTTTTTATTTAGGTTGAACTACTTACTACGCCTTCCATTACAATAGCTTTCATGCAGATTCTACTGGTAGACGATGAAGTGGAACTGACCGATCCCCTTAGGCGAATGCTGGCAAAAGAAGGGTATCAGGTCGATGTGGCGCACGATGGCGCAGAGGGAAACCAGCGGGCTGCCGTCGGTGCGTATGATCTGCTGATTTTAGACTGGATGCTACCCCACCAAAATGGGCTAGACATCTGCAAACAGCTTCGGGCTAGAGGCGATACCACACCTGTTTTATTCCTTACAGCCAAAGACACCATCGACGATCGCGTGGCAGGGTTAGATGCCGGAGCCGATGACTATTTAATTAAACCGTTTGAGCTGCGAGAGCTATTGGCACGGGTGCGCGCCCTGCTCCGCCGACCGCCAACGCTAGAGCCGTCCTTAACAAATGAGCGACTGCGGGTAAATGATCTAGAACTCGATTTGGTCAATCAGGTAGCCTATGGGCAAGGACGCACGATTGAGTTGTCAGAAAAGGAAAGTCAGTTACTGGCCTACCTGATGCGCCATCCCAACCAATTGCTAACCCATAGCCAAATTCAGCACCATCTCTGGGGCGAGGGCGAACAACCTAGCAGTAACGTCTTAGCAGCACAAATTCGTTTATTGCGCCGCAAGATTGAAACCAACCGAGATGTGCCGTTGATTTATACGGTATACGGCAAGGGATATCGATTTGGGTCAGCAGGAGGCAGCGACGAATAGAGGTGCGGCACCCGTTTTCCGAAAGTCAGAAAACGGGTGCCGACCTCTAGGTCAAGTTAGAGCGCGGCATTGCTGATTTGAAGTACGAATTTTTTTTAAGAGGGGCGCGGAACGCGCCTCTTAAAAAAATTTCATATCCGGATTAAGCAACGCCAGAGCGCTATTCTTGTGCCCATTGGAAGGCATCGCGCTTGGCATGGATATTGCGAACGTGCTTCTTCACCGTATCAATGGTGATGTGTAGTCGGGCACCGATCGCCTTATACGTACAGCCGACCTGACGCAGCAGCCACACCTCCGCCTCACGAGCGGTTAGCCCATAGCGGGCTCGTTCGGCGATCGCCATCTTTTGAGCAGACTGTAACCGATCTTCTAAGCTAACGTGCAGACAGGGACGCTCGACCCCGTCTACTTTGAACCAGCGGACACGTACCCGAACTGAGTTCGACTCACCCGCTTCGATCACATCATCGAGAATAACGGGCTGATTATCATGCAAATCAGCATTGTCAATCATGATTTGGCAAATCCGCCAGATTTGTGGAGGTACCTGCCTCGTTTCTGATCCACCAGAACCTAGTTTTTGGCAAATCTCACGGGCAGAGCGATTAGCAGAAAGAATCGTGCCGCGATCGCTCACGATCAAAATACCGTCGATGTAACTTTCAAATACTGCTTGCAGCAAGAAATCGTGACTCATCTTGGGGGGGCCTCCAAATGAATTAGGTCTTCCTCGTGGCAACATCATGAGGCAGTCGTGTCCAACTCCCGATTTACGGTAGTGGTTCACTCATTGCCTCGGATTAAATTGTGAATGCCACGAAATGCTGACATCTGTCTGGGACCAGCGGGAGTTCCGTTAATCACAAAAAATATCTGACATTAGTACATACACAACCTTAAGAACGAGATTCGGCAATGCTGCATTCATAAATGAATGAGCAAAACGCAGTAGCCCAACCTTGAGCGGTTGAACGTATCAGCTCGCTCTGATGCAACCGTAGAGGTTAATCAGTATCAAAGTTCATTCCTATCCGTTAAGTAGTTTCAACTATGCCACTACCTAAATTGAGCTTGGAATTCTAACCCAGACCCATGCAATAGGGAGTTTTGTTCCCACGGTAGTAAACCAATTTTGAGATCGGACTAGGTAGCACCTGAGAAGGCCAACACACAAAAAATCAGCTCTCGACGATGCGCCCATAATTCGCCAATGCTGCAATATGCAAGCTTTTAGTGACTGGTATTGGCCTGATTGACTGACAAAAGCCCTGAAAGTCTCATTGCTCCGTTGTCAAACCGCCCTAAAATAAATTTTGGGCTAATGGTGAAAGTCTATTGAAATAGACTCAGATCCTGAATCTAGTCCTCTTTAGAGGACTTTAGCGATGAGCCAGGAAATTGATTTCCTGGCGGTGCAGCAGGTGTTTAAGAGATTTGTCAGTCAACCAGGGTAGTGGCTGTTACGAATCTTCTAGCCGTCCCGTAAGATTGGCGATCGCTGCCACCAACTCGGCTATCTCCACTGGCTCCATTAAGTAAACGCCAAACTCTTGAGCCAGGGCGCGATCGCGCTCTTGCTCAGTAGCCGTTAGCGCAATGGTAGGAATGGGAAATGGCTGCGCGGCTTGCTTCAACAGTGCCTGAATCGGCTGAAAGTCGTCAGCGAGTCCAAAATCAATCAGCACAATTTGGGGGTTGATTTGGTCAAACGTTTCGAGGGCGATCGCCAATGAAACTGCCGTTATGTTAGCGCCCCAGATTCTCCATTCATCCCTCGTGATGCGGCGAGATCAATCCTGCCATTTTTATATGGCATCACTCTCCCAGTTTTCATTAAAACTGGGAGTTTTTTTGAAGAGTTTTTAGCAAAATCCTAGTATCTTAGCAAGTCGATTGAGGTTGCTCAGTTGCCATGAATGCAAGCCTAGAATATAACGCTCTGTGATCCCGATCTCATTGATCACAATCCCAATAGCGAGTTTGTAAAAATCTCTAGGGGGGTGAGGCTGAGGAATTTTGCGTGCTTACAAATTGCGATCTTCAGAAGCTGATATCTGGGATCCGCCATGTGGAAGTAATAGTTGGAACGATCAATATTTATTTTGGAGAATTTTTGGGAATGCTTAATTATAGCGGTTACCGATCTGGTGCGGTACGAATAACAAGCTGAAACCCTTGCCCTGTCTGTCCAACGTGTACCTCATGTTAAGAGGAACCGCTATAAGCAGTTGGAGTGAGGTTTAGATCTGCTCGGTTTTTGTGCGAGATAGAATAGAAATTCTAGAGACGCTCTGCCCGTTTGCTTCACCTTGATTGATCTGCGTTACTCCTTCGTTTGGCTTTACCTATGTCAGCTTCCCCACCGACCTTGCTCGAACGAGCACGCCACGGAGAGGGAGGGGCGATCGCCACCCTCATCCAGCAAGCGCTGCCCCCAGTCATTGCCACCACCAAGGCCATCCTTAAAGATCAGGATTTATATCTGCGCCTAGAATCTGAGACGGCCTCTGATGCAGAGTCTGTGATGGCAGCCTTAGAAGGGGCGATCGCCACCCTCAACCTCCCTGACTTATTCCAGGTCAAGGTATATGGCTGGGTCATCGGAGAGGATTTTCCCCAGTGGCAGCACACGATCAGTCTGACGCAATCATCCCCCTCAAAGCCCTCCTGGCTGGGTTCTGTCAAGTCGCGCCTTACAACTCCCTGGAAGCGTGAGAGCCAGCCACTCCCAGAAGTTCCGCAGCCCAACTCCGCCATCCCACCGACAGAATCCGCTGAGTTAAAGCCATCTAACCCAGAGCCATCTAACCCAGAGCCATCTAACCCAGAGTTACCTGAGCTAAGGGCATCTGAGCTAAAGGAATCTGAGCTAAAGGAATCTGAGCTAAAGGAATCTGAGCTAAGGACAGAGGATTCTGATGGTGAGGAGTCTGATCTGGCTATGATGCCTCAAACGGCGTCTTGGTGGAACACCATGGGCAATGCAGTATCGACAGCCGTAGGCTCTGTCGGCACTGCCGCTAGTCAAGGGGGTAAGGCGATCAGCAACACGCTATCAGCAACAGCCGTCGTTGTTGGCCATGCGGCTAGTCAAAGCGGACAGGCCATGGGCAGCGCCCTGAGCAGCGCCGTAGAAACCGCTGGCACCCTAGGCGAGCAGACCGGTAGGGTTTTAAGTGATACCGGCAAGGGGGCTGTCAATGCTCTTGGCTATGCAACCGATAGCTTGGGGCAAGTGGTAGACAAGGTAGATTGGCTTCTCCCCTTTGTGGAAAAGGTGGATGTGGAAAAGGCAGAAACTATTGTGCGGCAGCTACAGGCCAAGCATCCGCAAGAAGACCCCAAGGCGATCGCCCATCGCATCATGCTGCAAAAGGCGCTCTATGTTACGGGCACCGGCGCTGTGAGCAGCTTTATTCCTGGCATGGTGGTGCTAGATCTAGCGACCACCACCTTAATTCAGGCAGAAATGGGCTACCAAATAGCAGCTGCCTATGGCCTCAACTTGCGAGATCCGGCGCGTAAAGGCGAAATTTTGGCTATTTTTGGATTGGCTCTGGGGGGAACTCATGCCCTTCGAGCTGGGGTGGAGTTAATGCGCACCGTTCCCCTTGCCGGCGCGGTTGTTGGCGCGAGCACCAATGCGGTGGCCCTCTACACCGTTGGTCATGCAGCGTGTCAATTTTATGAAACCCTCGTCCAAACCTCCTCTGACCAAGCCCTCATGGCCGCCACCGAGAATGAGCGCGATAGCTACTTGCAGGGGGCGATCGCCCAGCAGCAGTACATGGATCAAATCTTGGCGCACATAGTCCAAGCTAGCCACCCCACTCTCACATGGGAAGCCGCCCGCCCCGAACTCGAACGCCTCAATGTTAGCCCCGCATCAATCGCCACCCTCGCCGCAGGAGCGGGGAACCTGCCGCCCCTCGAAACCCTCTTGGCAGAGGTCAACCATGAATTTGCCGTCCCTTTATTGGCACAATGTCAGGCGATCGCCGAGGCCGATGGCCAAATCACCGAGGCCGAATCCCAAATCCTCAGCACCATCACCCAACACCTTGTCACCCAACAGGCCGTGGCAGACAGCACCGAAGCCGCCGCCCCCGCCGTCCAATCCATTCGTCGCAAGCTACTGCCCTTCTGGAAAGGCTAATTCTCGATAAACCTGCAGGGCGAACGCATGAAAATTACTGAGCCAAGATACTGAGGAGATAGGCATCATCCCACCCTGCCTTTTTGCGCTTGGCAGCAATGCCTGCTTTGGTGGATTTGTCCTGGCCTAATAGATTGAGAGCAATGTGCCGCAGTATCGAGAGATTTTGAGGCGCATGGTCTTTGCAAATGCGACAAGCATCTTCATCAAAGGCAACGTCTAGCACGAGCGTACAAATTGTTTTCAATGGTCCAATGGGTACGAATTGCCGCTGAAATTTTAGCCGCGTGATTCGCTAACTTGAGTTTGGACTAATCGACTTGTGGGCTAAAGGCTAAACGCTTGATTTTGCGTTGCTTAAGGTCTCTTTGAAGCTGGTTTATCGATTTATTGAGAGTTTGGTTGCAGTTCGGTTCTGTCCAAAA
>Ga0335394_10008793_pt1 | contig 11394 bp, 10 predicted proteins | sample MAT03_FD_205741 | JGI IMG/M metagenome (GOLD analysis project Ga0335394, IMG submission 205741) | Freshwater microbial communities from Lake Fryxell liftoff mats and glacier meltwater in Antarctica - MAT-03 (spades assembly) (version 2) ... | reverse complement strand
AAGTAGTCCGCTCCCGGCATCACCCGCTCGTAGGAATGGGCGATGAGTACCGACTCCGGGTCGAGGCCGCGGGCGGACAGCTCCTCGGCCATGAGGGGCGCCACGATCTTCTCGGTCGTTCCCGGTGGCACCGTGGTCTCGACCAGGACCAACGTGCCAGGACCGACGTACCGACCAATGGTTCGGATGGCTGCTTCGAAACCGCCGAGCCGAAGCGCCGGCGACTCGGAACGCCAGTCGATGTCCAGCGGGACGTCCACCACCACGACCTCGGCCAGGGCGTACACCGACGGATCGGTCACGGCGACCAGATTGCCCCGCACTCGTGCGACTCCGAGCGCCTCGACCAGATCGGCGTCGGTGGTCTCGAACGGGAAGCGGCCCGAGTTGATGGCCTCGATCCGAGCCGATCCCGCCGCATCGGCCAGGTCGCACCCGACCACGTCGAACGCTCGGGAACCGTCCGGGCCGACTGCCGAGGCGGTGGCGATCGACATGGCGGCACCAACGAACCCCAGGCCCTGCACGGCCACCACGGGCCGTCGACCCTCGGGAGCGAGCACACCGGCGGCTCGGCAGATGTCGGAGTAGGTCTCGGGCGCGCTCATCGGACCCACACGGTAGGGGTGCGGCGCCGCGATTTCGACCCGAGCACCCGCCGGTACACCCCGCAGTACCGCTCGACGGTTGTCGCCACGGTGAACATCTCCTCCGCCCGCTCCCGCGCCGCGGCGCCCATGACGGCCCGACGAGCGGGATCGGCCATCAGCTCGTTGATCGCTGCGGCGAGCGCCGCCGGGTCCTCCGGGGGCACCACCAGGCCGTGCACGCCGTGGGTGACCTCCTCGCGGACCGACCCCACATCGGTGACCACGATGGGAAGCCCGGCCAACATGGCCTCCATGATCGAGACGGGGAGACCTTCGGTCCGGCTGGGCAGGACGAACAGCTCGTAACCCGACAGCAGGTCGGCCACCCGGGTGTCCCAGTCCGGTTGGAGGAACGTGACCCGATCGGACAGGCCGAGGCGTTCGGCCTGCGCCTGGTGCTGGTCGAGGAGCGGCCCGCCTCCGATCTGGTGCAGGCCGATGGACTGGTCGATGGCCGGCATGGCGTCGAGCAGGACGTCGATCCCCTTGACCGGATCGTGGCGCGCCACGCTCACGATGGTGGACTCGTGTCGCGCGCCGGTTCGATCGGGTTCGGCCACGCCGTGGTACATCGTCTCGACCGAACCGGCTGGGAGACCCGACAGCTGCTCGACCATCCGGCTGGTCCGTTCGCCCACTGCGAGGTGGGCGGCGAGACGTCCCGAAGTGAGCGACTTCAACCGCCGCGACGTGGCCGACCACACGCCCATCGAGCTGTTCTCCACGGCGATCAGCCGTGGGCCGGGAACGGTGATGGCCACCGCAATGGCCCACTGACACAACGACATCATGCCCAGGTTGAACTGGATGACGTCCGGATCGAAGAGCTTGAAGAGCCGTCGGTGCGCCAACATGCGACCGATCTGGCGTCGGTCGAGGATCGGCTCCACCAGATGAGCGCCTGCGCCGGGCCGATGTGCGCAGAGGTACTCGGCAACCTCGACGCATGCCGCCATGATCGTCACTGACACCTGCGGCGGCAGGCCCGCCAGCATCTGGGCCAAGGTCACCTCGGCGCCCCCACGTTCGCGGGCGTCGGAGTAGATCAGGAGGTGGAAGGGCTCCACCTCGGCAGTCGTCACCCGCCTGGGAGCAGGCGCGGACGCAGTTGCTCCCACTCTTCGTTGGCCGTGTCGTAGTCATCCGGTCGACCGATGTCGAGCCAGTAGCCGTCGAACGGATGCACCCGCGGCGGGGTCGGCGTCCCCAACAGGTCGAGGACCAACTCGTCGAACCCCAGCGGCGCACCACGCTCGTAGTCCACGAGCGTCGATCGACTGACCGCGTAGATGCCCATGGAGACACTGAAATGCTCGATCGGCTTCTCGGTGAAGGCCACGATGCGATCGTTGTCCGTCCCGCCGATCTGCAGGACGCCGAAGTCGATCTTCACGGTTCGGTCGAACGTCGCCACGGTCAACGGCGCACCGCTGTGGATGTGGCCGGTCAGCAGTTCGCCGTAGGCCAGATCGGTGAGCACGTCGCCGTTCATCACCAGGAACTGCTCGGGGACATCGTCCAGGTTCGCCACGATCGGGCCCATGGTTCCGAGCGGGGTCTCCTCCTCCCAGTACCGGATCTCGAGGCCCCACTGGGAACCGTCCCCGCAATAGGCCCGGATCAGCTGACCGAGGTGTCCGATGGCGATGGTCACCGTCCTGAATCCAGCGGCGTGGAGTTGGCGCAGGACGATCTCCATGATGGCGTACTCGTCGCCGATGGGAACGAGCGGCTTGGGGAAGGCGGTGGTGTACGGCCGTAGCCGAACGCCTCGTCCTCCGGCCAGGATCACTGCGTGCACGGGGCCCCCGATGTCATCTCAGATCCCCGACTCGGCGGCGATCAGTTCGGCGGACATCTCGGCGGAGATGCCCGTCAGGTCGGTCATGCGGGTCGGGTCGCCGACCACCGCGGGGATCCCGGGTCGGTCGAGCGACCGGATCTCCACGTGCTTGTGCTGGGCCGCGGCCATTGCCCGGACGATCTCGTCGAACCGGACGCCGGTGCCGGAGCAGAGGTTCACCACGTCCGGGACAGCGGGCACCTGGGCCAACGACGCCACGGCGCCAGCCAGGTCGTCCAGCAGGATGTGATCACGAAGGGTCGCCGGCCACCAGAGTTCCACCGTGTCCCCATCGGCCGCAACGGTGACGTCGCGGAGGAACTGGTACAAGGGCGACACCGGCGCCAGGTGGGCGGACACCAGGTTGAAGCCACGGCCGACAACAGCGTCCAGACCAGCCGCCCGGGCATCGAGGACCGCGGCGGTCCCGGCCCACTTGGTCTCGCCGTATGGCCCTTGGGGACGTGCGGGCGCCGACTCGGGGATCGGGTCGGCCGAGCCGGTGTCCCCGTATTCGGCCGCCGAGCCCAGATGGACGAACCGGACACCGCTCCCGGCCAGAACGCTGACCAGCCAGGTCGGCAGCGCCACGTTGGCGTCGTGCATCTCGTCGGGAGTCCCGCGGAGGCGGCCACACGTGTTGATGACCGCGGTCGCTCCGCGTTCGACGAAGCCCAGGATCAGCTTCCGGGCGTCGTCGTCCCGCCGGGCCAGCTCCGGGTGGTCGGGGATGTCGATCACCGCCACGGGGTGATGACCGAGCGCAGCCCGGACTCCCGATCCGACGAATCCCGCGCCCAGGATCAGGATCTGCGGGTCGCCCTCCATGGCGCACAGTGTGCCAGACCACGCCGGGAGCGGGTCTCAGCGGCGAGTCAGCCGTGCCATGCGTCGGTCGATCCCCGGGGCCGGAGAACGCTGGGCGGCGGGACCCAGTTGCCTCGACAGGCCCATGCGGGGACCGACCAACCTTACTGACGGGTCTTCGTCGGATCAGGGGGAGCCGGATGCAGAGGACTCCGGGCGCTTGCGTGCCGCACGAAAATCGGCGATCGCAGCGTGGGCCTGAGCCCCCAGGAACGCGGCCACCCCCCGGACGCCGGTCCCTGATCGGACCGACACCAGGGACCGTTCGGCGCTGGCCCATTCGGTCTTGTAGGGCTCGTCACCACGGAGCAGGTCGTACTCGGAGGCGCCCAGCTCCACGGCGTGCTCGATCACCCTGGCCTTGAGTACCGAGCCCGATCCCCGCCAGTCGTGATCGGTCAATCGGCCCGCCTGGTAGAAGCTGAATCTTCCGGCCACGAAGAAGTCGACCTCGACCGCAATGGTGGCACCGTCGGGTCCGACCAGTTCGTGGAACCAGACCTCACCGGCCGCGGCTCCTGCTCGGGCTGCGTCCTCGAAGCCGGTCCAGGCCTGACTGAGCGCCGAGGCTTCACCCCAACGGGCGTCGTGCAGGCGGGTCAGCGAGGCGATGGCCGACTCGACATCGTCGCCGGTCGAGGACCTGTCGGTCACGCCGGCAGCACGCAGCCGTTTATCGGTGCGGGTGATGGTGGAACGGGTCCGACCACCACGACCGGCGAAGTACTCGGCTGCTGTCCCGGCCAGGGGCGCGTAGGGCGCGACCGCTGATACCGAGGCGCGCCGCAGGACGGGCAGAGCTCCGAGCAATGCTGCGCCGTCGACCAACCCGTCCAGAACGATCTCACCGCCAACCGAGGCGAGCCAGGTTCGAACGGCGGCCTGCACGGCCGGCACGTCGGCATGGGCGGCCACCAGATCGAGGTGGTCGGGTTCGAGCGGACCCTGGCCGGCCATCTCGATCCGGTCGACCCGTCGGACTCGCCGTATCTGGAACGCTGCGCCGCCGAGCAACCGATCACCGTCGGTCACCAGTACGACCGCCGGTCGGCCCCCGCAGGTGTGGTCGATCCACCACGAACGCAGGAACGGGGAGGGCACACGCAAACCGTCCACCAGAGCGTCCCACGCTGAGGCCCAGGGCCCCAGGTCCGGCCGGACGATGGTCTGCACGACGTTGGGCTCCACGATTGTGAGCTTCGCGCTCAGCGCTGGTCGCGAGGCAGTCCGAGCACCTGTTCGGCCAGGATCGAGCGCTGGACCTGCGACGTTCCTCCGCCGATGGTGAGCGCTCGGCCGAACAGAAAGGCCCACGGCCACTCGCCCGGATCGCCTCGGGTCGGCCCCACCGCGTCGGAGCCGGCCAGCATGGCCGCAGCGCCGGTCAGGTCCGCGGCCAACTCGGTCACGTGCTGGCCGTGGACGTCGGTGAGGAACTTCTTTCGGGAGGCGTCTGCGCCTGGGTCCACAGCGCCGCGAAGCGATTCCCTGAGGCGTTCGATGACGAATCGCTCGGTGAAGATCCCGGCCACACGCTGCCGCAGGACCGGGTCGGCCACACCGTCCGATCCGATCAGTTCCAGGAGGTCGCCAGTGGTCGGCCCCATGCCCCAGCAGAGTCCGCCCTCGGACAGCGACAGGCGTTCGTTGCCCAGAGTGACGCGGGCCAGCCGCCATCCATCGCCGGGCGCGCCGACGAGATGGTCGGCGTCGAGGCGAACGGCGTCGAAGAAGACCTCGCAGAAGTGATGGCCGCCGGACATCTCACGGAGTGGTCGGACCTCGATCCCGGGACGATCCATGGGACAGATGAAGCAACTGATGCCTCGGTGCGCGGGGACATCGGTGTCGGTGCGGGCCAGGAGGATGCCGACCTGGCTGCGCTCGGCCCAGGTCGTCCAGATCTTCTGGCCGTCGATGATCCACTGGTCACCGTCGGCCACCGCTCGAACAGTGAGCGACGCCAGGTCACTGCCGGCGTTCGGCTCGCTGAACAACTGACACCAGAACTCCGAGCCGTCGAGCAGGGGCGGGATCCATCGTTCGATCTGAGCCGGCGTCCCCGCCGCCAGGATGGTCGGACCGGCCCAACCGATCCCGATCTGGTTGTCCGGCAACTGCACCCCACGCCGTTCCAACTCGTCGACCGCTCCCGCGGCGAGGTCTGCATCGGCACCGAGACCCCAGGGCTTCGGCCACGCCGGCGCCACCAGCCCCGCCCGGGCAAGGTCGGAGTGGCTCGGCTCGGGGTGATCGTCGAGCCATCGGCGAACAGCGTCGATCCTCATCGCAGATCGAGTGCTGTGACCATGCGTTCCACGATCTCGGACAGCACCCCGGGTGAGGTGGCCAGGTTCAGTCGGGCGTAGCCCCGCCCACCTGCGCCGAAGGTCGGGCCGGACGACAGCGCAACGAGCGCGTGATCGAGGAACCACTGGGCCGGGTCGTCCCCGAGCTCCAGCGCACCACAGTCCAGCCAGGCGAGATACGTGGCCTCCGGCGGGATCCACTCCACGCCCGGGAGCAGGTCATCCAGCATGGCAGCGAACGCATCGCGGCGGCCCGTCATGGCCAAGCGGAAGGATTCCAACCACGCTCCCCCATTTCGCCATGCGGCCAACGTCCCGGCCATCCCCAGGTTGTTGATCTGGCCGATCTGGGACGGCCGCACCCGGCGAAGGGGTTCGAGCCGCGCACCGGGCCCGAGGTGCATGACGCCGCACCGCAGACCAGGTGAGTTGAAGCTCTTGGACGCGGAGGTGAGCGTGATGGTCCGCGCCGCGGCCTCGGTGCCCATCGAGGCGAACGGGACGTGCACGTGGTCGTCGTGGATCAGCTCTGCGTGGATCTCGTCGCTGATCACCACCAGATCCGCGTCCTCGGCGATCCGGGCCACTTCGGTCAACTCATCGCGGCGCCAGACCCGACCCGTGGGATTGTGCGGGTTCACCAGGACCAGCACGCCCCCCCGGCGTGACATGGCGAACTCGGCCATGTGGTCGAGGTCAGGATCCCATCCGTGGTCGGTTCGAGTCCAGGCGGAGGGAACCAGCCGGCGCTCCAACGCGGCGATCTCCTCGAGGAACGGCGGGTAGCAGGGGGTCTGCAACAGCACACCCTCCCCCGGTTCGGACAGGTGGTCGACCGCCAGCGAGAAGGCCTGCACCAGATCCGCCACCAAGATGACCCCGGCCGGGTCGGGCGACCACCCGTGACGAACGCTCATGCGTTCGACGAACGCGGCGGCCACCTCGTCGGGAGCGTCGTCTGGCGGATAGGTGAGGTCGCCCCGCGCCACCGCGGCGAGCACCGCGTCGGCGATCACCGGGCACACCGGCAGGTCGGCATCGGCAATCCAGGCTGGGATGACGTCCGGCCCGTACCGGGTCCACTTGGTTCCGGTACGACGTCGAAGATCGTCCAATTCGACGTCGGCGAACGGATCCATCACAGGTCGAACGGGCCCAGCTCGGCGCCCAGGAGCGCCCGACCGGCCGGCTCGTAGGTCGCTGCGGACGTCATCATGTGTTGTGTCACCACATGAGCGTCGCGGACCAGCCGCGCCAGCGGCGAACTGTTCCTGACCGAGGTTCCGCCCGCCAGGGTGAAGCACGCAGTGGTGACCTCCAGACCGGCGTGCGCAGCATGAGTCGAGGCCGAACGAAGCCGCGCACGGTCAGCGGAGGTGGCGGTGACTCCCGCGGCGGCGGCATCGAACGCTGCGGTGAGCTCTGCCCGCAGATGGGAGTTCGCCGCGGCGAGCTGCACGGCGCGACGGGCGATCTCCGATTGGACGCTATCCCGCTCGGCCAGCCGGCGGGAGTGAGTGGTCGGCGTCTTCTCCGTGGCCAACGAGATGATCTCGTCCAGGGCCGCGCGACCGATTCCGATCCCGGTGGCGGCCACCCCGGCCGCCAGGACGCCGAACAAGGGCATCCGGTACAACGGTCCCGGCGCCACCGGGACCAGGCCCACCAACTCAATGCTCCGGGACCGTGGAACCACTGCGCCCGACACCGACCAGTCGTGGCTGCCCGTGCCCCGCATGCCCACCACATCCCAGTCCCGATGGATCGTCACCTCCTCCGCCGGGAAGCAACAGAGGCGGAACGAGCCGTCGTCACACAGGGTCCCGCCGGAGAACCAGTCCGCGTTCTCGCATCCCGATCCCCACGCCCATCGGCCATCGACCACGATGGCGTCGCCCTCGATCCGGCCAACGCCGGAGGGCGCATAGGCCCCGGCCCACACACCGTCGGGGTTCCCGTAGACCTCGGTGGCTCCTGGCTCGTCCATCCAACCAGCCATCAACGACGTCGTGGCGGAGATCATCACGCACCAGCCGGCCGAGCCGTTGGCGGCACTCACCTCAGCGACGGCGTCGACGAAGTCAGCGGGGTGGGCCTGGGCCGCGCCGAGTCCCACTGGCGACAGCATGCGCATGAGTCCCGCCGTGGCGAAAGTGGCAGCCAGATCCGGGCTCAGCCGGCAGTTCGACTCCATGTCGTCGACCGCGGCCGCGGCGGCGGCGCGAACCGATCGGGCTGCGTCGATGATGGTCACGCCGGCTGGCGCCAGGGTTGTGCTCCGTAACTGTCCAGGTGGACGACTTCTCCCACCGGTTTGCGGGTGGTCGGCCCGTACCGACCCCGGGGCCACCCGAGGGGAAGGATGCAGACGGGCGTCACCGACACGGGAAGGGCCAGGATCTTTCGGGCCGCGTCGAGGTTCCACAACGGCAGGGTGATCAGCGATGCGCCGAGTCCGACCGAGCGGGCCGCCAGCAGCAGGTTCTGGACACTCGGGTAGATGGAGCCGTAGAAGCTGGACTGCACGATCTGGGGAACACCGGCCATCGGGACCCGCTGGCCGGACGTCACTTCGGACCGCAGGCACGGCACCACGAGCACGGGGATCTCCTCGAAGTGCTCCACCTGCCAGTCGACCGCGCCAACCACTTGTTCCATGCCCGGATCGACGGCCCGGCCAGTGCGCTCCCCGTCGGACCGGCAGAGCCTCCAAGCCTGGCGATACAGCTTGGCGAAGGCCGCCATGCGATCCGGATCCTTCACCACGATGAACTCCCAGGTCTGGCTGTTGGATCCAGTGGGCGCCTTCAGCGCCAGTTCGATGCATCGCAGCACGATGGCGTCGTCGACGGGGTCGGGCAGGACCTTGCGGACCGCTCGTTGGGTCTCCATGGCCTCAACCAACGACATGGACCACCGGTCTGTCACCGCCGCCATGTCCCGCGATCCCTCGGGTGCGCGTTCGTTGATCGTCAAGGTGATCCTCCGGTTCGCCGAGATGGTACCGGCGGCCTGACAGACTGCGCCGGTGCGCCGGATCGTTCAGCGATGCGCCATTGCGGCCGCAGACACCTGGGCCATCGTGAAGTTCGGTGCCGGCGTGTTGGTGTTCCCGATCGGCGCGGTCGTGGTGACCATCAGAGCGGTGAGGAACACCACGTTGGCCCGGGATCGGGTCCTGTCGTTCCCGTCACAGGTCGCGGCGGTCCGGCTGGGGATCACCCCGTCGCCGCCGGCCAATCGGATGACCCGCCTCGACTCCTCGGCACCCACCGTGATCGTGTCCGACCTCCACCGGTGTTTCCCCGGTCCACGGGACTGGACGAAACGACAGGGAACCAAGCCGCTCTACGCGGCCATGCTCGACCACTACACCTCGCTGGGCTACCGGGTCGTCGAGAACGGCGACATCGAGGACCACTGGATGGTGGGCGGCACGCCGTACGGGCAGTGGTACGACGCGGCGCGGGTGGCCACCCGTCTGATCCCCGGGCGCACGGGGGTCGAACTGCGCCGAGCGCTGACCCGTCGGCACCTGCGGATCATCGTCGACAACCATGACGGCATCTACCAGCGGCTCCGCCTGCTGGGCGAGGCGGGACGACTGGTGCGCACGGTCGGCAACCACGACGACGTGTCGCTCGATCCGGTCATCGCCAAGTCGTTGTCCGGGCACCTGGGGGGTGCCCCGGTCGTGGACTACGTGGTGCTCGAGGACGACGACGGTGAGGCAGCCGCAGTCGTGACCCACGGCCACCAGACCGACGGGTGGAACGCTCCGGGACGGTCGGACCTGGGCCAACTGGCGACCTGGCTGGCCTGCACCCTGTCCGATACCCCTGGCCTCGAAGCACCCGAGACCGTTCCTCCCCGGTCCCTGACCGCCGCGTTCCTCTCGGGGGCCCTCCCCAACGTCCTGTTGCGGATCAGCCCCCGGTTCGGGGCGAACCGGTCCTACGACAGCCTCGACGAGGAGTCGTTGTTCGACGCCTTCGGCGGTGCCGCCGAGAGCGGACCCTGGTTGCTCCTGGGACACACCCACCTGCCGGTCATGCAACCCTTGTCCCGAAGCGGGGTCCGCTGGGCGCGGTACGCGAACTCGGGCAACGGCCTGTGGTGGTCCATGATCACCGCGCTGGAGTGGGACCCGACCGCCGGATCCCCGGTGCTTGTGGCGTGGGTCCTGGTGAACCGGTTCACCGCCGATGCCGTGCCCCCCGAAGCAATCGTGGGTGAAGTCGAGGGCACACCGTTGGCCCGGGTCGTGATGCGCACCACGCCCGACGGTCGTCGACTCGTGCCGGACGTCGACGCCAGCGCAGCCATTGAGGGAGTTCCCACATGAGTCACACGGTGCAACTGCAGGTCGAGGGCGGGGTCGCCACCATCACCAACGACAACCCGGATCAGCACAACGCCTTCGACGACGCCATGGACGCCCAGCTGTTCGAGATCCTCGGCCGGCTCCGGGAACAACCCGATGTCCGAGCGGTGATCTGGCGTGGCAACGGCCCCTCGTTCTCCTCCGGACGTGACGTGTCGAGCATCGGAACGCAACCGACCGACCTGTCGCATCAGGAGTTGATGCGGCGAGGCCACCGCGGGATCCAGCAGCTCTGGGACCTCGACGCACCGGTCATCGTGGCCTGCCACGGCTGGGTGATCGGCGCGTCGTTCCAGCGGGCGCTGCTCTGCGACATCCGGGTGGCCAGCGAAGACGCCAAGTTCCGTCTGCCGGAGACCCGCCACGGCGTCATCCCGGACACCGGCGGTATGGGCGTGCTCTTCCAGATCGCCGGTCCCGGACTGGTCTCCGACCTGGTCCTCACCAATCGAGTCCTCGCCGCCGACGAGGCCTTGTTCCACGGGATCGTGAGTCGGGTGGTTCCCGGCGACGAACTGGACGACACGGTGCGCTCCATGGCCGAGCAGATCGTGGCGGCTCCCCGCCTGACCGTCCGGATGGCCCGTGAGGTGGTCCGGCACCTCTCGCTACCGGAGCTGCGGTCGTCGATGGCGGATGAGTTGGTGTACCAGACGTTCCTCAAGCACGAGCGCGACAGCGGGACCTGACGTGTCGTCCAACGACCTCCCGGGACTCCCGGCACCTCCTCCCGTGGGCGCCTCGGCGCTCCCCCCCGACACATACGCCGGGCGGACCGTCCTGGTCACCGGCGCCGGCACGGGTTTGGGCAAGGCCGTGGCCGCCGAGTTCGCCCGCCTCGGGGCGGCCATGGTGATCGCCAGCCGAAGCGCGGAGCACCTGGCGGCCGGCGCCGCGGCCATGGAGGCGCTCGGGGCGCTCGTTCTGGCCGTGCCGTGTGACATCCGGGATCCCGAGCAGATCGCCGCCGCCTTCGACGCGGCCGAGGCAGCAGCCGGGTTCGGGCTGCCGCACGTCCTGGTGAACAACGCGGCCGCCAACTTCCCCGCACCGGCGGAGGACCTGTCGCCCAACGGTTGGCGCACGGTGGTGGACATCACTTTGAACGGCACCTATTTCTGCTGCCGAGAGTTCGGACGTCGGCACCTCGCCCTCGGGACGCCCGGGTCCATCATCAACATCGGTGCGACGTACGCGTGGACCGGGGGTCCGGGCTTCGTCCACTCCGCTGCGGCGAAGGCCGGGGTGAAGAACCTCACCGAGAGCCTGGCCGTGGAGTGGGGTCCCTACGGGATCCAGGTGAACTCCCTGGTGCCGGGCCTGTTCCCCCACGAGGACATG
>Ga0335394_10008790_pt1 | contig 11396 bp, 9 predicted proteins | sample MAT03_FD_205741 | JGI IMG/M metagenome (GOLD analysis project Ga0335394, IMG submission 205741) | Freshwater microbial communities from Lake Fryxell liftoff mats and glacier meltwater in Antarctica - MAT-03 (spades assembly) (version 2) ... | reverse complement strand
TGATGTAAAAGGTGCTGCTAAACGAAAAGCAGAAAACCGGGTAAACAACAAGACGGACAACAGTATTGACAAGGGACTCAATAAAGTGGAAGAAGGCATCGGCAGTATTTTCAAAAAGAAAAAAAAGAAATCATCCGATGCTGAAAGTAATGAAGATAACGCAGAAGCGGAAACTGCACGTGATGATAAGGCAAGTAAAAAGAGTGTAAATGATGTACCTTCTTTTCAAGTGTACTCTAAGTTTGATTTTATTCCTGGTGAAAAAGTTTTGTATTACGACGACTTTGCAGCCACCGAAGCAGGCGATTTTCCTACCGGATGGAATACCAATAGCAGTGCTGAAATAGTTACCCTAAACAACCTGCCTGGCAAATGGCTGAACATGACCAAAGACGGTTTTTTTGCCCCCGAAATGGTAAAGGATATGCCCGATAATTTTACACTGGAGTTTGATGTGGTAACCCGTTACCGTAGCAATAATATATTGTATTATAAATTCATGATTTATAAAAGTGCCAATCCCCGGCAAGATATTGGAGAAGATCATTTAACCGATGCCACTTTCAAATTTTACTGGAGTGGATGTGGCAGTGGCATAAGCTATAGTACCTACGAAAATGGCGAAGAGATGGGTGGAAACAACAATCTCTCCAGCCAAAAATTGCTGTGTGGTGGAGATAACTATGAAATACCCGCCAAAGCTAAATTTTCGCTTTGGCGCCAAAAGAACCGGCTCCGGGTGTATCTGAATGAGGAAAAAGTATTGGATATTCCTCAGGCTTTTAACAGTGATATGAAATACAATGTATTCAAATTGGGTGCCCAGCAAATGAACTTTAGCAATGGCCGGGAAAATGATGATCAGTTTATGGTTTCTAATTTCCGGTATGCAGTGGGTGCTCCTGATACCCGCAGCAAACTAATCACCACTGGTAAATTTAGTACCACCGGTATTTTGTTTGATGTAAACTCAGATAAAATCAATCCCTCTTCTTACGGTACCCTAAAAGAAATTGCAACGGTACTAAAAGAAAATTCCACCGTAAATGTAAAAATCATTGGCCATACCGATAGTGATGGCGATGCGGCTGCAAATGTTACCCTATCTCAAAAAAGGGCGGCTGCAGTAAAAGAAACATTAAGTAAAGAATTTGGTATTGATGGAAGCCGCTTGCAAACGGATGGTAAAGGCGAAGCAGAACCGGCTGCGGATAATACATCTGCACAAGGAAAAGCAAACAACAGAAGAGTAGAATTTATAAAACTTTAAATTAAAAAATATGAAATTAAAAATATTAATGCTAGGCTTGGTTATATTTTTTATTAAAACAAGCAATGCACAAAATGTAGGGATTGGTACCAGTCAACCCACGGCAAGGTTGCATGTAGCAGATAGTAGCGTATTATTTACTGCCCCTTTAGCCTTACAAAATAATAATGGTACCATTCCTGTTACAGGCACGGGTCACCGAATGATGTGGGTAGCTGCAAAAGCTGCATTCCGAGCTGGATATGTAAGCGGAAATAAATGGGACTTACCAAATATTGGTGCCTGGTCTATGGCGGTAGGCCGCGAAAATCAGGCAACGGGAATAGGTAGTGTAGCTTTGGGTGGCCAAAACTTAGTAGGTAGTAACGGTACGTATGGTGTGGCCATTGGTACCTTGAATTTTGTTAACGAAGAAGCGGCAACAGCATTGGGTTTTGCCAATAACGCTGTTGGATTTGGTTCAGCTGCAATTGGTGTTGGAACGTATGCAGGTGCACTGGGTAGTGTCGCCTTGGGTTCTAATAACGAATTGTCAGCGAGTTGGAATCCCCGCGCATGGGAGCCAACAGATCAAATACTTGTGATTGGAAATGGTGAGAATCTGAATAATCGATCTAATGCGCTTACCGTTTTAAAAAATGGTAATGTAGGGATTGGCGCTACCACACCCAAAGCCCGGCTGCATGTAGCCGATAGCAGTGTTTTTTTCAGCAGCCCTTCTTCTCTTAATAGCGGAGGATTGACGCCCACAGAAAATGGTGGTACCGGATTATTGTGGATTGCAGGAAAAGCGGCGTTAAGGGTTGGCCGGGAAACAGGTATCCGCTGGGCTTATGATAATATTGGTGTTTATTCTTCCAGCTTTGGATTCAATAATAGAGTTTCAGGTACAGGCGGTTTTGCAAGCGGTAGTAGTAATATAGTTAGCGATCTCTACGGCATGGCATTAGGAAGTGAAAATCATGCACGAAACCAGGGATCGGTTGCAATTGGTCGTTTATCCCAGGGGCTAGGCGATTTTTCAAATGCTATTGGGTATGGTGCAGCGGCTCAGGCTTTTCAAAGTACTGCATTAGGCAGGTATAATGTGCCTGGTGGAAATGCCACCTCAGACCTTCTTACTGACCCTATACTTGTTGTAGGTAATGGCACATCTGATAACAATCGAAGCAACGCATTAACCATTCTAAAAAATGGAAATGTGGGGTTAGGAACTAACGGTTCTATTTTTAGCAAATTCGAAGTGGAATCACAAAATACCCCTTTTGCGGCTATTAATGTTTCAAATTTTTCACCAAATGCTAGAAGCGCAATATATGCACGTACCCGCAATGCACAAGCAGGCGGGGCTGTATATGCTGAAGCCATCCAAACTGGTCCTGGGGTGTTTTTTCCCCCTACTGCTAATGTGGCCCATGCGGTACTTGGTGTAGCATTAGGTTCTAATCGCGGTGTAGGTGCATATGCACAAAACGGTACTGCCCTTTTTGCTAGCTCTGTCAACGGGTTGGCCATGAACACCTCGGGTGATGTAAGGTTGGAAGGTATTGGAGAAGGAAATGGCAAAATTTTGGTAAGTGATGCCTCTGGAAATGCTACCTGGCGAAATCCATCTATAATTGTTCTTGATGACCCGAATGGTACTTCTTACCTAGAGTTTCGCATTGGAGGCATAATGCGCGGGCAGTTTGGAAATACATCTAATGAAGGCTTCTATTTTTACGATAGGAAAAGTAATACAAATCCTTTTATCATCGACAATGGCCGAATGGGCATACAACGCACTCCAACTACCAATGCTTTTGAAGTAAGCGGCAACGCCAGCAAATCAAGTTCTGGTAGTTGGCTCGGCAATAGTGATGCCCGCCTTAAAAAAGATATGCAACCCCTCACAGGAGCATTGGATAAATTAAAACAATTGGAAGGCATCAACTTTCAATGGAACGATACCAAAACCGGGATGAAACGCCCCGAAGGCAACCAAATGGGTTTTACTGCCCAAAATATTCAGCAGGTATTTCCTGAAGCAGTGAGTACCGATGCACAGGGCTATTTACAAACGGCGTATGGTACTTACGATGCGCTTTTGGTAGAATCCATTAAAGAATTATTGAAAAAAATAGAAGTATTGGAACAAAAAGTAAAAACATTGGAAAATAAATAAAACTATGTGGGCGTGCCCCCGCCCCGTAGCCCTTAGGCAGGGCTCGGTCGGGGTCGGGCTTTTCGCTGCAAGTCCTCGCACTCCTTCGTCGGAGCTGCGGGCTTTTCGCTGCAATCCCTCACGCAAACAACCACCCACCATCATTTATAAATTATTTACAAAAAATATGAAACTTATTTACACGACTGCACTCATTGTTTGCCTGTTTGCTATGCTTTCGCTACAAGCACAGGTATCAGACGATCCTACTTTTAACCCCAACGACAATGGCTCAATGGCCACAGGCTTCACCGAAAATGTTGGTACCACCGCCGCCCTTCGCAATAGTAGCAACGGAACCATTTTGTTAGCAGGTATTTTTACCCTGTACAATCAAAATACTGCCAACAGATTGGTTAGGCTATTGCCGTCTGGTTTACAAGATCCTGGCTTTTCCGCCGGTACCAGTTTGTCCGGCGAGATTACCCGAGAATCGGGTTTGCCTTTTGGTAGTACCATTGCCCGTATTAAAGAGCAGCCCGGTGGCGGATACCTGCTTGCCGGTAATTTTATTAGTTACAACGGTACTACCCGCCGTGGTGTCATCCGTATTTTGGCTAGCGGTGCTATTGATAACAGTTTCAACGATGGCGGCTTTGGTGCCAATGGAGTGGTAAACGATATACTGCCATTATCCAATGGTAAGTTTATCATCTGTGGCGCCTTTACGCAATACAATGGCGTTGCCATAAATCGGCTTGCCCGATTGAATGCCGATGGTACGTTGGATGCCAGTTTCAATGGGGGAGGAACGGGAGCTAATCTTGCTATTTTTTCCCTTGATACCACCAGCACGGGCATGTTAATAGCGGCAGGAACTTTTACGAGTTACAATGGCACCCCGGTAAAACGCATAGCCCGTATTAATACCGATGGTAGCCTCGATATTTCCTATACACCTGTCAGTACACCCAATAGTTATATCACCTCCGTAAAAGTAATTGCTGGTGATAAGATGCTGGTGGGCGGCTCCTTTTCAAACTATGGGTTATCGGTAGGTCACTTTGTCCGTTTAAACGCCGATGGAAACAGAGACCTGACGTTTTTGTCAGGGACCGCTTGTAATGGAGATGTAAATACAATAACTGTAGAAACGAATGGTAAAATTTTATTGGGTGGCAATTTCACCAACTACAATAGTAACGTTGTAAAGTATTTTGTACGAGCCAACGCCGATGGTAGTTACGACCCAACTTTTAATCCCAATGGTTATGGCCCGGGCAATTTTGGTTCTGGTGCTAGTATAAACTATATATTTCCCACTAGTGCTGGAAAATATTTTATCGGTGGTAATATGGCGGAGCTGGAATTGGTTGGCTATAACGGTGCCGCTCAAATTTTAGAAAATGGCCTGCCCGATACCGATTTTAATCCCGCTACTGGCATCAGCAGTGGGGCAAATACGGGCAGGTGTATAGCCGCTCAGCCCGATGGTAAAATAATTATAGGTGGAAATTTCACCAAGTACAACGGGCAACCCCGCCGTTTTATAGCCCGGCTGCTTACCGATGGTTCGGTAGATCCAACCTTTGGTGCCAATACCTTGCAGGGTTTTAATAATACCGTTACAGCCATTGCCGTGCAGCCCGATGGTAAAATATTGGTGGCGGGCGACTTTCTTTTTTACGGCAGTACACGTCGCAACAATTTGGCTCGCCTCAATGCAGATGGAACGTTAGATGCCAGTTTTAATCCCGTAAGCCAAATCAATGGCCGGGTACAAAATATCACAAAAATAAAATTACTACCTGGTGGTAAAATATTACTCGTGGGTGGATTTGTAAATTTTAACCTGTTAAACACCATAAAGATTATGGTGCTACTCAATGCTGATGGTACAGTGGATAATGGCTTTGTAAGTCCTATAACTGGCGGCACGGTTGATGATGTACTGCCTATTGCCAACGGCAAGTTAGTAGTGGGAGGAAACTTTTTACAGCTACCAATAAACGGCACCAACACCAGCCGCAGCCTGTTTCGCCTAAATGCGGATGGTACGGTGGACAATACGTTCAACAACGGCAATGCCACCACCAACGGACCCGTACAAAGCCTATTGTTATTGGCAGATGGCAAAATATTAGTTGGTGGCACTTTTATGTTTATCAATGGCAGCAGCCGAAATGGTCTGGTGCGCCTCAACGCCGATGGTACCCTTGATGCAAGTTTTCCCGTGATCACCTCACCTGCTTTGGCATTCAATCCTATACTTGCCCCCGTAGCCATGTACGAACGTGCCGATGGTAGCTATGCCATTGCAGGGCGTGTAGAAGCAAGGGTAAGTAATTCAATTCGCCGCTGGCAGGGCGTAACCATTGTAAGTGCTGCCGGGGTAATTGCACCCGCTGTATACACCAGTAATTTTCGGGTGTTTGGCAGTCCAATCAATCCAACCGATCTCTTTACTGAAGGCACAATAAACGATGCCGTTTTTACTAACACCACCGCTACGGTGTTGGGTTCTTTTGCTTACAGTGGTGAGGGCAAGCGCCGCAACAGTATTGCTCGTTTGTTGCTGGGTAATACAGCTTTACCGGTAACCTTTACTTTGTTTACCGCTACCCGCCGGCTACAAAACGTGCATTTGCAATGGACTACGGCAAATGAGCAAAACAACCGGGGATTTACTGCAGAACGAAGCAGCGATGGTATTAATTTCAGGTATATCGGTTTTGTAAATGCAATTGGCAATGGCAATAGTAGTCAGGAAGCCAATTACCAGTTTACAGATATTGAGCCCGGTACTGGCATTTTATACTACCGGTTAAAACAAACCGATTTAGACGGAACATTCACATACAGTGAAGTACGGCAAGTACAAATGGCCAACTCTACGCCATTTACCATTGTGCCTACAATTGCCAATACCGAAGTGGTTGCTCAGGTACCAGTCAATAGTAACGGTAAACCCTCCTTCGTGCAGCTTATTGATCCATTGGGCCGTTTGTTGAAAGAGCAAAAAGTAAACGGAGGTTCAGTTCGTTTTTCTGTGGAAAGATTGCCCAAAGGAGCTTATTACATTCGTTTACAAACTGCAGATAAAAAGGCTTCTATCCAGCGTTTTATTGTACAACATTGAGTAGTTATAAAACATCCTAACCGTTGGGCGCAAGATCTTTCTTTTTCGTTTGGGATTGAAGGCAGCCGCTTGCAAACGGATGGGAAAGGCGAAGCAGAACCGGCAGAGCCAAACACAACCGCACAAGGCAAAGCAAACAATCGCAGGGTTGAATTTATTAAATAGTAACATTATAAGAATGAAAAAATATGTAGCATTATAGCAGGTTTAATCGCCCTGCAGGCAGGAGCACAAAATGTAGGGATTGGCACTACCACACCTAAAGCCCGGCTGCACGTAGCCGATAGCAGTGTTTTTTTCAGCAGCCCTTCTCCTCTCAATAGCGGAGGATTGACGCCTACAGAAAATGGTGGTACCGGGTTATTGTGGATTGCAGGAAAAGCAGCATTACGGGCTGGCCGGAGTACAAGTAATAGCTGGGCTTATGATAGTATTGGTGTTTATTCTTCCAGCTTTGGATTGAACAATAAAGTTACAAAAATAGGCGGTTTTGCCAGTGGCGATAATAATACAGTAAACGGGAATTATGGTATAGCCTTAGGAAGTTTTTTACTTTTGCACGAAGCCAAAGATCACTGGTATTTGGTAATCTTTCCCAAGGGCTAGGCGATTTTTCAAGTGCTATTGGGTATGGTGTAGCGGCTCTGGCTTTTCAAAGTACTGCATTAGGCAGGTATAATTTACCTGGTGGCTATGCCACCTCAGACCTGCCTACTGACCCTATACTTGTTGTTGGTAACGGTACAGACGACAACAATCGAAGCAATGCATTAACCATTCTTAAAAATGGAAATGTGGGGATAGGATCTCCTGCTACCAATTATAATGTTAAATTAGATGTGTTATCACGAAATACCCCTTTTGCGGCTATTGTAGTTAATAATTTTTCACCAAATCCTAACAGCGCAATATATGGACAGACCCTCGATGCACAAAAAGGTGGGGCTATATTTGGTGTTGCCGGTCAGACTGGTATGGCTTCCGGAGTGGGCACCGGTAATGCTTATCAGCTTACTTCTCAACCTGCTGGTAATGGCAATAGAATCAATGCCATTTTTACTAACAACAATACCAGGCTTTCCTATACATTTGGATGCGGTGATTGCCCTTCTGGTTGTACATTTGGCCGCTCGTGGACTTTTAACGTTCGCACCAGTACTGATTGTCCGGTGGATTATATTGCAGTTGAAGATTGGGGTTCCCCAATTGAATGGCTCACCAATCCTTGCCTTAATTACACAGTATCGAAATTAATTTGTGCACAAGGGTCTGCAATACTTTACACTAATTTAAGTGGTAGTAATATTTATCAATGGCAGGTTAGCACAAACGGATCCACCTTTACTAACATAAGCGATAATGGCAATTATATTGGCACAAATACACCTGCACTCAATTTGAATAACATACCATCCTCTTGGTACAGAAATATTTATACATGTTTAACGAACGGCACCAGAGGAAAATTAATCTTCCGCATTAGATTTATAAATACCTGGAGCGGCGCCTCTGATTATGCCTGGGAAAGTGCTGGTAATTGGAGTTGTGGCACCCTGCCAGACAGCAATACCGATGTGGTAATCAAGGGGGGAACCATTTTTATAATATTGCTCCCGGAGTGCGCTCGAATGTTCTGCAGTAGATTTTGTTGCTTTTGAGGCTACTTTTATTCCAGTCGGGAGAGTGTCGATTACAAATATTTGTCGCAGAAAATAGTCGATGCAATTGTTTGCAACAGTATGGCAGGTACTCATACATTCAACCAGGCAAGGGTAAAATTTTCCCTTGTTCTTCCCGAAACTATTTATGAACTGATTGAAGAGAATGCCATCGATTGGATAGATTCGGATAAAACTTTCTTTCAAAATGCCCCGACCATTTAATAAACCAGCGGTTACCAATTATTTGACTAAAAACTCTCCATATCGGCTTCTGTTTATTGAAACGAATTGCTGTCAGGCTTTTGCTCTTTACCTTTTAAGTTTTATCTTTAGCCATCAGCGGTTTGCGGTTTGACGATTTTAAAATCCAATACATCGCAGAGCGGTGGCCAGATGATGGTAATTTCATGAAAGACATTGTAACATATTTCACCCAAATAGGAATTCGGGAAAAAGAGCTTCAACCATTTCTAAAATTGCTTACAGTAAAAACCTATAAGTGTGGTGAAACTATTTTAAAAAATGGGCAAAGAGACAATTACTTATCATTTTTAAAAAGTGGGCTCATTCGCTATTTTGTAGATAAAGACGGTAAAGAATTGACATTTGATTTTATTTTCCCAAAATCATTTTTTTGCCATTACGATTCATATTATAGCAGAAAACCTACCCGTTTTAATTCAGAAGCATTAACAGATATTGAGATTTATAGGATTCACTATGATGATTTGAATGCGCTGTTTCAAACCTGTGAGTCTGCAAAAGATTTGTCAAGAATTGCAGTTGAAAGATTGTTGGAGAAGAAGATTAAACGGGAATTGTCTTTACTAACAAATTCACCACAAGAAAGATATTTAAGTCTATTAAAAGATCAGCCTAAACTGCTTCAATATATTCCTCAAAAATAATTAGCTACCTATCTCGGCATTGTACCCGAAACTTTAAGTCGGATAAGAAAACGCATTTCTTGACCAAAGTCAACTATAAAAAAATTGTTTACTTCTATTTTTACAATCGAGCCAATCTATAAAAATATCGACTCGCATTTAAAATGAAACAATTAGAAAAGAATCCTCAATCCGAAGTGAAAATACGTTTTCCTGATTGCGACCCATTCAATCATTTGAACAATTCAAAATACATTGATTACTTCCTCAATGCAAGAGAAGACCATTTAAGCTCGTTTTATCAATTTGATATCGCAAAATTAGCCAAAGAAAAAGGCCTTGCGTGGTTCGTAACGCTTAATCAGATTGCATATTTCAGCCCTGCCAGCACCATGGAAACAGTTGTCATTCAGACCAGGTTGGTTTCTCATTCCCAAAAAGAATTGCTATTGGAAGCTAGTATGTGGAATAACGAAAAGACTATTTTAAAATCTGTACTTTGGACAAAATTTATGCACTTTAATCTGGCAATCAGATAACCGAAATTCATTCAGAGGAAATGACAAATCTCTTCAAACAAATAGTCAATCCAATTGGGGAAGGATTAACTTTTGAGGATAGAGCAGCTCAAGTAAAACAAACAAAAAAACCCTGACAACAAAAAAACCGAAGAAGAGTGCCAGTTAAAAAATTAACCGCTACAATGCAATTGAAGCCGACACACTTATCCAATTCATAAATAAATTTATGTAGGAATTCCTTTTGTGTATTTTTTAATAGAAAACAGTACATCATAATTGAAGCAATTTCTAAAGACAACTTAAACCCATTGACCGAACTAATACTTGAGTTGTGGACGGATTGTAGTTATGATGAAGAAGACGGTGATAGTTGTTTTTAAGCAAAAGGACAAGACGAATATATTGGATTTATTTATTTGTAACTTCGCAATGACTATGTAGAAGGTTCGGACAGATCGCCTACCGCCGATGCCGTGGCCTTGTATGTAAAGGAACAATACAGGAAAATTGGACTACTCAGAAAGTAGGGTAAATGAAAACTGTTATTTTCGGCTTGGTGATTTAACGGGTGGAGGAATAAATTGGGTCTTTGTAATCCAATTTCTCAGTTCCGCAATCCAGAAAAATTTAGTTTCATTTTTTAGACCAATATTCACGATAATAATTACCACATAAAAAGCAAAAACTTATGGCAAAGTTTTTCAATGATGACAAAGCGATTTTAGAAGGAGTTCCTACATACAGACTCTATTTAATGAGAATTCTTTTTGTACTGACCTTTCTCTTTTTAGGTCGTGATGCATGGACTGAAATATTTACACATGACGGACAATGGCAACCGCTTGATGGTGTTGCTTATAGTTTTTGGGCTGCATATTCAACGTTAATGATTTTAGGATTGAGGCAACCACTTAAAATGATTCCGCTTTTATTACTGCAATTTTTTTACAAAGTAGTTTGGCTAATTGCCGTAGCCCTTCCAGCCTATAAGGGCAATAGCTTTGATAACGTAAAAGAATTGACTATCATTTTTATAGTTGGCGTTGTGTTGGATATTCTTATTGCCCCCTGGAAATACGTTTTCAAAAATTATTTTTCAATAAAGTAATTTGACAAACACTTATGCCTATATCGGTTTACGAAAAACAGCAGAAGTGCTGAATTGAACATTTGGTGTTTCATTTTACCCTGTTAGTCTTGACAGGACATTTCTACTTGAAATTCCCTCACATAGACACGCATGCGGAAATTATTCGAAATTGCAACCTAAAAGACTAGCATATTAAGTCGTTCAATTTGAGGCATTTAAAGCGAATGACGGGTAAATGACGGGTAAAATACTTTACAATTGGTGTTGCCGGTCAGACTGGTATGGTTTTGCCCAATTATGATATGGTAGCCCATGCGGTTCTTGGTTTAGCAACAGGTACAAGCATCGGTGTAGGTGCAATCTCTGAAGACGGCACTGCCCTTTTTGCTAGTTCTACTACCGGTTTGGCCATGCATACCTCGGGTAATGTAAGGTTGCAAGGTATTGGAGGAGCAACTGGGAAAATATTGGTAAGTGATGCAACTGGAAATGCTACCTGGCAAAAACCACCTAAAATCACCCTTGATCAATCATCAGCTACGGGTCAGTCGGCAGTAGAGTTTCGAAACCAGGGCAGCTATGTGGGCAGCTTTGGATGGAGCCAAGCTAGCACCCGCTATTTTTTGTATGATTAAAATACTAACACCAATCCGTTGGTTATTAAAGATGGCCGGGTAGGCTTGGG
>Ga0335394_10008787_pt1 | contig 11397 bp, 14 predicted proteins | sample MAT03_FD_205741 | JGI IMG/M metagenome (GOLD analysis project Ga0335394, IMG submission 205741) | Freshwater microbial communities from Lake Fryxell liftoff mats and glacier meltwater in Antarctica - MAT-03 (spades assembly) (version 2) ... | reverse complement strand
TCTGCTGAACCGGGGCGCGCGGCTGACCGAGATGATGAAGCAGCCGCAATATGCGCCGCTGACCAATGCCGAAATCGTCATGGTCATCTTTGCGGGCACCAAGGGCTATCTGGACAAGGTGCCGGTCAAGGACGTGGGCCGGTGGGAGGCGGGGATGCTGAAACACATGCGCAGCAAACATGCCGCCGTGCTGGAGATGCTGACCCGCGACGATCCGAAAATCGCCGGCGACGCCGAGAAGAAGATCCGCGCCGCGCTGGACGAATTCGCCCGCGATTTCGCCTGACGCCAGTTAAGGAGTCCCAGGGATGCCCAGCCTCAAGGCCCTGAAAAACCGGATCGCGTCGGTCAAGTCGACCCGCAAGATCACCAAGGCGATGCAGATGGTCGCCGCCGCGAAACTGCGCCGCGCGCAGGACGCGGCGGTTGCGGCACGTCCCTATGCCGAACGGTTCAATGCCGTGATGGCCGGGCTGTCGGCCGGGGCGCAAGGTTCGGCCAGCGCGCCGCGCCTGCTGCGCGGCACCGGGGCCGACAAGGTGCATCTGCTGATCGTGATGACCGGCGAACGCGGCCTGTGCGGCGGGTTCAACTCCTCTATCGCCCGGCTGGCGCGTGGCCACGCCGAACGGCTGGTGCGCGACGGCAAGACGGTCAAGATCCTGACCGTCGGCAAAAAGGGGCGCGAGACCCTGAAACGCGACTGGGCACAGGTCTTTGTCGGCCATGTCGATCTGTCGGGCGTCAAGCGGATGGGCTATGTCAATGCCGCCGACATTGCCCGCGACATTCTGGTCCGGTTCGAAGGTGGCGAATTCGACGTGGCGACGGTGTTCTATTCGGCTTTCCAGTCGGTGATGAGCCAGACCCCGACCGCGCAACAGATCATTCCGGCGCATTTCAAAGGCGACGGCGTGTCGACCCTGTACGACTATGAACCCTCGGAAGAGGCGATCCTGGCCGACCTGTTGCCACGCGCCGTGGCGACACAGGTGTTTACCGCGCTGCTGGAAAACGGCGCATCCGAACAGGGCGCACGGATGAGCGCGATGGACAACGCCACCCGCAACGCAGGCGACATGATCGACCGGCTGACCATCCAGTACAACCGCAGCCGCCAAGCCGCGATCACCAAGGAACTGATCGAGATCATCTCGGGGGCCGAGGCGCTGTAGCATGACTGCCGAAACCGAAAGCCTGATCCTTGATATCCTGAAAGACATTCAGGGCCGGCTTGGCCGAATCGAGTTCGATTTCGCAGACATCAGGTCGCGGCTGTCTCATGTGGACATTTCTGTTGCACAGCAGGCGCTCCAGATCGCCGAAATGAATCACCGGATGGCTCGTTTTGAGGAACGACTATCTCGCATTGAACGCAGGCTCGAACTGACCGACGCCTGACAGCCGCCCCGCAGCGCGGGGCCTTGAACGAACGTCCGGGGGCCGCCCCCGAGTGAATGGGAGACGACAGATGGCTGAAGCCAAAGGCAAGATCACACAGGTTATCGGCGCTGTGGTGGACGTGCAGTTCACGGGCGAGTTGCCCGCGATCCTGAACGCGCTGAACACCGACAACAACGGCCGCCGGCTGGTGATGGAAGTGGCCCAGCATCTGGGCGAAGGCACCGTCCGCTGTATTGCCATGGACGCCACCGAAGGTCTGGTGCGCGGCAGCCCCGTCACCGATACCGGCTCCTCGATTTCGGTGCCGGTCGGCAACGCGACGCTGGGCCGCATCCTGAACGTGGTCGGCGAACCGATCGACGAACGCGGGCCGGTGAACGCGGCCGAACACCGCTCGATCCACCAGCTTGCCCCGGTCTTTGCCGACCAGTCCACCGAATCGTCGATTCTGGTGACAGGGATCAAGGTGATCGACCTCCTGGCCCCCTATGCCAAGGGCGGCAAGATCGGTCTGTTCGGCGGTGCCGGCGTGGGCAAGACGGTGTTGATCCAGGAACTGATCAACAACATTGCCAAGGTGCATTCGGGCTTTTCCGTCTTTGCCGGCGTGGGCGAACGCACCCGTGAAGGCAATGATCTGTATCACGAATTCATCGATTCGGGCGTCATCAACATCAATGACCTCGAGAAATCCAAGGTGGCGCTGGTCTATGGCCAGATGAACGAACCGCCCGGCGCCCGCCTGCGCGTGGCGCTGACCGGCCTGACCCTGGCCGAACAGTTCCGTGACCAGTCGGGGTCGGACGTGCTGTTTTTTGTCGACAACATCTTCCGCTTTACCCAGGCCGGGTCCGAAGTGTCCGCACTTCTGGGCCGCATTCCGTCTGCCGTGGGCTATCAGCCGACGCTGGCCACCGATATGGGCACGCTGCAGGAGCGCATCACCTCCACCAAGAACGGCTCGATCACCTCGGTGCAGGCGATCTATGTGCCCGCCGACGACCTGACCGACCCCGCGCCCGCCACGTCGTTCGCCCACCTGGACGCGACCACGACGCTGTCGCGCGCGATTTCCGAACTCGGCATCTATCCGGCGGTGGACCCGCTCGATTCGACCAGCCGCCTGATGGACCCGCTGATCGTCGGCGAGGAACATTATCAGGTCGCCCGGTCGGTGCAGACCATCCTGCAACGCTACAAATCGCTGCAGGACATCATCGCCATCCTGGGCATGGACGAACTCAGCGAAGACGACAAGCTGACCGTGTCGCGCGCCCGGAAGATCCAGCGTTTCCTGTCGCAGCCGTTCGACGTGGCGCAGGTGTTCACCGGCAGCCCCGGCGTGCAGGTGCCGCTGGAGGAAACCGTGTCATCGTTCAAGGACGTGGTGGCGGGCAAGTACGACCACCTGCCCGAAGGCGCGTTCTACATGGTCGGCGGCATCAGGGATGTCGTGGCCAAGGCCGAACGCATGGCCGCCGCAGCGGCCTGAAGGGGGGAACAGTGATGCCAGGCAACGTGCAATTCGACCTTGTGGCACCCGAACGGCGCCTGGCATCCGTGCAGGCCAGCGCCGTGCAGATCCCCGGGGCCGATGGCGACATGACGGCGATGGCGGATCATGCGCCCACCATCACGACCCTGCGCCCCGGCATCCTGCGCGTCGTGCATGGCGGCGGCACCGATGACTATGTCGTGTCGGGCGGCTTTGCCGAGATCAGCGCCACGGCGGTGACAGTGCTGGCCGAACAGGCGCTGCCCAGAGGTGAAGTGACCCAAAGCGTGTTCGACGGCATGCTGGCCCGCGCCCGCGCGGCCAACGATGTTGCGCGCAGCGATGCCGGGGCCAAGGTGGTGGCCGACATGCTGGCGCTGGGCGAGGCGATCGGGTTTGGCGGGCGCGCCTAGGCTCTGCAACTGCACCATCAAAACGGCATGCGGGCCTCCGGTTGAAACGGCGGCCCTTGTCATATCGGGATGGAAACCTTGGCAAGAATCGGGAACATTGGCCGAACGGATCGGGGCATGCGGCGGGATAGATGATACGACTGAACAGCCACGCTATCGGCATCGACCAGGGCGACGTGATCCTGTTCTCCGACTATCAGCATAACGGGTTGATGTGGACCGGCGACGGCCCGCGCCAGACCCGCGCCTATGTCCGGTTCGCCACCCCGTTTCAGTCTCCTCCGGCGGTCAATATCGGCCTGACGATGTGGGATGTCTCCAACGCCGCCAATGCCCGCGCCGATGTCCAGGCCGAGGATATCACCGCCTTGGGCTTTGCGATCCTGTTCAAGACCTGGGGCGACACCAAGATCGCCCGCGTCCGCGTCGGCTGGCAGGCCATCGGCCCGGTCTGGGATGATGAAGCCTGGGACCTGACCTAGCGGATCCGCGACGCGGCCCGAAACGCCGCCCGCCACAAGATCTGCCTGTGCAGGTTTTTTTTGGCCCGAAATATCCCGGAGTCCGAGGCAGAGCCTCGGGTGCCGACCAAAGGCGACCCCGCCGGGGCTTTACAGAAACCCGCTATACATGCCCTCATAGATCGGGATCAGGGTTTCGTCGTCAAACAGCGACGATACCGATGTACCGTTCCAGATGTTCAGGATGGCTTGGGCAAACATCGGCGCGGTTGGCACGATGCGGATGTTGCGGGCCTCGCGCACGGTGGAGCTGGGTTCGATCGAATCGGTGATCACCAGCGATTTCATCACCGATGCGCTGATCCGCGCGACGGCTGGGCCGGACAGCACGCCGTGGGTGATATAGGAATGGACCTCGACCGCGCCCGCTTCGACCAGCACTTCTGCCGCCTTGCACAGCGTGCCGGCGGTGTCGCAGATGTCGTCGACGATGATGCAGGTCTTGCCCGCCACATCGCCGATCACCGTCATTTCCGCCACTTCGCCCGCCTTTTCGCGCCGCTTGTCCACCACGGCAAAGGGCGCGTTGATCCGCTTGGCCAGTTCCCGCGCCCGCGACACGCCGCCCACATCGGGCGACACCACCATCAGCTCTTCCATCCGGCCCTTGAAGTGATGGCGGATATCCAGGCTGAAAACCGGGCTGGCATAAAGGTTGTCGACCGGAATGTCGAAAAACCCCTGAATCTGCGCCGCATGCAGATCCAGCGTCAACACCCGTTCGACCCCGGCCACCGCAATCATGTTGGCGACCAGTTTGGCGCTGATCGGGGTGCGGGCCTTGGTGCGGCGATCCTGGCGGGCATAGCCGAAATACGGGATGACAGCGGTGATCCGCGCGGCGGACGACCGGCGCAGCGCGTCGGTCATGATCAGCAATTCCATCAGGTTGTCATTGGCCGGGTTCGAGGTCGGCTGAATGATGAACATGTCCTCGCCGCGGACATTCTCGAACACTTCGACGAAAATTTCCTGATCGTTGAACCGCTCGATCCGGGCCTTGACCAGTTCGACGTTCATCCCGCGATGCATCGACATCCGCCGCGCCACCGCACGGGCCAGCGATGTGTTGGCATTGCCCGCAATCAGCTTTGGTTCGGACTGAATCGGCATGAGGCCCCCTGAAAGCGCGGATTCGTGGCGTTGACACCGCCTAGCATGGGTCTAGCCTGAGGCAAAGGAACCGGCATTGCAGAGGGGCGCAAAATGCAACAGGTGGACTACTACTTCGCGGCCATCTCGCCGTTTACCTATCTGGCCGGGCGGCGGCTGCAGGCGATCGCCGACCGGCATGGTGCCACGGTGCGCTATCATCCGCTGGACATCATGGGCCTGTTCGACCGCACCGGCGGCACCCGCCCCGCCGACCGGCACGAGAATCGCAAGGAGTACCGGCTGCAAGAGTTGCGGCGCTGGTCGGCCAGGCTGGGGCTGCCGCTGAACCTGCGCCCGATGTATTGGCCCGCCAACCCGGCACCTGCGTCCTATGCCATCATCGCGGCGCAGCATGTCGGTGGCGGCGATCTGGCGGGCCTTGCCCATGCGTTTCCCCGCGCCGTCTGGGCCGAGGAGCGCAACATCGCCGATGACGATGTGGTGCGCGACATTCTGGCCGCCAACGGTTTCGACCCCGGCATCGCCGACCGGCACATGGCGATGGCCGCCGACACCTATGCCCGCATCCTGGACCGCGCCGTGCTGGCGGGCGTGTTCGGCGCGCCGTTTTATGTGGTGGGGGACGAACGGTTCTGGGGCCAGGACCGGCTGGACGATCTGGATGCGCATCTGGCGGGCCTGTCCTGACCCCGGTTGCCGGTTTTCCTACCTTTGTCCAGCACGCCGGGGCGGGGCCGGACCCGGCGCTGATGATCCATTGCTCGCAGGCGCGGTCCGACAGCCTGCTGCCGCTGGCAGCGCTGCTGCCGGGCACCAGTGCCACCTTGTTCGACCTGCCCGGCCATGGCCGCAGCGGCGACTGGGATGGGCGCGGTGATTTTCAGGCGGTCAGCGCCGCCATCGCCGCCGCCCTGTGCACCGGCCCGACCCATCTGGTCGGCCATTCCTTTGGCGCGACGGTGGCGCTGCGGCTGGCCTGCGACCAGCCCGCGCTGGTCACCCGCCTGACCCTGATCGAGCCGGTATTCTTTGCCGCCGCGCGTGGCAGTGCCGCATGGCAGGACTGGCAAGCGGCCATTGCCCCCTTTGGCGCGCTGATCCGCGCGGGCGACATGGCGGGCGCGGCACGGCTGTTCCATGGGCTTTGGGGCCAGCGGGATTGGGACAGCCTGCCCGACGGGGCCCGCGCCAGCCTGACCGCCCGCATCCATCTGATCGCCGCAGGCGCACCGGCGATCGAGGATGACAATGCCGGGCTGTTGGCTTCGGGCGCGCTGACCCGGCTGATCTGTCCGGTGACGCTGATCCGGGGGGCGGGCAGTCCGCCGGTGATCGGCGCGATCCACCGCGCGCTGTGCAGCCTGATCCCGCAGGCGCGCGACCATGTGGTGGCCGGGGCCGGGCACATGTCGCCCTTGACCCATCCTGCCGATGTTGCGGCCGTGATTCAGGCGGATGCAACCTGAACGAAACGGTCGATGTCGGCCACCTGCACCGACCAGTCGCAGACCAGCCGCGCCAGCAGGCGTTCGTCGGGGTCGCCCACCAGCGGGTCGCCGTCCCAGACATAGTAGTAGGCCCCCGCCTGCATCAGCCGCTGATGCAGCGCGCGCGGCGCGCGGAAAAACACCAGATTCGCCCCCGGTTCCCATTCCAGCGTCACCCCCGGCAGGCCGCGCAGGCCCGCCACCAGCCGGTCATTGGCGCAATTGGCGGCGCGCGCCATCGTCAGCCACAGATCATCGGTCAGATAGGCCAGCATCTGCGCCGACAGATAGCGGTGCTTGCTGAACAGATGCGCACCACGCTTGCGCCGCAGTTCAAACTCCCACGCCAGCGCGGGGTCAAACAGGATCACCGCCTCGACCCCCATCAAGCCGTTCTTGGTGCCGCCAAAGCTGACCGCATCAACGCCCGCCTTCCACGTCATCTGCGCGGGCGAACAGCCCAGCCGCACCAGCGCATTGGCAAACCGCGCCCCGTCCATGTGAACGGCCAGCCCCTGCGCCCTGGCCACCGCCGTCACGGCGTGCAATTCGTCCAGCGTGTAGACGGTGCCCTTTTCCGTGGCCTGGGTCAGGCTGACCGGCCCGCGCTGCGGCCCATGCACGCCGCGCGATTCCTCGGTCGCAATCGCGCGGGCCAGGGCATCCGGGGTCAGTTTTGCATCCGGCGCGGGCACCAGGGTCAGCTTGGCCCCGCCCGTATAGAACTCGGGTGCGTTGCATTCGTCTTCGTTGATATGGGCCATCGGCGTGGTGAAGATCGTCGCCCAGGGTTTGGTCAACGTGGCCAGGATCAGGGCATTGGCCGCCGTGCCGGTGGCCACCAGATAGACGGACGCCTGCGGCGCCTCGAAAACGGCGCGGATACGGTCGCGCACCTGATCCATCATCAGGTCGGCCCCATAGGCGCGGGCATGGTCCTGATTGGCCGCCACCAGCGCCGCCATCACCGCCGGATGCACCGGCCCACCATTGTCAGATGCGAAAAACATAACTGTCTGCACCCCTTTCAGGGGATAAGTGCCGGTGCGTTGCGGCCCCAGGTTGCAAAACCACAGGCCTCAAGGCAGCGGCTCGTCGATGATGTGGTCTTCCCACTCGGCCTCGTCCACCTCGAATTCGGGGATGGACAGCCCGCGCACCGACACGCCGGCCCGATGTACCGAAGCCGGATCGCCCGAGATCAGCGGATGCCAGTCATACAAGGGTCGCCCTTCGTGCCGCAGCCGGTAAGCGCAGGTTTGCGGCAGCCAATACATGTTCTTTTTCAGTGTCTTGGGCGTCAGAACGATGCATTCTGGCACGAATTGATGCCGGATCGGATACTGCGCGCAGCGGCAGCTTTCGCCGTCCAGCAACCGGCAGGCGACCCGGGTCAGCACGACCTCGCCGGTCTCTGCATCCTCCAGCTTGTTCAGGCAGCATTTGCCGCAGCCATCGCACAGCGCCTCCCACTCCGGCTTGGTCAGCCGGGTCAGCGGGAGGGTTTCCCAGAATTTGGGGCGCAGGTCAGACATCGGCCAGAATCACCCGCGCCTGCGTACAATCGGCATCCATTTGCGCGATCAACGCGGGCATGCCGTCGAATTTCAGTTCAGGTCGCAGGTATGCGACCAAGGCGACCGACAGGGTCGCGCCATACAGATCGCCCTTGAAATCAAACAGGTATGTCTCGCAGTTGGCCGCGTTCACGCCAAAGGTGGGCCGCACGCCGATGCTGGTGGCACCGCGATAACTGCCCTGTTGCGGCCCGTCCAGCACATCCACCAGCACGGCATAAACGCCAAAGCGCGGCGGGTGCAGGCCCGTGACCGACATGTTGGCGGTCGGATAGCCCAATTCGCGCCCGCGCTGTTCGCCCCGGATCACCGGGCCTTCGATCCGGTGCCAATGGCCCAGCATCGCGGCGGCATCGCGCGGGCGGCCATCGGTCAGGGCGGCGCGAATCGCGGTCGAAGACACCTCGCCCCCCGCCAGCGCCAGCATCGGTGCGACGGTGACGCCAAAGCCATGCGCGGCACCCATGGCCACCAACCCGGTGGCGTCGCCGGTCCGCCCCTTGCCGAAGCGAAAGTCCTGGCCGACCACGACGCCGCGCAGACCCAGCCGCCGCGCGATCACCTCGCTTGCAAATTCCTGCGCGGAAAGGGCGGCCAACCCGGCGTTGAACGGCAATTCGTACAGTTTTGCAACCTGCAGCTTGTCCAGCCGATGCGCCCGAGCGCCTGCGTTCATCAGGCGGAACGGTGCGCCACCCGGGGCAAAGAACTCGCGCGGGTGGGGTTCAAACGTCACGACGCCCAAGGGTGCGCCCGCCACCCGGGCTGCGATGCGGGCGGCGTCCAGCACGGCCTGATGGCCCAGATGCACGCCGTCGAAATTGCCGATGGCGGCAACTGCGCCCCGGTCGGTCGGGTCCAGATACAGGCTGTCACGGATGATGCGCATGGTCGCGATGGCTAACGCCAAGCCGCCGCCGCTGCAAGCCTGTGGCCCTAGCGCAGATATCCCAGGGCAAAGGTCGGCGACAACATCTGCCCCGCCAGAAACGCGTCCAGCGCAGCCGGGTCGGGCTGGGTGTCAGTCCGCGTTTCGGCCCGGGCCAAGCCGCCGGTGATGAACAGGCTGTCGATATCCTCGCCCATCGCGCCCTGGATATCGGTGCCGATCCCGTCGCCGATGGCGATGATGCGGGCGTCGGACGCGTTCACCCCCAGTTCGGCCAGACGCTGTCGGGCCAGGTCATAGATCGGCGGATGCGGCTTGCCGAAATACAGCGACTGGCCGCCCATATCGGTATAGAGCGCCGCCAGCGCCCCGGCGCACCATTCCCGCACCTCGCCGCGATCCACCACCAGATCGGGGTTGGCGCAAAGCAGCTTCATCCCCTTTTCGCGGGCATACAGAAACTGCGGCCGCATGGTGGCGGGGTCGGCAAACCGGTCGAACGGGCCGCAGCACACGATGCCCTCGGCCTCGGTCAGGGGCACTTGCGTGATCACCACCGGGTCTGTCACCAGCTTGAGCGGGTCAAAGAATACCTGGTCCTGCGCCTCGCCGACAAACCAGACCTTGCGGCCTATCACGCCCTGAAACATCGCCGTCCGCGCGGCATCGCCGCTGGTTGCCACCACGTCCCAGGCATCCGCCGGGATGCCCAGACGATCGAACATCGCCTGCACCGGCGCGCGCGGGCGCGGGGCATTGGTGACCAGCACCACCTTGCCACCCCGGGCGCGGAACCCCTGCATCGCGGCGACGGCCTGCGGAAAGGCCGACACGCCATCATGCATGCAACCCCACAAATCGACAAACGCCGCGTCGTAACGGTCTGATATGTCGGCGAAACGGGCGATGATCTCGGTCATGCCTCAGACCTTCAGCATCGGGATGATCTGCTTCTTGCGGCTCAGCATGCCGGGCAGCAGCACCGTATCGCCGGTCACGACGGCGCCAAAGCTTTTCTCGGCCATGGTTCTGGTCAGCGCGTTGGGGATCAGCATCGTCGCCTCTTCACGCAGGATATCGATCACGAACAACAACACCTGATCGGCACCATCCTCGCGCGCGACATCCACCATCGACCGCATCAGGCTGTCCTTGCGGGCCAGAATCGTGCCGGGCGCGGTGGTTTCCAGCACCGACACGCGCAAATCCATGCCATCGACGGTGTATTGCTTGCTGTCCATCCGCAGCAATTCGGCGTCCGAGAACGCCGAGACGTCCGACTTGGCGGCAAACATCTCGGCCGCATAGCCGGGGATGTCGACGCCCAGATCGGCGGCCAGACGTTCGGCGATCTGGCGGTCGACCGGGGTGGTGGTCGGGCTGCGAAAGGCCAGCGTGTCCGACAGGATGCACGACAGCATCAGGCCCCGGATGCCCTCGGGCGCGTGGCCGGCATGGCCGCCCATCAGCTGATACATCAGCGTGGCGGTGCAGGCGAGGGGGCGGATCGTGATCTCGATCGGGCCCGCCGTTTCCAGCCCGCCGACCAGCTTGTGGTGGTCGATGATGGCGACAATGTCGGCATGGTTGATGCCTGCGGGCAGTTCGGCGGGGTTGTTGGTATCGACGATGACGACCGGGGTGCCGGGGGCCAGATCGGTCAGCAGCGGCGGCGTGGCAAAGCCCCAGCGTTTCAGGACGAACTGCGCCTCGGTGTTGGGCGTGCCCAGCACGCGCGCTTCGGCCGCACCGGGGACGTGGTGGGCCAGAAACCATGCCCAGACAATCGCCGATCCGGTGGAATCGGTGTCAGGGGATTTGTGGCCAAAGACGAGGGTGGTCATGGGGCGGTCTTTCCTTGCGCGCATTCGCGGTTTGGCGGCCTTATAGAAAACGGCGCGCAGGATGTCACCCCTGAGCGCAGGTTAGCGCCAGGTCCTTGCGGCTGGTGTCGCAATCGGCGTTGTCGGGGCGCAACATCGCGCAATTGCTGTCTGGCACCCCAAGCCATGGTCCCTCAGATCGGCGGCCTGCAGCGGTTCCGTTGGCGCGGAACCGCTGCATTGCCAATGCCCTAACGGATGGGTGCCGCGCGTGGCCCGCGATGCGGCCACAGCGCGGCCAGCCAGCCAAAGGCGCTGCGCGGCGGCCGCAGCGGGGCGGGCGGATGCACCGGGTCGAACCGGACCAGCGGCCCGCCGGGCACATCGAACCGCAGCGCGGCGGGCGCACCACGGCGCAAGACGCGATGTTCTTCGAACGTGAAATGCAGATGGCCGGCGTCGCGGCCGACCTGCGCAAGCAGGGGAAGCATGATGAAGTATCCTGAAGATGGCGTTGCCGAACGGGGGGCGGCGCGGGGGCCGCCGACAAAAGGCTGCAGGCCGGCGCTCAGGCGCGGCGAATATGGATCCCTTGGTGCATGTGCAGCCTCCCGAATTCAGGATACGTGATGCCGCCCCGTTAGGCCGGAACGGCGATTCGGCCTAGCGATT
>Ga0335394_10008782_pt1 | contig 11400 bp, 7 predicted proteins | sample MAT03_FD_205741 | JGI IMG/M metagenome (GOLD analysis project Ga0335394, IMG submission 205741) | Freshwater microbial communities from Lake Fryxell liftoff mats and glacier meltwater in Antarctica - MAT-03 (spades assembly) (version 2) ... | reverse complement strand
GGGGACGGCGAGAAGCCGGGGCTCAAGGAGTTCGAGGCGCGGGTGGCGCCGTTCCTCATCGACTCCAGCAAGTGCCCCGACTTCGTGACCGACCGCGGGCACGACCTGGAGTTCATCCGCCGGCTGACGGACCAGGAGAAGAACGACCTGAAGCTGCTCCTCCAGTCGTTCTAGCGCGCCGGCCGGCCCGGGGGCGACGGCCGCCCCCGGGTCCGACCGGACCCACCCCGCGGACCCGACCCCATGCCCGAGTTCAACCCCGACTGGTCCGCCCCGGACCGCACCCCGGTCGACTTCATCGTCGTCGGGGCCGGGGCCGGCGGCGCCCCGCTGGCCGCGCGCTTGGCCGAGCGCGGGTACACCGTCCTCGTGCTGGAGATGGGGCCGGGTACGCCGCCGGCCCGCCCCCCGGTCGCCGGCCAGGACGGCCGGCCGCTCGACGACACGTCCATCCCGCTGCTCCACACCGAGGTGAGCGAGGCCGCCCCGCACGCCCTCCGCTACTTCGTGAAGCACTTCGACCACGACCCCGGCGGCAGCCGCGACCCGCTCCTCCACACCCCGCCGACCGGCTCGCCCGCCCCGCACCCGGCCGACGACCACGGCGTCCTCTACCCGCGCGCCCAGGGCGTCGGCGGGTCCACCGTCCACAACGCCATGATCACCGTGTGCGGCCCGTCCGAGGACTGGGACGCGGTCGCCGACGCGACCGGCGACGCCAGCTGGCGCGGGGAGCGGATGCGGGCGTACTTCGAGCGGCTGGAGGCCTGTCACTACAACCGCCCGTCGTGGTGGGGCCGCATCCTCCAGGCGCTCGGGTTCGGGTCCGAGTGGGCCGGCGACCGCCACGGCCGCGGCGGCTGGCTCCACACCACTGTCGCCGACCTCGGTCTCCTCCTCCACGACCGGCGGTTGCTCCACACGGTCCTTGACGCCGCCGTCGGCGACCCCGAGGCGAGCGGGCTGAACGACCTGTTGAAGTCGGCGTTCTCCGCCCGTGCCCTGCCGCGGCTCGACCCGAACAACTGGCGGACCATGCTGGCCGGCGGCGAGGGGCTGGCCCGCATCCCGTGCTCGATCACCCCCGACGGCGTCCGGTCCGGCCCCCGCAACCGCCTCCTCGCCGCCGCCGCGGACGCCGACCACGGCGGCCGCCTCCACCTCCTCACCGGAGTGTGCGTGACCGGGATCGAGTTCGCCGGGGCCGACCCGGCCGTGGTCGGCGGCATCGAATCCCGGACCCGGGCGGTCGGCGTCCGCTGCCTGCCGCGGACGTCCGTGTACGAGGCCGACCCGGCCGCCCGGGCGGTGGCGGACGACTGGCGGAAGGACGAGGTGACGCTGTACTGCCGCCGGGAGGTGATCCTGTGCGGCGGGGCGTTCAACACGCCGCAGCTGCTGATGCTCGCCGGCATCGGCCCGGCCGCCCACTTGGCCGAGCACGGCATCCCCATCGTGTGCGACCTCCCCGGCGTCGGGTCGAACCTCCAGGACCGGTACGAGATCCCGGTGGTGGCGACCGTGACCGGGGCGTTCGAGTCGCTCACCGGCCTGGCGATGACCTGCCGCGGTCCGGCGGCGGCGAACGACCCGCACCTGAAGCGGTGGATCAACACTGCCGGCGAGCCGCTCGCCCGCCGCGGCGTGTACTCCACGAACGGGGGTCTGATCGCGCTGCTGAGGCGGTCCCGGCAGGAGGCTTCGGAGCCCGACCTGTTCATCTTCGCCGTGGCCGGGCAGTTCCACGGCTACAGCGTCGGCTACTCCCGCCCGGCCGAGTTCGTCGGCCTCGACCCCGCCGCCCTCAAGGGGCTGACGCTCGACCAGCAGGATTTGGAGGCCGCCGCCACGCCGCGGCGCAAGGTGACGTGGGTGATCCTGAAGGGGCGCACCCGCAAGCGGGACGGCACGGTGCGGCTGCGGTCGGCGAGCCCGTTCCGCCGGCCGGAGATCAACTTCCGGTCGTTCACCGGCGGGGCCGACGACGCCGACCTGAAGGCTCTGGTGGACGGCGTCGAGTTCGTCCGCGGGTTCCTGGACAAGGCCAAGGAGGCGGGCACGATCGAGGGGTACGAGCGACCCGAGCAGAACGGGTTCGCCAGCCTGACCGACTGGGTGCGGAACGCGGCCTGGGGCCACCACGCAAGCGGCACGTGCCGGATCGGGGACGACGGCGATCGGGACGCGGTGCTGGACAGCCGGTTCCGGGTCCGCGGCGTGCAGGGGCTGCGGGTCGTGGACGCGTCGGCGTTCCCGCACATCCCCGGCTTCTTCCTGGCCACGAACATCTACATGGTGTCGGAAAAGGCGGCCGACGTGCTGACCGAGGACCACCCGCGGCCGGCCGACGCCCTGTCGGCGGCGTGCCGGGAGGCGCTGGCGGCGGCGCCGGTGCTGCGGTCGCGGGGCGAGTTCGAGGCCCGACACGCGTACCCGGCGGACCTGGAGGCGGCGGAGGCCGAACTCGTCTGCCGACGGCGGGCGGCGGCCGGAGTGTCGCAGCACGGGGGGAACACGCCATGAGCACCGACCGCCGCGTCCCGTGGCTCCTCACTCTCGGCTCGCCGGACGGTGCCCCGCCGCCCGTGCCGCCCGCCCCGGCCGAGGACCGACCCACTCCCGGTGTGGGCGCGGGGGGTCGCCCGCCGGAGGACTGCGCGCGCGCCACTCGGCTCCCGGCCGACGCCCTCGGCCTGGCGCTCGGCGGCGACGGCGCCCGTGGGGCGACGTTCGGCCTCGGCTTCCTCCAGGCGCTCGCCCGAGCCGGGTGGCTGCGGCGCGTCGACTTCCTCTCGACCGTTTCCGGCGGCGGGTACGTCGGCGCCTTCCTCGGCCGGTTCTTCGACCTCCGCGCCCCCGCCGCGGTGCTCACCGGCACCGACCTCGACCGGACGCCGGGCGCCGCCCACGACCGGGCCGCCGCGGCCCTCGCCGACGACCGCTCGCCGGCCGTCGACTGGCTCCGCCGCAACACCGCGGCGCTGGCCCCGACCGACCCCCGCGGGGCGGTGGCGAACGCGGCCGAGTTCTGGCGCGGGTGGCTGGCCGTGGTGGTCGTCCTCGGCCTGCTGCTGTTCGCCGCCCTCGGGGTGGTGAACGCCGTCGGCTATTCCAGCCTCCTCACGGCGCCTGACAGCGCCGGTGTCCGCAGCGACATCATGCGCGGTGGGTACGCCGCCGTCCGGGACGTTGCCAACGGGGTGCCGGAGTCGGCCCCGGTGGCGACCGCGGCGCTCGACCGGACCGGCGTATGGCCCTTGCTGGCGGAGGCGGCGCTGTGGCTGGCGGTCGTGCCGCTGATGCTGGCCTACTGGCTGATCGCCCCCGCCCGACCGGACGACTTCGAGCCGGTGTCGGTCGTGGTCGCGGCCCTCCTGGCCCTCACCCTCCTTCTGATCACCGGCAGCCCGCTGGGGGTGGTCGTGCTCACCGCGGCGGTGCTGTGGGCACTGGCCGGGTGGAGGGCGGCGCGGCGGACGGCGGGCTACCGCCGGTCTCTCGACGCGGTGAACGGGCTGGTGACGCGGAACGCACTGAGCCGGTGGCTGGCCGTCGCCACCGCGGCGGCCGTGGTGCTGGTGCTGGTCGCGGCCGTGGACGCGGCCGGGGCGCGGGTCGCCCGGGCGACGGCCGAGGGCGAGACGAGCCTGGGGCGGGCGGCGGTGGGGTGGGCGGCGGCCGCGGGGGCAGTGTTCGCGGCCGTCACGCTGGTCCGGCTGGCCGCCCCGTACTTCCTGTACCGCCCGCCGGGCGACGCCGTCCTCGTCGTCGCGTCCCGGTCTCGGGCGGTGGCCGCGCTTCTCCTGGTCGTGGGGCTCGTGCCGCCGGCGGTGGCCGTGGCGTTCTCCAGCCACGCCGCCTACGACGCCGGCCGGGCCTACGCCCGCGGGGCGGCGATCACGGGCGTGGCGGTCGCGGCGAGCCTGCTGCTGGGAAGTCGCGGGTTCCGGTCGTTCGCCAACCGCTCGTCCCGGCTGGCGACCGACGCCGGGCGGCTGGCCCGGGTGTACCTGGGGGCGGTGAACCCGCTGCGGCGGGCGCACCCGGTCGGGGCGAGCGTGGCGCACGTGGTGCCCGGCGACGACGTGCCGCTGGCCGGGTACGCCCCGCACGCGGCCGGCGGCCCCCTTCACCTGCTGACGTGCGGCCTGGCCGAAACGGCGGACGCCCCGGTCGGGCACGGGCGGGCTGGCGGGCTGGCGGTCGGTCCTGCCGGGGTGAGTGTGGCCCGCGACTGGCACGCCCTGTGGACGGCCGCTGGCGCTGCCCCGCGGCTGGCCCCGGTGCCGACGGCGTTCGGCGCGAACCCGCTGGCGACGCCGCACCCGGCCGGGGCCGAGGCGCTCTCCCTCGGCCAGTGGGTCGGCATCTCCGGGGCGACGATCGGCGCGGGGACCGGCCGGCCGCCCGGCCTGGCCGCCTCGATCCTCCTGACCCTGACGAACCTCCGGTTCGGGTACTGGTGGGACTCGGGGCTCCGCCGGACCGGGTCGCTCCTCGGCCGCGCCTTCCGCGCCCAACGGCTGCTGCTGCGCGAGCTGACCGGCCGGTTCGCCGGGCCGTGGGGCCGCTACTGGCACCTGTCCGACGGCGGCGACTTCGAGCCGACCGGGGCGTACGAACTCCTCCGCCGGCGGTTGCCGTACGTCGTCGTGTGCCACGCCGGCACCGACCGCGACACGACAGGCGCGGCCCTGGCCCGGCTGATGCGCACGGCCGGCACCGACTTCGGGGCGGCGTTCGAGGAGGTTCTGCCGAACTCGCCCCTGCTTCAGGGCGTGCCGCCGGCGGTGAAGTGCCACCTGGGCGGCGCGGCCCAGCTGCTCCCCGGCCCGGACGGCCTCGCCACCTGTCGGGCGGTGCTGTTCCTGGTGACGTACCCGGCCGCCCCGCGCCACGCCGGCCCCGACGGGTGGCTGGCCCGGCGCCACACGTGGCTCCTCTACCTGACCGCGACCCGCACCGCCGACGACCCGACGGACGTGCGGGCCTACGCCGCCGGCCACCCCGCCTTCCCCCTGGAACCGACGGCCGACCTCGAGTTCGACGCGGCCCAGTGGGAGAGCTACCGCCGGCTCGGCGAGCACGCCGGGGCGGCAGTGCTCGGCCCCTGACCCCCAACCCCGAAAGGCTCCAGCGATGCCCCCGCTCACCTTCCCGATGGCCGACGGGAACTTCTCCCGCGAGGCCGCGCTGTACTTCGCCAACGCCTGCGACCTGGCCTACCAGGACGACCCGGGGGAGGCAGCCCGCGAGTTCCTCGGGCTCGACGCGGTGGCGTTCGCGCACGCCGAGTCGAGCACCCAGGGGTTCGCCGGCCGCGGCGACGGGTTCGCCGTCCTCGCCTTCCGCGGCAGCGAGCGGCCCCGGGAGAACCCCCGCGACTGGCTGACCAACTTCGAGAAGATCCAGTCCCAGGAAGACCCGTTCACCGGACAGGTCCACACGGGCTTCTCGCGCGCGGTGAACGCGTCCTGGGACACGATCGACCCCGTGCTCCGCCGCGCGCTCGCCGCGGGGGCGGCGGTGGGGGCCGACGACCCCGGCGTGCCGCTGTACCTGACCGGCCACAGCCTCGGCGGGGCGCTGGCGACGCTCGCGTCGTTCCGGCTGTCGTCGGGCCAGCTGCCGGCCGCGGGGACCAACCCGGCGGTGCGGTTCGTCCCGCGGGCGACGTACACGTTCGGCGCCCCCCGGGTCGGCAACACGGCGTTCTGCGCCGCCCTGGTGAAGCCGCCGCTGTACCGGGTGGTGAACAACCTGGACATCGTTCCCCTCGTCCCGCTCCGGGGGAGCGAGACCACGGACTTCCGCGCCCGCCTGCCGCGGTTCACCCCCCAGTGGGCCCGGCGGCTGGTCGAGCAGGCGGACAGCGGCCACGACTACGACGACGCGGAGACGCTCGTGTACATCGACGCCGCCGGCAACCTGACTCAGGGCGGGGCGCGGCCGGACTGGTTGACGGCGTACACCCGTCAGTCGCTCCAGTCGTTCGGCCGGTCGCTGGACGCGCCGGTCGCCGACCACTTCATCGACTCGTACCTCCGGGCGCTGCACGGGTGACCGGGCGGCGCGGGCGGCTCACCCGGGCGGCGGGGCCAGGGCCAGGGGCGCGTCGCGCCCCGCCTCGCTGCACGCCCACCGGCAGTGCTCCCAGATCGCCATCAACTCCTTATGGATGCCCATCAGCTCGGCGTCCTTCTTCACCGCCTTCGTGATCTCCGAGTGCTCGGCGAGCATTTCGGCGATGCCGGCGTTCCTCCCCCCGGCCTCGTCGATCGCGCCGCCGTTGCGCAGGGCCGTCGCCAGCCCGTACATACCGTGGACGGTGGTGATCGCGTTGAAGGGCTGCACCAGTACGATCGCCTGAACCCGGAGGTAAACGGTCTGCAGGGACGCCTGCTTCCGGTCCGGCCGGTACCCGGGCTGGGCGAGCGGGACGGCGGCGGGGCTCTCCACCCACCCCGCCGGGCGCGGCGGGCAGAGCATCTGGAGTGCGCCGGGCTCCTCCCGCCTGCCGAGGCCCGGCCACGGGCAGGGTGGCTCCAGGCTGTCGGGGTAGAGCTCGTGGAGAGCCCGTAGACCGCACCAAGCCAGACTCCGGGTGATGGCGTTGGTCTCCGGCCGTTTGAGACACCAGACCAGCGTCGGGACGAGTACCTCGCGGATGTCGTCGGCCGACGGGTCCGGCGGTTCCTTGGCCTCCTTGCGGATGCCGTCCGGCGGGTCCGGCGGGTCCGGCGGGTCCCCGACCTTCTCGCGCCGTGACGCCCTCAGGCAGCGGAACGTGAGCGTGTGGAGTGCCACGTGCCGCGCGAGTTCCTCGGTGTTGAGAATGCCTGCGAAGAGATGCTGGATCACCCTCGGGCCGAGCGGCACGGTCGAGTACGCCAGCGTGCTGGCGAAGCACCCGACGACGTACTGGTTCGGGGTCTCGGTCGGCTTCTCGTCCGGGCCGGGGCGACCGGCCGCCAGATGCATGACATCGTGCAGCAGGTCCACGTCGACCATCGTCCGGTCCCGGTCTCGTTCCGGGTCGTACCATTGCTCGCCGGCGTACTCGATGACGTTCTTGGTCAGCGCCTGCGCCCCCGGGGCGTCAACGTTCCGGGCCCGGAGGCAGGTGGCGAGGAACCGGCCGACGAGGAACTCCTCCCACTCGCGGTGCACGATACGGAAGTGGCTGGTGCTGGTGCCGGTCGGGAAGAACACCGTCCCACGGAGCAGCCGGTCGAAGTGCTCGTCGGTGCGAACGATCTCGAACCCTTGCATGACGCTCCCGCGGTCCAAGTCCGGGTGCCGGTCGAGGTGCGCCCGGAAGTGCGTCTCGTCTGCGGCGACCTCGCCCCGGACCGTATCCCGCCCCATCACCCCGCGGAACCCCAGAAAGAACCGCCAGGCCACGAGCATCGCCGCGTCCAGCCAGGCTTCGATCTCGAACGGGTTCCCGTCCGCCCCCGTCCCGCGCGGGAGGTTGCGCTTGATGAAGATCGCCCTTAGCGCCTCCTCCATGATCCCCGAGCGGGTCCGCAGACTGGACAACCTGGACAGCCTGGACAGCCTGGAGGCCGAGGGCTCCTCGATCCCCGGCCAGAGCTTCGACAGAATCAAGGGGGTTAGCAGCAGGTCGCGGAGGCGACGGCTCGAGACTCTGGCAATCACCTCGGCGATCCCTGGGAAGTAGCGATCCGCCTGCGCCGGCGACAGCCGGAGGATTTCTCTGGCATCCTCCCATGGGTCCAACACCAGGCCGCGCAACCCGGGCTGGCTCGAGCGGGCGCCGAGGATCACGGTGAGCCGGTGTTCCGTCCCGTGCTCCGTGCGCAACTTGTCGAGCATCTGGGAGAGGTGGGCCAGTGTGACCCGGGGGTGCTTACTCAGGAAGTCATCGATCCCGTCCAGGATCAGGACGGTCGGCTCCTTGAGTCGGTCGCCGATCCAGTCCGCGCCGATGTCGGGGAAGATGTTGTTCTTCGCCGACGTTAACGCTTTGGCGTACAGGTCCGTGTACTTGTTCGCCGCCCGTGCGATCGCCTTGCGGAGTGCGCACCACGGGTACTCCGGGAACACCCGCTTCTCCTCGTCGGTGAGATCGATCCCTTGCATCGGGACCAGGATGACCAGGGGGGAGGATTCTCGCCCGGTGCGAGGAATCGGAGGGCCAGTTCGCGCGCGAACCAGCGGACGACGGACGACTTACCGACCCCGGCGTCCCCGCTGACGAGGAGCGTGCGGATCGCCTGGTCGCCGCGGTCCACGACCTCGCGCATCCATTTGACGGCCCCCGCCTGATCGGTTCCCATCACCCGGATCGTCTGCCGTGGTTCAGGCTGTACCACCGGGCCGAGGTCGGTGAACATTTCCGTGATGTCGTCCAACCGTTCGACGTTGAACGTCTGGGCGACCGTGATCAGTGCGATGGCGGCCGCGGCCCGGTCTTCTGCCCACCGAAGGTACTTGACGAGGACATTGGGGATCAGATTAACCCGCTCGCAGTTGGCCGATCTGAAGCCGACCCAGCCAAGAAGTCGACCGAGGATCCCGTTGGTTTTTGTCCCAACCGGCTTGCCGCTGTTGTGTTCGGCGGGAAGGTCATTGACCTCCTTCACGCTGAAGTGATCGGCGCGGAGGCGTTCAACGTCCGACAGACCCCCACGCTTGAGGGCATCCTTTCCCGGCGTGGGGTGCTCCGGAGCGACATCGTCGTTCAGCCCGATCACCTCCAGCGTTCGGAGTCCCGGCAGCCGCTTCTTCTGGATGATCCTCAGGGCCTCGCAATACTTCTCCTCCAGCCGGAGCAGGTCCGGATTCCGGTAGCGGAGTTGCCCAACAATCTCGCACCGGCCCCACGGCAGACCTCCCGACTGCGGCACCAATCCACCCAGCTCCCGGAGTTGAATCCAGCACCACACGGTCGGGTATACCACCCACGCGTAGAGATGCCAGGACAGCCAGGTCTGCAACCTGTTACCGCCCCAATGCGGGACCGCCACGTTCACCACCAGCCGGGTGCGGAGGGCGATCGAGTCCGACTCCTCCAAATTCTTGTCACCGCCTTCCAGTTTCTTGATCGCGTCCGCGAGGTCGCCGACCAGCATCTGCTTGACGACCAACCCGCCGGTGCTGTGGCCGACGAACACCACGTGGGGTACGTCTTGCCCGTGTTACCGAGGTACGTCTTGAGTTCCTCGGCCGCTGTCCAAATCGACGCCTTCTGCCAGATGTTCGCCGGGAATTCGTAGGACAGGACGTCCGCGTCGATCCCGAGCTTCGCCAGCAGCGCCTCGGGCAAGTCCTGCCACGTCATCCGGTCGGCCCGAATGCCGTGAACGAATACGAACAAGATGTCGGGGCGGTACGTCGGGGCGGCTGGGTTGGCAACGTGCCAGGCGCCGTAGATGTCCTCTCTGCCTTTGGTCCAGAAGTCGGTGCTCACGTTCCGGCTCCGGCGACCGAGGTTCGTCCCACGCCGGACCCCATCATGGCGTCATCCGATGCCGGCTGCAAGGAGGTGCGCACGCCGTCGCCCCGGCAGTGCGTGGGGTTCGCGGACACGATCATCGACCGCTGGGGCCGCGCTCTCAGCTACCAGAGTGCGGTTGTCGGGGGCAACCTGACGGCGCTCGTCGTGCAGCTCGACGACGCCCGACTCGTCGGCAAGCTGCTCGCGCGCGTCGCGGCCGGCGATCCGTCGGTGGAACTCGTCGCGCCCCTCGCGCGAACCTTCGACGCGCACGGCTGGGACACGTTTCGAGGTTCCCTGACTGTGGTGATCGAGGGTAAGGCGGGCGAGACCGTCGGGCGGAACGTTCGGCTCCTGGACCGGCTCTGTACGTCCGGCGAGCGGTTGACCGTATGCCGGGGGCTCACCGAAACGGCCGTAGCGGCGATCGAACGCCTCGACCGCGAAGTCGTCGCGATCAACTGGCGGTTGCGCGACGTGAACCGCGCGCAGCTACTCACCGGACTGTCTCGCGCGCTGGTGGCCACCGGGCAGGAGGAGTTATTGTCGCGGTTCGTGACGCGCGTCCTGGCCGACCCCAAAACGTACCCGCTCTCTGCGCACGTCGCGGCCCTGACGAGCCTCGGGCCGTGGCTGAAGACGAACCTCAAGAAGCCGTGCGTACCCGTTTCCCGATGGCTCGCGAGGTGTTGCGAGCAGTTGGACGAGTTGACCGCAACCGAACCGGTCGCGCCGGCGACTTCCGCCGTGAGGCAAACGTTCGGTGCGATTGCGCGGACTGCAAGGAACTCAAGGCGTTCCTCAAGGATCCGGTCGAACGAGTTCACCGGTTCCGCATTCGACAGGACCGCCGCCAGCACCTCGAACATCAGATCAAGGGGCACGGGTGCGACGCGGAGTGCGCGACCCAACGAACCGGCTCACCCCAGACGCTCGTCTGCACGAAGAACACGGCTTCGTACGAGGCGCGGCTGAAGAAGTACCGCGACGATCTGGCGCACCTCGCCGCGCTCCGGTCGATCCAGTCGTCGCTGCCGTCGTGAGCCCGGGCTGCCGCCCGGGGTCTGCAATCGGCGGCCGTCGAGGCCGGGCTACGCTCCCGGGCCGGACTTGTTCTTCCGCTTGTCCTGCCGCCGCTGCTGGGACTTGCGGCCCGGCCGGTAACCCGTCGGCTTCGGTGGCCCGGCTCCGCGCTCGCCCGGCTTCTCGCCCTTGGCGGGGTTCGCGACGGTGTGATAGTGGTCGTCGTCGCCTTCACCGCGAACCGCACGGTTGGCTTGCCGTCGCCGCGCTTCGATGGCCTCCTTCGGCGGGTTGGCTGGGATCAGCCCTTCACACCCCCCGATCAGGTCAGTACGGCCCGCTTGGACCAGGGCTTCGCGGACCGTGAAGTAGTTCTCGGGCTTGAAGAACTGCATGAGAGCCCGCTGCATTTTCCGGTCCTTGATCCCCCTGACGACCTGCACTTCCTTCTTGGTGAACGGGTCGAGTCCCGTGTAGTAAAGACATGTGGCGATGTCGTCGGCCCTTTACATGAAGCACCTGATCTTGGCGAGAGTTGGCCGATGTCAGGGCACGGATGGCAACTCGCTCAGGAGGCGGCAGTCGTCCTCGAAGCGCTTCACGGCCCGCTCGAAGGAACCTGTCGTTTTCGTGAGCACCAGGGAATAGGGACTTCCCTTGCGCTCGAGTGCGTGTTTGACGTCGCACTGGTGCCGGCCGATCCTCTCAATGAGATGCCGTCGATTGTCTTCGCTGGCCGGTATGCGGCCGACCTCGTGCGAAGGGTCGGCAAGGAAGGCGTTGAGTTGCGAGCAGAACTGGCAGCGGCAATCGACCGTCGCAGGCCGTGCCCAATCGGTCGGTGGCGTCGGTTCCCTGGCGGTGGCACGTTCGAGCTGACCGCGCGCGGCGACGAGCCATGACCGGAATTGCGG
>Ga0335394_10008781_pt1 | contig 11400 bp, 8 predicted proteins | sample MAT03_FD_205741 | JGI IMG/M metagenome (GOLD analysis project Ga0335394, IMG submission 205741) | Freshwater microbial communities from Lake Fryxell liftoff mats and glacier meltwater in Antarctica - MAT-03 (spades assembly) (version 2) ... | reverse complement strand
CGTGCCGCCTTCTTCGCGATGCGTCGGATCTTCGAGGTAGCGGTGATGGCGCGGGCCGACGTAGTGCACGGTGCCGCCGCCCGGCATCGTCGGCACACGATTGGCGAATAGCGTGCGCTTGGCGACGAGCACGCCGGGTGTGCCGGGGCCGCCGATGAACTTGTGCGGCGAGAGAAAGATCGCGTCGATGGCGAGCGCAGGATCGTCGGCCGGCGTCATGTCGATCTTCACGTACGGCCCGGCGGCGGCGTAGTCCCAGAATGCGAGCGCGCCGTGCGCGTGGAGCATCGCTGTGACTGCGCGCACGTCGGAGCCGATGCCGGTGACGTTCGACGCCGCCGAGAAGCTGCCGATACGCAGCGGCCGATCGGCGTACGCGCCGAGCTCACGCTCGAGCAGCGCGAGATCGATCATGCCGTCCGCGTCCTCGTCGATGGTGACGACATCCGCGATCGATTCGCGCCACGGCAGCTCGTTCGAGTGGTGCTCGTAGGGCCCGATGAACACCACCGGCCGCTCGTTCGCGGGGATCTTCGCCTGCAGATCGTAGCGCGCGTCGAGGTCCGCCGGGATGCGCAGATTCAGCACGTCGACGAGCTTGTGGATCGCGCTGGTCGCGCCCGAGCCGGTGAAGATGACGCAGTCGTCGTCGCTCGCGCCGACGGCGCGCTTGATGATCTCGCGCGCCTCCTCGCGAAAGCGGCTGGTCTGCATGCCGGTGCCGCTCGTCTCGGTGTGTGTGTTGGCGTAGAGCGGCATCACCTCGCCGCGCATGAAGTCCTCGATGAACGACAGCGAGCGACCCGACGCGGTGTAGTCGGCGTAGGTGACGCGGCGCGGTCCGTACGGTCCGTCGATGACGCGGTCGTCACCGATGATCGCGTTGCGGATTTCGTCGACGAGGCGCTGCGAGCTCAGTTCCGTCGGAGGCATCTCGGCAGAGGATGACACGTGCGCGTCGTACGCGGTCGGCGCAGCTCGCCGCGAGAGACGTGCGCGAGCGCGTGCCGCCGCCGTTAAACTTATTGAAAGTCGAAGTCAATTTGCGCGTCGACTATCTGCAGCGTCGGCTCGAAGGAGTCGATCGCGGCGCGGGCGGCGCGGTCTTCAATCGCACGCAGCTCGGCGAGCAGCTCTCCGTCGGCACGGGCGTGACCGTCGGCGCGCGTGGCAAGACGCAGTTGAGGGTGCGCGGCTCGTACGGACTCTCGCGCGAGCAGCTGCTGCAGGATCAGCGGCAGAGCAACGCGCTCGACACGCTCGAGGACTCGCGCGAGCACCTCGGCGAGATCAGGATGCAGCTCGATACGCCGCTCGGCGATCATCTGCTGTCGGTCGGCGTCGAGCAGCTGGTGCAGGTGCTCGATGCACCGCGGTTGGTGAGCACTGGGCATCGGACGCGATGGGCCGGCTTCGTCCAAGACGAGTGGACGGCGGTCGACACGGACGCGGTCGTCGTCGCGATCGTCCCCGGCGCGCGGATCGACGTCGACACGCAGTTCGGTACGCGCTTCTCGCCGAAGCTCGCGACGCGCGTCGATCTCGGTGAGCACGTGGTCGTGCGAGCGAGCTACGGCTGGGGCTTTCGCGCACCGAGCTTTCAAGAGCTGCTGCTGCGCTTCGAGAACCCGACGGTCGGCTACGTTGTCGACGGCAATCGTCGTCACCATCGCGGATGGTGCGAGCTCGCTCGGCTGGGACGTCGCGTTCTCGCGCACGCAGATTCGCACCAACGGCGGCACCAGCGGCGCGGGCTTCGGCGGCGCGCGGCAGGACGCGGAGGCGGAGTACGAGACGCTGACCTCGACCGACACGATCAGCTTCGCGGCCGACGAAGAGATCACCACGGGTATGCCGGGGGCGACGCCGACGAGCATGAGCCCAGTGCTCTCCGACTGGTACGATTACGACCCGAGCACGCACGTCGTGACGCCGACGGAAACCGTGTTCGTGCTGCGCACCGCGAGCGGCGGTTACGCCAAGCTGCGCATCGTCGCGTGGGACGGCGCGGTCGGCGGCTACATCGTGCGCCTCCTGCCGCTCGAGGTCGTGATCGAGACCCACGCGCTCAGCATCGACGCGACGTCGACGGCGCACTGGGCGTACCTCGATCTCGATGGCGCGGCGCCTGTGACGGTGACGGATGCCGCGGCCGATCTCGTGTGGGACATCGCGGTTCGTCGCACGGCCTTCGCGACGAACAGCGGTGAGAGCGGCGCAGGCGAGGGCGGCGCGCGCACCGTCGACACGGCGTTCGACGCGACGACGGTGGTGCCGACGGACGGCTTTGCCGTCGACAGCCACGGTCGCACCGTCGTCTGTCGCCGAGACCACGCGGACGGCCGCGACCGTGCCGCCTGGCATCGCTCCCGTCGTGCATCCCGACGGACCGCCGACGATCGCGACGGGCAACCAGTTCTGGTCGTTCCTCGAACAGCCGGTGACGAGCTTCGGCGCGGCGACAGACGGCGGCTACGCGTACATCGTCGGCGGCTACCATGGCACTCCGCACGACTATCGCCCCGAAGGCCAGTCCGGCGAGTTTCGACGCATGAAGCTCGCCGATGGCGCGTGGGAGACGCTGCCGTCGGTGACGCCGCTGCAAGGCCTCGCGCTGGTGGCGCACGCCGGCAAGCTGTGTCGCGTCGGCGGCATGCGCGTGTTCGACGAAGCGCCGAAGCTGCGCTCGCTCGACGAGGTCGCTTGTTACGATGCGGCGAGCGGCGCGTGGCGTAATCTCGCGCCGCTACCGGCCGCGCGATCGTCGCACGACGCGATCGTCGTCGGCCATACGCTGTACGTCGTCGGCGGCTGGCAGCTCGCGGGCGATGCGCGAAGCGGCCGCTTTCACGACACCATCGCGACGCTCGATCTGTCGCGCGCGGACGCGCAGTGGAGCGCGCTGCCGGCGCCGTTCACGCGGCGTGGCCTCGCGCTCGCGGCGACCACCACCGCGCTCGTCGCCATCGGTGGGATGAGCTCCGACGAGGAGATGTTGCGCCGCGTCGACGTGCTCGATACGCGGCGCGGCACGTGGCGCGCAGCTCCGGAGTTTCCGGGTGAGGCGTTCGGCGTCGCCGCGGTGGGCGTCGGTGAAGACGTCATCGCCGCCGGTCGCGACGGCGGCGTGTATCGCCTGCGTCCGCGCGCGACTGCGTGGGAGCGCATCGGCGACCTCGCGTTTCCGCGCATGTTCCATCGCTTGGTTGTACGCAGCGCGGACGAGCTGCTGGCGATCGGCGGCATTCGCGGCATGACGACGGCGCCGCGCACGCGGCACATCGAGTCGATCGCGCTGCGTCCGACCACCGAGGCGCGCTTCGTGGCGCTGACGTCGCAGCAAGGCACCGAGCTCGCCGCCGAGCGCACCATCGAACGCTATGATCCGGCGCGCGACAGCTGGTCGGTGACGCTCGACGCGCTGCCGATCGAGCCGCGCCACTCGCGCGCGTTTGCGTACAACGGACACCTCGCGATCCTGTCGACGCACGACGCGGCACCGGAGGCGCACCTGGTGCTGGTGACCCCGCCGACTGCCATTGCGGCGAGCGCTAGCCCAGGTCCGCGAGCGTCCGCTCGACGCGCTCGGCGTCGGCCGTGAGGCCGATGCGACGCAAGATGACGCGCGCCTCGCCGAGTCGATCGCGCGCGCCCTCGAGGTCGCCGCGCTCGATCAGGTGAAAGCCGAGCTCGGCCATCGAGCGCGCGGACTCCTTCTCGCTGCCAATCTCACGAAATACGTCTATCGACGCGAGGAACGCCTCTTCCGCGCGTCGATCGGCTTGACCCGACGCGTCGAACAGCGTCCGCGCGCGCAGCTCGCCGAGCGCGCGCAGCGCCATACCGATCGCCTCACGACTCGCGTATTGCTCGGCGAGCGCGAGCGCGTGCGTGACCTGCGCCTCTGCGCCGTCGTCGTTGCGGCGCAGCAGGAGCAGGCCGAGGTTGCGCTCGATGGCCGCGCGCGCGCGCAGATCGCCGAGCGTGATCGACAGATCGCGCGCCGTCGCGAGAGGTTCGATCGCGTCGTCGAGACGCTTCTCGGAGATCAGCGCCTCTCCGAGGTTGTTGAGTAGGAACACCTGCGTGCGCACGTCGCCGATCTCGCGCGCCTGGGTGAGCGCCTCGCGCCACGACGCGATCGCGGCCTCGGCGTTGCCGCGCTCGAACGAGAGAATGCCGAGCGCGTTCAGCGATTGGACAATGCCCTCGAGATCTTGGATCTGCCGCCGGATCTCGAGCGCCTGGCGGAAGCAATCTTCGGCGACGTCGAGGTGGCCCTGTGCGAGCTCGATCGCGCCGTAAGTCGTGAGCGACAGCGCCTCGCCGCGCACATCACCGTGCGCGCGGCGGATCTCGAGCGCCTCGTGCGCCGCGTCGTGCGCGGGGGCCAGCTCGCCCATCAGGCGCATCACCTGCGCGAGATCGTCGAGCGTGCTGCCGACGCCGCGCAGATCGCCCGCGTTGCGGAACAGCGTCAGCGCGCGCTCGAGCAGCGTGCGCGCAGCAGCCTCGGCGCCACGCTGCCGCTCGATGCGCGCGAGCCGGTTGAGCGCCGCGCCGCCCTTGTTCGGCGCGCCGATCTGCCAGGCGAGGCGCAGCATCTCCGAGAACGCGCGCTTCGCTTCGTCGTAGCGGCCGAGCGTGGTGAGCAGCGAGCCGTGCTCGTGGAGCGCCTCGGCGCGGCGCGCGACGTCCTCCGGATCGATCAGCGGCAGCGCCTTCTCGACGTAGCGCAGCGCCGCCGATGTGCGCAGCTTCTGGCGCTCGACGATCGCCGACTCGAGATACGCACGACCGGCGCGCGGACCCATCCCCGCGCGCTCTAGGTGCGGCGCGATCATCGCCGCGATCCCCTCGCGGGCGACCTCCGCGCGCAGCGTGAGAAAGCGCGCGACGGCGGCGTGGCGGCTGATGCGGATCGCTTCGCCGAGCTCGCTGTAGAGCAGCGCGCGCGTGCCGGCGTGGACGAAAACGTACTCGTTCGTCCCAGGCAGATCGCTGGTGTGCGTGCGCTCGACGAAGCCTTGCTGCTCGAGCCGCGCGATGCCCGCGTCGAGCGCGCGCTCGTCGTCGTCGCCGGGCCACAGCGACGCGACGTCGTCGAGTGAGCCCGGCGCCTCGCGCTCCGTGCGCATCTGCGCGAGCACCGCGCCTGACCAGAACACCTCGCCGACGACCGCGGCGCGATCGAGCGTCGCGCGCTCGAAGCCGTCGAGCCGCGAGAGCCGCGCGCGGATCGCGTCCTCCGCGCTCACTGGCGAGCCGGGCGCATCGAGCCGCGCGAGGTCGACCACCAGCCCGTCGGCCGTCTGTTGAAAGAGTCCTGCGTCCGAGAGCGCGATCACCAGCTCGCGTAGCGCGCTCGGGTTGCCGCGCGAGCGATGCGTGACCGCGGCGACGAGCGGCTCCGGCGCAGAGCTCAACGTCGGCAGCAGCGTGAGCAGCACCGTCGCGACATCCGCCTCGCTGAACGCGGCGATCGGACCCGACGTCGTGCCGCCCGGCGCCTCGATCGCCTTGGCGCGCTCGAGCACCGGCGCGTCACCCGCGATGACGACGGCGAGGTGCGCCTCCGCCTGCAGGACCGCGTCGAGGATGTCCCACGCCTCGGTGTCCGCTTCGTGCATGTTGTCGAGCAGCACGAGCACCGGGCGCTTCTGCGCCTCGCCCTCGAGGAAGCGCTTCACCGCGAGGCGCGCGCGCCGCCGCAGCTCATCCGGGCGCCCCTCGAGCGGCGTGAGGAACGGGCTGTCCGGGAAGGGCACGCCGGCGACGTGGCCGAGGAGGTGCGTCGTCTCGGCGACCTTGATCGCATCGATGGCGCCGATCACCTGACCGACGACCGTCGCCATCTGACCGCGCACGACCGCGGGCCCGGACGAGGGCGTGACGTTGAAGCGCTCGAGCAGCATGCGTGAGAAGGGCGCATACACGCCGTCACCGCCTTCGCGACAGGCGGCGTAGAGCACGAGCACGTCGGGCGCGATGCGTGCGGCGAATTCGCTCGCGTAGACCAGCAGCCGCGTCTTGCCGGAGCCGCGGCCGCCCTCGAGCGCGACCAACGTCGGCATGCCGACGGTGAACGCGCGCTCGACGCCGGCGCGGATGGCCTCCGACGCCTCCGCTTGGCCAATGAACGGCGCCTCTTGCTCGCCGCTGCGATCGGCGAGCGTGTCGTCGCCGAGCATCATCATCGGATCCGTCGCGTCCGACATCGGCACGGCGCCGGAGCGCTCTGCGTGCTCGACGACGGTCGCGTCCGGCGCGAGTCGCTGCCCGGTGAAGCTCGCGCGGCGTGGTGCGCCGCTCGCGAGCGGGCTTCCGCAGCGTGCGCACGCGCGCCAGGTCTTCGGATTGGCGAAGCCGCAGGAAGGGCAGGTCGAGAGAGCGGGCTGCATCCCAGCGGTTGTCGCAGAAACCCGCGGAATTGTCACCGATGACGAGCAGTGCCTGGCCGCGTGACGACCCGGCGTGCCGCTCTCGTGCGCTGCGCGGCGCGGCTCAGCGCGAGGCGAGCGCGCTGCAGCGGAGTTGGGTCGCGTCGCGCAGCCGTGCTTGCCGCGCGGCGAGTACGTCTGGGGCCAGCACGGCGGGCGGCGCTTCTTCCCCGGCGAGCGCGTCGCCGCGCGCGACGAAGAACAGCGACGGATCGTCGACGACGTCGAACAACTCTTGCCCCGCGTCGTAGAGCGCGCAGTTGCGCGCCATCAGGTCGTCGTGGATCAGCGTGAACGCCTCGACGCTCCACGCGTGTGTGTCGTGCATCAGCACGATGCCGCCGCGCTGACCGTCTTCACGCTCGCGCCGCTCGAACACGCGCCGCCAGGTCGTGTGCACTTCCTCGGCCGTGCGCACCTGAAAATCACCGGTGCCGAGGTTCCACAACATGATCGTGTAGCCGCGATCCTGCAGCAGTCCGTCAGTGCGATCGGTGTGTACGCCGAACGGCGGGCGGAACAGCCACGGACGCGCGCCGAACACTCGCTCGAAGATCTGCTCGTTGCCCTCGACCTCCGCGACCACTTCTTCCGAGTCGAGCGTCGGCAGAGCCACGTGGTTGATCGTGTGACTGGCGACGATGTGTCCGCGGCGAACCGCGTCCCGCGCCACCTCTTGCTGATCGCGCTGCTGCTTGTTCTCGCCCAAAATGCGCGAGCCGCTGAGAAAGAACACAGCGCGCACGCCAGCGGCGTCGAGTCGATCGAGCAGCTTTGGCGTGGTCGAGCGGTCGGGTCCGTCGTCGAAGGTGAAGAGGATCAAGCGATGTGGCGTCGCGCCAGTAATCGTCATCCCGCGCGCGACGTGGGCGCCGAGCGTGTCGCGCGGGACGTCGACCGCGATGAGCTCAGCGTCGCTAGGCAGCGGCTCGAGCGGCGCGAGATACTCGGCCGGCGTGCGTTGCACCGCGGCGTGCGTCGCAGCCGGCGTCGCGTCGGCGTGGGTTCGCGCGGACGTCGGTGTGCGCGCGCGCGTCGTGTGGGCAAGCGCAGCGCCGCCGGCGATCGCCGCCGCGCAGAGCAGGATGCGTCCGAACAGGCGTACGCCGCGCCGAATACGTGCCGAGTCCATCGCCTTCAATGGTAGGCAGCGGGGCGCTCCGACCGCCAGAAAGTGGCGCAGTGCGATTCGCTACTTCGCCGGCGCAGCAGCGATTCGCTGCTTCCGTCGCGCGCGCTTCTTGATACGCTCCGCCGCCATGCGACTCGACGATCTCTCGAAGGACGAACAGCTCGCCCTCGGCGGGCTCATCCGCCTGATGCTGCGTAGCGACGGTGAGTTCACCGACGCGGAAGAAGCGCAGGTGAACCAGGTCGGGGCGCGCCTCGCGGATCCGGATCGGCTCTGGTCGGTCATCTCCGCCTCCGCGCAGGCGCACATGAGCGACGCCTCGATCCGCACCGCGGCGGAGAGCGTGACGCGCCCCGAGGTGCGCAATCTCGTCCGCGAGGTGCTCACCGAGGTCGCGCGCGATGGCAGCGTCACGGAGAGCGAGCAGAAGCTGCTCGACTGGCTGACGTCGATCTGGCTCTGAGTCGCCGCACACCTCACGACGCGCCGTCGACGTGATCGCAACATTGCGTGATCCCGTCGAGGCGCTGTGCGTCGCGAAGGCGCGCGAGGCGATCAATCGGTGACGGTGAGGACGGTGCCGGCGCCCTGAATGTCGATGCCATCGGTGTTCTCGAGCAGCGTGTTGTGCTCGCAGTCCTGGAGCTTCACGTCCCAGACGCCTGCGCCTGCGCTCCACATGTAGTTGGCGCCGGGCTGGATCGTGTCGTCGCCGAGCTGGTCGTCGCCCCAGTTGGGATCGCTGTGCGACGAGATCATCGCGTAGCAAATCACCGTGGACGACTGGTTGTTGATCATGAAGACGCCGGCGCTCGGCGCTTCGCCACCACCGCCACCACCGCCACCACCACCGCCAGTGTTGGTCGTCGTCGTGTCGGCGCCTCCGCAAGCGGAGAGCGAGACGACCACTGCGAAGAGCACAGAGAGAGAACGGAGAGAGACATTCATCGGCGAGAGTCTAAAAGACTCGCTCGCCGGTTGGCAACAGTAGAACCTCCTAGTTCGTGGCGAAGTCGAGCGGCACGCTCAGCGATACCGACGCCCCGCCGCTCGGCGCGGGGAAGCTCCACGCCGCCGCCTGGTTCTCGACGCAGGTGGACAGCCATGGATAGGGCGCGTCGCTCGTCGCCAGGGTGGCGCGGGAGACGTGGCCCGTTGGATCGACGGTGATGCGCAGCGACATGTGGCCCGCGAGATCCGGGCGACGCATCAGCGCGGTCTGATAGCAGCGCTGCACGCCGTCCATGCCGCGTGTGACCACGTCGCGAACGACGGCAGGATCGAGCGTTCCGCGACGCGGCTCGTCGTCGGCGACGACTGGCGCGAGCATCAGCGTCGGATCGAGAGAAGCGCCCTCGGGCCCGACGTCGATGCTGAAGCGCGTCGGCACGCCGCGCAGATCGAACGCGACGCCCGCGTGTGTGCCGACTGACGTGCGCATCGCGATGGCGCCCGCGAGCGGCAGTGCGAGCCCATCGAATTCGATGCTCGCGACGCCGCTCGTCACTGGGATCTGCACGCTTGGCCAAGTGGCCGCCTCTGGGGCGAGCGCGATGGGGTCGACGAGCACGCTCGGGTGCAGCCCGGCGCCATCTTCGGGCGCAGACCAGCGGCTCGGCCCTTCGACGCGCGCGACGAGCGCGTCGTTCTCGGTGACGTCGACGATGCCCTCGTGCACGGTCACCGTGACGATCGCCGCGACGCCGTCCGCGATCTGCCGCGACACCGAGAAGTGCGTGCCGCGTACGTGGACGACGTACGGCGCCGCGACGATCTCGTAGCGTGCGCCCTCGTCGAGGTGCGCGACGCGGCTCGTGATGCGCCCCGACTCGAGACGGATGATGGTCGCGCGCTCACGACTGCGCTCGAGCATCACCGTCGTGTCCGCGGCGATCACGAAGCCGGTCCCATCGCCGAGCCGCAGGTGCGTCGTGCTCGCGGCCGACGTTACCAGCCGCGCGTCTTCGCCGACGGTGTCGCCGAGCGCGAGCGCGCGTGAATCTCCTGTCGCGCGTCCCGCGATCGCCGTGACCGTGCCTTGACGCATCGCGCCCTCGTCAAAGGCGAATGGAGCCGCATCGGTGTTCTGCGTCGGCGCGCCTTGCGGCCACATAGAGCCCCCGACCATCGCGAGGATGACCGCCGCCGCCGCCGCAAAGCCGCCATAGAGCGCGTTGCGCGCGCCTGCCCGAGCGCGTCGAATATCCGTCGCCGCAGCCTTCGCCTCGCGGCGCAGCGTGAGCTCCATCTGCTCCCAGTTGGGCTCTGGCCAGCGCTGCTCCGTCGCCTCGATACGCAGCTGCTCGAACGCGCGAATCGCCGTCAGCTCACCCCTGCACGGCGCACAGCCGGCGAGGTGGCGATCGAGTCGCGCGCGCCCCGCACTGGAGAGCACGGCGAGGTCGTATGCGATGAGCGCGGCAGTCTTGGCCGAGTGCGCGTTCATCGCGCACCTCCGTTTCCGTGGCGAGAGAGCGGTGTGCCAGGCGTGCTCGGCTCGCTCTCTCCCGCGTCGCCGCGATCCGCCGCCGGTTTCGGAGCGCCATTCGTGTGCTCCGCGCCGATCTTCTGGGCGGCGCCGATCTTCTGGGCGGCGCCGATCTTCTGGGCGGCGCCGATCGTCGGCTGGCCGTGTACGTCGGGACCAAGTTCGGCGAGCAGCGCGCTCAGCTTCGGCTCCTTGGCGATCGCCGCGTAGAGCTCTTTCCGTGCGTAAAATAGACGGGTGCGCACCGTCAGCACCGGCGCACCTACGAGATCGCCGATCTCCTTCGCTGGGCGGCCCTCGAGATCGTGCATCACGAGCACGACGCGCTTCTTCTCGCTCAGCCCCTCGAGCAAGCGATAGAGCGCGGTCAACCGCTCCGAGCACTCCAGACGGCGCTCGGGCGTATCGAGCGGCTCGTCATCAGGTGGCGCCTCCGGCACCTCGACGTTGGAGAACTGCGGCCGCGAGCGCCCACGGCGCAGGTGCATGCGCGTGACGTTCACGGTGAGCCGGTAGAGCCAGGTGCTGAACTTCGAGTCGCCGCGGAACGATTTGAGCGAGCGATAGACGTGCACGAAGACGTCCTGCACCACGTCGTCGACGTCCGGCGATGGGCCCATGACGCGCTGAACGCCGCGCGCGACATCGCTGCGATGGCGAAGAAAGATCTCGCGGAACGCAGCCTCGTCGCCGTCTTGCGCCCTGCGGATCAGTGGGTCGAGGGCATCCATCGGCGCTGTACGTTCCGGAGAGTGAGGCCGCAGCAGGGCCAGCGACGAGCGACGGTGAGACAGCGACTGGCGTGACCCGCCTGCGAGGACAGGCAGCGCTGCGAGAATCGAGATGGAAGGCGACGATAGCATGCAGCGGACGTCCGTTTCTCCGTGGACGTACGTTGCGGCTCACCCCCAGCTGCGTTCAACCGCGCGCCGAGGGCCTGGTCCGTGCACCTTCCGAACGGCTCAGCGCAGCCGGCGATTGGCGAAGCGGATGACGTCGTCTGCGAGGAGGAGTCCGATGACTGTTGCGACGAAGAAGACCATGAGTCTCCTTTCGCAAACTGGTGGATCGCGGTCAAAAAAGCTGCGCCGCTTTGTGAAGCTCTGCGAAGCTCTGCGAGGCTTTTCGTTCGTTGCGCTCCCGCGCTGGGAACCTCCCCCCTCAAGATTCATCACTTCTTTTTGAGCCTGATTCGTTGCGCTCCCGCGCTGGGAACCTCCCCCAGCCCCTCGTTCGAGGGGGGCTTTTCCGATGGCGTCGGTGAGCGTCGCGTGCACTCGAATACCGGCGCTGCGAGGCACCCCCAACCCCCTTGGAAAGGGGGCTTTCTGACCGAATTG
>Ga0335394_10008779_pt1 | contig 11401 bp, 12 predicted proteins | sample MAT03_FD_205741 | JGI IMG/M metagenome (GOLD analysis project Ga0335394, IMG submission 205741) | Freshwater microbial communities from Lake Fryxell liftoff mats and glacier meltwater in Antarctica - MAT-03 (spades assembly) (version 2) ... | reverse complement strand
ATTGTGATCCTATTGGACACCTACGCCCCAGAGCCATACGCCGCAGTCATGCGGGCCGAACTGAAGTTGTACGGACCCTTGAAGAACCTGGTGATGCGAGGCTTGATGAAATTCTACCATCTCCGGAATGAACCGCTCCCGCCTTGGCTGCGCAACTTCAACGTGATCGACACCTACGACCGTGCCACCTATCAGTACGAGATGGTGCCCTACCCCGGCGAGATCACCATCATCAAAGCCGAAGGTTCCCCAGGTTCCATGGACAAGGGGTGGAAGGATTATACCAAAGGCAACATGCAACTGCGCCACTGCCCCGGCACGCACTTTTCCATGATCTCCGAGCCCCATGTGCAAGTGGTGGCCCAACAGATCGAACTGGCGATCCAGGAGGTGATGCAACGTGCCAAGTCGGTGGTGGCCTAGGTGGAAATAATACTGGACCATGGTCGTCCTTCGGTCGAGGCACTAAGGGAAATCCAGAACCGTGAATTAACGTGAATGGACGTGAATAGTTTCCGTTCATTTACGTTCACACCATATCAATTCACTGTTCAACTACCCATACGAACGCGGGGGCCGGATGAACGAAGCCCGATCACTTGACCCAGGAGGGATCTGATCCGTCCGAATGTTGGATCTTTACCCCGATGAAAGCTGACGCGTTGAACGGCCGCCGACTGACCGTGTTCTGTGAAGGGCCGTTCACCGGAACCCCGGAAAGTGCCACAGTACCACCGGAACCCACCGACCACATCGCCGTATGGACCGCCACATTAGATGCCCTGCGACCCAAGGCCAAAGCCTGCCAAGCCACCTTGGACCCTACAGAAAAGGAACGTATGGCGCGCTTCCGGTTCGAACGTGATCAAGAGCGATTCCTGTTGGGACATGGATGGCTGCGAGAAGTTCTGGGCATGTACATGACGTGTTCTCCTGAGAGCGTGACCTACAGCCGGGGCCGCTTCGGTAAACCTTTTCTTGAAGGGCATCCACTGCGATTCAACATCAGCGATACCAAGGATGCCATCGCGATCGCCGTCTCCAAGGATCGAGAACTCGGGGTGGATATCGAGACCACCTCACGCAAGGTGCACCATGTGGAAGTGGGCCAGCACTATTTCACTCCGGAAGAGATCGCTGCCATTGATGAAGCGCCCGATGGCAAACGCCGCTTTTTGGAATTCTGGACCCGCAAGGAAGCCGTGCTAAAAGCCAGCGGGGTCGGCATCATGGACGATCTGCACCTGCTTCGCGTGAATGCCACGGTGAACGAATTGCGCATCACCCACCCGGAATTCATCGCCATGGCCACCGACGAATACCATGTACGAACATGGAACGTGGGGGATGAACACTTGATCAGTTTGGCGGTGGAGAGTGCGGTTGGAGAGGTTCGGATGTTCGGGGGGTAGGGGAATGAATGAAGAATGAAGAATGTAGAATTTTGAATGACGCAATTCCGTTATTCGTTCACTCCTCCCCTCCTTCCTCCCCGTAGAACATCGGGTGGAAGTTGAGCAAGTACAAGCGTTTTCCGGCGCGGGTGATGGCGGTGTAGAGCCAGCGGACGTATTCGGCATCCATCATTTCGGCGGTGATGTAGCCTTGGTCCACGAAGACCGTATTCCATTGGCCACCTTGGGCCTTGTGGGCCGTTACGGCGTATGCGTATTTGATCTGCAAGGCCTGAGCGTATGGATCTTCGCGCAATAGGCGGTAGCGTTCGGCCTTGGTGGGCGCGGTGTAGCTGTTGAACAAGGCCTGGCGCAACAATTTGATCTGCCCACCGGGCATGGCGGGGCTTTCCGTGGCGAGTACATCCAGCATCACCTTCACTTCCAATTCGCGCTCTTCCAGGCCCGTCCACCAACCGGCGGTGATGTCCGCGAACCGCAGTCCGTGCTTCTCTTCGGTGCCGTGTACCCGTTTCACCACGATGGGTTCCCCGTTGGCGATCAGTTCCGGCTTGCCGTTCTTTCCGGCCCAGAAGTAGTTGTTCTTAACCACCATCAAGCGGTCGCCGGAGCAGAGCTCTTCCTCGTACCCATGGATCCGGGTGCGCACCTGCATGCTGTACTGGTAGGCGCGTTTGTTGCTGCGGCAGATCACACAGACTTCATCATCACCGTCCTGTCCGTAGGCCGTCTCCAATGCATCTTGCAGGTCGTGGCCCGTCAGGCGAATGACATCCGGAAAGCCCATGGTGAAAAGTGGCATGGGTTCCTTCTCACCCAAGATCCCGCGCAAGGCGGTGGCATTGGTCAAGATCCCGGACCCTTCGGCCTGCCGCACCACATCCGTCATTTCCAAGGCACCAGCGGTCAATCCGAAGGCGGCGAGTTCCTTCACATCCAACGCCGGGCTCTTGTCGCTGCCCACCGGCGGCAACTGTGCCGGGTCACCGATCACCAGCAATTTGGTACGTGGCGCGCTGAAGACGTGCTCGAACAGGTCCTGCAGCAGGTCGCGCCCACCGAAGGGTCCTTCACCCAAGCCGCCGCGACCGATCATGGAGGCCTCGTCCACGATGAACAGGGCATCGGCATCCTTGTTCGGTGCCACCATCATGCTGCCCGGACCAGCGACTCCTTCCCCCGCGATCCGGTAAATGCGCCGGTGTATGGTGGAGGCACTGCGGCCCGCGTAGGCACTGAGCACCTTGGCAGCACGGCCGGTGGGGGCCAGCAGCACGACCGGTCTGCGTTGGGCCGCGAGCACCTGCACCAAGGCACCCACCAACGTGGTCTTTCCGGTACCCGCGTAGCCCTTCAGCACCAAGGTAGCATGCTCCTTCGGGGTCGCCAACAAGCGTTCCAAGGCCACCGCAGCACGTTCCTGACCCGCAGTGGGCGTGTGGACGAGGGCCCGTAAGAGCCGTTCATGGAAGTTGTCGTTGGGGGTAGCCGCCACTGTGGTTCCACTGATCCGAGGACCGGTGCAATTGGGCAAATGATGGGCTCAAGTGCCGGGGTGAATTTATCTTACTTTTGGGCGCTTCAGACCATACCGTACGCCAAAGCGATGAAGAATCTCGCCAGTTATATTTTCCCAGTGCTCCTGATCATGGTCGGGGGTGCCTTGTTGATCATCGGTGCCATGCAAGGCCAGAACGGGATGGTGCTCCTAGGGGCTGGTCTCGCGCTGTTGGCCGGTATCATTTCCCTGCTTCTGCAGATGGGCATCATCGGCCGCCAAGTAGGCATGGTGATCGGGGTGGTGTTCGCCGTGGTCGCTGTTGGCCTCGCCTACCTCAACTACCGTTCCGTGGAGGAAGTGATCGAGTTCAACGAACGTAAGCTGAAGAGCGACCGCAAGCTGATCCAAGCATTGAAGGACATGCGGACGGCCGAGATCGGATTCAAACAAGCGAACGGGGCCTATTCCGGCAGCCTCCAAGCCCTTCAGGAATTCGTGCGCAGCGGCACTATTCCGATGGTGAAGGCGATCGGCCAAGTGCCGGATACGCTTACCGAGCAGGAAGCTTTGGACTTGAAGATCATCGTGCGCGATACGATCATGGCCCCGGCGCTCGATTCATTGTTCCTTTCACCGCGGACATCTGCTGATCGCCTGTATCCCTTCGACGTGAACACCTTCATCAATTCACCGGTACACAACGAACCTTTCATCCTGAAGTCCGGCATGATCAACTCCAGCGGAAGGAACATGTCCGTGTTCCAAGTGAAGGACCCGCGCCCCATGGTGAAGGGAGATACCCTCTTCGTGGGCAACTTGGAGAAGGTGAGCACCGCAGGGAATTGGACGGGAGAGTAAGACTTTCAGAGGCCAAGACCTTCGTTGTTCGGGGCTGCTTAAACAGAAAGGAACCGTGTCCCGCATGGTTCCGCAGTACTGCGGAATGCGGGAGGGCGTGAATACTTCGACCACGCTCAGCAGAACTGGACGGCAATAATTTCGTCCATTGACATCCTTCTCCTAGGCCGAACCCATCTACGTGAATTATGACTCCGGACCTTCAGCCCTCCAACCCACGTGCGATGGTCACCAACCCATGGCGTTGCCATGGGCTGGTATCGGATCGGGCCTTTAGCCCTCCTGTTATCATTCCACAGATGTCTACGCAGACCAAAGGCAGCCAGGCGCGCAGAAAGAAACAAAGTCGATCGCATGCTTAGGATGCCATTTTGAATTTCACGCGTTCGTCCTGCGCCGCTTCCCCTAGCCCCAGCCGGGACAACCAAGTTCCATACTTCCCTTGACCGGAGGCGAATGGGGGCACGAAAGCTGCGCTTTGCCGCAGTCTGCAAATGAAATCTACCTTCGGGGCGATGGAACGAGGCGAGTACAAGGTGGCCCATTTCGACCCCAAGCGTGACCGGGCTTTCCACTTGGCCATTGTGCTTGGTCAAGGTCCTTCCGCTTGTGTTGCGCACGATCTGGAAACCGGTGAACCGCAACTGTTGGTGTGGGCACCCGGGGTTGAAGTACTGACCTCGCCTAGTGTTCCACTGCATCCGCGATCGGTCACGTATGTCGCCTTGCCCGAATGGAGCACACTGGTGCCCGATGGCGCGCTGGACCCCACAAAAAGCGCTCAGCATTTGGCTTTGGTACACGGCAAATTGCCCGTTGCCCAAGTGCGGGACGAACCCGTGAAGACGCTCAGTGCCACCTGCCTCTTTGCCCACGATGAACGCCATGAAGCCGCCGTGCTGGACCGCTTCCCCAACGCACGAGCGCTTCCATTGCAAGCCGTTTTGGTGAGAGGTGCACAAATGCGTTCCACTGCCGCACCCGTGCTCTTGATGCATCGCGGCGCGGACCGGGTGGATATCGCATTGGCGAGCGGTCAGCGCCTATTGTTGAGCAACAGTTACTTGGCGCGCACGGCGGAAGATGTGCTCTACTTCTGCCTCTTGGCCGCGGAAATAGCAGGAATAACACCTGCTGAGGTAAAACTCCGCACGGGCGGCACACACCTGCTACAACTGGAGCGTGACCTGCTGGAACGCTACTTCAAGGACCATGCACCGGCGATCCCATCCACTTGGCCGAACATCCCTACATCCTTAGGGCCGATGGATCGTTGGATGGCCGCCTTCGACCAGTTCGCATGCGTATCGTAGCTGGCAAATACCGCAACCGCCGGATCCATCCACCGCAAGGAATTGAGGCCCGGCCAACGACCGATTTCGCCAAGGAAGGGCTGTTCAATGTCTTGCAACACAGTGTCCCGTTGGAAGGAATACGGGTGCTCGACCTGTTCGCAGGTACCGGCAACATGTCGCTGGAATTCCTTTCGCGAGGCGCTGTGGAAGTGGTTTCTGTGGAACAGGACCGCAAGTTGTTCGCATTCATCCAACGCACGATCGCGGAACTCGGTGAACACGGCTGGCGTGTCGTAAAGGACGATGTGTTCAAATTCCTGAAAGGACACCGCAGCAAGTACGACATCATTTTCGCCGATCCACCTTTCCACATGGAAGGCATTGAGCGCATCCCGAACGTGGTGTTGCAGAACGCGCTTTTGGCCCCGGACGGAGCATTGATCATTGAGCACCACGAGAAGACCGACCTTAGCGCCGAAGCCGGGTACGTTCAAAACCGGAAATACGGTCAGATCGTGTTCAGCATATTTGGAGGGAAGTGAGGGAAGGATAAGAGTGAGGTAGTGAAGAGGTGAGGAAGTCAGGAAGTCGTCATGCGAACCGTAGGGGCGGAAGATCTTCCGCCCAAGGTGATGCATGAAAGAGAGAATAGGATCATGCGAACCGTAGGGGCGGAAGATCTTCCGCCCAAGGTGATGCATAAAGACCGTAAATGAGGACCAGTAACAAGAACATATGAAAAGCCCCATCGCAGTTTTCCCAGGCACCTTCGATCCGATCACCATCGGGCATGTGAGCATCGTGGTACGGGCCTTGCCGTTGTTCGATCGCATCATCATCGGTATGGGCGTGAACAACACCAAGAAGACCATGTTCGCAGAGGAGCAGCGCCTCGCGTGGATCAAACAAGCGTTCAAGGAACATGCGAACGTGGAAGCCGTAGCGTTCGAAGGACTAACCGTGGACCTCTGCAAAAAGGTCGGCGCTTCCTTCATCTTGCGCGGATTGCGTAACAGCACGGATCACGGCTACGAGCGCAGCATCGCACTGATGAACCGGCAGATCGCCGGGGTGGAAACGATCTTCCTTCCAAGCGCACCGGAACATGCACACATCAGCAGCACGATCGTGCGTGAACTGCTCGCCAATAAGGCCGATGTTTCCGCGTTGGTCCCCATGGCGATCAAGCCTATCGGATGATCAGAGCATTGATAACGAGCATACTGGTATGTGCAACGATCTGGTTGTACGGAGAGCCGTTCACCATCCATGTTTCGTCTTCGGGGCATGATGATGTTGTGGTCTCCCTGTACCGTTACGATGATCTGTTCACCCTGCGTGGAGTGCTCCTTACCCGTGGGCTGTTGAATTCGGAAGGAACTTCCACCTTGGACGGTGAAGTGGACAAGGTCACGAAGATGTACCTGCGCATCGGCGAGCGCACTGCGGACCTTTATGTAGAACCCGGCAGTGATCTGCACGTAGCACTTGCACCTCTACCCGGCGCATTGAGCTTGAATGGAACAAGTCGAATGGCCATCACCTTCACCGGAATGGACCCGCTGGATGTGAACGCGCTTTCGAGTGACGTGAACGAACGTATTGATACGTTCATTGCCGAGGACCTGGCCACTGATGAAGCGGCAGGCATGCAAGCGCTCGAGATCAAACGCAAAGAAGGGGGCACCGTGGAAGACAGCACAAAACGCCCTCCCACCCTCTTCGTAACACCTTTGCTTTCCGCGACCAAGGTGGACACGTTCACCACCAAGCTACGTCGCTTCTATGCTGATGTGAAGGAGCAGTGGTTCTCGCATTACTTGAACTACAGTATAGCGGGTCTATATGTAGGTCCGCGCACCAAGGACAGCGACCAGTTCAAGAACTTTCTAGAAGGCAAGCCCGTGCTCTACAACGATCCTGAATATGTGCGCTTCATCCGGAATTTCTTCAGCGACCAGCTAGATCAATTGGCCCGAACCCACGGCGACTCCTTAAACTTACTTGCTTCGGATGGGAATGCTGAAGGGCTGCGAAAGCTGTTCCAACGAAACGACTTCCTGCGCACAAGCGATCAACTTGCCGAGTTGGTGATGATCGATCAACTCTACCGCAAATATCCCATGGACCTCGTCGACCAAAATGCGACGGAAAAGATCCTCGCCAATGTGGGATCAAGTTCGTCTTGGCCGGAGCACCGAACGATCGCCGGCAACATGCTTTGGGACCTAACGGCGATGAAACCCGGAAGCGTGTTCCCACAAGGTCTTCGCCTCGAAACACCGAGTGGCACACCAGCAGATCTGGAAAGTCTTTTGGTCGGTCCTGTTTGTATAGCGCTAACTGCTGGTTGGTGTACGGCCTGTGGACCGGAGATCGCCGGATCGATCAAGCTTGACAACGAATATCCCGGTGCGATCAAAGTGGTGGTGATCGGGTTGGACAAGAGCCTCGAGGAATTCAATGCCGCGCGTAAGAATTCCAAAGACAACAAATTGACTTGGATACACGCCACGGCCGAGCAAGAACTGCGCGAACAACTACGGGTACGAAGTTTGCCCATGTTCTACTTGCTGAATGGAAATGAGCTGGCGCGTTCCCCGGCTCCACTGCCCAGTGAAGGTTTGGGTGCCTTGTTCCACCAAGCCAAGGTGGCCGCGGACCAGAAGGTGCGCGTGAAGGTTTGGGATGATTGATCATAGATGATCGCTTCGAGCTACCATTCGCGCTTTGCGCTCATGGGTCCCTGAACTTTACCACAGATGGACCATGCCACATGCCTGCGGCAGCCAAGTTCGGCAGTCAGGCACGGATGAAATGCCATCGAGGTGTTGGATTGGATCAGCTGGAACTTGTGGTCGCGCTTCGCGCTCTAGGTTTACTGAGTTTTACCACAGATGAACGCAGATGAACACAGATGAAATTCCCATTCTTTGAATAACCTGATCACTCTTCACGTCTTTTCCCACGCCTTGATCACGGGTAACAAACTCGGATAGGTATCGGCTTTCATGGCTTGTAGTTCTGTTCGATCCATCCAGCGTACTTCTTCGATATCCTCTTCGGTTTGTGCGGTCAACTTTTCTGTTGAAGAGGCTTCCATCAAGAACCAATCGGTACGTTTCAAGTGTTGCTTTCCCTTGCGTTCGTAGGTGTGCCATGTGCTGGTAAGCGGCGCTACCAAACGAATATCCACCAAACCGCACTCCTCCTGCACCTCCCGAACGGCGGCACTTTCAATATCTTCATTCTTTTCCACTTTGCCCTTCGGAAGGTCCCAAACACCCAGTCGCCGGATCACCAACAAGCGACCCTGTTCATCCGAGACCATTCCACCAGCGGCTTGAACGAATTTGTGTTCCTCCTTGAAGGCCGACCACGCATCGAACCCGTCCACAGGGAGCAATTGCACTCCCTTGATCGGCACGGCTGTCAGGCGCACCATTGCGGCAGCAAGATCATCAGTGCTCCCTACTTCCACCACCGGAAAGTGCGGTTCCTCGTGGACATCGGACGATGAACTCAAGAACTGCATGGGCTTTCCCGCTATGTAAACGTCGTACTTTCGTGGCATGTATTCCCAATTGGATCCGGCGCCCAAAGTTGCGGAGTTCCTGCTACAGATCAAAGCGGTGGAACTAAGTCCGCAGAAACCCTTCACCTGGGCCAGCGGTTGGCGTTCACCGATCTACTGCGACAACCGCAAGACGCTTTCACACCCGACGGTGCGCACCTTCATCCGGCAGCAATTCGTTCACGTGATCAATGAGACGTTCGGTAAACCGGACATGATCGCGGGTGTGGCCACCGGAGGCATTGCCCATGGTGCGTTGGTGGCACAGGAAATGGGACTGCCATTCGTCTATGTGCGCAGCGATGCAAAGGGCCATGGCAAAAAGAACCAAGTAGAGGGCGACCTCACGACCGGACGGAATGCCGTGGTGATCGAAGACCTCGTAAGCACCGGAGGCAGCAGCTTGAAGGCCGTGCAGGCCCTGCGCGATGCAGGTATCGAAGTGAAAGGTATGGTATCGATCTTCACCTATGGATTCGATGAAGCCGCCAAAGCATTCGCAGAAGCCAAGGTGAAACTCCAAGCGCTGACGAACTACAATGTGTTGCTGGACCAAGCCCTGAAGACGGACCACATAACGGAAAAAGAACGCGTATCACTGTCCGAATGGAGACTGAGTCCGAGCACTTGGATGCAGGAAGGAAGTGAGTCCCGCAGTACCGCATGATGGGCGGCGGGAGTGGTAGAGTGAAGCAGTGAAGAGGTGAAGAAGCGAGGAGGTGGGGAAGTGAGGAAGTGAGGAAGTGAGGAAGTGAGGAAGTGAGGAAGTGAGGAAGTGAGGAAGTGAGGAAGTGAGGAAGTGAGGAAGTGAGGAAGTGAAAGCCTCACCCCCGGCCCCTCTCCAACGGGAGAGGGGTGACTATATGGGTGAGTTGGGAGCTGTTGGGGGTGGTGCTGAGCGTTATGCATGGGACCACCGTGATAAGAAATCAGATAAGGATCAATAAATATGACGAAGATCGAGAGCAAGGAAGTGGAGATCGCGAAACCAGCGCAGGACCTCTACACGTTCCTGAGCGACATGAACAATTTCGAGCAATTGCTCCCGGCCGGCCGTATCAGCGAATGGACCAGCGATGGCAAGTCGTGTTCGTTCAAAGTACAAGGTGCCGCGACGATCGGGTTGATGCTGGACGGAGGAACCCCTCCCGGTCACTTGAAGATGAAGGCTACTGAACGCAGTCCGTTCCCATTCACATTGGATACTTACTTGGAGGAGAAGGACGGCTCGACCAAGTCTCGGTTGGAATTCAACGCGGACCTGAACACCTTCATCAAGATGATGGTGGAGAAGCCGCTGAAGAACCTGTTCGATCATATCGCAGATCGGATGAAGGTGATACATGGATAAGGACGGAGGTTCAATTGACCCATTGAAATGAAGCATCTGAAATCAACTGTTGTACCCGGGAATGTCGCATGCAGCTTGGTTTTGGCTGTTCTGCTGTTTTCTGGTTGCCGCAAGGACGCAAGCCTGAATGGAGGTGGATCCGGTCCATCCCATTTGTTCCTTTCCGTCGATTCCGCCTGCATCCAAGCGCCCAACGTGTTCACCCCGAATCGCGACGGGATCAACGATATTTTTCGGGTCGTACAACGCAACATCACCGATGGTCGCGTGGTCGTGTTGGATCCTGCCGGAGACACACTTTTCCAGACCACGGACCCAAGCGCTTCGTGGGATGGCTCCAATGCAACAAGCACAGGCCCTTTCACCGTGAAAGTGAAAGCGACGACCACTTCCGGCGTTTTACTGCAAGGACAGAACTTCGTTCATGTCCTGTCGTACGGGAATGGCAATTGCCTTCAGTTCGGAGGAACTCCCGTTAGTGGCGATCAATTCGAGGCACGGATCTGTGGGGTTTCGTATCCGACGAATGATGTGTTTTGTGAGTGACATGTCTAATCACCTCACTACCCCTTAGCGCTCTCCTTCTTCTGGCTCCACGCGCGTGATCGAAACGAAGCGCTTGGCAGGAACGCCTTCGATCTTGAGGGACAGGTCTTCTTCCTTGGCAGGGCCGGTAACGGTAAAGTAGGGACCTGCACCGCCTTGGTCCACTTCTGTGAATATAGCCACATACCCATCGGCCAATTCCAATGAACCTACATGATCTTGTAGGTCACCAGCAAGCAGAGCGTGAAGGACCGGTTCGGTAAAGGTTTGCGTGGTGCCGGTGTAGGATGGCTCCGACCAGAGTGTGAGGATGGACTGGCTCTGTGCATGCGTGCTAGTTGCCGTGAACAATAGCAAGCATAGGAGGTTGAAGCAGTGAAGCATGTGGGTGCGCGTCAAATCGGGGTGAAGCCTGGGAGGCGAGTATTGTCACTGGGCTTTGATCGTGCAGGTTGCAGGATCATCGCAGCCAACGGACACTTATTTGGTTTGAAATGCCGCTGATATAAAAGTAAGAACAAGGTTCGTGTTCGACTCGGACCAGAGGTCAATTGATGTATGCGAAATAGCTGATCTTGGGGAATTTTCTCCGGGCCCAGGATGCCGAGAGTCTACCCCTCTTTTGTCCAACACTGTGGAGTTTACCCCAATACGCTGTTGGTGTTCCATCGGTATCCACGCCAACAATAACTGCTACATGGCCATTTCCCTCCTCCTTCATCGCTGCCACCACAAAACTTCCGTTCAGCGCATAATGAAGGGCAAGGTCCATACCGGGCGCCCCTTTGCCAAGCGGCTTCCATTGAGGACTGCGATCCATATGATCGAACAGTCCGTTGGCGTCCTCACCGATAGGTAGAT
>Ga0335394_10008778_pt1 | contig 11401 bp, 10 predicted proteins | sample MAT03_FD_205741 | JGI IMG/M metagenome (GOLD analysis project Ga0335394, IMG submission 205741) | Freshwater microbial communities from Lake Fryxell liftoff mats and glacier meltwater in Antarctica - MAT-03 (spades assembly) (version 2) ... | reverse complement strand
TGCGAGACATCCTCAACACGCTTCGCCGCCGTTATCCTCTCGCGCAAGTGATTCTCGCGCCCTCTCCTGTGCAAGGCGTTGACGCCCCGCCCGCTCTCGTGCAGGCTTTGCAAACACTCAATCACCAATTGCCAGATGTCATCCTGTTGGCGCGCGGCGGCGGCTCCATCGAAGACCTGTGGGCTTTCAACGATGAACGGGTTGTACGCGCCGTTGCAGATTCAAAAGCGCCTGTCATTTGTGGCGTGGGACATGAAACCGATTTCACCCTCTGCGACTTTGCCGCCGACCTCCGCGCCCCGACTCCCACAGCCGCCGCCGAACTTGCCACTCAAACGACATTGGACGACCTCCATAATCTTCTCTCTGTTTTCTATGCGCGCCTCTCTTCTTTAACTTTGAACCTGCTCGCTGAACAAAAAGCATTGACCTCCTCTTTGAGAGTGCGCCTGAAATATGTTTCCCCCGAACGGAGCATCCAATCTGATTATCAAACCCTCGATGAATTTTCACGCCGCTCACTCTCCGCGTTGACTCATCGCCTTCAATTACAATCCAGGCATGTAAACGGAATATCAAAACGCTTGCAATCGCTAAACCCCGAAGGCATATTGTCTCGCGGATATGCTATCATCACCAGAAATGAAGATGGCGCAGTCGTCTCACAAGTATCGCAAGCGCACGGCGCAATGAAAGTCCGTGTCAGTGATGGCGAGTTTGAGATAAATCGTAAATCGTAAATCGTAAATCGTTTGGAGCAATTATGGCTAAAATCTCAAAAACAGTAGAAACGTTGGTGGAAAATCTATCTTATGAAGAAGCAATGACCGAACTCGAAGGCATTGTCGAATCTTTGGAAGGGGAGCAGAATCCACTTGAAGCTTCGATGAAACTATTTGAACGGGGGCAGGCATTGGTCACGCATTGTGGCGCTTTACTTGAGTCGGCTCAACTCAAAGTGCAGAAGTTGGTGGGTGATACAGTCGAATCCTTCGAGGAAGAATCCGAATGAATCTTGGCACTCTTTTCGAGAATAAAGTTTTAATCGCTGTGCTGATTGGCTGGCTGCTTGCACAGGCATTGAAGATTCCAACGGAATACCTGCGCTCACGCCGTTGGATGTGGGCCATGTTTTTTGCGCCAGGCGGTATGCCCTCATCACATTCTGCGTTGTTGGTGTCTGGGACGGTGGCCGTAGGTTTGTATCATGGCTTTGATACTCCGTTGTTTGGGATCGCGGTTGCCATCAGTATGATCGTCGTCCACGATGCGGCAGGTGTGCGCAGACAGGCTGGCATGCACGCCGAACGCATCAACCTGCTTTTTGAAGAATTATTAAAAGGTCATTTGTGGGATGAGCACGAATTGAAGGAAGTGATCGGCCATACTCCGCTCGAAGTGGTGGGCGGAATTTTATTAGGTTTCTTTGTGGCGATCACGCAATGGCTGCTCTGGCCGTAACATAAAAAATCCCGAGCCTTCAAAGACTCGGGATTTTTCTTTTAACAATAATTATTTGACTCTTTTGGAATCTTAGAATAGTTTGCGTATTCATTAACTCTTTCTCAATCTTCTTGCCACCCCGCCGATGAGCATTTGAAACTCAGGGACTCGCAGTGCCCACAAGACCGCAAAATAAACGCCGCCGCCGATTGTTACGCCCACAAGTGAAATGATCCAGATATTGAGATTTTTGGAAAAAGCAAGCCAGCCAAAAATAGAAAGTGACATTGCCAGCGCGGCCACGAGAGAGGGAATCACGCCGCGCATGATTTGACTTCCTTCAATTCCATTTAATCTTTTGCGCATGACAACAAACAATACAATGGCTTCAAGCGCGGTTGCAAAGGAATTCGCCAGTGCGAGTCCGCCGTGCGGCATCCAGCCGATTTGGTTGAATAGCGTGGCAAAGGCAAAACTGAATAATGCGTTTAAGCCCATCGCAACGGTTCCAACAATGACTGGTGTTTTTGTGTCGTGCAGCGCGTAAAAAGCGCGCGAGAGAATTTCAACCACCGAATGTCCCACCAAGCCAGCCGTGTACCACATCAACGCCCATGAAACCATTTCGGTCGAGTTCGCATCAAATGCGCCGCGCTGAAATAAGGCAGCGACCAGCGGCTGCCGTAGAAGGATCAATCCAAATGTGGATGGAATCGAAAGCAGGAAGATGCCGCGTAATGTCGCTGCGAGAGAGGAGCGCATGTCACCTAGTTCGCCGCGTGATACTTGCATGGCGAAGGTCGGCAGGGCGGCTGTGGCAATGGATTGCGCAATGACGAACAAGGGCATGGTCATCACCATGCGGGATACGTTAATCGCAGAGAGACTGCCTTCGCCCAAGCCGGCCGCGATAATGGCATTGATCACGAAATTAATTTGCACCGCCATCACGCCCAACAGGCGCGGTCCCATTAAACGGGCAACGTCATAAACGGCTGGATCATTCAACCCAAACCTGGGGAAGTAACGCTGGCCTGTCAGTTTTAATAAACCCGGTATTTGAATGCCGAGATGCAGGAGTGCGCCAAGCACATATCCCCAAGCCAGACCGTAGATTCCAATTCTTGGAACCAATACAACAATACCAATGATCCAGCCGACCCAGTTGAAGACAGGCGCGAGGGCTGGCATTAGAAATTTTTGATGTGTATTTAATATCGCCATGCACAAACCGCTGACTCCAAAAATGGCAGGCGCGATCAAAATGATGCGTAGTAGATTCGTGGTCAGGATTTGTAGAGCAGGATCAAGCTCAGGCTTGAGAATGAATAAGATGTGCCGCACAAGCTGAGGCGCGAAAAGAGCCGCGAGTCCGCTGAAGAAGGCGAGAGCCAATCCAGAAATATTCATTACTGAAGAAGCGAGTCGCCAGGCACCTTCACGATTTTCCTTTGAAAGAAAACCTGTAAATGTTGGGATAAATGCAGAAGCCAGTGCGCCGCCTGCCATCAAATTAAAAAGCAGATCGGGTAATGTGGCCGCGGCATAAAAAGCATCCAAAGATATATCTGTGCCAAAAGCGCGCGAGACCAGGATTTGCCGCACCAGCCCAACCAGATTACTCATGATGAAGGCCAGCATCACAATTCCTGTGGCGCGCGCGATTTGTTTATTTGCAGTTGATTCTGTCATAGGGTGGCGGGATTATAATCGCTTCGGAGATCATTTATGAAGAAGACACTCACGTACATTCTCGCCCTTTTGATTTTGACGACTGCATGTGGATCCATCACACCGATTGGAACTTCTGCGCCTCAGACGCCGCTGATTCCTGATTCGCCTGCCACCGAAGTATCGGTTGCCCTGAAAGAGATTCCGCTCGGCGCAGGCTATGGTGTGGATGGCGGTTGGTTTGAATTGTATTTTACGAATCCAGAAAGTCCGCTTGCATCTCAAAAAACAGGCGGTCCCGATGGTGCGCTGGTTGCCGCAATTGACTCGGCGCGTTTATCTGTAGATGTAGCAATTTATAGTTTAAGTTTGAACAGCATTCGCGATGCTTTATTGCGCGCGTATGATCGCGGCGTGCAGGTGCGTATGGTGATGGAGAGTGATAACCTCGACCGTTCTGACCCGCAGAGATTAAAGGATGCGGGCATTCCCATTTTGGGTGATCGCCGTCAAGGCTTGATGCACGATAAATTTGTGGTCATTGATAATTCTGAAGTGTGGCTGGGCTCAATGAATTTCACAGACTCCGGCGGATACACCGATAACAACAATCTAATGCGCATCCGCTCGGTAAAGATGGCTGAGAATTACACCAAAGAATTTGAAGAAATGTTTGTAGATGATAAATTCGGCCCGGACGTGGTGGCGGAAACTCCAAACCCACGGGTAACGATTGACGGTACTCCGCTGGATGTATATTTTTCGCCCGATGACGGCGTGCAAGCCAGCTTTCTTGATCTGGTCAATAATGCCCAGCAAAGTATATATTTTTTGGCATTTTCTTTTACAACTGACGAGCTTGGGGCGGCTGTCCGTGCCCGCGCAGAAGATGGAGTGACTGTTTCAGGCGTGATGGAAACGGAACAGATCAACTCGAATGTTGGCACGGAATTTGATGGATTCAAGCAGGCTGGGTTGGATGTTCTGCGGGATGGCAACGACGGGCAAATGCATCACAAGGTCATGATCCTTGATGAAAGCATCGTTATTTTCGGGTCGTACAATTTTTCAAACAGCGCCGAGACCAAAAACGATGAGACTTTGATCGTTGTTTATAATGAAGAAATTGCCGCGCAGTTCATTGCTGAATTTCGCAGAGTGTACGCGCAGGCAGAATAATACACTTGCTGGTTTATTTTTCACAAAACGCTGTCTCCAGAACCACTTTGGAGGCAGCCGTAACTTTTTCATCTCCATATCGACTATTCAAATGTACCTAATAATCCATAAGGAGAAAACGATGAAAAAAATTTCCCAAATCCTCATTCCGATGCTTGTATTGGCCGCTTTGTTGATCAGCGCTTGTGCTGGGGCTGCCGCCCCCACGGACGCTTCGGGTAGTAAAGTTGATTCTGTCCCTATTAATTTTACAGGCGTAATTGAATCAATGAATGGGAATCAGTGGGTGGTGAGCGGAAAAACCGTTACCGTAGACCCCGCCATTGCCCGCGACGGTTCTTATCATGTAGGCGATACCATCAAGGTTGAAGCGCAGGTGGGTGCAGATGGCTCAATTACTGTGCTGAAGGTTGAAAATTCACTGTCAACTGGTGATAATTCCAACGATGCCAATAGTAATGACGCCAATAGCAATAGTAGCAACAGCAATGATGCCAATGCTAATGACGCTAACGGCAACGGTAGCAACTCGAACGATAGCAACTCGAACGATAGCAACTCGAACGATAGCAACTCGAACGATAGCAATTCGAACGATAGTAATTCGAACGATAGTAATTCGAATGAAAGCAATTCGAACGATAGCAATTCGAACGATAGTAATTCGAATGACAGCAATTCGAATGACAGCAACTCGAATGAAGATAACTCGAACGACAGCAATTCCAACGATAGCAACTCGAACGAAGACAACTCGAACGAAGACAACTCGAACGATAGCAATTCAAACGATAGTAACTCGAACGAGGATAACTCCAACGATAGCAACAGTAACAGCAGTAATGGGAACGGCGGTTAAGGATTGAAATACGAATAGAGCACCATTCTGGTTGGATAAAAAAATTCCAATCAGAATGGTATACTCCGATGAAAGATGATTTTTTTTCTACTCATTTTAAACTGGGGTTTCCCTTACTAATGTCTTCCACCGATGAAAGTTCTTTTTTAAACGGCTTGCGCGATCTTGACCCAAAGATCATTAGCGCAATCTATGATCAGTATTTTTCTGAGATATACCGCTATATACTCTATCGAATTGGTGACACACTACTTGCCGAAGATATTGCCAGCGACGTATTTGTGCGTTTGCTTGAAGCTGTTCAAAGCGGACATTCTCCACAAACAAATATAAAAGGCTGGTTGATCGGTACAGCTTCTCACGTTATAACAGACCACCTGCGACGAAAATATCGCCGACCCGAAGAGGAATTGCCCGAGTCGATGCCAGATCGTAGTCCGGGCATTGCCGCAGAAGTGGATCAACGTGAGCAGAATCGACTCGTCAACAATGCCTATGCTCAATTAACTTCTGAACAACAACATGTGCTTGCTCTGCGTTTTGGGCAGGGCTACTCTTTGGAAGAGACCGCAACCTTTATGAATAAGAATGTAAACGCGGTCAAGGCTCTCCAATTCCGCGCGCTGGCTGCTCTGCAGCGTGAGGTTGGTGAGGTGGATTATGAATGATCTATTTGACACTTTAGAAATATGCCTGCAAGAACTCGAAACCGGCGCGGACCTGGAAACTGTCCTCGCGCGTTACCCTGATCTGGCCCGTGAATTACGACCGATCTTAAAGGCTTCCATGGCTGCGCGGATGATGTCTGTCCCTGCTCCTTCGCTGGAAGTCGTCCGCCGTGGACGGGCAAAGGTATTACAGCATGCGTTAGAGATGCGCGAGGGAAAACTTGCCCCGCGTAAGCGAATGATCCCGATCTTTCAACGGCTTGCCATCTCTTTTGCCCTGACTGCCGTATTCCTTACTACAGGGACTGGGCTGGTGGGCGCGTCCTCGTCTGCTTTACCAGGTGAGAAGTTGTACCCGCTGAAACTTACATGGGAGAATGTGCGCCTTTTCTTTACATTCAATAATGAATATCGCGAATCTCTCGAAAATTCATTCGAGGATGAACGCTTGAAAGAGGTCAGTGAATTACTTTCCGAGGGTAAAGATGAGACAATCCGCTTTGCGGGTTTGTACACACAGGTAAATGGCATTGTTTATGTATCCGGCATTCACATCGTAATATTGGACACATCCATTCTTCCCATTCAACCCCTACAGACTGGCATGGCTGTCATTGTCACAGGTCATACGAATGCACAAAAGTTTGTGGATGTTGAATCCATTGAGCTGCTGCCCGTGGGTAGTGCAGTTCCCACTGGAGAACCTCTTGAGGTCGAATTAGATCATAAGGATGGCGGCAGCGAGAGTAATGACGTCAATTCCAATGAAAATAGTAATGCGAACGTAAACGAGAACGTCAACGCCAATAATAATGAAAATGTAAACGAAAATAGTAACGATAACACGAGTGGTAGCAGCAGTGAGACTGGCAATGACAGTAGTGACAATGTGAACAGCAACAGCGGCAGTAATGACAGCAGCGATGATAGCGTAAATAGTAACAGCGGTAGTAACGAAGACAGCGGGGGCGACAGCAACTCAAACAGCGGGGGAGATGATAGCAGCGGCGGCGATAATAACAATAATGATTAATAAAAATTCTGCGAGGCAGCCCCTCGCAGAATTTTTATATGGTTCTATATCATTGCCATTTCGACTAAAATAGATTAAATTAACTCATCTAGCACGTACGTTCTAACTCAGGAGAGAATTTCATGGCAGACTCAAAATTTTACCTCGGACGCTTAGTGGATGCAAAAACCGTGAAACCCACAACCGCCCGCGTTGAATACGACCCCGCAGATTTAACAACCCACGCCGTTGTCACCGGTATGACAGGCTCAGGCAAAACTGGCTTGTGCATTGCTTTGCTTGAAGAAGCCGCACTGCAAAACGTGCCCGCCATCATTATTGACCCCAAAGGCGACCTGACCAATTTGCTTCTGCATTTCCCCGATCTGCTTCCGCAGGATTTCCAACCCTGGATCGATCCCGAAATGGAACGCCGCACGGGCAAGTCGATGGAAGAAATCGCAGATGAAGCCTCCTCAGCCTGGGGTGCAGGATTAAAAGAGTGGGGCATTGGGCAAGACCGTTTACTCGCTTTACAAAACGCCGTTAAATTTGCCATCTATACCCCGGGCTCAGATGCAGGCATTCCCGTCAGTGTATTATCTTCACTCGCCGCACCCGATCTCGACTGGGAAAGCAACCGCGAAGTTCTGCGCGAACGCATCTCCAGCACCGTCACTGCTTTGCTTGGGCTGGTTGGCATGAATGATATTGATCCCATCCGCTCGCGTGAACATATTTTGCTTTCCAACATTTTTGAATTTCATTGGAGCGCAGGCAACGACCTTGACCTCACAGAATTAATTTTGCAAACACAAACGCCGCCATTCCAAAATCTCGGCGCATTTCCAGTAGACACATTCTTCCCCGCCAAAGACCGCATGGAACTCGCCATGGTCTTAAATAATATCCTCGCCGCACCCGCGTTTGAAACCTGGCGCGAAGGTGAATCGCTTGACATTAAATCCATGCTCTTCACACCCGAAGGCAAACCGCGCCACAGTATTTTTTATCTCGCGCATCTTGCCGATGGCGAGCGCATGTTCTTTATTACGCTTTTACTCTCTGCGGTTGAAACATGGATGCGAACCCAAACAGGTTCAAACTCTTTGCGCGCACTGCTCTACATGGATGAAATTTATGGCTACCTTCCGCCCACAGCCGTGCCGCCCTCCAAAGGTCCGCTGCTTCGCATGTTAAAACAAGCACGCGCTTTTGGCTTGGGTCTTTTACTCGCCACTCAAAACCCCGTCGACATGGATTACAAAGCCCTCTCCAACACAGGCACATGGTTCATCGGCAAATTGCAAACCGAACGCGATAAGAATCGCCTGCTTGATGGCCTTGAAAGCGCCGCAGGCGGTATTTCCCGCGCCGCAATGGACAAACTCATTTCATCCCTCGGCAAACGCGTCTTCGTTATGCACAACGTCCACGCGAAAATGCCCGTGTTAATTCAAACCCGTTGGGCAATGAATTTTCTCGCAGGCCCCATGACCCGAGCGCAAATTCCTGCCCTCAATCAATTGGTGGGCGCTGAGACAACGCCTCGCACCTCGCCCGCACCTGCTTCTGTTTCGAGAAAAGAATCCACGCCTCAGCCGTCTGTTGAAGCCTTCCAGCCTGTCAGTGTTCAGTCATCTGTGACCAGTAATCAGTCATCAGTGACGAGTCAACCTGCAACCTTCCAACCTGCAACCAATCGTCAGTCGTCAATTGTCAATCGTCAATCCGATGGTTCCCTCACCAAACCTGCCCTCCCGGCCGGTGTTCGCGAATACTTCCTCCCGCAGAATTACAGCCTGCCCGAAGCTTTTCAACACGCGCAAAAATCCATGCCTTCGCAAGCCATGATTCAAGGCATAGTCTATCGTCCAGCGCTGTTGGCTGGCGCACAAATTAGATTGCTCGATCGCAAATTTGGTGTTGACTCAGAAATCACCAAAGCCGCCCTGGTTGACTCATTAGATCGCCGCGGCATTGTCCGCTGGGATGACTTTGCATACAGCGGCCCCTCGCTCGATAAAGTGGAAACCATGCCCGCCGCCTCCGCGCGCTTCGGCACAGTAGACTCGCCTTTGAATGACTCAAAACTAATGACCGCTCTGCAAAAAGATTTCACCGATTGGATCTTCCGCAACTCCGAAGTCATCGCGCGCGCCAACCTCAAACTAAAAGTATTCGGCGGCCCCGATGTTAGTCAGGCAGAATTCATGAAAGCTTGTTCAGATTCGGCGCGTGATGCGCGGGATGCAGAAACTACAAAAAAAACCTCTGCCATCGAAAAGAAAATCAAAACACTCGAAGATAAGTTGTTCAGAGAAGAACGTGAGCTGCAACAGGATCAGGCAGACTTGCAAAACCGTAATATTGAAACAGGTCTCAGCGGCGCAGAAGCCGTAGCGGGTCTGCTTGGTTTTGGGCGCAAGAAAAGCCTGTCCACTTCAGTTTCGAAATTTCGCATGGCGCAAAACGCCAAAGAAGATGTGCGTGAATCAGAAGACTCCATTGCGCAATATAAAAAAGACCTGAACGCCTTATTGCGCGAACGTGAGGACCTAACCGCCGAGATTAATAACCGCTGGGGCAGCCTTGTCAACGAGATCAGCGAAGTGGCGATCAAACCCAAAAAGACCGATATTTACGTCAACCTGTTTGGCGTGGCATGGAAACCATATTACATCGTGCAAACTGGTGACGAAACGATTGAACTGCCCGCCTTTGGCGCAGAGTAACATGTAAACCTGACAGGTTTTATCGTGTACGATAATGACGGCCTCAGGTCGTCATTATTCATTAAAGGACAAATACCACATGAGCATTTTAGTTCTTCTATTTGCATTGGCAATTTGGGGCATTGTACATTCCCTGCTCGCCTCACATTTTGTGAAAGATATGATCTCCCTACAATTAGGCGGCGCGGATTTTTACCGCCTTGCCTATAACATTTTTGCCGCAATTAGTTTTTTCCCCATTTTGTATTGGTTGGCAACCCTGCCGAATCAATTAATATATGAAGTCCCATCCCCGTGGAATCTGGTTATGTTCGGTGGGCAATTGGTTTCAGCGCTTCTGTTATTGACAGCTTTCCTGCAAACTGATTCGTTATCATTTGTGGGCTTGCGTCAACTGTTTGAAAAAGAGAAATCAGGCGCACTCGTCACACGCGGACTGTATCGTGTGGTGCGGCATCCTTTGTATACATTTGGATTGCTCTTTATCTGGCTTTCGCCGAATATGTCGCAAAATTCGCTCACGGTCTATCTTGGCGCTACCCTCTATACTTTGGTTGGCGTAGTTTTTGAAGAACGAAAACTCCTGCGTCATTTTGGCGAAGCCTACGCGGAATATAAACGTAAAACACCAATGTTGATTCCTGGATTAATGACAGGAAGAAAATAATCTAATTCCCAATCTGCAAGTGTGGTTTGGAAAGCGGGTATGTGAATGGGATGGTCGAGGTTGCGGCCTTCCTTGACAATGAGCGTCAGTTCCTGCTGGTAAGCTCCTGATATAATTTATGAAAGGAAAAAAAATGCTATCTCTTATTTATGTAAGCTCAGCAATTAGGCAGTTTGACGATCAAGAATTGTTGGATATTCTAAAGGTCAGCCGTGAGAATAATAGCTCGCAGGATGTTACTGGGCTTTTGTTGTATAAAAGCGGGAACTTTATGCAGGTTCTTGAGGGATCTGATGAGATCGTACTGGCGCTCTATGAAAAGATCAGGAAGGATGCGCGCCATAAGGATGTTTCCATCATTTCGCGTGAACAGATCCAGACACGTCAGTTCCCTGCCTGGGAAATGGCATTTACGAATTTAGATTCGCCTGCAATTAAGGAAGAACCTGGCTATAGTCAGTTTTTGCACGATGAATTCACAGCCGATGTTTATCGAAAGAGTCCTTCGCGGGCATATATTATGCTGCTCGCATTCCGAAAAAATATTCGGTAATGCATCAGCCAGAATTAAAAGCCCGCCTCTCAATAAGGTGGGCTTTTAATAACTTATCAGGCTTCTTGCAAAAGTAACTTGTTGTGAAAGCGCCAAATTACAAAACTACATTTTTTTGTTAGAGTCTTCATTATTTTCAAGCGTTTTATATGGTTACGCAATTGATATCATCGTGCATTTGACATCCTCCTTCTTTTTTGCTACACTTGAAGTTGTCAGACAATTGGACAATTCCCAACCCCTACTCACCAATTACTTATTATGACAACCCTCCTCATAAAAAACGCACATATCGTCACCATGGATGACCATCAACGGGAAATTCCCGAGGGTGGCATTTTTATTCGCCGCGGACTCATTCAGGAGGTCGGGCCGATGCGCGAACTTCCCGAAACTGCCGATGAAGTTCTCGATCTCAAAGGGCATGTCGTTTTTCCCGGACTCGTCAACACGCATCATCATTTTTATCAAACGCTTACGCGCGCCGTGCCCGCCGCGCAGGATGCAAATCTTTTCAACTGGCTTAAAACTTTATATCCCATTTGGGCGCGCCTTACGCCTGATGATATTTTTATTTCGACTCAGACCGCATTGGCAGAACTGGCGCTTTCGGG
>Ga0335394_10008777_pt1 | contig 11401 bp, 12 predicted proteins | sample MAT03_FD_205741 | JGI IMG/M metagenome (GOLD analysis project Ga0335394, IMG submission 205741) | Freshwater microbial communities from Lake Fryxell liftoff mats and glacier meltwater in Antarctica - MAT-03 (spades assembly) (version 2) ... | reverse complement strand
GTCAGGAACCGTTTCCGCTCAAAATGCGGTATTCAGTTCCTGACACCTGTGTTTTTTCGGGATCACCGACAAATGAAGTGCGCGGTGACATTTGTGCATTAAATGTGTTGGCGTTGATCGACGATGTAAGTGCTGCGACTGAGCCTGAAAGGCTCGCGCATATCAGCCTGGGGCCAGAGAATCCGCGAATGCGGATGAACGCCGCCCCAGGTTGATATCCCGTCTGAACACGAACCCTGAAAGGGTTCCACAATGCTGGTCTGTGTTGCCCTTTGAGGGCAAAACGGGGAGGTCACTGGGGACACAGTGTGCCGGGATAAAACCGGTTTGGAATAGAGAATGCAAGTATCTCACGAAGAAAGTTTAGCCAATTACTTCGGCCTTCAGCGGAGGGGCGGACCGGGTAACCGGACTGTCTTGAGCGTCCGTGCGAAGGGTAACGCAGGCCAGCCATTGAGCTCCGACATCACCACTTCCGTGTGCCGATCCTGTTGTGTCAGGGAGAAGGCCACATCGAGCGTACCGTTATTGGCAAGGTGCGAACGAACACGGCGGAGTCCGAGAACCTGTGCATGCGTGGAGATTCCAAACGCGAGAACCGGGAGGTCCGGTTGGTCTCCACTGGCAACGAGAAACGATGAATCTCGCCAGCGGAACGGTCAGCGAACGTTTCAGACGGAAAGGCTGACATGAACACCAACCGGAATTCAGATGAGTCCATAGTACCTGCGAAGCGGGCGAACAACAACGGTGCTGCACCGTCGGCGGAGCCTGTGGAGGAAAGGGACTCAGCCAAGAGGAACGACGTGCAGACCGACTTGCCCCGGACACAGAGCCGGATCAGCCGCAAGTCAACCGGGCTGCACGGCGTGCGTGAAGCTGCCCGAAAGGACAGCAAGCTACGGTTCACCGATTTGTTACATCATATCAATTTCGACTGTCTCTATGCCGCATTCTTCAACCTGAAGAAGACCGCAGCAGTCGGCGTCGACGAAGTAACATGGCATGAATACGAGCAAGACGTGGAGGCCAACATCGCGGACCTTCACGGGCGAATTCACCTGGGAACCTACCGCGCGAAGCCTTCTCTGCGGATACACATCCTCAAACCCGACGGACGCCTGCGACCGCTGGGCATCGCCTCACTGGAAGACAAAATCGTCCAGAAAGCGGTGGTTTGGGTGTTGCAATGTATCTACGAACAGGACTTCGCGGGATTCAGCTACGGGTTCCGGCCTGGTCGCAGCCAACACAACGCACTTGATGCATTGACAGTGGCGATTACCAGCAAGAAGGTGAACTGGATACTGGATGCCGATATCGAAGGCTTCTTTGACGCGATTGACCACGAGTGGCTGATCAAATTTCTGGAGCGTCGAATTGGCGATCCACGGATTCTCCGTCTGATCCGCAAATGGCTTCGAGCCGGAGTGAGTGAAAACGGCGAATGGTCGAAGACAACAGTCGGTACGCCTCAAGGCGCGGTGATTTCACCACTCCTTGCGAATGTGTATTTGCACTACGTCTTGGACATGTGGATTCAGTGGTGGCGCAAGAGCTGTCGCGGCGATGTTGTTATGGTTCGTTACGCAGACGACTTTGTGATTGGCTTCGAAAACCACAACGAGGCGACCGCGTGTTTGGAAGCACTCCACACACGGTTTGCCAGGTTTGGCCTGAAGCTGCACAAGGACAAGACTCGACTGATCGAATTTGGGAAGTACGCCATCGAACGGCGAGAGCGGCATAGCGAGAGCCGGCCAGAGACTTTCAACTTTCTGGGTCTCACTCACAAGTGCGCCCAGACGAAGGAGCACGGCAGGTTCACGATCCATCGTCACTCGATTGCCAAACGTGTGCGTGCGACGCTACAGAAGATCAAAGAGCAACTGTGGAAACGTATGCATCACCCGCTCGGCGAAACGGGCCGCTGGCTTCGGAGTGTTGTGCAGGGCTGGCTGAACTATCATGCCGTTCCGAGCAACAGTCACTGCTTGAGTCGGTTCGTCGATGAGGTCACTCGGCTTTGGCTGGCGGTGATCCGTCGGCGGAGTCAGCGTGGTCGCAGCAAGTGGACATGGGAAAGAATGCATCGGCTTGTCCGTCTGCATCTGCCTCGTCCCCGCATCACTCATCCTTACCCGGACAAGCGATTTCGCGCCCGACTCGAGGCAGGAGCCGTATGACATAGTTCGTCAAGTACGGATCTGTGCGGGGGGCGGCTGGCAACAGCCGTCCCTACCGCGATGCTTTATACTTGACAGTTTGGATTGATTACGTAGTACGAGCGCGAGATTGGGATTCGGGATTCGTTGATTTGCTGTGGAAGGGCGGCTGATATGGCTCGGTTGGCTCGTGTGGAAGTATTTGCGGCTGATGAAATTGCGATTGTGCATGTCATGAATCGCACGGTGCGTCGCTGTTTTCTGCTGGGGGATGATCCGTTCAGCGGGAAGGATTTCGATCATCGCAAATTGTGGCTCGACGAGCAGTTGATTCATCAGGCTCAGCATTTTGGGATTGATTTGCTGTGTCAGGCGATTCTCAGTAACCATTTTCATTTGGTCCTGAGGTCGCGACCGGATGTGGTGGCGGAGTGGGATGATTCTGAAGTCGCTCGGCGGTGGCTGATGCTCTGTCCTGAGCGCCGAGACGAAAAAGGCAAGCCCGAAGTCCCGTCGGAGTTCGAACTGAACCACATTTGCAACGACAAGGCCAGGGTGAAAATCATCCGCAGTCGATTGAGCGATATCTCATGGTGGATGCGGTTGCTAAGTCAGAACATTGCTCAACGGGCCAATAAGGAAGACGGCGAACGCGGTAAATTCTGGCAGGCGCGTTACCGGGCCGTTCGGCTTCTGGATGAAACCGCGATTCTGGCGTGTGCGGCGTATGTGGATTTGAATCCAATTCGAGCGGCATTGGCGGGTACGATTGAAGAGAGTGATTTTACGTCGGCTCAGAAGCGGGCGGCAGGGCTTCGTGGCCAGTGTTCAGTGTTCAGTGAACGAAGACATGGTCGATGAGGACGGTGGTGATGTTCCGCTGGGAGACAAGTCACGACAGGAGTCCCGCGTCGGAGACACGGGCTACAATGGTGGCCGTCATCTGGCTCCGGTGGAATTGCACGAAGAATCGAGTAAGACGGGGCCGTGTGTGCATAAGCGGGGTGCTCGTTGCAGCAACAAGGGGTTCCTGCCAATGTCAACGGCGGATTACCTGAGTCTGCTGGACTGGACGGCTCGCCAGACTCATGCGGGCAAGCGAGGTGCGACACCGAAAGAGTTTGCGCCCTTGTTTGACCGACTGGGAATCACGGCTGCGATCTGGTGTCGTCTGGTGAAAGATTTCGGCAAGCTGTTCAGCGTGGTTGCCGGTCAGCCTCAGCGAATCGATGAGCATCGCTCAAAGGGCAGTTCCCGCCGCTACCGCACTCGCAAAGAAACCCGCGAGCTGCTGGCGACGGCGTAGCCCACCAAGCGAGTGACATCCTGAGCATCCAGTTGCGCATTACAGGATCGCCAGCGGATTTCGCCGTGATTCCAGCGTGCCGCGCGTGACACCGACTCGGTTCATTGCGTTCAGCGTTCTCCAGACATGTTCGCCGGAAACGTCTCCCGACAGCAACTGAGCGTACAGCGAATGAAGTTTCTGAATCTGATCTGCATCATCGCGCAGAAGTTCGATTCGGAAACGTTGCACACCCATCGACAGCAGGTCAGCGACGACCTCGGCAGAACTCTGTGCCACTGCATTGAACAATGTATTTCGGCAGCCAACATCTGCGACCAGCGGATGATCGATGCCCGTCCGATCCCGTAGTTCGACCTGATGAAAATCGCACGGTCGACCGCAGTTTGTTTTGTTCGTACCCGGCGACAGCATTGCACAGAACACGCAATGCTCCATGTGAAACATCGGCATGTGCTGATGCACCACAACCTCCAGCCACTGCGGCGGCACCGACTGCACAAGGTCCAGCAGCTGATCACGATTCAAATCATAGGACGGCGTCAGCCATTGCAACTTCTGCTCCATCAGGAACGAAGCGGTCAATTCGTTGGTCACATTCAGGGAATAATCGCCAACGACCGGAACGCCCTGATCACGAAAGAACGCCAGCCCACTGAGATTTCGCACCAGAACTGCGTCCGGCTGATGTTTCAACATGGCTCGAAACAGTCCCATCTCATCCGGCTTCTGAATACGCGGTGTTGCCAGCAGCATCGTATGATCCGATCCTCGCGCCATCTCAACCGCGTCTCGGTATTCGCGAATGTCCTGAAAGTCGGCGATCAGGCGATTCACTTTCAGATCGACACAGGCACGCACCTGATCCAGTGTTCGGCATAGGACGGTCAACAACGGCGTGGTCGCCTGAGTTTCACGAATCGGCAACTGATGCCGAAGCCGATCAAGCGCATTATCGCGGCAAAGCACAACTTCCGGCATCGGCAGCGAACGATCAAGCTGCTCAACCATCTGCTTCCGCAGCTTTCCGAGCACACTCAGCGGCACCATCGGCGTATCGACAATTGTCGCTGTAAGATCGAGGAGTTCGAACGCTGTGCCGCCAAGTCGCGAAAGCTGCTCACGCAACACATCGACCGTGATCGGGTGTTTTTGAGCGACCTCCAGCGGTTGCTCCGATTCGATGCGACACACGCAGCCGTTCTTCGCAATGCCTTCGACAAGCAAAGGCCGACCCGGCTCCGCATGAACCGTCAACATCAACGGGACGCGGCGCTGCGGATCTGCCGTTTCAAATGTTCGACGCAGTTGCTGCGTCAGTCTCGGATCGTCGGTCTTCCACACCTGTTGTCCGACGTACAAACGGCTGAGATTGATATTGCTGCGATCAAACGTGAGGTCAACCATGCCGGTATCGACGGATTCACTGATCGGCGTACGTCCCTGAAACACCTTAAATACGCGACCGCCCTGTTCATCATCGTTCGCTCGATCGCCGTCAAATACGACGCCGTCGCCCGCCTGCACTGCATATTCCAGTTGCACAGTCACTCGATCGAAATGCAGCGCTTCAATCCGTCCCAGCAACACGCCGCGTTTCGCAGAACTCGTTGCCGGAACGAGCATCTTGTGATCGCACCCCTGAAGCCAGCCGGGTGAAAAGCCTCGCGAGAATGACTGTTCCATCTGCTGAATCTGACGGCGGGTAAACTGCACCGGATGTCCGGCCACTGCGCTGTCAATCGCTTCGCGATAGTGCCGCGTGATGTTTGCCACGTATTCCGGCGTTTTCAGTCGGCCCTCAATCTTGAAGCACCGCACGCCCGCCTCAATCAATCGTGGTGTCAGTGCGAACGCAGCCAGATCCTGTGGACTGAGCAGATATTTCTGATCGCCGAAGTCACGCAATTCGCCATCGCATAACAATTCATAGGGCAATCGGCACGCCTGAGCACACTGTCCACGATTCGCGCTGCGACCACCGAGTGATTCACTGGTCAGACACTGGCCGGAATACGCCACGCACAGTGCTCCATGCACAAACGCTTCCAGTTCGATATTTGTCGAACCGTGAATCTGCCGAATCTCGTCGATCGATAGCTCACGCGGGAGCACGACTCGCTGAATGCCAAGTTGCTCCGCGACGGCAATACATTCGGCACTGGTCAGTGTCATCTGTGTTGATGCGTGAATTGCGAGGTCGTGTGTGATCTCACGAATCATTCTGGCCACGCCCAGATCCTGAACGAGCACGGCATCGACCGGTGCCAGCGCGAGGCGTCGCACAATGGTCTGCAATTGAGGCAGCTCGTCCGAAAACGCAAGTGTGTTCAGCGTCACATAGCCTTTGACACCGCGTCGATGCAGAAACAGCATGATGTCTGTGATGTTATTCAGATGAAAGTTTGTGGCTCGGGCGCGGGCGTTGAATCCATCTTCCAGGCCGAAGTAGACTGCGTCCGCCCCATTTTCCACCGCCGCACGAATGCAGTCCCAATCTCCAGCTGGAGCGAGCAATTCAGGTGCGGAATTTGTCGTATTCATGAAGTTTTCAAGTCGATTGGAATGGCGATGCAACTTAAGAGCAATGTGGCAGAATGATACCATTTCGCCGTCACAATGGCACTGCACCAGAATATCTCCTCTTAACATCGACACCCGAATCACCCATGTCGAGTTGGTGAATCGACCCGGCGATGCAACAATAGTGTCAAAACGCCGGTTACAATGATGAATACCAGAATTGGTACCGCAAACTGACTGGAACTGGTATCGGACAGAAGAACCGCCGATGGAAGGCTGGCTCTGTCCGGCGTTGTCCCGTTACTTCAAAGTGGCACCGTTAGCTACGCTTACTTTTCAAAACATGTTGCAGATGAGTCAAGTTGAATTTGGCGACCCCAGCCGGCTTTATGCCGGTGGAATCGAGGTTTGAAAACTAGAACGTGGCCATCATGCGTTAAACTTTCGCGGCAGGACGCCGCGACTGCGATTCGACACGATGCCGGACCGCGCAACTGAGATTTAAAACCCATTGGTCTGAGGCGAACGGCGAAGCCGTGAAGCCTCGCTAGAGTTGTATGTGAAGGCTGAAGAAATCAAATGAGTCAGATCAAGGCGATTTCGAAATATCTGCTGGCAACCTTCATGATCGTTGCCGGAACGATGCACTTCCTGAACACGGAATTTTACCTGACGATCATGCCGCCATATCTGCCGCTGCCCAAGGAACTGGTTTTATTGAGCGGCGTCGCTGAAGTGCTGCTCGGGGTTCTGTTGCTGGTTCCTCAGACTTCACGAATGGCTGCCTGGGGAATTGTGGCTCTATTGATTGCTGTCTTTCCGGCGAATCTGTACCTCTACCAGCATCAGGACATACTTCCGGCACCGCCTGTCATTCACTTATTGAGGCTTCCATTGCAGGGCCTGTTCATTCTCTGGGCATTTTGGCATACAAGACCGGCAAAGTGAAATCGTGAATCTGAAACTGATCATCCATGAAATTCTGGAAGACTACGCCTTGCCGATTCACGGCGATCATGGTGTTTCACATTGGGCTCGTGTACTTGAGAATGGGCTTCGTCTGTCGAAATTGACAGAAGCTAATGTGGCCGTCGTTTCGCTGTTCGCAGTCTTTCATGATTCGCGTCGAATCAACGAATGTACTGATGCTGACCATGGCTTGCGGGGAGCTGACTTCGCTGCTGAACTCCGTGGCCGGTTGTTCGAGGTTTCAGACCACGAATTCAAACTGCTGTACCGTGCCTGCGAAGAGCATACGCACGAACGGACTCATCCTGACATCACGATTCAGACTTGCTGGGATTCAGATCGACTTGATCTCGGGCGAGTCGGAATCACGCCGCATCCAGGCAAACTTTGTACAGAAGTGGCAAAGACAAAACAGATGATTCAATGGGCCGATGGCCGTGCCAGTTTTCGAGTCGTTCCAAAATTTGTACTGGACGACTGGGGGATTGAAATTCCGAAGGAGCGGATCTGGTGAGAGCACTTTTCGCCCCCAACCGAAGGTCGCCGTGACCAGAATGACATTTCTCCTCTTGAATCATACGTGGTGTTTTTGCGGTTTAACGACAAATGAAGTGCGCAGTGCCATGTCTGCATTAAATATGTTGGCGTTGATCGGCGATGTTGGTGCTGCGACTGAGCCTGAAAGGCTCGCGCATATCAGCCTGGGGCAAGAGAATCCGCGAATGCGGATGAACGCCGCCCCAGGTTGATATCCCGTCTGAACACGAACCCTGAAAGGGTTCCACAATGCTGGTCTGTGTTGCCCTTTCGGCAAAATGGCTTACTACCGTGGAAACCTGGGGCGTTGCCCCAAGCTGATTTGCCGAGGCCCGTTGGGCCGAATCACAGTGGCTTAACGCCACGAGCAGGCTCAACTCCCCCCAGAGCCCGCCATTTCTCAGTCGCGCACTTCATTTGTCGATGAACCCGAAACCATGCTGGACAGCAATGAAGGAATGACAGTCGCACCAAGCGATACGGTCCTGTTGTCACCAATGTTGCATCTGCTATTGTGACCACGGTATCAGTCAGGTTCTTACCGAGATTGCTCAAAGTCCAGTACATCAACAGCGAAGAACAGAGGCCCATTCCGACACCACACCAGCGAACGGCAGACTGAACCGGGAACGTAGCCCATTGTACTGACGAGGGAGAGATCAGGTAGGCAAGCGTTGCAATCCAAAGGCACAGTCCAGACAGACGAAGCACGGCGAAAAAGACATAGCATTCATCCTTGTGTGAGATCTTCTCGCGCGAGGATGCCGCTTGAATCCTGTGGTAAAGCCGAATAACCATTGCTAGCAAGATCACGATCACAAGGGCGATGGGAAAAGGGACTTCGGACGCCATTATTGTTCCGATCCTCGAAGTGAAGCCACCACTGTGTCAGTTCATTCAGATCGGCGGCATCCATTCCATCGACAAGTTCGGGCCGATGAATGTTATGGACTGTCACGATCTTCCTCGCTGAGCATTGATGGGATGTGTGGCTGCGTAGATTTGCACAGCAGGACCTGCCGGCATTTTTCCCTTCTCGCTTTTCATTCGGCTGGTTTCCCATTCCACGACTGCCGGTTGTCGGGCTACAGAGTTAACCCGAACACAAACAGTCTTTCCCATGCCACTCGTGTTCGATCCCCTGCATCAGCAAGGCACAATCGAATTCCACCGAACCGGGCGGGAATAGCTCCTGATTCTCGAAGAAACTGGATGTGACATTCTCCACATCCAATGGCTGCACTTGCCAGTTGAAACTGCGAAGTTCCAGTCCGTCAAATTGCCCCGGCATGGCAGTGACAGAATACCCCAACGAGCCACGTTCAAAAAAACTGGACGCTTCTTTGAGTGATCCGAAAACTGAATCTTTTGGAACATCCTCGGCGACGTGCCCCTGCACCAACAAGTGAGTGTGCCGGTCGTCACTGGTCAATTCCACCCTGAAGTGACCGCCGTGCTCGTTAACCCGAAAGTCGGCGTGACTGTGCATTCCGGGGAAAATCCGACCACCCAGTAATGTGTTGATTCTGGAGGAAGTGTCTCGACGAGGAACGAAAACCCCTTCCCTGGTTTCTCCGTCAATATCCCACTCCACAGCGATTCGGTGGGCAGCGTTTTCTGAGGAAAGTCCCACAAACGCTGGCAGGAATTTGGGTCGAACGTGCTTTAAACGAATCAGACACACGCCCGCCATTCCTGATCCATTGATGAGCTTGGGACGGAACGGGTCAGGAAGCAGCCGAGTGAGTACATCGGGCTCCACTCGGTAGTTGACCAGAATTCTGCGCTCGATAAGTCCACGGATTACAGGGATTTGCATGATTGGCACCTTATTCGATTAACCGAAAGTCAGCACTGCAGTTAACGTGAGCGAATCCGCTGTCGCTGGCAACCTGAATTGCATTTCGCACCGAATCGCGAATGGATCACTCCGATTTGCTCATTGAGCTTGTCCTTCACTTTCTCCACTTCGGCAAGAGGCAGATCTTTTTTAGCACGGCTCATTTTGGCTTTGCACAGGATGCCCAACCACCAAGAGGAATGTCCGGGAAATCGGGGACTGCATGCCGGGACGAACTCGCACGGCATCGTTACAGAGCGAATTTGGCAATTGTGGCCGGCTTCTTGCTACTTGTCACATCTGTCTCCAATTTGGCAGTTCACGGAGGATCAACTTCGTTGCCTTCACAGCGTCAAAACCCTCAGGATCAAACTGTCCACCGATCCATTTAAGCAACGCTTCATGCTGCCCACCTTTGAATCGGAAATTACCTAAAGGAACTCTCCGAAACCCCCAATACGGCCAACATCTTCCGGTGGACACGCACTCTCGCTCTCAATGCATGAGCGACATCACAAGCTATTTGCCTGTCTCGTCGTCAGCGGCCCGACCACCTTCATCGGAAACATCACGTTTGGCATCTTCGACCATGTACATGGATTTGCAAACGGGGCAGTACAAATACCAAGCATAGTAGTAAGTTTGATCTGGTTTGACTGTCTTCTTCTTCGGAACTTTCTTGATGACTGGCGTGTGGCATTTTCGACACGACTGACCAACCTCAGTCATCTTCGTTTTCGATGATAAGGATGTCGGTTGACTGTTCGCTGTAGTGGACGGAAAAGTTGTGGGAGAATCTGGTGCGTATCCGTCGTCGGGTGGCAAATCTGGTTGCTGCATAGCATCCGATGCAAGTTGGTCACACCGCTCGTTATCATCAATCCCAGCGTGCCCTTTAACCCAGACCATCTCAACGGCGTGCTGGTCGTAGGCGGCAAGAAGTCGCTCCCATAGATCAGAGTTCTTTGCCTTTTTCGATCCAGCGGCTTTCATCGACCAATCATTGTCACGCCACTTGAAAGCGGAGCCGGTTGTGATGGCATCTACGATATATTTAGAGTCGCTATGAAGCTTGACCCGGCATCGTTGCTTTAAGGCTTCCAGACCGGCTATGACTGCCATCAACTCCATGCGATTGTTGGTAGTTAACGAATAACCGCCAGACAGTTCTTTTGCGTGTTTGCCGAACCGAAGCACAACTCCATAGCCACCTCTGCCGGGATTCGGAGCGGCACCACCATCTGTATAGATGGTGACTTCCTTCAAGTCAGTAGCGTTTTCTGGGGTTATTGACATGATGCGAATTTACCATTTACGCCTTCAACTCAGAAGCGTAAGCGTCCGGAGAACCCATTTGTTCGGGCGGCGTTCAGTTGCGAGCGCCTTCAGAGGGGCGGAGGTGAGTTGCTGCGATTTTTTTCCCGGCGTTTTTGACGATCATCGCGTTTGCGGTTGGCCACCTGGCGTGCCTCTTCGATTCGATGCACCAGAACTTGTTTTGGATTCGCTGCAGCCCAGTGATCCGGCAGCAGCGCGGTCAGGGCTTCTTCCGGCAGTTGACTGGCCAGAGACACTCCGAGTTCACGAAACTCGGTCCCGGTAAGATCTGATGCGTCCGTGAAGTCCGGGATATCGACTCCGCATGCGGCGCTCAAAGATGACATCTTCACCAGAAGATCACGCAGATACGCAAACGGCTCAAGGTGTTGTCGCTTTGCGTTCGCCATGATCGTGAACAGGACCGCCATGCGATAACCAGCCGCTATCGTACAATTGCCGGATCCATTCGAGCACCAGACCACACACCTTGCTGTCATTCGGCAAAGCCTGCTCGAAGTAACGGCGCGCGTGAGCCCAGCACGCGGCCTCAATGATAAGTCCGTTGCTCTGATGAATCACAGGATCGTAGCCACTATAGGCATCGGCCTGCAGAAAACCGGACCAGCCGGTGAGCATCGACATCGGCCCGTCGCGATCTCGACTGATCGTGAAATCAAACACCGTGTACGGCGCATCTCCGCGTGCGATGTACGGCCAGAAGCGACCGCGGCGAAGCGACGA
>Ga0335394_10008775_pt1 | contig 11402 bp, 8 predicted proteins | sample MAT03_FD_205741 | JGI IMG/M metagenome (GOLD analysis project Ga0335394, IMG submission 205741) | Freshwater microbial communities from Lake Fryxell liftoff mats and glacier meltwater in Antarctica - MAT-03 (spades assembly) (version 2) ... | reverse complement strand
GAGATCGATGACTCGGCCTTGCCGGCAAGCATGCGTTTACTTTTTCGCAAGCCGGACGCAAGGATTGGAGCTATTCGAATTGGAGTGGGTCCTGTTCATCGGCTCGGACTTCGGCATGTTCGAAAGTTGTCATAAATCCCGCTCCTCCCACAATCATGACCCCCAGTCCCCTAAGACTCACCTTCGACGGCGGCACCATCGTTGTCACGGGCGGCAGCGAGGAAGATCGTGGCGCGTTGCCGGGTGTTGCACACGACCCACGCACCAAAACTCAACGGGCCGAGGGGCGGCACTATCGCATGATCGTTGAGTATCTCATCAATCACAAAATTGCATATGAAGATGCCGCGAGGGAATATCAGGCGGCGACCTGGACTCTAAATTCCTCACGGACACCATTCCCGCATCAAACGGAGGCTGTCGATACCTGGTGGAAATCCAAGGCACGCGGCGTCGTCGTCTTGCCGACCGGCACTGGCAAGACGTTCATGGCCATGCTGGCAATTCAGAAAGCGGCCAGGCCTGCCATCGTGGTTACTCCCACGATTGACCTTTTGCATCAGTGGCACGCCGAACTGTCGCAGGCATTCGGCACCAAGGTTGGCATGATGGGAGGAGGGGACTACGATATTCAACCTCTAACGGTGACTACCTACGACTCCGCTTACATTCATTTGGAACGCTGGGGGAATCGATTTGGTTTGCTCGTGTTCGATGAATGCCATCATCTTCCCGGGCCGACCTACGCGATGGCCGCGATCGGCAGCTTGGCCCCTTTCCGTCTTGGACTGACCGCCACGCCGGAGCGTGCCGACGGCATGGAGCACTCGTATCCGGAATTGATCGGGCCCATCGTGTATCGCCGGGAGATTTCCGAGTTGTCGGGCGACTTTCTTGCCGAGTACGCCACAAGACGCATTTACGTTTCATTATCCGAGGACGAACAGGCACGATATACGGCGGCTCGCGAAAAGTATCGGCAGTTCATACTCGATTCAAATATTTCAATGTCCGGGCCGAACGGCTGGCAACGATTCATCTTCGAGGCCAGCAAGTCCAAGGAAGGCTGGCAGGCATATCAGGCCTATCGCGAGCAGAAGCGTCTTGAACGAGCGGCAATCGCCAAGCTGAAGAAACTCGAAGAGTTGTTAGTGACGCACGCGAAAGACCGGGCGATTATTTTCACCGCTGATAATGCCACAGTTTACCAAATCGCTCGCGAGTATCTCATTCCCGCAATCACGCATCAAACGAAAGCAAAAGAACGCAAACAGATTCTCGAACGATTTCACTCCGGCGAATACTCGATTGTCGTGACCAGCCAAGTCTTGAACGAAGGCGTGGATGTGCCTTCCGCGAACGTCGGCATCGTGCTTTCCGGGACCGGCACGATCCGCGAGAACGTTCAACGCCTGGGGCGGCTACTGCGAAAACAAAAGGACAAGCAGGCGATTCTTTATGAAATCGTCGCTCAGGGAACGACGGAGGAGTATGCAAGCGAACGCCGCCGCCAGCACCAGGCATTTCGTTCGGGGTAAATCGGATTGAAGCAGCGGCCTTTATTCGAATGACGTTTGACCGTATAATCCCCTTAACTTGCGGAGCGTCCCATGAACACCGACATTGTCACCGACGACGAAGATATATCGGAACTCGCGGTGAGAGGCCTGACGGAAGCCACGGCTCAAGCCCAGGCGTCCGGCCATCCGGTCGTGCTGCTGAAGGACGGAAAATTGGTGCGCATCACGGCCGAAGGGGAAGTGATCCTCAAACAGATTCCGCCGCGATTCAAGGTCGGCGAGAGGAAACGGCGGGTTGGATCGTGACGACGGACGTCCCGCGTCTTCGCATGTTTGCCGGCCCAAATGGATCGGGAAAGACGACTGTTAAACGCACACTGGATAAGCCAGCCGGTTGGTATGGGACTTACATCAATCCGGACGACCTCGAAAAGACACTTCTCGAAACGGGCGAACTTCCGGTCGCGGAGACGGGAGTTCTATTCGAACTCTCCGAACTCCAAGAGTACTTCCGTGACTCCGAGTTCCTCAAGTTGCACGGATTAGAAAGATCGGCAGAGCGGTTTCGAATCGACAACGCCTGCCTCAGCTTTGGAACGATTCAACCAAGCTCTTATCACACTTCAGTCCTGGCGGACTTTATTCGTCGCAAGTTGCTGGCCGAACGAAGATCGTTTTCGTTTGAAACCGTTATGTCCGCCCCCGATAAAGTTGAACTGCTGCGGGAGGCTCAGGCTCAAGGTTATCGCACTTTTCTCTATTATGTGGCTACGGAAGATCCCGCGATTAACGTTGAGCGCGTTCAATACCGGGTTGCAGTTGGAGGTCATGACGTTCCGGAAGAGAAGATCATATCTCGCTATGTTCGCTCGCTTGCCCTGGTTCGTGAGGCAATTCGTGTCGCGAATCGGGCATTCTTCTTCGATACCAGCGAAGTCACCGCCTGGTATTTCGCGGAGGTTACCGATGGTGCGGAAGTCGAACTCAAGGGGGACGAAATACCGAACTGGTTCAGGAAGGCCGTCTGGGATTTGCTCGAAGCGAACGGTTGAGTGACGTTTAGTGGAGAAAGGAACTCATGCTCACAGGCAAACTGGTTCGCGTTCGGGCGTCTAAGGATCGGTTGATTCCTCAGTACATCGATCCGCTCGATCCCAAGCTGGCCGACATTGCCGGCCGCATGCTCGACATGTATCGCACCTTCGCGGGCCGCACGCGCACTGAAGTCGAAGACGAGATGCGCGAGGCCTTCGGCGACAACCCCACCCACCTCGTCGAACAAGGGCTGACCAAACTGCTCGAAGATCGTTGTGAGTTCGAAGTCGATTCCGAGATCGACCCCGCCGATGTTCGCGACAAGGCCTTTCTCCTGGCAGCCCGAACCCGTCAGGCCGGCGAAAGCTTCAATCGGGCCGCGATTCTCGAACGCGTCGCAAGCGAACTGAGCACGACAACGGAGTCCCTCGACCGGGGCTTGTTTGCAGACTTGAAGAGCGAACAACGATTAATGTCGTTCGAGGATTGCACCGTCGAGCAACTGCTGGATCGCTACAACGTGGCACTGGCGCAAGCAATCCTGCTACGTTCCTCCGGTCTCGTCGTACAGGTGTTCGGCGAATCGGCCAATCGGTATCGCCAGTTGATTCGCAAGATCAAGTTCCATCGCCTCATCTGTGATATTCAGCCAGGCGGCAAAGACTCGTACACGCTGAAACTGGATGGCCCACTCAGCTTATTCTCTTCGACAAGCAAGTATGGATTGCAACTCGCTAATTTTCTTCCCACGCTTTTGCAATGCAAGAGATTTGAGCTAACGGCAACTGTTCGCTGGGGTGCTGATCGTAAAGAAAAATCCTTCGTGCTATCGAATGCCGATGGCCTCAAATCCCATCTGGTTGATACGGCTGACTATGTGCCCAAGGAATTACAGATGTTCGCGGACTCGTTCCGAAAATCGGTGCGGGAGTGGGAGCTTTCAACCGACGCGGACATCGTGTCGCTCCCGTCCGGCCACTGGGCACCGGATTTTCAACTCATTCACAAATCCAGTGGCACCGTCGTAAGGATGGAAGTTCTCGGTTTCTGGCGTCGGACCGATGCGGAGAAACTCTATCGGCGATTAGCCAGCGAATTAAAGGCTCCGTTTGTGCTCGCGGTCTCCGATTCATTTAACATTGACGAGGCTCTCGAGGACAATTGGGGCGAACACATTTATCGGTTCAAGAAAGCAATTCTTCCTGCCGAGGTCGTCAAACTCGCGAATGCTCAGATCTAGGTAGTCTCCTGAGTTGGAGTCCCAGCTTTAGCCGGCTAAAGCCGGGACTCCAACTCAGGACACTACCCAGATCGGGCGTTGAGGTCAAAATACCGCGACGTGTCAAGTCCATCCATGCGTGCCAGCCCAATCCGTGTTGACCAAGTCGAGCACTTCGAATTACGATACCCAATTCGCGGACCTTCATCACGCTCAAGGACGGGCGATCCATGCCGACTCTCAATACGAAACTCCTTCTGCGCCTACTGGCTGTGGTGATCCTCTTTAGCAGCGGATTGGCCATTCTCCATCAGGTTCAGGCGAGCCGAGTGCCGGACTCGCTGCTCTGGCAAGCGAACGCGGCTGCCGAGCGCGGAAAGATGGACAAGGCCATCTTTTACATGCGGCAGTACCTGGAATTTCGGCCGGACGACCACGATACGGCCATTCGCCTCGCCGATTTGATGCTGGAGAAGGCCGTCAGCATCAAGGACGTGACTCACGCACACTTTCTCTACGAACGCGTGCTGCGGGAAGCCCCGCATCGTTCGGACGTTGCGAGAAAGTTAATTACGCTTTGCATTCGCATGGGGCGATTTGCTGATGCTGTCAATCATGCTGAGCGATTGATTCGCGAGTTCCCGCGTGATGGTGTCTTACACGCTCAGATGGGAGAATGTCTTGCCTCTCAGAACCGCCCGGCCGAAGCCCGCAAGTCGTTCGAGGCTGCCGTGCAATTGGCCCCCGATCACATTCGGGCCTACGAGTTGCTGTCGCGATTGATCGTTCGACATTTCAATAAGCCCACCGAAGCGAGTGCCGTTCTGGATCGCATGATCCTGGCGAACGGCGGTCAGGCCGAGGCATACCTCATCCGTTCGCGATTTCTGAAAACGCAGGATCGTGCGGATGAATGCATGCGCGATCTCGATCGGGTGTTTCTGCTCGACCCCGAGAATGGCGAGGCACTAGTGATGAGTGCCGAACTGCTTCAAGCCAAGGGGGAAGTGCGACGGGCCCGCGAGACGCTTCGCGACACGATTTCCACCTATCCTAAGTTCGCGCACGGCTATCGGGCTCTCTCCTGGCTGGAACTTCTGAGTGGCAATCAGGTGGATGCTCGAAGCACTCTCGAACGTGGAGTAGCGGCGATTCCCGATCATCCGGAGTTGCTCACGCCGCTTGCCGACCTGTGGCTGGAACAGGGGGAGTTGTCGCTCGTCGAAGATGCGATTCGCCGCCTCGAAGCCCGCAAGGACTCCGCCTCACGCGTGAGTTATCTCCGTGGCCGCGTGCTAATGAAACAGGGGAGATGGAACGACGCGCTCGCCACGTTGGAGTCTCTACGCTCGGAAGCCGTCTCATTAACAGGATTGGCCGCTCAGTTGAATTTGCTGATCGCAAGCTGTCACGAACGGCGTGGTTATCGCGACGGCCAGGTCGAGGCTCTGCGACGAGCGCTGGCCGTGGACCGCAGTCACTTGGCCGCTCGAATTGCCCTCGCGAATGCTCATCTAAATGCGGGCTGCATTGATGACTGCCTGAAGGAGTACCAAACCGCGTCAGAGTCGCCGTTCGCGGGAATTGGTTTGCATATGACGTTCGCGAGCTTGCGCATTTCGAAAGCTCGCGTGCAAGATGCAACGCTGGAGGAATGGAAGTCCATCGGAACGCAAATCGCAACTATCCGCGAAAAGAATCCACTGGCACTGGAGCCGGCCGTACTCTCGGCCGACTGGCTCGCGGCCCAGGGAAAGTTTGAGGAGGCGACCAAACTCCTTCGCGAGGAAGCGACAAAACGGCCCGGCGATGCACGTTTGTGGTCGGCGTTGTCGTCGATGCTCTTGCGAAGTCACGGCACGCTCGCGGCAGCCGAGGCCATCAGCGAAGGGCAACTTGCTGCCGGAGAAATGTTCGAATTGAAGTTAGCTAGGGCTCGCGTGTGGGCGGAGGATTTTCAGAATGGTCGGGACGAACGGCTCACCCGATTGGAGGCACTTTCGTTAACGTTTGGGGAGGCGGATCAGTCCAGGCTCGTGAATGCGCTCAATGAGTTCTACGAAACGTCGCGGGACAAGAATGGGCAGGTTCGAATGCAATCGCTGCTTGCTGCACGAAACTCGCAGGACCGAGAATCGCGTCGGAATCTCTATCGGCTGGCCCTGGAAATGACGGATACTCAGAAGCAGTCGCACTGGCGAACTGAGCTTGCCCGACTGGAAGGTGCTGCGGGACGGTCGAGCACGTTGCTGGATGCTTTGAACGCGATAGGCACGACGAAAGCCGCGAAGCGACTGGGGGAGTTCAAGGATCTCGCCCGCTCGATTCTCAGCTCAACCCCTGATGACGCGGATGCTCATGTGCTCCTGGCTCTCGCTTCAGAACAACTCGGCGATCTACCCAGTGCGGCGAAACATCTGGAGGTTGCCGTCGGACTGGAACCGCATGTTATTCGAATTCAGCAGGCACGCCTTGGACACTATCTGAGGAGTGGTAACGACGAAGCGGGCAAACGAATCGTACTGACCCTTGATGCCGATCCCCGAATCTCGGCCTCGAAGTTTCGTGCCATCCTGAAAACGTCAATCGAACAAGGCGGGACCGAAGCGTTTTCGAAGTGTCTGGCTTGGGCACAGCCGCATCTCAAGCGTGAGCCACGCTCGGCCATGTGGGCAGGAAAATTGCTCGAAGCTCGCGGTAAGGTCATTGATGCGATTGCACTCTATAGCTTGGCGAATCAAACCGTGCCGAGCTTTGCGGATGGGTGGTCTGCGCGCCTGTTAGCCTCATCGCGGCTAGACGAGGCCGAGGTGAAGGAGACGATGGCCTTGTGCGAAAAGGCCCTGAGTCGCAAAGCGTACTTCTCTGTTTGTGCCGAGTGCGGCTCGACCGTTCGCTCGCGCATACCAAGTTGGACGCCGCCGGTTGTCACGCTCGAGGATAGTCGGGCGTATGCCGAAGCTTGTATTTCTTCGTGCGAAGCCCGTGGCCGATTGGAAGACGCGGTGCCCGTGCTGACTGCCTTCGCGGAAGACAAATCAGCCAAGCCCCAGGATGTGGCGTGGGCTAAGCAATCGCTTGCCGCACTCGCAGCAGTGATCGGCTCTCCGGATCAAAAGCGAGTTGCACTGAATTCTCTCCCCAAGGGACAGGCTGCTTTCATCGAGGAAGCTCGCCAGCGATTGGCCTCACTCCTGGTCGTCTTTCGTGCCGTGGGTGGAGATGATCGCCGCGTCCTGGTACGCGATCTGATCGGACTGCTCTCGCAAATTGTTCGCCATGAGTCGGCCACGTCGAACGACTGGTTTCAACTCGCTCAGCTTCACCGAGTTGCCGGAGATCGAGTCGCAACGCGAACGTGCCTGACGGAATTAATCAAACGCGAGCCGAGAAATCTTTATTATCTCTCGGTGTCTGTCGATGATTTGCTAAGCGAGAATCGGCTAGACGAAATTCGAGCGTCCATCCCAAAGCTCGAAGAAGGCGTGTCGGATCTTCGTGTGGTCGGCTCGGCATGTCGGTTTCACACTTTTTCGAACGACGCCGCTTCGGTTTTGAATCTCATCGATCGATTTGTTCGCGTGGCCGATGCCGGCACGACCGACGGGGTCACCCGCCATCGCCAAGCCGCGGAATTGCTCGATCAACTCGCACGCTTGGCCGCATTCAAGGGGCTGTCTTGTGCGTCGCCATTGCTGGACGAAGCCTGCGAACGGTATCGTGCATCGCGGCTGGCCTTTCCCGGTGCAATCACACAAATGGTCGCCCTCATGGCCTTTCACGGCAAGATCGATCCTGCATTCGAGGAACTCGAACGGCAAAAGTCTCGGAATTCCCCGATGACGCGAGTCACCGGTGGCGTGGCCATACTTCGCTGCGGACATGCCACGCCACAGCAGTTCCAAACGGTGAAGGGTTGGATTGAAGAGGCCCTGGTGGCGAACGCTGGCTCGATTCCAATCAAACTTAGTCTTGCCGAGTTGCACGCACTCAGGCAGGATTTTGCATCGGCTGAGACTGTGTACCGAGACGTTCTGAAGACCGAGCCGAAGAACGCGATTGCACTCAACAATCTCGCGTGGATCCTTGCCACTCGACCGGAAACGGCAGATCAGGCCATGAAATACGCGGATCGTGCGATCGAATTGTACGGCTCGTCAGGCGAGATGCTCGATACGCAAGGCCGCATTCTCATATCAGCGGGGAACTACGACCGGGCGGTGGCCGACTTGACGGACGCGATCAATCTGGGCGGAACGCCGTTGCGTTACTTTCACCTCGCGCTTGCCCAACTCAAGCAGGAAAAGAACGAGGAAGCGGTGAAAACCTTCCGCGAAGCCAAGCGGCGCGGGCTGGACTCGAAGACGATCCACCCACACGATCTGCCGACGTACAAGGTGCTGGAAGAACGCGCGGCTCAATGATGGGCCAGTTGGCCGTTCATGTTGGAGCCGATGATAAACGAACCAGCTCGCGATGATCGGCCGTGATTTCGTGCGGGGCAATGGACATATTGGATTGAGCGTTGGCCATTAGGAATGAAGCTAGGACACGCGAAGGCGGCACGAAGGTTCGCGCGCCCAGGGGCCGAGTTTGCGATCGCCGTATGCAACCCGAGCGAGAGTGCTTATGATGATTGAAAACACCTATGTGGTCCAAGTAGCTATGGCCAAGTTGGAAAGCCTGCGACTGAGCGGCTGGAAGTCGATCAGGGAAACCGAGCCGCCGATCACGTTTGGACAGATGAATGTCCTCGTGGGAGCGAATGGGGCTGGGAAGTCAAATTTGGTGAGCTTTTTTCGCCTACTTGAGGAGTTGGGGGCCGGAAGACTTCAACAGCATGTTGCCAAATGTGGAGGCGCGAACACTTTATTCCATAAGGGAATCAAGACTACAAAGTCGTTCAAAGCAGGGATTGAACTTGAATTGACGAAGGGTCAAGCATCCTATGGAATCACGTTAGAATCGAGCGCTCCGGCGGACTCCGTTACGCTTCTTGAAAGTATGGACTCTCCAATCTCCGAGCCAAATATTCAAACGCCAGGCTGGGGATCCTTGAGCGGGAAAGAGTCGATCCTAACTAACCTAAATCGAAGACTAGCGAAACTTGACCAGGAAGTGGTCGAATGGCTTGACGGACTCAGCCAGTATCACTTTGTCGACACAACCGACACTTCTGCAATTCGTCGACACGGATACATCGATGAGAATCGTCGATTGCGAGCCGACGCCGGCAACGTTGCCGCAATGCTCTACGTTTACAGGCAGACTCGACCACCGATATTCAGGCGAATTCTCTCCACCATCAAGAAAGTTGCTCCCTTCATAGATGATTTCGTTCTCGGCCCGCGCCGATTGAACCCAAAGGAGATCCAGCTCGACTGGCTGGCCGTCGGGTCGGATTATCTGCTCGGCCCCCATCAGTTGTCGGATGGGACGCTGCGGATGATTGCACTTACCACACTGCTTCTCCAACCAGAGAACGACCTGCCGCCTTTTATTGTTCTGGATGAGCCGGAACTCGGATTGCATCCGGCGGCCATCGGCATCCTGGCGGGCATGCTGAAGCAGGCCTCCGTTCACTCGCAGCTCCTGGTCGCCACGCAATCGACCACGCTCCTCAATCATTTCGATGCCGAGGATGTGATCGTCGTCGATAGCAAGGATGGCATTTCAACATTCCGTCGCCTTGATCCCGAACCTTACCGCGAGTGGATCGAAGAGTATGGCCTCAGCGATCTGTGGGAGCGAAACGTGATCGGCGGAGGGCCGTACCAATGACTCGCCTGTTCTTTTACGTCGAAGGACAGACGGAACAGGGCTACGTGACGAAGGTATTGCGACCGCACCTGGCTAGCTTTGGTGTTGCTGTGATGGGACCGATACGTGCCAAACCGGGCAACTACATACGGATGCAAGGCGAACTCCGCAGTCTTCTCAAATTGCACGGCCAGGCCGACGTTCGCTTCAGCACCATGTTTGATCTTTACGCGTTACGTAAGCCTTGGCCTGGCTGGGAAGACGCCGAGAAACTTCGTCACCTTCCACACGAACGCGTAAGGAATCTGGAAGCATCCTTTGCGAAGGACCTCGCAGATCCAAGACTCATTCCGCACATTCAGCTTTACGAGTTTGAAACGATTCTCTTCTGCGATCCAGATGTGTTTCGCTTGATTCACGAGAACTGCGACCAAGCTGTTACAGCAATGCACGAAGCATTAAGGCTTGAAGGCCCACCGGAGCAAATCAACGACGATCCCAACACCGCTCCTTCCTGGAGGCTCAACAAGCTTTTTCCCGGCTATAGAGGCGTGAAAGCGTCGGACGGAGTGGAGTTGGCATCGTGCATTAAATTGGCAAAGGTAAGGAATCTGTGCCCACACTTTGACGCTTGGCTTACTCGTCTGGAAGGGCTGGGGCAGACTTCCGATCAGGCGTCGGTATAGTGTGTGTCGGTTAACAGGTCGTTCGTGGTTTCGGAATCTCTCGCGGGAAGTTGGTCCAGGCCTCAGCTTGTGCCTCATCGATTGGTTCTTTCGGAATCGAGAACTTCAAATCCGCGAAGCGTCCGCGTAGCTCAGGCCGAGTTGGGACGCCTACTGGATGCCTGGGAAATCGTTCGCGGATCGTTCGAACCAATCGCCGAATATCTTCTACAAGTGGCTCAGGTACGCCCGTCACGTCGATTGAAGTAGTCTCAAAATTGCTCATGTAATCGCTCCCATCTTCGTCATCATAATGCATTCCGGTGGCGATTGGAATGGCCTATCCGATATCTTCGCTCCGTTACCCAGCCTCCACCCTTCGCGGTTGTATTCCCGTAGAATAGCCGCACGATTCACCCTCATTAAAGGTCACTGATGACCCAGCCTCGCGATCTTTCCGCCCTTCGTTCACTCGATCCGCATCCGGGCAAGCCTCGCCACAAGACTCGCGAAGTCCGTGTCGGCGACAAGGTCGTTGGTGGCAACAACCCGATCTGGGTTCAGTCCATGACCACGACTGACACGTTTGACGTGGAGGCCACCGTCAAGCAGATCAAGCTGCTTGAGGAAGCCAAGTGCGAACTCGTGCGCGTCACCGTGCCGAAGCCGGAAGATGCCGGGGCCCTCAGCGAGATCAAGAAGCGGATCGGCATTCCGCTGATCTGCGATATTCACTTCGACTACAAGATGGCCCTGACGGCCCTCGATCATCCCGTCGACAAAATCCGCATCAATCCCGGCAATATCGGCGGGGCGGATCGCTTCAAGCAAGTTGTTCGCAAAGCGAAAGATCGCGGACTGCCAATGCGAATCGGCGTGAACGCGGGCAGTCTGGAACGCGAACTCGTCGAGAAATACGGCTTCCCGTGCCCGCCGGCGATGGTTGAAAGTGCCATCCGCTACATCGAGATAGCCGAGGCCGAGGGCTATCACGACATGATCGTCTCGCTGAAATCGAGCGACGTGTTGACCGTGGTAGAGGCCTATCGGCTGTTTGCGAAGTATTGCGACTACCCCACGCACATCGGCGTGACGGAAGCAGGCAAGCCGCCGTACGCAGTGACGAAATCCGCGGCCGGCCTTGCCCCGATTTTGCTCGACGGCATCGGCGACACCATCCGCATCAGCTTGTTGGGTGACCCG
>Ga0335394_10008771_pt1 | contig 11406 bp, 6 predicted proteins | sample MAT03_FD_205741 | JGI IMG/M metagenome (GOLD analysis project Ga0335394, IMG submission 205741) | Freshwater microbial communities from Lake Fryxell liftoff mats and glacier meltwater in Antarctica - MAT-03 (spades assembly) (version 2) ... | reverse complement strand
GTAGCGAGTTGGACCTACACAACTGGCTTGTTGTTCAACTTCGCAAGGTCTATCCGAGTATGAGCCCGGATCAAATTAGTCCCGGCAATCATAGTGTCCGAATTTCCTTTCGAGGAAGCGATCTTGATGTTGATGTGGTGCCAATATACGAAATTAGAGATGACCCGCTTGACCGAGGCTACTTGTACGCGAGCGATACAGGTAAGCGCGTCATGACCAGCATACCAATGCACTTGGATTTCATTAGGAAACGTAAGAGGCTCTGCGAAAATCACTATGCACAGATTATTCGTTTCGTCAAATTCTGGGCGTCAAAGCGAAAGGCTTCGATAGGCGAATCGTTTCGTTGCAAGTCGTTTCTTCTCGAGCTTGTAGTGGCTAGCCTGCTCGATTCAGGGACTGTTCTCTCAAACTATCCGAACGCTCTCGAGGAATTCTTCGCATACATCGTGAAGACCCAGTTAGCAGAGCAGATTGCTTTCACCGACTACTTCAAAGCTGGTGAGATCCCAACGCGAGCTCAAAACCCCATTGAAATTCTCGATCCTGTAAATCTCGAAAACAGCATCGTCGGGGATTATGCAGCAAACGATCGAGCGAAACTGGTTGAGCAAGCAGAGCAAGCTCTCGACGCAATCTCAGAAGCCCGGCATGCAACCGCCATTCGTGATCAACTACGAAGGTCTTGTCTATATACCAGCAGAAAGCGTATACGCGGTATTTGAGGTGAAGCAAGACGTCTCTAAGGAGCACATAGAATACGCATCTAAAAAGCTTCAATCAGTCAGAAGGCTGAAACGCACATCTGCGTTGATTACGGATTACACGGGGAGGACTATCAAAAAGGCGTTGTTCGAGATCCCTGCGGGGATACTGGCACTGTCATCATCCTGGAAACCGGGGCTAGGCGATTCGTTTGCAGAAGCCATCAACAACAGCTGGCTGCACCAAGACAGCCAAATTAATCTTGGCTGCGTTCTATCCGAGGGTGGTTTTCGCGTTGTACACGAGAACGGTGAGCCGAGAATCGAAAAAAGTAATCCAGAAGCGAGCTTGATGTACTTTTTGATGTCACTTTTCAAAACGCTTCAACCACTCGGCACCGTTCCAGCGGTCGACATGGATGAATACTTGAAATGGATCGAGTAGTTTGAGGTCTTCGTAAAACTGCTTATCTTCAACAGTGCCAGCGCAATCATTGCGATTGAGAAACTTTATCGCTGACAACGCAATAAGCCGAACGCAAGACGAAGGGCAAAAGGGGGACGCGAAGGGCAAAAGCGGGACGGGGGTAGTTTACGGACGCGAAATCCGAATATTACAGCGATTCCCTTTTTCGCGTCCCGTAAACCGAAAACAGGGTCTGACCCCAATTGTCGTGTGACCCCAATTGTCACGTGCTAGGCACGTGCCTGGCACCGCTGGCCTGACCATCAATGCATCGGGTTTCTGAAGATAGACCTTAGCACAAAGCCGAAAGAACCATCGGGCAAGCCGATGGGATTTTCTTGCGAATCCCGCTGGCTTGCCCAGCGGTACTTTCGGTTTCTAACTACAGACCTGCTCATTGGCCCTCTGAGGCTACTCGATGCGATTTCTCTCTTGGCCACAGTATCAGCATCGCGATCAACCCGAGTGATCGACAGGTGCCAGACCGATAGGTGCCAAGCACCTGTCGCTCCAGGCACCTGTCGCTGTTAGCTGCTAGGCACCTGTCGCTGTTAGGCACCTGTCGCTGTTCCACGCAGACCAGGGGCAGTGTAGGGTAAACGCTTCGCGATTTTGCCTGTCTGTAGCTGAGTAGTTGTTGCTCCACCGACCCGGGTCGATGGAAGCTTTGGGCAGCCACTTAAATGTCAGGCACCTGCTTGGCACCTGTCGCTAATCCCTGGCACCTGTCGCTAATCTATCCTTTAACTCCTTAAGGATCTTTCGATCAATTAGTTAGTGGGATAGGCTTCCAGCCTGTCGCATTGAAAATGACAGGCTGGAAGCCTATCCCACGTCAAAAATCGGACACTTATTGATCGACTGACCTCAAGCGATCCATGACGCTTGCTAGTTCAAAGGGCCGAAACTTGATCGGCTTGCCTTCGATGTCATCTTGTATCAATACAACGTATCGATCCAGGCGATTCGCAGCGTTCGAATCGATCAGCTGATTGGAATCCGAGGCGCTCATCTGCATCAAGATTCGCAGTTCAAGGTCCCTCAGCGACGGACGCGATATCCACCGTGCAATCGTTCCCGCTGAGTCTGCCCAAACCCATACATGCATTCCCAATACTGGTCCATCACGCAGTAGACTTGCCAATATCGCGTCCGGCTTGGGCGTCCCGCTGGCATCGTCACCAAACGAGTATTCCTCGTTTCGACGCAACTCGCGAAATCGGGACAAGTTCACAATCGCAACCAACATGGCGGGATGCTTCCTTTCCGAGTTTTCGCTTCGGTACTCCAACTCTCGCCTCAAAAACTCCATCGTCGTATCAATACTACGTGGGTCGCCCAGCCGCACGGGAATCCTGCTATTGCCAAGTTCGCCGATTAACGTACGCATCGACTCATCCTCGGCACGCGAACCGTCCAGGATGACGACAAAGGGCTTTGCAGTCGACTGCGTGTCAGTCGGTGCATCCGAGTGCGATTCCCAGGGGGCTCCGGAGGGGGCTTCGGAGGCTGCTTCCGATGGACGGTAAATGAATCCTACGATCGATCCGGCCAACAGGCTTGCCGCGCTCGACTCGTCTTGACCAACAATCATCAAATTCCGGCCTGCGCTTCGCGTCAGCATTTTGATCACCGGTGGATCTATGGACACGCTGTCCCCCAAGATCAATGGCACAGACCCCTCATCCATTCGGATTTGACTGACTGCAAACGCAACGCTCTTTTCATCCCAGACTGCTGGCTTGTGACCTTCGAAAACGATCCGGCGCCCAAGAGCGTTGGTAGTAGGCGAGTGAGGCACGGGCACCTGGCTCAATCGCCCCAGTCGTGCAACTTGATCGTTCTTTTCGATGAAGGCAACTTGGAAGGATTGATTGCTTTCGATGCGTCCGCCCATTTCGTTATAGATCGCTTGTCCGGAATGCCGAAGTCGCTCCGCAGCCGTATTGTCCTCGCTCAAAATGAGCATCGCATCGGAGCTATCGCATTGCAGTGCAATTCGGACCGCCATCTGAGACAACGTAGTCCGCGGCAACGAATATGCACCACCCAGAGTCTGCGACGCCAAGACCAAGTGCATTCCGAACGACCGACCCTGACGAACAATGCGGTCCATCAACATGGATGCTTGCTGTGAAAGTTTATCATCCTCGACAAACAACTCCTGAAACTCATCGATCACGATCAGGATTCGAGGCATCGCATGTTGAGGAAATTTCTTGTGCAGGCTGGGTATGTCCTGAACGCCCCACATTCGAAACGCTTCGCCGCGCGCGTGAAGAACTCGGTCCAAGTACTCGAGAGTACTCACACCAAATTCCCGCTTGCTTTCGATTCCGATGATATCGGCATGTGAGAGAGCGACCTCGGCGTAAACTTGAAACTCGACCCCTTTCTTGAAGTCGAGCAGAACCAAACGCAATTGATCAGGCGCGTACTTCATCGCCGCGCTAGTAATCATCGTATGCAACATGGATGATTTTCCGGACCCGGTTTTACCCGCGATGAGAACATGCTGTGCTGTCCCGGTCCCCAGTCGCATGGACTGAATCCGTCCTGCATCCGAGATTCCCAACGGAATCGCCAGCCCTTCGGCGCTGGAAGCAGTTTGTTGATCTGGTCTCGCCAACGCTATCGAATCGTATGGGACGATGCACTTACCCACCTCGGACGCGGCCTTTAAATGATGTTCCATGATCCATTGAATTCGATCCTCAGACGGAGGAAGCTCTGGAGTCAATGGAACGATTGACAGCTCCGGATGATCGACTGTAATTCGTGTCTCTGTCCTGGCCGCAATCCCATCCTTAGCCGGGACGATCTCCGGATTCAATTTGAGCCTCAACCCAAACTCATTTAGCTTGGATCGGTCCGCGAATGAGGGCCATACGTAAGTGTCAGAAACTTGCAGTATCACTCCCACACCACAGCGGCCACCTGACGACATGACCGAACACAAAGATTGCCACGAGCTATCGTCGAGCCCAAACGGAAAATTGGACCAAACGATGATTCGGTTCGGGATCGTCATCGGACCTGCGTTTCGATTGTATTCGAGCACGTTTGCGTAGCGGTTCCTCAAGCTCTGCTGGATGACATCCTCGACATGCCTGGCCGTATTGGCAAGCTGTTCGGCGATATGAAGCGATTGTGTCCAAACCCGATGATTTACCATTGCGGGGTCCACGTCCGCCAAAGCCATCAACCATGAGAACTGCTTCCCAAGCCCTTCTGGGTCGATGATAGTGATGTTGAGGTTGCCAGCTGGAACGGATGTCACCGCTCTCAAGAGTGTATTGCGAACGAGTTTCGCCGCAGTCTCTTTGCATTCGGCATGCGTTTCGATCGTCAACGCACCCTGTGATACAACGTCAAAGAATATGCTCCAGGCTTGCTGCGGCCCAGTATCCGGCAGTGCCAATCCCTGGACCTCTTTGTTCAAAACAGTAAAGGGCTCGATATTCCCGATCCGCCATGCCAATGAGTGCTCGATTCTTGGCCAATCTCCGACCGTGAACATTTCGGAATTCCAATCCGGGAAATCCTTCATGGACTGGATATGGAGTTTCTCCATGAAGTCCGAGGAATCTTTGCAACCGTCCATCCATCGCTTCACCGTGTACTTTTGCGACCGCTGAAAATTGGACTCCAGCTCCCGCAATCGTTGCGCGTAGTTTTGATCCGAACTCTGTTCCCTGGCGAGTTGCACCTTTTCGAGATCGGCGATTTTAGGTTCGCGGTCCAAGTCGATTCGCTGAAGCGATTCTTTTCTTCTTGCGGCAACGGATTTTCGCGTTTCAAAGCAGGACTCAATTAAGGCCTTTTTGTCGGTGTTGAACTTGTTGAGCAGTGAAGTTCGCTTTTTGCGATGGTCATCATCCAATAGCTGTTGATTGTTTGAGTATTGCTTCTCAATCCGATTAAGGTCTTGCTGGCAACTGAAGTCCGCAATCCGCCGCCCCTGAACGATAACCAAATAGCCCAAGCTCTCCTGGTCCACCACGTTTGGAAACAATCGACGAACGGTCCTCGTCACCAAGGGTGCGGTTGCAAAGTGCAGTATCGCCATAAACAGGATCGAACCGATAACCGCAACGATTCCTACGATCAACGCAACCGAACCAAGCATCCATGAAATCCAAGCCGCAAATGCACCGAGTAGAACTCCTATCCCCAAGAATAAATAGGAACCGAGCATCTTGGTGATAGGGTGATTCTCCATTCGGGCAATGTTGACACCCAGCGTTTTCTTAATCTCTTCGAATCGCTTGGCTATGTTTTGCAGATCCTCGATCAACTGCACATTGCTAACACTATCCGGTGGGACGATAGCGGTTAGGCTCTGCAAGGCAACGTCGCCGGTACGTATCCCAACCCATTCGCGGCACTCGTGCATTTGCTGTTCGATCGAGGCGCGTTCTCTTTCCAGTTTCGCCTTGATACTATCGCGAGTGTTCTTTCGGATTAAACAAGCTTCGTCTTTCTTATGCAGAAGCTCGGTAGACTTGCTTTCATAGGCACTCTTATGCGCAGCCTTGGTTTGGATGAAATCGTTTTTTAGTTTTCTGGTTTGTTGTCGTTGCTGATTGAGGGTCAATAGAGTTTCTCGTTCAGCCGCTGCAAATTGCTTTTCAAGCAGGACATCCCAGTCCGTCATTGCGTTGCGCCAACTGGCTGCGTGCTCCAGCTTGAGCGAGTTCTTTAGTTCCACGAATTGGCTTTGCGATCGACTGCGATCTGCTTCCAACAACTCCTTGTCCGCTGAGCGTGCAACTCGCAGTTTTGCCAACCGGACTCTCAGTCCACGCAACATGAACACTTGATTCTTGAACAATCGTCCAGACAGAATCGGACGAGAACGTGTCTCCGGCTGCGTATTACTAATGCTGTCGCTATTCATTCTATCCACCGCTGCTAAAAGAAGAGGCATAAGCTGCCAACACTATACTCTAAGCATTACCCAAAACCAAAAGGCTCACTTCATAGCACCATCGATGTGTTTGACTCAACTTGGGATCCGACATCGGCGATACTTTGATGTCCCCCTTTGCATCAATAGAATCCAGTCGTCCAATTGTCACCGCAAATTCGATCCGGGTGATTTCATTATTGGCACTGACGTTTATAGCGGCGAGAACAATTTCAACAGAATTCGGTCTTGGCGAAGGCTGGATCGTTCCCAAGACGCGATATCGCGAACCCAATTCCGTGGCGCTTTTCGAGTTTTTGCACGCGATATCAAACTTCAATCCGCGCGAGTCTTTTGTTTCAATCGCGGAGGACCAGTGACCGTTTCCAGATAGTCCAACACCGAGCAAAACGGAGCTCGCGTCGGGCTTAAAGGACTCTTGAACCATCTGTTGCATCGGTGGGCTTGGCGGCCAAGGATCTTCTGCCGAACCCTCGACCGCTTCCAAGAAAGGGATATAGTTATCCCCCACGATAATCCCGATTGTGTGCGTAAGCCGATCCGGCAGCTTGGTATAGCGAACGCTAAGCACGCCTGCAGTTAATGAAATCATGTCCATGCAATTCTTAAGCGGGTAGGGTGGAACTCGATGGAACTCATTGGAACTCTCTCAAGCTCGGCACCTGAAAAATACGATCTGCCATGTGTGGCAAATCATTGTGATGAGCGTTGGAGCCAATACTTAAAGAACTGATAGATCTGTTCGTTGGATTGTTCCGTTGGTGGATGTTTCTCGCGGTTTGTCATGGCAACCCGATCGTCCACGCCAAGCAAATGGTTTACTTCGATCGCATGGCGCAAAACGGACCATCGCGATGTTGGGTCCTCCTCTCCACCGGAAACCAAAAATGGTCGCGGCGCCATTAGGCAGTGAAGCTCATGCAAATCGTGACCCGTTTCGATGAGAGCTTTATAAGCACCGGTTCGAGGGCTGTCATCTCTCACCAGCCCGGCCTTGCGAGTCTGAGCCGGATCAAAACCAAGGTACCAGGGCTCTTGATAGTTGATACTCTCTCGCTTTTCGTCAAATACAATGCCTGGGTCCGACCAAACTGCACAAGCATATTTCTCCCAGAAACAGGAGCCGAACATCGCCCATTTGCCTCCGTACGAGTGCCCAACGATTCCGATCCGCTTGGAATCCACCTCTGGCATGTTGGCCAACGCATGCCAAGCATTCGCTGCAATATAACCGAGGTACGAAAGCGGCTGGCAATTGGCTTGTTTACTAAGTACGGGTTTACGAGCATCGCCACCAGGTGACCCGATCGCAAGCGCCACAAATCCTCGCAGGGCAAGCTGCCACGCAAAATCTCTCAGCAGATTCTTGCTTAAGCCAACGCTCGTTTCCGCGTCATAATAGGGAACGAAAACAGCAGGAAACGGACCCGGCCCTTTCGGAATCAATACATATCCATCGCATAGCTGGTCCGCTGCAATCTGAACGCGAACGCGTCTCTGAGTGATTTCACCGCGTAAGCTCGATTCCAAAATCTCCATTGTCGGCTTTTCGACGATGGGTGGCCACGAGCCCACGATGCGATTCCAATCCGCTACGATTTCACTGCGTCGGCGATGCCAGTCTTCTCGCGACTTGACCAAACTGCCATCGTTGAATATTCGTGGCGAACGCAGCGTTGAGGATAGTCTCTTAAATTCAGGCGGGACATTAGTAAACGGTGCTTCACTCGGCGATTGCGCCCATGCGGACTGGCCCGCCGATGCCATCATGGCTCCCAAGCCTAGTTGGGACAAGAATTTTCGTCTGTCATTTTCATCTGTCATTTTCGATACGCACGTTTCGTGTTTACTTAGGAGTTGTCCCGAAACAACTTCCGTAATTAGCAGTAGGATGGACTTCCAGTCCGTCCGGAAAAAAAGACGGACTGGAAGTCCATCCTACGTTTTGCAAAACCGCATATTATTTCAAGACAATTACTTTGTATCTCGAACGATATGGGCATCCCGAACGAACTGGTTCAACCATGCGATCATCTCATATTGGGTATGCAACACAGATTGGCGTGCTCGATAGCCATGGCTTTCGTGAGGCAACATGACCAACCTCGTCGTCCCGCCGTTTCCTTTCACGGCTTGAAACATCCGTTGCGACTGGACCGGGAATGTGCCCGGGTTGTTGTCGTTTTCACCATGAACAAATAGGATCGGTGTCTTGATCTTGTCTGCATGCATGAATGGCGAGACGGCTTCATAGACGTCCTTGGCGTCCCAGAGCGGTCGTCGTTCTGACTGAAAGCCGAATGGGGTCAACGTCCGATTGTAAGCTCCGCTGCGTGCGATCCCACCGCGAAACAATGTGCTGTGCGCGAGCAAGTTGGCTGTCATAAACGCACCGTAACTATGGCCGCCTACGCCAACTCGGCTGCCATCTGCCACACCCATTTCGACCGCCTTATCGATGGCCGCTTTCGCCGCTCCAACGACTTGTTCGATGAATGTATCGTTCATGGTTTCTGGATCGCCAATGACGGGCATAGTTGCATCGTCCATGATCGCATAGCCCTGAGTCAGCAAAGTCAAATGGCTAAGACCCGCTATGCGCGTGAACTCGGATGGATTGGCGGACACTTGTCCCGCCGTGCTCGCGTCATTGAACTCCAACGGATAAGCCCAAACGATCAACGGCAAACGTGTGCCCTCAACATAGTTGGCTGGCAAATAGAGAGTTGCCGACAATGGGACTCCGTCGCTGCGTTGGTATTTGACAATTTGCTTTTTGATACCGCGAATCTGGGGAGTTGGGTCCTTGAAATCAGTTAGAGCATCATTGGTCTGAGTTACTAGATTTCGGAGATAGAAATTCGCAGGGCTCGTCGGCGATTCGCGTCGCGAAATGAATATCGGCTTATCGGTTTCATCGGTGGACAGTACCGAAGCGACCGATTCAAGCGTTCCTGGCTCGCATCGCCATACGCGTTGAGTTTCCAGCGTCTCTAAATTTTTGCGGTCGAGGAACGGTAAGTTTCCTTCGGGGCTGGCTCCCTGTCCCGCCAACCAGACCCACGCTCCAACCTGCTGAGCAACTGGGAATCCTGTTTTGTCCGATTTGAACAACATACGACCAGGATCACCGTACCGATCGCGCATGCTTCGATCAACGAGAATCTTCGGTGCCTGGTCGGCCTTGTCCGTATCATGCAACATCGATCGCACCCACCGTCGATCTCGATCCACCTCGGTCGCCATCAGCAACGACGCGTTTGAAAATGAGGCGATACCGGCATAACGATGCTCCAATCGAATGAGATCACGTGGAGACTCTTTAAAAGGGGCGGCAAGCGTCTTGAGCTGATCTCGGTGTGGAACTTTCTTGCGAGGGTCCCCATCATCCAAGGCTTCGGTCCAGATCAACGTTGCCGGATAGCCGGTTCGCCAGTTTACAGAGCGTGGTCCCATCCGAACGCCCTCGATGGGAATGTTTTCTTCCAGCGGCACATCGGCGACCTGATGCAGCATTTTGCCGGCGAGGTCCCACACTTGGATGGTGTGAGGAAAGGAACCCGCAGTCAAAAGATACGAGAATGGCCTGTGCATCGTCGTCACCAAGAGATGATTGCCATCCGGGGACACACTGGCCCCATCGATCATATCGGGCTTGCCAATCTCGATTGCCGGCTTGTTCGGTGTGAGGATCGCTAGTTGCGATGTCCCGAAGTATTCGAAAAGCTGCTCGTCGTAGGCGTTTGACAACAAGTCTTGATAGGTTCGAATAGGCGACGTGTTGCCGAAGGACTCTTGAATGTTCGGGCCAAGGGGTGCGGTTGGTGCGGTTGGTTCGGGCCCTCGGTTGGATGGCACCAAATGGCACAGAACCCGTTTCCCATCGGGCATCCACTCGACCGATCCCAAAACAGTCGAAAGCCGATCCGTCAACAGGACGGGCTGCTCGGGTTTATCGATCGAGACCCACCAGAGCTGAGTTCCCGATTCCTTTACTTGGGTGAAAACGAATGATAGAGAGTCATGTGACCAGCTAATCGTTGAAATTCTCGCTGGTTCCGGAATAGGGATACGGGTCAAAGTTGCTGACGCTTGTTTCCGCAACGACAAGCCGAGTAAGAAGTCCGTTTGAAAACCAGCATTCGCGATCGGATCGATTCGCATTCCCGCCACGCCAACAACTCGCCTCGCTAAATCGGCGATGTCTGGCATCGCATTTCTATCGACGTAAACCATCCAATTCGCATCCGGACTCATAGAAACCGAAGGCTCAGGCTTGGCATCGACAATGTCAATGACTTCTTGGGGGGGAGTCTGATAGGTGGTTTGGCCTGAGGCGGGAGTGGACATAGTTACGATTTCAATAAGACAAGCAAGGAACAAAAATGGGAAGAGTCTTCGATGATACGACGCCCCAAGAATGAAAAAACAGAAAAAACGCCACATGGCTAAGACCTTTGTCGAAAGTTTTGTAGATAAATGATTGGAGCTAAATTCGTCCCCCGTGGCCTTGGAGGTCGTTTCGCTTTTTGTATCGCTAGCAAAGTCAGTCAGCTCCAGGGTAGCACGCTCAAAGGCTGTGATTTTATAGTACCAATCACACTCCGTGTGATTTCCGCGGTTCAAAAACCTTTGGTTTATGAGGCAACATCACACGGAGTGTCGTGGGTACTTTACACGTCCTTCATGCCTCAGGGCGTGCCACACATTGTCTTACCGCTAATACGATAGCTCCAGTCCGAGGATTTTAGTTGTCTCGCCAAGACTCCGAAAGCACAGAGCAACGAATCGAGTGATTTGATGGCATTTTTGCTAGCTTTTTTTCGACGCAGTTCTTAACCCGCGAAACGCTTATCTGGAAGTCCATCTTACGCGGTCTTGATCGCAGGTTGGAAATTCCCTATTTATCCTGTATGAAAAACGCAGTGGGGAAATCGATTCGAGGACTTGCCGTGCTGGGCATTTTCAAATGGCAGTTCGTTCTTTGCTTTTTGGCTGTCGTATATGGGTGTGCTAAAGTTTCGAACGCACAGATCGATCTTATTCCTCCCACCCAGCCGCATCCGCCTCAAAACGCACCCGCACAATTACAACCCGCCAGCCAGCCGCCGGTTTTTGAACCCACCTCGAACTACCGGCCAATCCCTCAACAGCAACAGCGACCCTCAGACACCCCTCAGTTCCGTTCCGCAAGTCAACCCATCTATCGAACCCAGCCGCCATCGGCGCAGCAGCTTCCACCTGCCAATCCCATTCCGCAATCACCGCTTGGCAGTGCTCCACAAACCCCCGCAATAGCAAAGGCA
>Ga0335394_10008765_pt1 | contig 11408 bp, 17 predicted proteins | sample MAT03_FD_205741 | JGI IMG/M metagenome (GOLD analysis project Ga0335394, IMG submission 205741) | Freshwater microbial communities from Lake Fryxell liftoff mats and glacier meltwater in Antarctica - MAT-03 (spades assembly) (version 2) ... | reverse complement strand
ATCAATGACCCGCGCCCCTTCATTCACTTGCCAGTGGTTAATCTGGACTTGGTCAACTTTGTTGAACACGAGCCCATCGATCGCCGTACCGGACAGCAGTGAACGTACTTCCAAGCCTTCGAATGCCGGGGCCACTGCGAAGCGATTTCCATTCAGTCGTCGCCGCTTGTGAAACTGACTCGACCGCAACTGCAATTTCCACCTGCCCAGCAATCCCATCACCTTCCCCCGACTTCCGCCGCCAAACGCCCACGCCAATCACCCTGAAAATACGCCGCATCAGGTTACCGTCTCAACCGCCCCAAAGACAAGCGTTTTGTAGGTCCAACTTGCCGAGTTGGACTTCGCGGCCCCGCCGCGACCTGCGACCTTGCAATGTGCCATTTCCAAAATCAGCCCGCCGGATCGTTCGGGTTGGCTCGGTTTTCGTTGCATTTTGGTTACCCATCGGTTCGCCTTGCGGCAAATTGGAAAATCCATTCCGGCAGAATGGACCTACTGCCGAAACTTTCCGTTACAAACAACTTGCTTTACACTGCGTGCATGATTCGAAAGCCTCAGACAACGGGATTCTGGCGAGGTCGGTTGCCTCATTGGGAAGTCGAAGATGGACGGTATTTTGTGACCGTGCATCTGGCGGGAGCTATTCCTCCACAGGGCTTGCAGCGGATTGATCGGTTGTCGTCAGATTTGAAAATGCGTGAGGATCAGAATTCCCGCGATGCGTCATTGCCGCTGATGCGGACGATCTTCCGCGATATGGAAGTCTGGCTGGATCGCTGCGACGTCAGCACGTTGCTGCGTGATACGCAGATTGCCGAGATGGTGGTTGAGGCCATTCAACATCGCATACAGACTCAGCGGTGGATCGTTTATGAATTTGTGATCATGCCGAGCCATATCCATCTGTTTCTGAGCGTGGTGCAGGGAACGTTGAAAGAATCGATGGAAGATTTCAAACGCTGGACGGGACATCAGGCCAGTAAGCTGGTCGGACTAGCGAACGATCGATTCTGGCAGGATGAATGGTTTGATCACTGGTCGCGCAGTGATGAACAGGACGAACGCATCGTCAAACACATTCAGCAAAACCCCGTCAAGGCCGGGCTGGTTATGGACTTTCAGGAATGGAATTACGGCGGTTCGAAGTAGGTCCCGCTTGCCGAGCGGGACTTCGCGGCCTCGCCGCGACCTGCGACCTCGCAATGTGCCATTTTCAAAATCAACGCGCCGGATCGTTCGGGTTGGCTCGGTTTTCCTTGGATTTCGCGTGCCCATCAGTTCGCCTTGCGGCGAAAGTCCAGCGTGGGGTGCGCAACAAATAGCAATCTATCGAAAAGTTTTTTAGGCAACATTTGATCTCGCCCCGTGCCAGCTCGCCTGGCACGAGCGGAAGATTTGTAATTAGCCATCGGGAACGAACACGAGGCCGCCCCGGTTGGCTCGTCCAACCGGAACGGAAAGTTTTGCACGATGAAACATGTGCAACGCTGCGAAACTTGGCTTCCTGCCAGGCAAGCTGAGCAGGGGAGCGGTCATGTTGATAATGGCGTAACTAATTTCAAATCTTGCGTTCCTGCCGGACAAGCCGACAAGGGGCGAATGAACTGAGCAGTCGGTTTCCCGCACTGCATCGACCGGGCATGCCCGGGACATATTACCTGGAACCCGCAGAATCCGGTTGCATCGGCCTGACGCGCATTGATGCTGGCCACGGCGGTCGCTGGGATCGCATTGTCGAGTCCGTGCGGGACGACATCACGCTGCATCGCAGGCTGCCCGGATTTCGACAATTAATTCAGTCGCGCCGCTTTGAGATCACTGTGCTGACAGTTCTGCCAGCCAAAGCCGAACGCATTGCCAGCGCTTTTGCGTCACTTCCTGAAGTGAAGCATGTTCCCAATCATAACCAAAGAAATGAAGTTTGGTTCAATGTCACTGTTTCGCGACTCTACCGGGACGGAGATCGCTGGCAGGACACCACGTCGTTTCGTCGTGATGATCTGGATCATTACAGAATACGACCGATCCGTCACAACCATTCTGTTACCGATGGAATACTGATTCTACTCGATCGGTTTTTGTTACAGGTTTTACACTTGGTTTTAACCGACTGATTAGTCAGTCGGTTCTCCTTGCGGAGTGTTTCGCCCGGATTGCTTACGCAATGCGGGAGGGACACGATGACCGCGCATCGGATCTCTCTGTCACAGATCGCGGAACAACAAGGAGACACAGTGAACGAGCAACAAGGGTGGGTGGATGAGATCGCGAATTAGTCGATTCGAACACACCGGGTATGAAGAGAGTGACAGCTCTTCATAAGCACTCATGCACAAGTTTTCGCATACAACTAGTTTAACCGCGTGCCCATTGAGCCGCGTTTTACTCGCGAAAGCGCGGGGCGATGCCCACGCGGTTAAACGAAGAAACTTATGAATCGGTGCTTACCCACCTTTTTCAGGCGTTGACGCCACTCGACATTGACGGGATTCGCATGACACCAATACCACTTCAGATCCAACAACAATCATTCAGTCCGAAGCCCATGATGCTTGTCGGTGCCGAACACCTGACGTCCGCCGTCTGGAAGCTGGGAGACGAAGAATCCGGCTGGCGATACCGCTTCAACGTGGTGCGCCAATCAGCACCGAGTGGATGCGTTACCGATCTCTTTCAGCCAATGGACCTTATTCATTTCGTCAAACTCGTTCAGGTTCTGGCAGCCGAAATTGCCAATGACGGATGTCTCACGCACGACGAAAGCATGATGCTCAAAAACCTGTTGCGGCAGCTTGATGAAATCCTTGGAGGCGCTACTGACGAACCCGAAGGCGCGACAACTCCGAACACACGAATCAATTCTCCAGACAAATACAGTAGAGGCACATAGCATGGCCAAGTAACCCGTACATGAAATCCGCCACGGCCTGATCAAGATCCGCATCCGCCGCAAGCAGACGACTTCTGGTCTCCGCCACACTCTGACGATCGTCCGCCTGTACCGCAACGGCGACGTCTGGAAAGAATCGTCCCGCTTCTCTCGCGACGAAATCCCGCTGATGTGTCTGGTCCTCGACGAAGCCCACACCTGGATTTTTGAGAACAGCAAGCAGAGCGAAGCAGCACAGACCATTCGTCCTGAACAGTAAACACCAAAGTCCGAAACCCGTCCCCCATTTTCAAAGGGACCAACTATGGCCATGGCGTCGAGCGGCGTAATTCGAACAGATGAAGCCTACAGCAAACAAATGGTGTTGCAAAGGCTTGGAATCTCACAGAAGTTTTGGGATAAAATGCTGGCCGAAGGACTGCCTTACACAACCGTGGGTCACACGCGCTGGGTGACCGGGCAAGCTTTGATCGAGCATCTTTCCAGAAACGCAGAAAGGAAAAAATGATGAAGCAAATTGAAAAACTTAACAGGAGATTGTTATGCCGAGACGGCCCGAAATTGGAAATGTCCAGCTCTATCCCGATCAACCACTGCGTCGATCGGATCGGAATGGATACGTGCTTAAATTCTACTGCCCGATTCTTCGGAAACGCATCCGCCGTAACTGTGGCACGCGTGACCGACGCGAAGCTCGCAAGCTCCAGCGGGAATCTCAGGAACGGCTGCTCAATGGCGAGTACCTCACATCAGACGGTGCAATCAGTGCATCGCGTGTTGTGCAGAAAGCTATTCGACACGAAACGGCAAAACCCATTGACGGAGAATCAAACGGTCCAACGTGGCAGGAATGCTACGACCGGTACCTTGAACAGCGTCGTTTGCGGGTGCGGGCAGACTCCCTGGTCGAGATTGTGTCACGTTTGGGTATCGCGGAACGAATCCTCGAAGCTCAGTCACGGGACGGTAATCGTCCGGAGGGGCTGCTGATGTCGGACGTGGCAACCCTCGACAGGCTGGAGTACCTGCAGGAACAACTGCTGGACGGTGACGAATGTCGCTACGACACTCGTTCCCCAAACACAGTTAACAGCCTCATGGGTGCCGTGATGGCTTTCATCCGGTTCTGCAAAGGATGTGGCTGGGTCGCGGACTTGCCTCCGGTGCAAAAACTGGAATCCGAAGAGGTAATGAAGGGAGGACCCATCACGGAAGTCGAATTCCACAAAATGCAGGATGCCGTTCCGGAGGTCGTGGGACAAGAATCAGCGGAATCGTGGTTGCTTGCCTTGAATGTCCTCTGGGAATCTGGGTTTCGAGTTGGTGACCTGATGGATTTTTCGTGGGACAACCCGCGACACATTCATCCGATATGGCCGACTCAGGCAGATCGATTGCCGACAATAGCGATTCCCTCATCCCAGAAGAACGGTCGCGTGCAGGAAACTCCGATGCTGCCCGGTCTTGAAGAGCTGCTCAGGAAGATTCCCGAGGAGCAGCGAAAAGGCTGGGTTGTAAATCCACAGGCAATCAAATTCGACTTTCACGGTGGATTCGATTCTTTCCGTCCATGTGCTTCTGACCTCCGCAAGCTCGCTCCCCGCTGTTCAAACAGTGAAATTGCCAGGGCCTGTGGAGTGACGGAAGCATCAGTCAGAAAATGGATGGAACAGTTCAGCATTTCTGGCAATCGTCCGAATCAGAACGGTCGGCCACTTTCAGAGTCGCAGATCGAGCGAATTCGCAGCAAGGCCGATCGTAAACCGACTGACAAACTGCGGCACGAGACGGTTCGGATGACAAAGGAGCATGTCAGTCGCATCATCGGCCTGATTGGGAAGAAGGCCGATGTCGTGGTCAAGGTGGAAGACGCGAGAACTCAACATCGTGTCAAGTATGCGAGTGCTCACGACATTCGACGAGGATTGGCCCAACGGCTGATCAACGCCAGCGTGTCCGCTGAGACACTCAAAGTGGTGATGCGTCACAAGGACTTCGCCACCACAGAGAAGCACTATGGTGCGTTGCGTTCTGCCCAAAGTGCAGGCGCAGAAATTATTGCCCGATTACGTCCCGCCACAGAAACCAGCGCATTTGTGGGGGGATTAATGGGGGGAATGAAAAAAGCTCCACAGCTGTCTGCTGAAGAGCTTTCGGTGCTAAAGTCTTTGCTGGCAAAGCTTTAGATTAATGCACTCGAATGGGCTCGAACCATTAACCTTCGGTTCCGTAGGCCGTCAGGTTCACCCCGGAAACGAACCTTTGCACTTCACTAAAAACGAGCGTTTTATGCGGAATTTGGCAGAAATTTCAGCGACTTTCGTTCGCCTCACGATTCCAGATTTTACAGAGATTATGAATCTGTACTAGGCATTTTCGGACACTTCTCGGACAGACTTCCGATGCAGCACCACCAATAGCCAGATGGTGCTGGCGTACGCTAACGCGCAGGTGACTTTTCTGGTCGCGAAGTGGCAACGGATGGCACTGAAGCAGGTCCAGACGCTAACGAAGAGAACCCTGCAATCGCCAGCAAGAATGCAGGAAAATCAGGGCTTCATGAGCAGAGAGACATGGATTCGAACCATAGGTACCCTTGCGGGTTCATCGGTTTTCGAGACCGGCAGTGTGGTTCCGTAAGTTCCTTCAGCGACAATGACTTACGTCAATCTACGCAATCCATTGCAGCGCCGAATGGTCACAACCTGGCAGCGAATGACAGCACTTGTCATCTCTCTGGTGACCTAGGTCGCGTTGCCTGGGCATGGCAAAAACTTTCGGCGGAAGCTCGCCTGATGATCTTGGCACTGGTGTCAGCTACCGAATCGAGTTTCTCACAGACCCCGAAATGAAACTCTTCGCTTGGTCTCTGTCGTAACCTCGAAAGTTGGATCGCTCAAATGACCACATGGCAGATCGTTGTGACGGGTGGATCACAATCGATGATCGATTGTGCAGTCCGCCGAACTTCCCCGTGTTCTTTTAAAAGAATGCTGAAAAGACATCTGATGTCGATTGCTGATCGTGCGAACCATGTCGCAGGCTCAGGAAGCGAGTCGATACGGGTTCTCAATGGTTGCAAACCTCCACGAAAGCCATTGTCTTGTCGAACCGTGCGGACTTGATTGCATGAATTTGTTTGCGGCAATCAGGCCCGTGCGGACGACGGGGAATAGTGGGCTTTTAGGCATTCCCGGCAGTGTGAGCCGTTCCCCCACTGAAAATTAACGAACGTGGATGAAACTGCATGGACGGGAGTGAGAGGAGTCAATTCTCAAAGTGCACTGCACACAGAGGTTTTCGTTCCACTCGCTTCCGTTCCAAACTCATTGCGTCCGCATTGCGTTTTCGATTGTCCAGTCTCCTCGCTTCAATATGACGCTGTAGGCAAAGCGCAGGCGACGAACATCGCGAAAACACGACTAAGTGTCGGCACGAGATCCGGTGCTTGAAGCCAAATCGTCGCCTCGGTCGATGCGACGTTTGCGAATTCACCAAACAGTATATCTACCAGCAGTCGTGAACACCGGCGCGCATCGGACGCATGGTGTGGGACCGACTGAGGTTTAGGTGGTCGCCGTGTGACTCTTGTGGCGACTGAGATTGTCGAAACAACGATATCCGCGAACCGTCACTGAAATTCAAACATCAGGACAGATCTGAAATCCATTGCCAAAGAGGGGAAAGGACCGCTCCGAGTATAACCATCAAGAACCCCCCAAATCCCAGCAGGAACTCGATCAGATCATCCGCGTCGCGTTTTCGCTCTACTAGTCTGTGAGCCATGCGCCAGCTGATCAACAGACAGCAGAGCCCAACCGGAAACGCCAACAACATACTCAGCGAAAACAGTGACTCTCCCGCCCGAGCTAAAAAAGCAATACTCAAGAGTTCGCCAGCGGTGACGAAAATGGCACCCAGAAATGCGAGCACGGGGCAAACGAACACCGCTGTCAGTTTGAGCGGATGTTTTTTGATGAAGTTTGCCATAGTAAATTATCGTCTCCAGAATTGCCACCACCGCTTTGGGTTCATGTCATACCAAATGCGTCCCGATTCGTTATCGATTCCGTCGAATGTCTCCAGTTCGGTGATGTCAATGACGTCCATAGTCGGTGGGTCGGAGGTGTCGTTCCGGACCAGCTCACGAAGCTCTTGATCATCGCGAAGCATCTGGACAGCCGAGTTCTCCGCAGCATTCTTATCGTCGGCCTCGACGTATCGAAACGTAAAGAATCCGCGTTTAGCAACCGATCCTTCGAGATCGACCAGGAAGTTCTGCGCCTCAATCTGGACCTGATATTTAGACATGTTCGCGAACGCCACATATAAGCGGGCCGGCGCGATACGCGATGTTTCCAAAAGCGAACCGACCGCCAGTTCCGTTGCTTGCGATTGTTACCCGCCCGCCTGAGATTTGGGGAACGAATGGAGGACTAGAAGTACCCGATTCGCATACCGACGAATATATTCATTTTCAGACTGTGACGCTACCGCGGCATGAACGAGAGGTCGTTGCCGCAGCGGCGAAGGCTGCTGGGGTCACAATCATCTGGCACCTAAAACTGTCGATGCAAAACCCGACGGACGTTGCACAACGCGGGTGTGCTCGTCGGTCGCAATCGCTCGCTTGAAGCTGAGCAGGAAACCCGGTCGACAGCTGGAGCGATGGCTTGACGTGTTCATGAAATCCCTCAACGAAAGATGGCCGAGACTTTGTGCCGTGAAGCACACCTAACCAAGGTGTAGATGGAGTCCCGACAGGCAGTTGAGGCTTGAGGTGGACACAACCGACGAGGGATTGGTTCAGGCGGCAAATTGAAAAGATGAATTCCAAACTGGCAGTTGGTCGCGAATAAACGCCCATGGGAGTTGAATTCATTTGCGGCTGCTTTGCAGAAAAACACTTCCGACGTCAGAATTGTCTCGGATGTCGTGGCCGTCAATATTACCGGAGTGATGCCCGTGTTCGACTACAGCGTTTGGTTTGACCGTGCTGCAAAATACGTGGAAACGTTGAAGAAGCTGCCCGGCGAAATCAAAATTGACGGCAGCATTCGCCCGCCGATTTCACATGAAGAAGTCGATGACCTAGCAAATCGGAGCAGGCTCCCGATTCCCACGGAAATGCGACAACTGTGGACCAAAGGTTCGTCGCACAGCAACCTCACATATAACTGGACATCAATTCCGAGCACACTCCAGCGACAAATCGCTATCGCAAGCTGTGATCGTTTCAGCAAGGTTGTTTGGGGAGGTCCGGAATTCCTTTCTGCGGAAGAAATCATTGAGCTTTCTCACGAACTCCCCGACTGGGCGAAAGGCATGCGGCCGGACCATCCCAAAGATGCCAGGATTTGGGAGCATTCACTTCCATTGATACCGGTCGGAAACGGAGATTATGTTGGCTTGTATGTCGATGACAAAAGAACGCCTTGTTCGGTCGTCTATCTTTGCCATGAAGCATCTGGGGGCAGTTGCGTTATCGCTAATAGTCTGGAGGAATTTTTTGCGAGTTGGGAGGAGCTTTCTTACATCGGGACCGACTTCTTAATGACGTTTCGCAGTCGGGAATCCGATGTGCTGGCGACGTCAGAACACTTGGTCAGAGTAGAAATGTTGAGATCGCTATTGCGTGGTGAAACAAGAGATGACCTTGTCTTGCCACCACTGGTCACTTCTGAGCAGGATTGGCTGATTGCACGCGAACCGGACCGCTTGCTGAAGTGGCTTGAACAAAAGGGATTGCGAGAGGAACGAAAAACCAGACTGTATTGCTGTGCCTGTTGTCGTCGTGTTTGGAATCAGCTTGGCGCGAGTGGCCAGCATGCAGTCGAAGTTTCAGAACTTTATGCGGACGTGCGCGCGAGCGATCAGGAACTGGCCGAAGCCCGACTCCAACTGTCTGACGGGATTGAACTGTCCCAACATTTGGGTGACGGATTCGTGGATGCCCTGACGGCGATAATAGAGTTTCAGCGCCACGAAGGCATGATGCAAAGTGCGGCATTCGCCGCTGTCGATGCCAATTGGTACATCTCAGCAGATATTGTGCGACACTTCGATGACCCGCAAGTAGCGCAGGAGAAAGCTGCACATGCTGATATCGTCCGGCATATCTTCGGCAATCCGTTTAGAACAATCGCGAAACCGATAAATCTGAATGACAGTTTGAGGCATCTGGCACAATGCGTTTATGACGGAGAGGCGTTGTCTCTGGAGTTAAGCAATGCCCTTAAGGAAGGAGGCAACTTCGAACTCGCTCAACATTTCGAAGTTGTGACGCACCCCAAGGGATGTTGGGCACTCGATCTGCTGCTGGGCCACTGATGAAGGCTCACTGGGTTGCATGAACAACATTTGACATCGAAATGAAAGCTTGTGTTGCTGAAGACTGACAGTCGAATGACCCAGCTGTCGCGCCAAGGAGCATCAAGGTGTCAGAAGCCTTGTTGGAACCCTTGCACGTCCCGAATAACTCCGTCAACCACCTGAACACTCACTAACGGGGTATACGCGATATCGCCATTCTTCTGTGCGTCAGCTTTTTCCCTCTTCGCAGAACCGGACATCGGAGGGAAATAGAACAACTGCTGGAAACCATCTTTGGTGGCATCCTTCGGCGTTATGTCGTCAAATTGTGCCAAGGCTGCCGTGAAGTCAGCCGCCGGACGTCCTACTATATTCGTGCTTGAGGCTAACTTTACAAAGTCGCGAATCTCTTGCGGTTCAGTTGTGAGATCAACCGTAGTAAGGAACCCTGCAGAAATGGACGGCACTTCCTTCGAAGTCGGAGGCGTTGTGGCTTGCGTGCAGCCCAAGAGCACGGTCATTGTCAGTAGAACCATATGATTGCGAAAAACGATCAGTTTCATGCACGCGACTCCCGGTAGTGTCATCGTCCAAGGAGCGCCCCGCTCTCACAGGGCGTCGTTCGTTTCAGGCCGCCACAGTCTTGGCCGACTCCGTCACCAATCGCTCCGGTGTCCACGGCTCGGAAGCCATGCCCGCAGCGAACGCATTTGTACGCGGGCCGACGTAATCTGGATCCGTCTGGGCGCAGCAGCCAAACCCAAGAGTAAGGCATGTCATCATCATTGCTACACCTACAGACGGTTGCATAAGTGCAGCCTGCAAAACTTTAGTGCCACAGAACAAATCTTGGACAAGATTCTTTCCGCCGAATACCGCACGACGCGCGCAAAGGCAGAACGGCGGGCGGCAACAGTAATCCTACACAGCGACGCAGGCGTTGACAAATTGGGCCGACGAATACGACGCCCGAACGCACTGACACGGTTTCATCCGGTTGCCGCTCCGTCATACGTTGAAGAATATTTCAGGGTACGTGACCAAGTACTTAACGGAGAAGACACGTTTCACAAGAATGACGAAAGGAAAGAACAGTGCCAACTGCGATACGGCGCATAGGGCGGCATGACGCCACCTGCGAGGCTTGCAGATACACCAGCATGAGATCGACGTTGCGAGACAGTACGCTAGAATCAATATCTCTCCGGGCAATTCCCGCAGCACTGGATTATCGGGCAGTGAGGAGGCAAGAGTACGTTGCCAAAACATTTCCGATAAATTCAGGTTGTTCACTGCGACGATTTTCATTCCTCGCGCCTCCCACGGCCAATAGAACGTCAGAAATGCGTCTCGACAGAATGTGCCAAGCGCGATCATCAGAAACCAAAATGCTTCTGAGGCGATGAGCAGTGAACTGGCAAATCTTGTCATTCGGCCATCCGCTCCAGGTTGATCGATCGCTGCAAACAATGTAGCAACTGGGACAGCGAACGCGAAAACCGGAAATGCCGCAAAGAGCAGAATTCGAAGGTCAAAATCAACCAGCCACTCTCGAGTGTCGAGCATCATCAGGGAAACGACGTTCAGAATCAGAGCCACTAAGGAAAATCGGCAAAGCCACTTCAAGGAAGGGCGCGCTGCTTCACGGAAACCAGATATGGCATACGGATTGTCGCTCAAGTGGGCACCATTGTCGCGAACACCATCGTTCACCGGGTCGCGGCGAACGACTCTCCATTTCAAAAACCGCGCGGTCTGCGGCTCCGTGTGTAACGGTTTGTTACGGGCCGCGGTCCATCGGTGGATCGACACGGCTAACGCTTACCCACGCGGGATCTACCCCCGCTTGTCATCAAACCATTTCCTGTCCGCACGTGCATAGCTTTGTTCGCCTCAATCGGCAGCGCAAATCATTTAGAACCGTCAAATTGTAGTGAGATCGCAAACCGTTGCGTATCTGGGTTGTACACGCCGTAGAGCTTGTGAAATCGTCCGCCGAATCCAAACAACACTTCGGTCGGATCTTCGGCATTTGAATCGGGTAAGGAAATATCGTGATTCTGTAGATACTCCAGAATGGCGTCACGGTCTTGAATGTTCGTTCCATTCTGCGAGAGTGAGACCTTTGCACCATCGCAAAATCTGCGGACGGAATCGGGCGTTGCTGTTCCAGTAACCGTAAATGTGCCGCCGCCATGTGGGT
>Ga0335394_10008764_pt1 | contig 11408 bp, 7 predicted proteins | sample MAT03_FD_205741 | JGI IMG/M metagenome (GOLD analysis project Ga0335394, IMG submission 205741) | Freshwater microbial communities from Lake Fryxell liftoff mats and glacier meltwater in Antarctica - MAT-03 (spades assembly) (version 2) ... | reverse complement strand
CAAGCGCTGCAGCCATCTAGGCAGCACACCGATCAGTCGCACTATTAAATGCATCTGCCAGGGAAAAACGCACCGTCGTTCGCGCCCAGCTATAGCCGCAGCGATTTTTCTAACCGCAAACGCTTCTAATACCAAAAATGGTTTGTGCTGCGCGCTACCGCCGTTGAGTTCGCGCAAGCGCATCGTGTCGATATAGCCTGGGATGATTGCGGTGACGCTGATGCCAAAGCCGCACAGCGCGCGTTGATAGGTATCACAAAGCTGCAATACGCTGCGCTTCGTAGCGCTATAAACCGAAGCGCCCGGATAGTCGGACAATAGCCCGGCAATTGAGGCGACGGCGACTAGTTGGCCGCTGCCTTGGGTCAACATGTGAGCGCTTGCGTGTTGCAACACATGGCTCAAGCCATTGACGTTGGTTTCCAGCATGGCGCGAGTGGAGGCCGAATCTAGTGCGTGTTGCCGATCATTGAAATATAGTCCTGCGGTTACGATCACCAAATCAAGTCCAGGTTCTGCGAACTTGTGCAGTGCGGCCTTTATCTCGTTGCTGTCGCTAATATCAAGCACAAAGCAATGCAGGCTCGCATACGCAGGGCTTGCAATCGCGTCAATAGGCGCTGGGTTGCGGCCCGCAATTGCCACCGTGTGGCCGCTTTGCAGATAGTGTTTCGCCAGCGCTAAACCCAGCCCGCGTGTGCCACCAAAGATGAAAATGCGCATTAGCGCTTGGCGCGCTGTTTGGCAAATGCCGCTGTGGCGCACTGATAGCCATAGCGCCATTGCGCTTGCATTTGTGCGACAAAATCGGCGTGCGTTTTCGCTGCGACCAAATTAATGCGGCCGGTGCGCCAGTCCAGTCTCTTTTGCACTTGTTCTGTGCGCAACTTTTGCCGGATATCGCGGGTTTCGATCCAGACGTCGGACCCTACTTTTGCGTGATTTTGCTGCACTTGCGCTAAGCGTGCGTTGCCGTCAATGCCATACACACTGCGCCAAGCGGGCTGGGCGAAGATTCGATCTAAAGGCGCTTTAAATTCCATAATGATTTCCTTAGCCAGCTGTTTGGCGATTTCGATTGGGAATAAATCAATCGCGCCGCCCGAATAACGCTGCCCTAAATGCGAAACCGTCGGAAAGTAAACCACATCGGCGGTGGATATCAGCACAGCACTTGTCAGCGGGTAAACACTTTCAAAACTTAAACGCGGCGCAACCGCGCTGGCGTGCCATGGGCCGCTGGCAAGGGCGGACGTTTCGCTGGCTAACAATTGCTGCACGCGCTCGCCGGCAAAAATAGTTTCCTCGAACAGTTTGCGCCCGCCGCGTGCGTTGCCAACGTCGCAGGGTGCAAACAAAATCTTGGCGCCGATAATGGCGAGTGCTGGTTGACCGACATAACGCACGACTGGCGGAAGTGGGATTGCGTCGCTGGGCGGTTCAAACAAATATTCTGAAAAAACATCCGGGATGATTGGCGCTAATCGCGTACTGAAACGTCTTTGCGCTGCACGCAAAAGCACCCTGTGCACTGCGGCGTGCGCTGTGGAACGTGCTTCCCGGCAGTATTCATACATTTGCCGAGAGCAAAGCCAGTCTTTGCGCGCATCTTCCCCGGGCAGTGCATGAATGAGCGCTGCCGCAATCGCGCCGCCACAGCTTGCCAGCAAGATATCCGGCTTTTCCCCGGCATCGCAGGCGGCCGCATACATACCCAAATAGGCACCGAACCTAAAGCCGCCGCCGGCGAAGACCATGCAGCGTTCGTATTTGTCAGGTTTAGGCGCGAATGTCATCGCCAAGACGGTATCAAACTTTGCCTATACTTTTGCAAGCATCGAGTTCTATGCTCAGCTTAGACCGTTCGCCCGCACAAAAATGTCCACAAATTCAGCGCCAGCCGCAACGGAAAAGGCGCGGTATAAACTCCGTTTAATCTATTTGGCGCTCAACATCGCGGTGTTTGCTATTGCCTACACCTTTAGCAATGCCTATGCCGCAGCACGCGCACCGCTGCTCAATGTGGCGATGGATTGGGAACGTGCCATACCATTTTTGCCGTGGATGATCGTGCCGTATATGAGTTCTGGCATTTTCTTTGCGGGCAGTTTTTTTTGGCTGCGCACGCAAGACCAGCTGCGGGTATTCAGCCAGCGATTGCTGCTGTGCACGCTCGTGGCTTGTTTGGTTTTTGTGCTTTGGCCGCTGCGCTTGACCAGCACGCGTCCGCCTACGGATGCAACGCTGTGGGCGCCGTTTTTTGCGTATCTCAATTTTTTTGATCGCCCTTACAACCAGCTGCCGTCTTTGCATGTGGCTTATTGTGTGGTGTTTTGGAGCGCGCTGAAGCGCCAGCCGGAACCACCGCTGAAGTTGGCCTTGGGAATTTGGCTGGCATTGGTTGCGATGGCAACGTTATTTACCTATCAACATCATTTTTTTGACGTTCTAGCGGGGCTGATGTTGGGTGGATTGTCGGTAGTGGCGGTTTCGCCTTTAGCGGCGGGTCAGGGTTACAGACCGTCGGTGGCGCTGCACTACGCGCTGGCGGCAATGGGCAGTGTTTTTCTCGGAGTGGTCAGCGGCCTTTGGTATGTTGGGATGTATTTCGCGCTCTGCTTTGCGTTAATCAGTTGGGCATACTGGCGGCAAAACCCGGCATTTTTGCGCAAGCGGCGCGGGCGATTTCCCGCTTTAAGCATGCTTGTGTTTGCGCCCTACCTATTTGGCTATTGGCTTATTTGGTGTTGCGTGCGCCTGCGTGACCGGGGCAAGCCAGCGATCCGAAATCGCACGGAAAAGCTGCTTATTTCCAGGCGCTTGACCTATGCGGAGTCAATGCAATTGCCGTTTGAGTGCAGTGTGATTGATTTGGCGAACGAATTAACTGAGCTAAAAAATTTGTCCGCAGGGCGATATCACTACTTTCCCATGCTCGACCTAATGCCGATAGCGCCGGACACCTGCGCACAGATTGTGGCGCTAATCGAAGCGGAAATAGCGGCGGGGCGCAGCGTACTTTTACACTGCGCCATGGGCTATGCGCGTAGTGTCGAGATTGGTGACGCCTATCTTGATGGACTGAAAGTCCAATCCATCACAGCCTGGGGCAACGCCCCAGGTATGGAAACCAACGACACCAAGGGCTGAAAGCCCGCGCTATCGGGTCTTTGCCTCAGATAGAGCGGGCCTTCAGCCCTTAATATTTATACCTTCCTGGGGGCGATGCCTCAGGCTGTAATAGTTCGCGCCTGTGGCGCTTAAATAGACGCGCGGATTTTGCCCAAATTCGTGGCTTTAGCGTTACTGTTGGGCTAAGCCTACCCGCCCTCCACTTGGATTTAATAGCTTTGCGCTTTTCCATCTATCAACTCAAACCGGCATTTCAGAAGCTATTAAATGCGCCCGTACAACTCTTAAAACGCCGTTGCGTATCGCCAAATCAGGTCACGCTGGCGGCGCTAGGCTTAAGCCTGCTTTACGGCGCGCTGCTCTGCATCTGGCCGGGGCAGTCGTTGCTTTGGGCGGCGTTACCGATCGTGTTGCTGGTGCGCATGGCGCTCAATGCGATTGACGGGCTGCTAGCGCACGCGGCGGCGCAGCAAACGAAACGGGGTGCGCTGCTGAACGAGCTTGTCGATCAACTGGCCGACGCCGCACTTTATCTGCCCTTCGCCTATGCGGCAGGCTTGAGCCCTGAGCTGGTGGTGCTCAGTGTGCTATTGGCTTCTTTGACTGAATTCACGGGAGTAGTCGCGTTATCGGTGGGAAGCCCGCGCGGATTCGCGGGGCCGATGGGCAAAAGTGATCGCGCCTTTGCCTTTTCTATCCTGGGGCTGACGGTTGCTGCAGGCGCGCCGCCTTTGCTGGGCAATGTCTTGCTCGGAATCGTTTGCTGCTTTTCGATTTGGACCATACGTAATCGCTTCAAGTTGGCGCTTAAGGATTCGTCAACTGCGCCACCGAAACCGTAAATATGCCTTCCAAGCCGATTTGCGTGCTCAATTTCTCGAAACCTGCGCCGCGTAGTAAGCCATCCAGTTCCGCCTGCGGGCGCGGCCGCATTTGCCACGCATTGCCTCGGTGGTCGGTGAGTGTTTCGGCGATCAAAAGTAGTTGCGGATGCCAAGGCTGGCCGGTGTAAATCAACTTACCGCCCGGTTTTAGCGCCGCCGCGAGCAGGGCGAGTGACTGCACGACCGGGGCGTTGTCACTAAACAGCTCGTAAAGGCCGGACACAATCGCGATATCGTATTTTTCTTCCGCCGCGCCGCTTTCATCAGCCGCCGTTGTTTCGCGGGCAACAAAGGCGTCCTGACATTGGTAGCTGATCGCATGGCCAAGCTGCAATTGCGCCGCCAGCTTTGCGGCCTGATCAAGATTTTTCTGATCCAGATCGCGCAAAGTAAGGGCGATGTTTTGACCCTGAAACCGCTTGGCCGTCTCTAATAAATAGCGTCCGCCGCCCGCAGCGACATCTAGAATGCTCACAGTAGCTTTTGTTGCAGCAGCGGATTGCAGCGCCTCGGTGATCAGTTGCGTCAGCGCCGTTTGTAGATGCAGTTTGCGCAGTCGAATACCGCGCCAGCCAATCGCATCTAAGTAGCCTTGGTCAATAAATTTGCCCACTACAAGCGCGCCATTCGCTTGATTCTTATAGACATAGTCCAGTGATTCACCAGAATCAAAACCGGTGCGCATGCCGATACGCATGCCAGCGCTTAAGCGCCCTAAGTTACTAAGTAAGAATTTCTGTGCACGATAAAATAGCCGTTCAAAGCCGCTACCAAACTGGCCATGTTGAATCGCGAGCAGCGTGCGCGCGCTGTGGCTATTGCGATCATTCGCGACGTAGTCTGAGGAATCTTTGATTTCCAGTGCGAAGCATTCGTCAATAAAGCTTTTGCTGGCCTGTATTGCGTGATTAACGACCGCCTCATCTTCATAAAAAATCGCGTGACGACAGTTTTGTAATTCCACGATCCGCTTGAGCGGCGAAGCCAATTTGATGAAGAAGCGCTTTTGTGGCGCAGTTTTGACCACATAGTCCTGATCGGCAACCAGCATCAAAATCGGCGTGTCGATACTTTCTGCGTCGCTAACCACGCGCTTCGCGGTATCGGCCAAATCAATCAAAACCCGCGCCGAGATGTTTTTGGTAACTAGCGAGTCTAGCGCGTAGCTTTTGGCCTGTGATTCCGAATGCGTCAGCATGCTAGGGCGGATATAGCTGGTAACGAACAGATCGGCCTTGAATTTGCTTGCCAATCGCAAAGCGGGCAGGGCCAGCGGCACATATAGATTGATCTCAAACGCCGCCGCCGCCATTACCACGCCGCGCACGCGTGGCGCGTAATCGTGTAGCCAAGTGGCCGCGATCACCGCGCCAACGCTGTTGGCGACGATCACGATGTTTTCAGGCGCAATTGCGTGCACACGTTGAATGTGGCGCACAAACGCTTCCAGGTCGCCAACCATGGTTTTAAAGTCCGGCGCATCACCGCGTGCCCCTGGCGAATAGCCATGGCCGCGCGCATCCCAGGCAAATGCGGCATCTTGCGGCGCGCACAGGCGCTCCACCAGCAACTGCACGCGCCCAGAATGCTCATGGCCGCGATGGATAAATACGATTGCACGGGCGGGTTGAGTTGCTTGGGCTTGCGCCGGCGTCGGCTGCCAATGGCGATAAAACAAGCGCGTGCCATCGAACGCTTCGAAGCCGGATTCATCGGCCGGCCGGATTGCTGCTTCGTCGACGAGCTTTATCGTGATGGCGTCAGTGGCCGGTATCACGACTGCGTCGCCAGTGTTTTCGGCTATCGATGTATCTTCAATATTCACAGATAAATTCCTAATCAATTCTAAAAGGTGAACAAAACCAATAGCTTAGCCAAAGGTACAGAGCGGGTGCGGTAAATACCAAACTATCGACGCGATCTAAAATGCCACCATGACCGGGAATCAGCTGCGAAAAATCTTTGATGCCGAGCGTGCGTTTGGTGTTTGAAAAAACCAAGTCACCAAAAAAGCCAATGATTGCGAGGACGAAGCCCAGGCACGCCAAATGCACCACACTGCCGAGCTCCAAATGTAGCCCGAGCATGAGCGAAAACAAAGTGCTGCCTGCGAGGCCGCCGAGTAAACCCTCCCAAGTTTTGTTCGGGCTGCTGCGCGGCGCAATTTTGTGGCGGCCAAAGCGCTTGCCCAACACAAATTGACAGATGTCATTGATTGCAGTTAGCGCGAATAGATAGAACAGCCAGGATTGTGCCGCCTGCGTGGCTAGTCCTAGCGTTGGAAACAAGCTAATACAGCTTAAACCGACTACCAAGGTGGCACTAATTGCAAGCAAGTTATGAGTGCGAGTCGGCTCGCGAAATCGCTGTAATAGTAGTTCGCGTACACCCAAAGCGATGATTAGCACACTCAGAATAATTGGGCCAATTGGATAGGCGCAGACAGCAAGGCCCACCACGGGTAGGAAAATCCACCAAGCATCGATTTGCTTGCGCAGTTCAGTCTGGCTAGCGCGTGCGCGCCAGTGGAAAAAAACGCTAGCGATACTGAGCACGATCAATAACATCGCGATCGCAGAAAGCAAATTGATTGGCGCGAACGCACTCAATGCAAGCACAAAAAACTCATGTTCGTCGTATCGCCGCATTATTTAATGCCGAACTTTAGCACTGCGGTTAGCCTAAGCAATTTCGTTTAAAGCTAAGTTCGTTGGCTGCGCTTAGGCTAAATTCATGACGACTACACGCGGCAAGTTTAGAATCCACACACCCATCGAACTGAGCAACGCAACATGAGCGATTCAAACAAGGGCAAAACCGCCCATATCCAGCTGCATTCTGAAGATTTGTATGACATCCGTTCGATGTTGAGCGACGAAGAGCGCATGGTGCAAGACACCGTCGCACGCTTCACCGACGAGCGCGTGCTGCCGATCATTGGTGAGTGCTTTGATAATTCGCGCTTTCCCAAGGAACTAATCCCAGAAATCGCCGAGCTTGGCCTGCTGGGTTCCAGCCTAGAAGGCTATGGCTGCGCGGGCATGAATGCGGTCAGTTATGGACTGATTTGCCAGGAGTTAGAGCGCGGTGATTCTGGCATTCGCAGCTTTGTATCGGTGCAATCAAGCTTGTGTATGTATCCGATTTACACTTTTGGCTCCGAAGAGCAGAAGCAGCGTTTCCTGCCGGGCATGGCCAAGGGCGAAATTATTGGCTGCTTCGGCTTGACTGAGCCGCACGGTGGTTCCGATCCGGGCAATATGAAAACGCATGCCAAAAAAGATGCCGCGACCGGCGATTGGATCCTCAATGGCAGCAAAATGTGGATTACCAACGGCGGCATCGCCAATGTCGCGATTGTTTGGGCGATGACGGAAGAGGGCATTAACGGCTTTTTAGTTGAGCGCGGTATGAAAGGTTTTGAGACCAAAGATATCCACCGCAAAATGAGCTTGCGCGCCTCGATTACGTCCGAGCTGTATTTTGACAATGTGCGCGTGCCAGAAAGCAATCGACTACCGAATGTCAAAGGCTTGCGTGGCCCATTATCTTGTTTGACCCAAGCGCGCTACGGCATTACCTGGGGCCCGATTGGTGCTGCGATTGCCTGTTACCGCGAAGTGCTGGACAACACCAAAACCCGCATCATCTTCAACCGGCCGTTGGCGGCAACGCAGTCGGTGCAAATGCGCTTAGCAGAAATGGCGCGCCAGATTACCTTGGCGCAGTTAATGAGCCTGCAGCTTGGCCGCTTGAAAGACGCGGGCAAAATGCAGCCCACGCAGGTCAGCATGGCGAAATGGAATAACTGCCGCATCGCCATCGAAATTGCACGTGACGCGCGCGATTTGCTCGGCGGCGCTGGAATTACCACTGAATATTGCCCGATTCGCCATATGAACAACCTGGAATCCGTGATTACCTATGAAGGCACAGAAACCGTGCACAAGTTGGTCGTTGGGCGCGAAATCACGGGGTTAAACGCATTCTAATGCACGAATACTTTTTTGAATAAAGAAAGGGCCGAAAGGCCCTTTTTCTCGTGCATGATTCCGCTTTACAAAAGTTCTGCCCTGACCATGACTTTTGGCAGGCCGAGAACGCACTCAACGCATGCATGCTTGACGTCCACTGCGCATTTTATGGCCTTACTCCATGCTCAATCGTTTACCCATCGCCGCCGCATTGGCGCTGCTTTGTCAGCAGGCATTAGCCCAAGTCTCGACGCGCCCTGAAATTGAGATTAGCCACGCACCGCAGCGGTTGTTTGCGCTGACCAATGCGCGCGTTGCCGTCAGTGCAACTGATATCCGGGAGGGCGTAACCCTGGTAATTGACGATGGGCGGGTACGTGAAATCATAGCCAAAGGACGTGCGCTGCCCGCAGGTGCCGCGGTTATTGACGTGCTTGGTAAGACGATCCGACCGGCATTCATTGATTTGGCAAGTACTGCTGTGAGTGACCCGGCTTTAGCGTGTGCTTCGAGCAGTAATATTGGTTTCGTCGCGCCGCAAGCGCCTGCTGGCGCTCCGGGCGAGCCCGCCGCAGTTGCGCAAACCAGCGGCCATTGGAACAAAATGGTTTGCCCCGAGCGCAGTATGGCGGCGGCGTTAAAGTTTGATGAAACAAAGCTGGCGGCCTTGCGTAAATTGGGTTTTGGCTATGTGCTTAGCCACGGTGCAGACGGCGTCTTACGTGGCTCAAGCGCGCTGGTTTCCTTGCGCGCAGGTGCCAGCGCACAGCAAAACTTGATTGCTCGCGACGTCACTAGCGATGCCGCAATCGATCAGATTTTCGACTTTTCAGGCAGCTATCCGACCAGCTACATGGGCGCAATTGCGTTGTTGCGGCAATCGTTTATTGATGCGCGTTGGCAGCACCAGCGCCTAACGGAAATCGCAGGCGGTAAAAATTTAGAGCGGCCCGAAGCAAATCGCGCACTTGATGCGCTGATACCGGCGGCGCTGGCACAGCAGCCAGTGATGATATTTGCCCGCGATGAGCTGGATTTGGCGCGCGCCCAGGCGCTGGCGGACGAAAATAAATTAAAGCTGATTTCTGTGGGTTCCGGCTTTGAATACCGCGTCGTCAATGCGCTCAATCTGGCGACTCCACTCGTGGTGCCACTGAACTTCCCAGTTGCACCCGCAGTGGATGACCCTGAAAAGGCGCTAGACGTGCCTTTGGCCGATCTCGAGCACTGGCAATATGCCGCGTTTAACCCACGAATTTTGAGTGAGCGCAAAGTGCGCTTTGCGCTAAGCGCATTCGGCATGGAAGCACCAGACGCAAATTTTGCAGCGAATTTGCGCAAGGCAATTCGCTATGGCCTAAATGAAGCCAGCGCCTTAGCCGCACTGACGGAAGTGCCAGCTTCGATGATTGGTATGGCGCAAATTGGATCGCTCAAGCCAGGGAATTTGGCAAGCTTCAGCATTAGCGACGAAAAGTTTTTGACCGATGAAAAGGCAAAAATTTATGAGATGTGGGTCGATGGCAGTCGGGAAATAATTCAACCTTTGGGAGCTTCGACGTTAGAAGGGCGCTGGCGTTTCACGGCTGGCACTAAGTCGGCGCAAGAACTGCTCATCACCAGTGATAGCGCGTCATTCCCGCTGGCAGCGAATGCGACTGATGCAGCGAAAAGCGAGGCACCAAAAATATCGCTGACGCGCGAAGGCGCACGCGTGCTGCTGCAGTTTCCAAAAACAGCGGTGAATCTGCTCAAAGATGCCGCTGCAAATACGGCACTAAGTGTGGATTTGACGCTTAGCGATACCGACGGCTTAAATTCGACGTTGAATGGCCGCTGGTTGGACGCCGCTGGCGTTGCCCACCCAGTTAGTTTGCAGCGCATCGGTGATTTAATTCCGGATGCAAATGCAAAAGCGCCCGAAATTGCGGCCGTTCCTACTTTGCCCAGCGCGTGGCGCTACCCGGCCGGAGAATTTGGCCGCACCGCATTAGCGCCACAGACATCTGTGCTTATCAAAAACGTCACCGCGTGGATCACCGGAAAACACGCGCCGGAAGCGAATGTTGATGTGTTGATTGAAAATGGCCGAATTAAAGCCATTGGTGAAGCGCTGAAAGCCGCAGGCACAACGCAAATCATTGACGGCACCGGTAAGCACTTGACCCCGGGCATGGTCGACGCGCATTCCCACATTGCCGCAAGCGGCAATGTTAACGAGGGCTCGCATGCGGTCACCTCAGAAGTGCGCGTAGGCGACATTGTTGATCCGACTGACATCAATATTTATCGTGAACTAGCCGGTGGCACCACGACATCGCAAGTTTTACACGGCTCCGCCAATCCAATCGGCGGGCAATCGCAGGTGATCAAACATCGTTGGGGTGCGGGTGCCGATGCATTGAAGTTTGCCGGTGTGATGCCCACCATCAAATTTGCCCTAGGTGAAAATCCTAAACAATCGAACTGGGGCGATGCCTACCAGACGCGCTACCCACAGTCGCGTATGGGTGTGGAGGCGGTGATCCGCGCCCAGTTCACCCAGGCGCGCGCCTATGGTGCCGCGCTTAAAGGCGACGCGAATACCCGGCGTGACTTACGTCTAGAGCCGCTGCTGGAAATTTTGCAAGGCAAACGCTTAGTGCATATCCACAGCTACCGCGCCGATGAAATTTTGATGTTTGCACGGCTAAGTGCGGAATTCGGTTTCAAAATTGGCGCATACCAGCACGTGCTTGAAGGCTACAAGGTTGCCAAGGAAATCAATGAAGTCGGGGCGGGTGCCTCAACTTTTGCCGACTGGTGGGCATTCAAAGTCGAAGTGATCGACGCGATTCCAAATAACGCCGCGATGATGTTGCGCCAGGGTGTCAACGTCAGCTTGAACTCCGACAGCCCAGACTTAGGTCGACGCTTAAACACAGAAGCCGCTAAGGCCGTGCGCTACGGCAATTTGAGCGAAACCGAAGCGCTGCAATTGGTCACGCTTAACCCGGCCAAGCAGCTGCGAATTGACGCTGAAGTCGGCTCCATCGAAGTTGGAAAGTCGGCGGATTTGGTGCTGTGGAATCACCCGCCGCTGTCCACAATGGCGCGCCCAGACACCGTCTGGATTGATGGCCGAGTTTATTTTGATCGTATCGCCGAACAAGCGGAGCTGGTGCGCGTCGAAACCAAGCGTGCCGAGCTTGTGCAAGCGGCGCTGCCCGAACGCCTAGCCGCAGCGGGTGCACCTGCGCAAAAGCCAGGCGGGCCCGGCCTGCGTTTGGACGTCGCTCAGAGTTGGCACACCAACAAACATTGGCCCAGCACCTGGATGGCAAAACGCGGCCTTTACCATCATGGCGAAGCCACGCATTTTTGCACCGACGGCGAATAGGACATCTATGAAATTTATTAAACGTAGGACCGTCATGCT
>Ga0335394_10008761_pt1 | contig 11410 bp, 12 predicted proteins | sample MAT03_FD_205741 | JGI IMG/M metagenome (GOLD analysis project Ga0335394, IMG submission 205741) | Freshwater microbial communities from Lake Fryxell liftoff mats and glacier meltwater in Antarctica - MAT-03 (spades assembly) (version 2) ... | reverse complement strand
CCTTCATCGCCGCGGAGAAGGCCCGGCACACGGTGACGATCCTGTGTCGATGTTTGCATGTGACGCGCAGTGGCTTCTACACCTGGGCGCGCCGCGGGCCCTCCGTGCGAACGCAGCGCGACGGGCAGTTGCGCGTCAAGGTCCGCGCGTTCTTCGCCGCCAGTGGCGACCGCTACGGCAGCCCGCGCATCTGGAAGGACCTGGTCGAGGACGGCGAAGCGGTGAGCCGCACGCGCGTCGTGCGGCTGATGCAGGCGGACGGCCTGGTCGGTCGAGTCCGTAAGCGCGTCACAGGCACGACGATGAGCGACCACGACGACCCGATTGCGGCCAATCTGCTCGATCGGCAGTTCGTCGCGGCGGTGCCGAATCAGCGATGGGTCAGCGATACCACCGAGTTCGTGATCGAGGCGTTGGCGATGGCGCTGGGCCGACGGTGTCCCGACGTCGGGCTGCTGCACCACTCCGATCGCGGGTGCACCTACACCGCCGAGGACGACCAAGCGGTCTTGAAGGCCCGCGGGATCGTCTGCAGCATGAGTCGCCGCGGCGACTGCTACGATTGTGATGGAGCGCTTCTTCTCCACCGTGAAGGCCGAGCTTGCCGATCGCTTCCCGAGCTACGGCGAGGCGAAGATGGCCGTGTTCGACGACATCGAGGTGTTCTACAACCAACGGCGTCGGCACTCGACGCTCGGCCAGATCAGTCCGGCCAGCTTCGAGCGCCGAGCCGTCGCCTAGCCACGAGACCGGATCAGGCCCAGCCCGGTCCGCATCAGATGGAGTGTCTTCCAAACGCGTGCCAGCGGAAGTCACTTCCGGCGGCTGAACAGGTGGTCCGACGGCATTCTGGCCGCTCCGCTGGCGCGGATGCCTCCCCGGCGGCGAAGAACTCTCCCACGTCGCGCGATCGCGCGCGCCTGGCCCCCGCGGCCATCCGGGCGTTGCCTGCTGGCAGCGTTCTCGCATCATTCGCCGCTCGGGGAGGCCATGACGAACGCGCGCGTGTTTCGGGACCGGGCAGACGCAGGCATAGTGCTGGCCGACGCGCTCCGGCGGTTCGCGGGCGCGCCCGGTGTCATCGTGCTGGCCTTGCCCCGCGGCGGCGTGCCGGTGGGATACGAAGTGGCGCGCGCGCTGGGGGCGCCGCTCGATGTCTTTCTCGTCCGCAAGATCGGGGCCCCGGGCTACGAAGAGCTGGCCTTCGGCGCCATCGCGTCCGGCGGCGTCCGCGTCCTCGACCGCGCGCTCATCGATCATCTGCAGGTCAGCGACGCCGACGTCGAGCGCATCACCGCCCGTGAGCAACGTGAACTGGCCCGCCGCGAGGCGGCGTACCGCGGCGGTCGCCCGCTGCCGGATCTGGCAGGTCAGACGGTGATCCTCGTGGACGACGGACTGGCCACCGGATCCAGCATGCGGGCAGCCATCCGCGGCGTGCGGCAGCATCACCCCACGCGCGTCGTCGTGGCGGTGCCCACCGGGGCCCGCTCGACCTGCGACGCCCTCAGGCTCGAGGCCGACGAGGTGGTCTGTGCCTCCGTGCCCGAGCCGTTTCACGCCGTGGGCCAATGGTACGAGGACTTCTCGCAGACGACAGACGCCGACGTCGAAGCGCTGCTGCGGGCCGCCGCTGCGCGCGACGGCCGATGCCGCCCGTGACGGCCGCCTGCCCACCGACTGGTTCTGGACGCACCTGGCGACACGGGCGACACGGACGGCGTGACCACGTGCGGTGTCGCGTCCGTTCCGGGGCGTGACGCTGCAGCAGGGCGCTCAGACGCGCACGGTGAGCACCGGGCAGGCGGCGGCGCGCACCACGTGATTGGCCGTGGAGCCAAAGAACCCGATGTCGAGCGCGCTGCGACCGCGCACGCCGAGCACGATGAGATCGGCGCCGTCCGCTTCCGCGACCGCGAGCGTCTCGGCGTAGGCCTTGCCGAACCGCACACGGGTGGCCGCCTCGCGCACGCCAGCGGACGATGCCGCAAGGGCCTTCAGGCGCTCGACTGCCCCGGCCTCGAGGTAGCGGTGGTAGTCTACCAGCGCCGCGGCCTGCGCCGCCGGCACGCCGTCGATCAGGGGCGTGGGCGGCTCGTGCCACGGCCATTCGATCACGTGCAGCAAGGTCAGCCTGGCGCCCGCTTCCGCGGCCAGCCCTGCGGCGGCCACAGCCGCCTTCTGCGAGCAGTCCGAGAAGTCCACCGCGCAGAGCACGTGCGTCGGCGGCGCCACGGCTCCGGCATGCACACGGGGCGGCACCGTCAGCACCGGACACGCGGCCTTGCGCAGCACCTTCTCGGTCACCGAGCCGAGGACCAGGTGCTCGAAGCCGCTCGTGCCATGCGTGCCCATGACGATGAGGTCAGCCGGCAGGGCCGTCGCGTGATCGAGAATGGCGGGCACGGGCTGTCCCACCGTCACGACGACGTCCAGCGCTACACCCGCCTCGCGCACGGGTCGGCACTGCGCGTCGGCGCGTTCGCGTCGGCTCTGAAGGTCGGCGGCGGCCACGGCGTCGAACGTCGCTGGCGCCAGGGCGGCGGCATCAGCCAAAGCCAGCATCGGCATGAACACATGCAGCGCCGTGAGGCGTGCCCCGGTGCGGGTGCACAGGACGGCAGCGTGTTCGAGGGCGTGCGACGAGGCCTCCGAGAAGTCGATCGGGCACAGGATCCGGGTGAGCGTCATGGCCTCATGCTACCGCTTCGCCCAGAGAGCGCCGAGGCGTGGCCGCTCTTTGCGAGCAGGGGACATGGTGCCGCTAAGATAGACGCGCTGCATGACCGCTCCCGGCCTCGACGCTTACGCCGCGCTACGAAATCCCATCGTACGGCGGTTCGCGCTCGGCCGCTTCGGCGCCGTGCTCGGCTTGCAGATGCTGTCAGTGTCGGTGGGCTGGCACCTGTACGAGCGCACGTCGAGCGCCTGGGCGCTGGGCCTGGTCGGCGCGGTGGAGATCCTGCCGGTCTTCCTGCTGATGCCGCTCACGGGCACCGCCGCCGATCGCCTGCCGCGGCGGCGGGTGGCCGCCGTGGCGCACGCCAGCATCGCCGCCGCCACGCTGGGTCTGGCGGTGGCCACGGCGCACGGCGCCGGCGTGTCCACGCTCTACGCGCTGCTCGCGCTGATTGGCGCGGCGCGCGCGTTTGCCATGCCGGCGGCGGCCACGATCCTGCCTCGCCTGCTGACGCCTGGCGAGTTCGCCAACGCGAATGCGTGGGTGGCCTCCACCTTTCAGCTCGCGGCGGTGACCGGTCCCGCGCTGGCTGGCGCGCTCATCGGCATCACCGGCACGGCGACGGCGGCCCTGGCCGTGTCGGCCATGGGCCAGTTGCTGTTCGTGTCGCAACTGCTCCGCCTGCCCGAAGTCCACCCTCTGCCCACGGCGCAGCGGGCCGGATGGCAGGGCGTGTTCGACGGCTTCCGCTTCGTGCGCAGCTCGCCGGTGTATCTCGCGGCCATCACGCTCGACCTCTTTGCCGTGCTGCTCGGCGGCGCCACCGCGCTCTTGCCGATCTTCGCCAAGGACGTGCTGCACGTGGGCCCGGCAGGGCTCGGCTGGCTGCGCGCCGCCCCGGCCGTGGGCGCGACGCTGACGGCGCTCGTGCAGACACGGCTGGCGCCGTGGCGGCATCCCGGACGCGTGCTGCTCACGGCCGTGGCCGGCTACGGCGTGGCCACCGTGGGCCTCGGCCTGTCGCGCCACATGGGACTGTCGCTGGCGTGCCTGTTCGCCACCGGCGTGTTCGATTCCATCAGCATCGTCATTCGCCTCACGCTGGAACAGATGATCACGCCCGACCAGCTGCGCGGCCGCGTGTCGGCGATCAAGTCGGTGTTCGTAGGCTTCTCGAACGAGTTCGGCGCGTTCGAAAGTGGCGCCACGGCCGCGCTCTTCGGCCCGGTGGCGTCGGTGGTGGGCGGCGGCATCGGCGTGCTTGCGGTGGTGGCGGGCATTGGCCGGGCGTGGCCCGAGCTGTGGCGGCTGGGTCCACTGCATTCCCTCCGTCCCGACCAGCCGGCATGGAGTGCCCTGCCGGAGCGATCCTGACTGGCGCACCAGGACCTGCGGCCGGGCCTGGCTGAGCAGACGTTCACGGTGCGGATGCGCACCACCCTCACGCGCACGCCAAACTTCGCCTGCTGCCAGGGCCCGCAGGCACAGACGCAGGTGCAGGGACTGGACAACGACCTGGCCTACAACGTGGGCGCAAGCGGCGCGCCGGCGCGCGCGTCGAGTGCTGTCGAGTGCTGCGGCCGCGGATCGGCGCGCTGAGCGGCTGCACCATCCGACTACGCTCGTGGTCGGCGCGGCTACCCACCCGCTTTGCCACGAAGGTGGACGACTTCACCATTGGCGAGTACCAGGTCACGTACGGCGCGGGCACCGAGAGCCTCGAGGCGCCAGCGGCGGCCAAGAGCGCGGCGATTGCCGAGGGCCTCACGGCGATCACCCAAGCCGGGAAGCGGGGGAGACGATCATCACCCTCCAAAACGAAGTTGCCGAGATCCTAGGCGAGGGATCCGACTGATGATCGCCATCGAAGGGACTGCTGCCCCGTTTCCCAGGCCGGCGCGCTGAGAGCGGTCTCCGCCTATGCGGTCCGACCGACCCGGGCGGACGACCCCGTCAGGCACTCCGCGATCAATTGCGGCATTGCGAGCAACGTCGACACATGCAACGCGCCGCCTCGGGCGATCGCTTCCTTGGGCATCCCGAACACCACGCACGACTGCTCGTCCTGGGCAATGGTCACGGCCCCGGCCTGCCGCAGCGCCAGCATCCCGTCGGCGCCGTCTGACCCCATGCCCGTGAGCAGCGCCGCCACAATCGGGGTGCCCTGGAGCCGCGTCGCCGAGTGAAACAACACGTCCACTGCCGGGCGCTGGTAGTGAACGGGCAGTCCGGTTCTTACGACGGTGCGCCGTTCCAGGCCGACAGCCTCGACCATCATGTGGAAATCGCCCGGACCGATGTAGGCCACCCCTCGCTTCAGCACTTCGCCTCCCTGCGCTTCGACCACGCGCATCGGGCACAAGGTGTCGAGGCGCGCGGCGAAGGCGCGGGTGAAGCCGGCCGGCATGTGCTGCACGATGAGGATCGGTGGCGTGTCGGCCGGGAATCGCGTGAGCACGGACTCGATCGCCTGGGTGCCGCCGGTCGACGCACCGATCAGGATGATGCCTTTGGCGTGCGACAGGGCGCCACCCGCCGACAGCGACGAGGGCCGGACCGCGGCACGGGTGGCCGTCAGCCGCATGGGCTGTCCGGGCGTGAGGCCTCGGATGCGCCTTTTCAGCTGTTCGGCCACCTGGCCCACCGATTGCGGCCCGCCCGGCTTCGCGATGACGTCGATGGCGCCGGCCGCCAGCGCGTCGATGCTCGCCGCCGACCCAGCCTGCGTCACCGAGCTGACGATGATCACGGGGATCGGGTGATGCGCCATCAGCGTGCGCAGGAACGTCAGTCCGTCCATGCGCGGCATCTCGATGTCGAGCGTCAGGACGTCCGGCTTGTGCTGCAGGATGAGATCGCGCGCGACAAACGGATCCGCCGCGAGGCCCACCACCTCGATGCCCGGGTCGCCTTTCAGAGCGTCGGACAGCATTTTGCGCACGATCGCCGAATCGTCGACGATGAGGACACGGGTCTTGCGACCGTCAATGGGCACGGTGTGGCCTATGCCAGCGACGGCGTCGCCGCCGACGGGTCGGAGATGACGTCGACGCGCACGCCGATGACAAACGGCAGCTCGTCGATGGACAGCGTGAGCCCGCGCTCGGCGGCGGGCGCACACGCCCACCCGCCCGACCACGACGTGACCTTGGGCGCACACAGGGTGAAGGTCTGGTGGTTCGCGGCCCGCGTCAGCCACGAGCCGCACACCATGTTGGCGAGTTCGCCGACCAGATCGACCAGTTCGTCGGTACCCGGGGCCGGGTCGTCGGGATCGCGGCCACTGAAGGCGCCGAACAGGCTGGCCGCGAGCGACGCGGGCAGCGTGCACGACACTTCGCCCACGCACGACCCTTCGTCGAACCGCACGACCGCCGTCAGCCAGTTGGCATGGGACGCGGCCATCTCGTCGAAGCGTGCGTCGTCGCAGGCGTCGGCCATCACGAAGAAGCTGCGCTCCGCGACGTCATCGACGGCCGACCGCATCGCGGCCTCGCCGCCGGGTCCGAAGACCGCTTCAGGCAATCTCAGTGAGCACATCCCTGATGACCTCCGGGCTGAACGGTTTCTCCAGATAGCAGCGCACGTCGAGCGCCGCCGCTTCGTCGCGTCGCGCCGCCGAGCCGTCGGTCGAGATGATGATGCGGCGCAGCGCGATGTACCGGGGGTTGCTCGCGAGCTCCCTCAGCAGTTCCGTGCCGGTCATCACCGGCATGTTGATGTCCGTGAGCAGCACGTCTACGTCGTGGGTCTCGAGGAAGCGCAGCGCCTCGGCGCCGTCGCCAGCCTCGGAAATCTCGTCGACCGGCACCTCGGACAGCGTGAGGACCCGCCGGATCATTTTCCGCATCATCGCGGAGTCGTCTACGATGAGAATGCGCATCGGCTTCATAGCTCCCTGATTTCTTCGCGTCCGTGAAAGATCTGCAGCCGCCCGTCCTGGACCGTGAGGTGCACGGTGCGGGCCGTGTGCCCGCCGACGTCCTGGGCCTTGACGAGGACGCCGTTCCGCCACAGCAAGTTCTTCGCCGCCAGCGCGTTGCGCCGGCCGATCTGGAACGACGTCCTGTCCGGCTCGCCGACCTCGGCCCCGCCCACCAGCTTGACGATCGTCCGCCTTTTGTCCAGACCGTACTTGTAGGCGGACTGGAAGAGGAGCGGGATCCCCGTGTCGGCGAACGTCGCGGGCTGCACGCGCGCCCGCTCGGCATTGATCGCCCCCTCGGGCAGGAGAAAGTGCAGCATGGCGGCGACACCCGCCACCGGGTCGAACAGGCAGACGGCGATGCAACTCCCGAGCGCGTGCGTGACGATAATCTCGCCCGCCCGATCCGACACGGCGAGTTCACCGATGCCGACGACCACGCGCCCGGCAGTCGCGGGCACCCTGGACGTGCTGTCGACACATCTCGACGAGGCTCCCATGGTCACTGGCCTCTCCTGTAGACGGCTGGCGCAATCCACGTCAAGCCGTGCGTGGTGCGGTTGAGACTCTCCGAATGCGAGATGAACAGGTACCCGCCTGGCGTGAGTCGGCGTTCGAGCGCCTGCACGACCCGCTGCTGCACCACGGCGTCGAAGTAGATCATGACGTTACGGCAGAAGATGAAATCGAACGGCGGTCCAGGCGGCACGTCGAGCAGGTTGATCTGGCGGAACTCCACGATCTGCCGCACCTGCGGCGACACGCGCACCGTGCCGTCCTGCGCACCCAGGCCTTTCTGGAAGTGGCGCCGCAACACCTCGATCGGCACTTCCTCCACACGCTCGGCTCTGTATACGCCGGAGCGCGCCGCCTTCAGCGCCTTGGTCGACATGTCGGAGGCCAGCAGCCGCACGCGGCGGCCGGCCTCGTCGCCGAGCCGGTCGAAGCAGGCCATGGCGATGTTGTACGGCTCCTCGCCTGTCGAGCATGCCGCGCTCCAGCCGAGAATGACTGCGCCGTTCCCGCGCGCCGCCAGTGGCGGCAAGACGACATCGCGCAGGAAATCGAAGTGCTGCGACTCGCGGAAGAACGCCGTGTGATTGGTGGCAATGGCGTCCAGCAGCGTCGTCAGTTCGTCCCCTGACGCATCGGCCTCGACGTGCTTGAGGTAGTCCGTGAACCCGCCGAATCCGCCCTGCTTCACGCGCTTCTGCAAGCGCGCGGTGATGAGCGCGCGCTTGTCGTCGTGCAGCGTAATCCCGCTCTTCTCGTAGACCAGGCGGACAATCGCCTTCAGGTCGCGATCGCCCAGGTCCAGAGGCGCGCTGACCCAGTTGGCTGTCGAACTCGCCACGGCCTAGAACACCCGCCCGGCGAGATGCTCGTCGGCGCCCAGCACCCGATCGAGGTCGAGCAGAATCTTCACCGTCCCCTTGACCTTCGCAAGCGCCAGGATGTAGTCGGTCGTCACCCGGTCGCCGAACTCCGGCGCGTGGTCGATCTCCGCCGGTGCCACGTTCAGCACTTCCGACACCGAGTCCACCACGATGCCCATCATCACCTTGACGCCAGACAGCGCCACGTCCACCACGATGATGCACGTCCGCTCGGTGTAGTCCTGCGAGGGAAAGCCGAACTTCAAGCGCAGGTCGATCACCGGAATCACCTTGCCGCGCAGGTTGATCACCCCGCGCACGTGTCCCGGCACCTGTGGCACCTGCGTGATGTCCATCACCTTGATGATCTCCCGCACCTTCAGCACGGGCAGCCCGTACTCTTCTGCGCCCAGCGCGAACGTCAGGTACTTGCCGGCCATTGCCGACGATGCCCCTTTGGCCTGCGCTCCAACCTCTTCCCCCGCCATCATCGCGTCCATCATGCTCCGTCTCCTTGTGTGACCGTTGCCGAGTCCCGAGGACGCCCGCCTACGCGGCAGGTCGCATCGTGTGCTTGCCCATCATTGCCACGAGCCCTCCCGCATCGAGGATCAAGCCGATGCGTCCGTCGCCAAGAATCGCGCCGCCGGTCACGCCTCGCACGCGCTGGAACGTGTCGCCGAGCGACTTGATCACCACTTCCTGCTTGCCGAGAAGTTCGTCCACGACCAGTGCCACCGGATGCCCGCTGTCCTCGATCACGACCACCGTGCCGGACGTGATCTCCTGCCGCGCGCCCGCCACACCGAAGGCCTCGCCGATATGCAGAATCGGAATCAGGCGTTCGCGCACCTGGATCATGCACTCCCGCCCGTGCACCGAGTGCACCTGCCCCGGCGTCGGCCGGAGTGACTCGCGCACGGCGAACGTCGGGATGACGAAACGCTCGGCGCCCACGCCCAGCAGAATGCCGTCCACGATCGCGAGCGTCAGCGGCAGCCGAATCGAGAACGTCGTCCCTATTCCGCGGGTCGTCTGGATGTCGATCCGTCCGCGCAGCGCGTCGACGTTGCGTCGCACGACATCCAGCCCCACGCCGCGCCCGGAAATTTCGGTGATCGTGTCGGCGGTGGAAAACCCGGGCTGAAAGATCAACTGGTTGATGTCGGCCGGCGCCATCACCGTGCCCTCGTCCACCATCCCCTGCGCCACCGCCTTGGCGAGAATTTTCTCGGTGTTCAAGCCGGCACCGTCGTCGGAGATCTCGACGACGATGTGGCCGGCCTGGTGGTAGGCGCTCAACTTGAGCACCGCTTGCGCGGGCTTTCCCGCGGCGGCGCGCACGTCGGCCTTCTCGATGCCGTGGTCCACGCTGTTGCGCACCATGTGCATGAGGGGATCGTTGATGTCTGCGACCACCTTGCGATCGAGCTCCGTCTCCTCGCCCTGGAGCACCAGCTCGATGTTCTTACCGGATTTCTTGCTCAGGTCGCGCACGAGGCGAGCCATCTTCTGGAACGTCTGCCGGATCGGCATCATGCGCATCGACATGGCGTTGCGCTGCAGTTCGCTGGTGATGCGCTTGAGCTGCGACAGCCGGCGGCCGAGCCGTTCGTCGGCCGACTTCGTCAGGGCCGGATCTTCGGCCAGAATCGATTGCGCGATGACCAGTTCGCCGACCATGTCAACGAGGTTGTCGAGCTTGCGAGTGTCCACCTTCACCGTGCTCTGCGCGATGTCGTCCTGCCGCCACTGCGTCCGTCCGCCGGGGTCGTCGCCCGGCGCCTGGGCCACCGGCGGCGGCGCGCTGTCCGACACGGCGCCCGTCTTGACGCTGGGGCGGCCCGCAATCAACGCGTCCACCTCGTCCATCAGCGCCTCGCGGCGAGCCGTCACGTCCGAGGCCGCGCCGCCCGACACGCGTTCGGGCAGTTCCTGAATCATCAGGGTGAGAAGATCGACCGCCTTCAGCACGACGTCGAACTCGTCGGGCCCCATCGCGTGCTTGCCCGACCGCGCCAGGTCGAGCAGATTCTCGACCTTGTGCGCCAGTTCCTGCACCGTCGCCACGCCGAGCGCGCCGGCGTTGCCCTTGATCGTGTGGAACGGCCGGAATACCTCGTTGAGGAGCTTGGTGTCGCCCGGCGTGATCTCCAGCAGAAGCACCGCGCTCTCGATCGTGCCGAGATGGTCGAGCGCCTCGGTGACGAACATGCCCGCCATCTCCGGATCGCTCGCGAGCGTCGCGAGTTCGTCATCAGGAACCACGGCGGCAGGAGCAGGCGCGGGCGCCGGCGGGATACCCGCCCGCGTCACGTCGCGGGGCACGTCGCCCCCTTTGATCGCCTCCCATCCCGCCAGTGTCTCCTCGACCGTTCGCCCGATCTGCGCGGCGGTGAGGTCGAGCGACAACAGCCGGATGCGATCGGCACAGCTCTGGGCCTCTGGACTGGCAGACTCGCCAATCGCGGTCGCCACGGCCAACAGCTGCGTCCGCACGTGTTCGAGACCCACGGGCTCGACCAGGCTGTCGCAGGACAGCCTGGTGAGCAGGTCGTCCACACGCGAATTCCACGCCCTCGGTTCGGTCATGATCGCATCTCTGTCCCGTGGCCCTTACCTAGCTAGAACTTCCCGAACGTGCCGGTGTCGGCCATCGGGATTTCGTCTTCCGCGGAGTAGCGCGTGCCGGCGGCTTTCGCCGGCTGCTGCTGCCGCATCGCCAGTACGCGCCCCGCCTCCTTCGTCCGCACCGGTGCATGCATGCGCGCCGAGGCGGTCGGCGTCGCCGACCCGCCCACCATGGCTTCGAGGCCGCGCACGACGCCCATCGACGATTCGGCTTGCGCGTTGAGCTCTTCGCTCGCCGCTGCGCTCTCTTCCGCCGTCGCCGCCGTCGTCTGCGTCACCTTCTCCATCTGCTGGATCGCCTGCGACACCTGGTCGATCCCCTGCGTCTGCTGCTGGCTCGCTTCGCGCACTTCCTGCACGATGCCCTTCACTTGCGCGACGCTCCCCGTGATCGTCCCGATGGCCGCCGCCACCTGCTCCACTTTGCTGGCGCCTTCGTTCGACCGAATAATCGATTCCTCGATCAGCCCCGCCGTGTCTTTCGCGGCCTGCGCCGACCGCTGCGCCAGGTTGCGCACTTCGTCGGCCACCACCGCGAACCCCATTCCCGCCTCGCCCGCCCGCGCCGCTTCCACCGCCGCGTTCAGCGCCAGGATGTTGGTCTGGAAGGCAATCTCGTCAATCGTCTTGATGATCTTCGCCACCTTGTTGCTCGATTCCTTGATCGCCGCCATCGACGCGACCATCTGCGTCAGCGCCGCGTTCGACTCGTCCACCTGCTGCGCCACGCCCGTGACGAGCGCCGACGCCTGCTGGGCGTTCTCCGCGTTCTTGCGCGTCATCGACGCCATCTCTTCC